>Ga0208849_1001353_pt1 | contig 17382 bp, 21 predicted proteins | sample NGESurdeep072012_10_FD_184470 | JGI IMG/M metagenome (GOLD analysis project Ga0208849, IMG submission 184470) | Arctic peat soil microbial communities from Barrow, Alaska - NGEE Surface sample 53-3 deep-072012 (SPAdes) | ecosystem: Environmental > Terrestrial > Soil > Wetlands > Peat ...
CGTCCACGGCGTTGCTCGCGATCTCGACCTCAAAGCCCTGTTCGCCGAGCGCTTCGGCAACCCATTCGGCAATAAGGAACTCGTCCTCGACCACGAGAATACGAAGCTTTTTGCTGGTTGTGCGTGCAGCTTCCATGACACCGTCTGCCTTGCTCAACATTTCTGCCACATTCAACGTTGCGAGGACAAAAGCGTTCAAGCTAATTAAAATGGTATCAATCGAATGGTTTGCAGACTCTAAAGATTTGCCGCTCGCGATGATTTTTCCGGCGCTCGCGGGCTGCCGTCCGTCCTTGCAGCACGCGCCTTGAGCCGGGTAAACGGAAACATGGCCAGCCGCGAGTCAGCCCTGATCGACATCACCCCCGAGGTGCTGCTCAAAGCCTATGCGTGCGGCATCTTTCCGATGGCGGAAAACGCCGACGATCCGGCGCTGTATTGGATCGAGCCGGAGAAGCGCGGCATCATCCCGCTCGAGAACTTTCATGTTCCGGGCCGCCTCGCCCGCACGGTCCGCTCCGACTGTTTCGTCGTCGCCGTGGACCGTGATTTCGATGCCGTGATCGCAGGCTGTGCGCAACCGGCGCCGGGCCGCGCGCGGACCTGGATCAACGAACGGATTCATCACCTCTATAAAAAGCTTTATGAACGCGGCGACTGTCACACCGTCGAGGTCTACGAAGGCGAGCAACTGGTAGGCGGCCTCTACGGCGTCAGCCTCGGACGCGCTTTCTTCGGCGAGAGCATGTTCCACCGCGCGCGCGATGCCTCAAAGGTCGCCCTTGTTCATTTGGTTGCGCGGCTGAAAGCGGGGCATTTTCGCCTGCTCGATACGCAGTTTGTCACCGACCACTTGCGCACGTTCGGCGCTACCGAGGTGCCGCGGCCGGCCTACCACAAACTGCTCGACGCCGCGTTGGTCGGCGAAGGCGATTTCGGCGCGCTCCCGCTCGATCGGCCGGTGTCCGGCGCGGCGGCTTTGGAATGCCTTGGTCTTTGATGGGATCGGGCGTTTTCCGGAAAAGTGGCCCCCGGTTTTCCGAAGAAAATGCCACCAAATCTAAAAACTAACGCGGCTGGGCTTCGACGGCGCTTGGCGCGCGCACCGCTGGACGCTGCTGTCGCGGCGGCGGGCGCCGCACCGGCTTAGCCGCGGGCGGTGGCACAGGCGGAGCGGCGGGTTCCGCTTGCGACGTCTGCACTGGCGCGGAACAATCCATGAGCCACACGTCATAGATCGGATGCTCCACGGCATGCAGTCCGGGGCTCGAGGCGAACATCCAGCCTGTGAAAATCCGTTTGATATCGCCCTGCAGTGTCACCTCGTCGACTTCGACGAACGCGTCGGTATTGGTCGCCTCGGTGGCTGGGCGCGTATAGCAGGCACGGGGCGTAACTTGCAGGGCGCCGAATTGCACCGTCTCGCCAATGGCGGCGTCGAACGTTGTTGTGCGGCCGGTAATCTTGTCGAGACCTGAAAACACTGCCCGGCCATTGTCGATATGCGGCGTCGGCGCCTCGACCACCGTGTCGTCCTCAGGCGGGGCGGCAGCCACAGCGGGCGCTGTTGGCGACGAATTCGCGGGCGCGGGCGCAGTCGCGCCACGCTGTGCCGGTGGGGTTGGCACCAACGGGCGCTGCGGGGCCTGCCCGGGCGCGGGGGCGACCGAAGCGCCGGGCGGTGGCGGCAACGGCTGGGCTTCGACCGGCCGCGCGACCGCCGGATACGGAGGCTGGTTGGGATAAGCCGGCGAGCCTTGGCTGGGATAAGCCGGATAGGGTTGCTGATACGGCTGCTGCTGCCCTTGCTGCGGATAGGGCTGCTGGTACGGCTGCTGCCCTTGCTGCGGATAGGGCTGCTGGTACGGCTGCTGCCCTTGCTGCGGATAGGGCTGCTGGTCAGGTCGCTGCGGGGCCTGTTCCGGATAGCCACCAACGGGCGGCGGCTGCGCCGGAAACCGACCGGTTGGCACGTCTGCTGGCGGTCGCGGTGGCGGCGCGTCGCCAAAGATGCCGCCGAATTGGGCTATTGCCGGCCCGCCGGCGAAAATTCCGCCGATCAAAAGCAGCCAGGCGACGATCTGGACTATGGACCGCGGGAAATATGGGCGCGATGGGCTCAACGGCGTCTCTAGGCTGTGCGCCCGGTTAACAGTCTGATTGCGGCAATTCCAGGGATCGGTCGCCAGCAGCAACCGCTATGCCTAATTGCCAGGAACCCAGGGCTTGTAATCACCCGTCGCCTTGGGCCGACGTCCTTGAGCCAATGTCGAGCCACTCGGGCGGTATGCGCCCGCAGTGCCAGTGAGATTGGGGCGGTGCGGCTTCTCCCAGGGGTACTGCCGCGGCTTGTCCTGCGTCGGCGGCACGTCGACCGTGTGGTGCAGCCAGCCGAACCAGCTCGGCGGCACCGTGGTTGCCTCGGCAACGCCTGGATAGATCACCCAGCGCCGTTCGACCTTGAGCGTCGGGTCGATCTTACCGCCCTTGGTTCGATAATACCGGTTGCCGAATTCGTCCTCGCCGACCAGTTCGCCATAGAGTGCGGTCCACAATTGGGTGCCGAAGGTCTGGCTGTTCCACCATGTGAATAAGCGCAGCAAAAAGCTTTTCATCGTCCGCCGTTCGATTCGATATTGCGCGCGAGATAGGCGCTAAATGCCACCGCGCCGCGGCGCTGTCCAGCGCGCCACGGCCGACCCCGAGCGCGATCGGAGCGTTTTCTCACGCAATTTGACGTTATAGATTGCAGCATGTGGCATGATCTGACGCAAAGCATCCAATCAATTGTCGACGCCGTGGCCGATGCGCTGTCGCTGGCGCCGGCTTGGGTGACCTCGCTGGTGATCCTTGCCGCCCTGGTCGTGGCCGCATGCGTTCTGCATGCCGTTATTGTCGCGGTGCTTCGCCGGCTGTCGCGTGAAAGCCGCCCCTATCTTCGATCGGTCGTCGAGCAGACCAAAAATCCGGCTCTGTTCGCGCTCTTGCTTATCGCGCTCGCTATCGCGCTGCAGACCGCACCGCTGACGAACGATGCCAAGACACTGACCGTCCGCCTGCTGGTACTCGGAACGATCTGCCTCATCGGCTGGATCGCGCTGACCGCCGCCAACGTCGGCGCCGGCCTTTATCTGCTGCGGTTTCGCCTCGACGTCGAAGACAATCTGGTGGCGCGCAAGCACGTTACCCAGATCCGCGTGCTGATGCGCGTGCTCGACACCGTCATCGTTCTCGTCACACTCGGTTTCGCCCTGATGACGTTTGACGCGGTCCGCCAATATGGCGTCAGCCTGTTTGCGTCGGCCGGCGTCGCCGGCGTCATTTTCGGTCTCGCTGCGCAGCCGGTCTTGAGCAACCTGATCGCGGGCGTACAGATCGCCGTCACGCAGCCGATCCGGCTCGAAGATACTGTCACTGTCCAAAACGAATACGGCTGGATCGAGGAAATCAACGCGACCTATGTGGTGATCCGGCTATGGGACCTGCGCCGGCTGATCGTACCGCTGAATTTTTTCATCCAGCAGCCGTTCTACAATTGGACGCGGCAGGCGGCGAACACGATCGGCAGCGCCCTGATTTATCTGGATTACACCGCACCGATCGACTTGATCCGCCAGAAGGCGATCGAACTGGTCGGCCAATCGGGCCGCCCCAATACCGAGGTGGCGAATGTGCAGGTCACCAATCTGCGCCCCGACTGCGTCGAGCTGCGTGTGCTGATCAGGTCCGATTCTCCCGGCAAGGCATCTGACGCCTGCGCCGAACTGCGCGAACGGCTGATCGGATTCCTGCAGAGCGAGCATCCAGAAGCGCTGGTGCGCCAGCGCAGCCAGACCGTTGCGACAGCCAGCTTGAGCGTTGCGGCGGCGGCTTTGGCGGCGGCTGCGCCGGCTGACCGCCAATAGGATCATCAAGAGCTGGAGCGCAGCAGCGTGGCGGCCATCGCCGCCCACTCCTCAGCGAACTCTGCGGTCGCTGGCGGCCGGCGGGCCTGGCCATACCAGTAGCGCGCGTTAGCAAGATCGCCTTCGACCCGATGCAGGTAGGCGTGAACCCAAGCGCAGTCAGCGCCCGCATCGTCCATCACCAACTTATGCGCCTTGTTCCAGTCATCCTTGCCGGCCCACCACAGGCCCGCGAGAGCCGTCGAGAGATCGGATGGCGGCTTTGTCTTGGAGAGTGAGCGCTTAAACTCAACCGGCGTCATGGCCGAACGGTGTCATGGCCGAACGGTGTCATGGCCGAACGGTGTCCTACCACCATCTCTCTGGAGTAAACGAACCAGCTGCCTTTTCAATGGCGGCGCCGAGCGCAAACAGCGTCTCTTCCTCGAACGGTTTGCCGATGAGTTGCAAGCCGAGCGGGAGGCCTTGGCCGTCGAGGCCGCCCGGTACTGAAATGGCCGGCAGTCCCGCCATGTTCACCGTCACCGTGAACACGTCATTGAGATACATTTCGGTCGGATCGGCGCGGCCGACTTCGCCGACACCGAACGCGGCCGACGGTGTGGTGGGCGTCAGGATGGCGTCGATCCCGTCGCCGAAGCAGCGCTCAAAGTCGCGCTTGATCAGCGTGCGAACCTTCTGGGCGCGCAAATAATAAGCGTCGTAATAGCCGGCCGAGAGCACATAGGTGCCGATCATAATGCGCCGGCGCACCTCTCTGCCGAAGCCGGCAGCGCGAGTTTGCTCGTACATGTCGTCGATGTCGCGGCCGGGGACGCGCAGCCCGTAGCGCACCCCGTCATAGCGCGCGAGATTGGACGACGCTTCAGCGGGCGCTACGACATAGTAGGCCGGCAGCGCGTATTTGGTCATCGGCAGCGACACTTCGACCGTCACGGCGCCGGCGTCCTTCAGCCATTGGGCGCCTCGCTCCCACAGCGCCTCGATCTCCACAGACATACCGGGCGCGCGGTATTCTTTCGGGATGCCGATGCGTTTGCCCTTGACCGACGCACCGGCCGCCTTCTCGTAATCAGGCACCGGCAGATCGACGCACGTCGTGTCCTTCGCGTCGTGTCCGGCCATGGAGCCCAGCAGGATGGCACAATCGCGCACTGTGCGCGCAAACGGCCCCGCCTGATCGAGCGAAGACGCGAATGCCACGATGCCCCAACGCGAGCAGCGGCCATAAGTCGGTTTTAGTCCGACGATACCGCAGAACGCCGCCGGCTGGCGGATCGAGCCGCCGGTATCGGTGCCGGCGGCTCCGGCGCATAACCGCGCCGCGACCGCCGCAGCCGAGCCGCCAGAAGAACCGCCGGGCACGAGTTTTTGCTCCGAGCCTCGCCGCCGCCACGGCGATACCACCGGACCGAAATGCGAGCTTTCGTTCGACGACCCCATGGCGAATTCGTCGTTGCTGGTCTTGCCGAGCAAGACCGAACCGTCGCGCCACAGGTTTGCCGTAACGGTCGACTCGTAGGCCGGAACGAAATTTTCAAGGATGTGCGAACACGCCGTGGTGCGCACCCCGGCGGTGCAGAACAAGTCCTTCACGCCAAGCGGCAGTCCTTCGAGCGGCCCGCCCTCGCCTTTTGCCAGCCGCGCATCAGCCGCGCGCGCCGCCTCGCGGGCGCGATCCGGCGTTTCGAGTACGAATGCATTGAGCGCGCGCGCCTTCTCGATGGCGACAAGATGCGCGTCGGTAAGTTCGGTGGCGGAAAATTCGCGCCGGCGCAACGCGTCGCGCGCCTGCGCCAGCGTCAGCGACGTCAGCTCAGTCATTGAACCGTCGGATCGTCGCAGGAAAACGGGTTCTTGGCGGCGCCGGCATCCTTGCTCGAGGCGTCTGCTGGCGCGCTTTCTTGCTGCTCGCCTTCGCCTGCCTGAAACGGCAACGGCTGCACCGGGAACGCGCCGAACAGTGCGTCGACCGCGGCCGGGTCATCGTCTTTCAGCAAACCCTGGCTTTCAAGGTAGGCGAACCACATCGCGTCTTGTTCACAGGCGAGACACATGGTCATCCACCGCTTGGCTATTCCACGACTTTCGGGACGAGGAAAAAATGATCCTCGCGCGCCGGCGCATTGCCGATGACGGCATCCGCAATCTCACCATCGGTCACTTCGTCCCAGCGCATCTTCATCCTCATCGGCGTCACCGATGTCATCGGTTCGACGCCGTCGACGTTGACCTCGCCGAGCTGCTCAAACAGTACCAGCATGGCGTTGAGTTCGCCCCGCAAGGCCTCAACCTCATCCTCGGCAACCGCGATCCGCGCCAGATGCGCCACGCGGCGGACGGTTTCGGCATCAACCGGCATTCGCAACTGTCCTGGCGTTCGAACCACCGAGCCCTATAGCAGAGCCGGCAATTCGCGCCAACAGCGCGCAGGACGCCGGAAACTCATTTCCGCAGCCCGCCGAGCACGCCAAGCACAGCATTCTCGGCCGGGATGCGAACGGCCAACACCGCGGCGTTCACAATGGAAAACACCAACGCATAGACCGGCAGCCCAAGCGCAAGCGGCACGACGGCAATCTCGCCAATGACCACCGCATAGTTCGGATGGCGCAGCCACCGGTAAGGACCGTCTCGCCGAAGCTGCTCGCCCGGAACCACGATGACGCGAACGGTCCAGCGTCGCCCAAGCGTCGCCAGGACCCAAAAGCGCGCTATCTGCAGAGCGACGAACAGCACGACGAAGCTCGGCACGAGGGGACGATCGAAGCCAAGAAGCCATAGACCCACGAGCCACGCGACATGGAGCACGACCATGAGCGGAAAGTGCTCGCGTCCGTATTCCTTGCCGCCGGCTGCAAGGAGCCGCGCCTCGTTGCGTCTTGCCCACCCCAGCTCTGACAGCCGCTGCACGGTGAGATAGCCCAGTAACGTGGCGGCGCCAGCCGAGACCATCACAGGTCGACTACGGCAAAGTAGGCGGAAAAGCCGGGTCCGAACGCCGCGAGGAGATGCAGGCCTCTCGCACCGGCCTGCAGCGCACGCTCAAGCACGAACAGGACAGTGGCCGACGACATGTTGCCGTACCGCCGCAAGACCTCCCAGGAATGATCCAATTGGGCGCGGCTGAGCCCCAAAACCTGCTGCATCGTCTCGATCAGTTTGCGGCCGCCTGGATGAAACAGAAAGCCATTGAAGTCGGACAGGCGGTAGCCATTCCGGTCAAGAAAGTCGTTGAGCGCCGGCGGCAGCGCGTTACTCATCAACTCCGGCAGTTGCGGACTGAGAACGACGCCGAAGCCGTCGTTTTCGATATTCCATCCCATGATGTGTTCGGTGTCAGGCCAGCACCATTCACCGATCGCGATGATCCGCGGGAAGCGGCCGCGACCGCCGGCAGTATTGTGCAACAGCACGGCAGCGGCGCCGTCGCCAAACAAGGCGCCGGAGACGAACATCGCCGGACTTGGATCGTTGACGCGCAGGCAGAGGCTGCACAGATCAACGGTGAGGAACAGGACATGGGCATTCTTGGTCGCCTGTGCGAGCCGCGTCGCTCGCGCGAGCCCGCCGACACCGCCGCCGCAACCGAGACCGAAGATCGGTAGCCGCTCGATGCTAGGCTTGAGCCTCAGCCGGTTGAACAGCTTGGCGTCGAGACTCGGAATAGCCAGCCCGGTCACGCTGTTGGTCACCAAGATGTCGATCGACGACAATGCGATGCCCGCCGACGCGGTCGCCCTAACGGTGATCTCTTCAAACAAATCCAGCGCGTGCTTTTGGAATGAAGCGGTGCGTTCTTCCCAGCTGTGCGGCTTGAGATACCATTCGATCGGCTCGCAATTGAAGCGCCGCTCGATGCCGGCGTTCTCATAGACCGGCCACATGGCATTGAGGCGCGGAAAGACTTCCTTGGCGCGCTTCGATGCCTCGTCCTGACTCAACACGAAGAGAGGATTCGCCGTGGCAACGGACAGGATTTCAACGTCAAAGCCGAACGTTGCCACGGGCCGGCCGGCCGCTGAACTGATCATTTCCTGCATGGAGCATCCCCTTCGCCGCACTGCAGCTTCATAAACACCGGAAGAGGCCGCATTCGTCCGGCACCGCACAAGGCATGATAGCAGGATGCGCAGTCTGGGGGATTACGTCGGGAATTTCGTCAGCTCGGCGAGCTTGCGTTTGAGGGCGCGCGTCTCTTCAAACCGTCTGGTCACATCCCGCATGATCGCGGCCATGCCGACCATCTGACCGCCCCTGCGCAACGGCAAGACGGTAAATTCAACCGAAATCGTGGCGCCATCCTTGCGCAGCGCCGGGACCGAAAGCAGATCTGCCTCGCCATAGCGGCTCTCTCCAGTCGCCATCACCCGTTGAAAGCCCTCCCGGTGGCGGCCGCGCAGGCGCTCGGGAATGATCAGGTCGAGCGAGCGGCCCAGGGCTTCATCGGCCGAATAGCCGAACAGGCGCTCCGCCCCCGGATTCCAGAAGCGCACGACGCCGTCCTGGTCGGTGGCGATGATCGCATCCGAGCGCGTGGCAAGGACCGCTTCGCCGAGCACATCGTGGAGACTCATGGGAATGCCGCTCGCCTGCATTTAGGAACTACGCCGCGGGCACCGCCAATAGCCGCGCGAGATTGCCGCTCGGCTTTGCGAGGTCGGCGATGGTGTACTGATCGAGCACGGCAAAGAATGCCTCCAGCGCCGCGCGCAACGCGCTTTTGAGCACGCAGGCCGGTTCGATGACGCAGAGACAGTTGCGTCCGGGAAAGCACTCGACCAGGGCGAAATCCTGTTCAGTCTCGCGCACCAGCTTGCCGAGGCTGAGCTTCTCGGCATCGCTCGCCAGGCGGATGCCGCCGCCCTTGCCGCGCAAAGTTTGCAAATAGCCGAGCTGGCCGAGACGGAACACGACTTTGACCAGGTGATTGCGGTTGATCCTGTGATGCTCCGCGACCTCATCGATCGTCGTTAATTCGTCGCCCTTGAGTACCACAAAGATCAGCGCACGCAGGCAGTAGTCGGTGAAAGTCGTGAGACGCATCGTCAGTCCCGATGTTTGATATTCATGCAGCGGCGATCACGGTGCGAGCCGCATGCCGTGGCTGCCGGCAACTGCCGCCATGACCGTGATGACGCTCAGCACCAGCAGCACCCAATGCAGACGCTGCATGCGCGGCGCATTCACGTCCCGCGCGCTCATCACCCCGCGGCGCTTGCGAGCGCGCATGACCAGCGGCTCGCCGACAAACAGAATGATGGTGAAGACCAGCCACACCAGCACCATGGCGTGCATCCACCAGAACTGTACGCTGCTGAAACGCGCCCACAGGTCGAGCCGATCCACCATATAAAACCCGCTGGCGGCAACCAGGAGCGTGGCGATCCGTGCCTGCCACACGAAGCGACCTTCCACGGCTTCGAACAGCGCAACACGCTTGGCTGCAGTGTCCAAGCGGCGGACCGCCGGCAGAACCACCGTCGTGACCATCGCCACGCCGCCGATCCATATGACGACCGAGATGACGTGAATCGCCCTGACGATTGCGATGTCATCCATGAGAACCGGCGCCTTCCAGTCGATCGGGACAGCCGCTCGGCTGCGTGCTCGCCGGCCGCGACCGGCGCGGCCTGATTTCGCCTTTTTGCGCGGCAATCCCGAGTTCAAGACTATCGGCAATGCGGTGCGCGCGATCGATGAACAGTGCCGCGGCCGCGGGCGGGCAAACATCCCCCGCCGTCTCGGCGAACAACGCGAGCCAGCGGTCGAAATGCGGCGTGTCGATGGGCAGCGGCAGGTGTGCGGTCATCGGCTGGCCGTGATAGCGGCCGCTCATCAATGCGACCGAGGACCAGAAATCGCACATTCGCGGAATGTGCGCCTCCCAATCGGCGACGTGGCGCTCGAAAACCGGCCCGATCAGCGGATCGTGGCGCGCGCGGCCATAGAAGGCGCGCACCAGCTGCTCGATCATCGCCATATCGATGCCGGTGCGCTCGACAATGTCGGCGACGATCAGGTTGCGCCGTTCCGCTGCCTCGTGGCCGTCCGAACTCATAACGCGCCTTTGAAGATGCTGTTTTGTAAGATATATGACGAATATATCTTTATCGTCAAGTCCGACGTTGCGGGCCACACCGGGCACGCATAGCTTGGCACGCAATGTCTGCCTCGCGACCCGTCCACATCATCGGCGGCGGCCTTTCGGGTTCCGAGGCCGCATGGCAACTCGCGCGCTGCGGCGTCACGGTGGTGCTGCACGAGATGCGGCCGGTTCGCACCACGGACGCCCACAAAACCGGGCAATTTGCGGAACTGGTGTGCTCGAATTCGTTCCGCTCCGACGATGCCGAGGGAAGCGCCATCGGGCTTCTCCACGCCGAGATGCGCCACGTCGGCTCGCTCGTGATGCGGGCGGCCGATGCCAACAAGTTGCCGGCCGGAGGCGCGCTCGCCGTCGACCGCGACGGTTTCGCCGACGCCATCACCGCCGCGCTCGAAGCCGAGCCTCTGCTCGACATTCGCCGCGAAGAAGTATCGGAACTGCCGCCCGACTGGGACAGCGTGATCGTCGCTACCGGCCCACTGACCTCGCCCGCGCTGGCCGCGACAATTCGTACGCTAAGTTCGGAAGACTCGCTCGCCTTCTTCGATGCCATCGCGCCGATCGTGCATCGTGACACGATCGACCTGGACATCGCCTGGTTTCAGTCGCGCTACGACAAGGCGGGCCCCGGCGGCGGTGGCGCCGACTACATCAATTGTCCGCTCAGCCCCGCGCAGTACGAAGGCTTTATCGATGCGCTACTTGGCGGCGAGAAGACTGTGTTCCGCGATTTCGAAGCGGCGACGCCCTATTTCGAGGGCTGCCTGCCAATCGAGGTGATGGCCGAGCGCGGGCGCGAGACGCTGCGGCACGGGCCGATGAAGCCATTCGGACTGCGCAACCCGCATCCGTCCGGCGAAAAGCCTTACGCGGTGGTGCAGCTTCGCCAGGACAACAAGCTTGCCACGCTGTTCAACATGGTGGGCTTTCAGACCAAGCTGAAGCATGGCGAACAGGTCCGCATCTTCCGCGCCATTCCGGGCCTCGCCAACGCCGAGTTTGCGCGGCTCGGCGGCCTGCATCGCAATACCTTTCTCAATTCGCCAAAGTTGCTCGACGCAACGCTGCGGCTCAAGGCGGCGCCACGGCTGCGCTTTGCCGGACAGATCACCGGCTGCGAGGGGTACGTCGAGTCGGCGGCCATCGGACTCCTTGCCGGCCGCTTTGCGGCGGCGGAACGGCTCGGCGACGCGCCGCGTCTGCCGCCGCCGACTACCGCCCACGGCGCGCTCCTTGGCCACATCACGGGCGGCCATATCGAGACCATCGACGCCGGTGCCCGCTCGTTTCAGCCGATGAACGTCAATTTTGGGCTATTTCCCCCGCTTGTGGGGGTTTCTCCCGGACGCAAGAAGAAGCCGATGCAGAAACCGGCCTTATGCGCGCGGGCGCGAGCCGATCTCGAGGCCTGGGCGGCGGCAGGCACGGCAGACGCGGCCGAGTGATTGCCGGCAAATTTATGCTAGACGCGTGCGCATGACCGGACAGGAAGTGCCAAGCGAACTTGCCGGCCGCTGGAGTTCCGGCGTCGTGCTCAAGCGCGACGTCTTTTCCACTATCGAGCGCGGCCGGTTCCGCACCGAGGCCGGCGAGGTCGATGCAGTGCTGCGGCGCCTCGACGGCGTGCCGTGGTGGAGCCGCGCCCTCGCCCATGTGCTGTTCCGGCGCGAGCGGCGCGCCCTGGAGGTTGCCGGCACGCTCGGCATGGCGCCGCCGCTTTTGTTCGCTGGACAGCGCGTGCTGGTGCGCGGCTGGATCAACGGCGTGCCGTTGCATATCGCCAAGCCGCGGGGCGACGCCGGCTATTTCCGCTCCGCCAAAGCGGCACTGCGCCTGCTGCACCGCGCCGGCATAGCCCACAACGATCTCGCCAAGGAGCAGAACTGGCTTTACGCCGACGGGCGCGCCTATCTCACCGACTTCCAGCTCGCATCGCGAGTTTCCCGGCGTGGACGTGGCACGACGCTGTTTCGCGTCGCGCGCTACGAAGATCTGCGGCACCTGCTCAAACACAAGCGGCGCTATGCGCCGGCTGCGCTCACCGCCGCCGAGCGGCGCGTGCTGGCGCGCAAGAGCGTGATCACGCGGCTATGGATGGCGACCGGCAAGAAGCTTTATTACGCGATCACTCGCGGGCTGAATTTTTCAGACCGCGAGGGCCGCGGCCAGCGTTTCGTCAAAGAAGCGCCCGAGATTGCCGCGCGGCTGCGTACGCATCCTAAAGTGCGCGAGGTGGCAATCGTCGCCTATCCTGACCGGCGTGCCGGCACCGGCCTCTATGCCTTTGTCGAGGGCAGCGCCGGCGACAGCGAACTGCGCGACTATCTCGGCCGCAACGGGCCGGAATATCTGCAGATCGTCGACGCGTTACCGCGGGACGGCTCAGGCGAGGTGCGCAGCGAGATTCTTGAACTCGTTGCCATGAACCAGCTCGACCTGATCGGGCCACTGGTCAAAACCGAAGACGAGCGCGCGCTGGTCGGCCGCATCGTGTCGCAACGGCAGAATCTGCGCGACCGCTTCGCATTTTGATGTCATCGGGCAATTCGCGCCGGGTCGCGCGCCGCGCGCCAAATCAGCCATTGCCGCCGCCACGGCGGAATTCCCACAGGCGAAAATGCGTCGCGACGGTCCAGACGCCGGAGCGACGGACCCACCAGGGCGACGGGCAGGAACGCCGGCAACGCATCCGGCGGAAGCTCTGAAAGCGATTGCCGTACAGCAGCCAGATGAATGCGCGCGAGGTCGCGCAGTTCGGCAAGCGCGGCATTCAAGCCGCGCGAAGATCGTCCGGCATATACATCGCTTGCTTGCACGCCATGCCGCTCAAGGACTTCAAGCGGCACATAAAGCTGTGCCCGCGAAGCATGCAACGGCAACGCGCGTGCAAGTGCAGCAATGGCGTACGCGATCCCGGCTTGCCTCGCCGCGTCGGCCATCTCGCTTCCGCAGAGGATTTTCGCCGCCAGCGTAATGAGAGCCGATGAGGTTCTTCTCGCGTAGTCTTCAAGATCGGCGACCGTCCGCATGGGCTCGTCATAGAGATCGAACTGGTGGGCTTCGACGATGTCGATCGGCGCCGCCGTGTCGAGCCGGTGGCGCGCAATTGTTTGGAGCAATGCGGACGCGACCGGATTAGCGCTCGCCTCCCCGTCGCGCTCGCCACCCAACACCTCACTCCACCATTGCAGGCGGATTTCACCGGGCAATGGCTCGCGCGCCACCTCGCGCACCCGCTTCAGCTCGCTCGCGAACGCGTACAGCGCAAACAACGCGCCACGGTACGAGGCGGGCGCAAACAGCGTCGTCAGATAGCGGTCACGATCGGCAGCGCGGACAAGCTCGGCGCAATAGGCGAAGACATCCTGCATGCGTAAAGTCTAGCAGGGTTCAATCGACGGCGATCAACCCGGCGCCGACGCGGCGGCTTTCCATCAGCATGACGTTGTAGGTGCGCACCGCCGCCCCTGTCGTCATGGCGTCGGCGGAAACATGCATCTGCCGGAACTTTTGCCGCAACGGCTCCGGCACGATCCAGGGCTCGGAACCGGTGCCGATGATGAAGAAATCGAGCTCGGCGCCGCGGGCGAAGACGGGCGAGAAAGCCTCCTCGGTCAACGCCGTGACGGCGCCGACCGGCCACGCCCAGATGCCGTCCGGCAGGCACAGCAGCGAACCGCGATGCGAAAGGCCGGCGAAACGGAAACCGCCCGCGCCATGGGCGTCGATCAGGACTTGCCGCGGCAGATGCCGCTCGTCCACTAGCGCCGGGTCCGTGCGCGCCGGGCTGACGCCGGGCGTGCCGGCGCTGGAGCCGGTGTCTGCGGCGACTGAGCCCCCGCCGCCGCGGCCGCCGGAGGAGTTTCTGGCTCTTCGCCGCCGCCCATGCGGCCGGTGCCGACGCCGAGATAGATCAGGATCGGTGAGGCGATAAACACTGAGGTGTAGGTGCCGACCAGCACCACACCGAACATCATGGTGGCGGTAAAGCTGCGGATCGCCTGCCCGCCGAACAAGAGCAGCGCCAAAAGCGACATCGCCACCGTGACGTGGGTGACGATCGAGCGCGACAGCGTGGCGTTGACCGACACGTTGAGCAGCTCGGGCATCGGCATGCGCTTATAGCGTCGCAGCATTTCGCGAATACGGTCGTAGATCACCACCGTGTCGTTGAGCGAGTAGCCGACAATGGTCAAAAGCGCTGCGATGCTGGTGAGATCGAAATCGACGTGGGTCAGCGACATGAAGCCGACGGTGAGCACGATGTCGTGAACGTTGGCGATCATGGCGCCGAGCGCGAATTGCCACTCGAACCGGAACCACAGGTAAAACAAAATCGCGATGATGGCCGAAAGCAACCCGATCGTGCCGTACGACAACAGCTCGGTCGACACACTCGGCCCGACCACCTCGACGCGGCGATAGGTAACGGTGTCGCCGAACGCAGCGCGTACCTTCTGCACCGCCGCTTCCTGCGCCTTGTCGCCGCCGGGCTGCTCGGGAATGCGGATCAGCACGTCATCGGGAGCGCCGAATTCCTGGAGCTGGAAGTCGCCAAGCTTGAGGGCGCCGATGGTCGCGCGCATCTTGGCGAGATCGGCAGGGCCAGCCTTGGTCTGCACTTCGACCAGTGTGCCGCCGACAAAGTCGATGCCAAAATTCAGGCCGTGAAAAAAGTAGAGCGAAATCGCGACGATCGACAGAATCGCCGAGATAGGAAAGCTGATGCGCCGGAAGCGCATGAAGTCGAAACGCGTATTGTCGGGAACGATGCGAAGGAGGCGCACTGGCTTGCTTTCAGCGGAGAGCTTCTGATTTTGACATATCGGCGGCTGATGGCGGCTCTAGATCGGCACCGTGCGCGGCCGCCACAAACGCACCCAATAAGCCATGATCAGACGGGTCATTGTGAAGGCAGTGAACAGGCTTGTCAGGATGCCGACGCCGAGCGTCACGGCAAAGCCGCGCACCGGTCCCGAGCCGGCGTAGAACAGGACTGCCGCGGCGATGAAGGTCGTGATGTTGGAGTCGAGGATCGTCGCCAGCGCGCGGGTGAAGCCGGCATCGATGGCGTTGATCGCACTGCGCCCTGCCCGCACCTCTTCGCGGATACGTTCGTAGATCAGCACGTTGGAATCCACCGCGATGCCGACGGTGAGCACGATGCCGGCGATGCCCGGCAGCGTCAGTGTCGCGCCGAGCATCGATAGCACCCCAAAGATCATCGCCACGTTGATGGTGACCGCGATGTTGGCGAACACGCCGAACAGGCCGTACGTCACCAGCATGAAGAAAATGACGAGGCCGGCGCCCACATAGGCGGCGCGCTCACCGGCCATAATCGAATCCCGGCCGAGACCGGGTCCCACCGTATTCTCCTGCACGATCGTCAACGGCGCCGGCAATGCGCCGGCGCGCAGCAGGATTGCGAGGTCGCTCGCTTCCTGAACGGTGAAATTGCCGGAAATCTGGCCCTGGCCGCCGAGGATCGGCTCGCGAATGACCGGCGCCGAGACCACCTGGTTGTCGAGCACGATCGCGAATGGCTTGCCGACATTCGCCTGCGTCGCTTCGGCGAATTTACGCGCGCCCGTCGAATTGAAGCGGAAATTGACGATCGGCTCGTTGGTGCGCTGGTCGAACCCGGGCGAGGCGTCGACCAGATCGCCGCCGGACACCAGCACGCGCTTCTCGATCAGATATTTTTCGCCCTTCGACCCCGACAGGATTTCCGAGTCCGCCGGAGGGTGGGTCTGAATGGCCTGTTCGGGCGTCTCCGTCAGATCCACCATGCGGAAATCGAGTTTGGCCGTCTTGCCGAGAATTTCCTTGAGCCGCGTCGGGTCTTGCAGGCCCGGCACCTGCACCAAAATGCGGTCGACGCCTTCGCGCTGGATGCTGGGCTCGACCAGCCCGAGCTCGTTGACGCGGCGCTGAATGATTTCAATCGACTGATCGACCGCCTGACGAATGCGCTCGGTGAACGCGCCATCCGACGGCGTCAGCGTGATCTGCCCGTTCTTTTCGGTAATATCCAGGCTCCGCTGCCCGGTCGTACCCATCACGCCGCTCAGCGGTTGCGACAGCGTTCCGAGCTTGTCGATCGCATTCTTCACATCGGCCGGACGCGTGATATGAACCAGAACGCTGCTGCCGATGATGGCGCGCCCGGTGAACGGAATGCGCGCCTGGCGCAGCAGGCGAAGCACATCGTCGTCGACCGCTTGCAGCCGTTCTTTGCGCACAGCGCCAGTGTCGACCTGAAGCAACAGGCTCGACCCACCTTGCAAATCGAGGCCCAGCACAATGTGACGCTGCGCCCAATCCGGCCAGCGCGCGATCACCTTGTCGGAAAAGAAATTCGGAACCGCAAACAGACACACGGCAAGCGCCGTGAGCAGAATAGCTGCCGCCTTCCAGCGCGAAAAAAACAGCATAGAGCTTGCTAGTCCTCGTTAGTGGGACACAACTGGCGTGCCGCCGGCTGCCCTGCAAGGTGGGCTATGGCCGCAGGCTTGGTCAGCTTGTGCTGTCTTCCTTCACCGGCTCGCTCTTGGCACGCACCTCGCTCACACTGGAGCGCAGGTGACGGACGCGGACGCCGTCGGAAATCTCGATCTCGATATGGTTGTCGTCCACCACCTTGGTGACCTTGCCGATTAGGCCGCCATTGGTGATCACGGTGTCACCACGGCGCAGCGCTTTGACCAAGTCCTGATGCATTTTCACCTTGCGCTGCTGCGGCCGCAGGATCAGGAAATACATGATCACAATGATCAAAATCAGCGGCATGAACTGGATGATCATGCTGTTGGCGCCGCCCGCGCCAAGCGAGCCGAACTGCGCGTATGCGGGGGTAAAAAGCATTGGTCCTCCAGGGTCGCGTTAACACGCGCCGGCCTGGTCGATAAGGGCCGATTTTGCGCGGAAATCGGCGCGGACTATAGCCGCCGTTGGCCCAATTGCAACGTTGCCCGCCCGCATCCTTGCGGGTATTTCGAGGCCCCGCTAAGGGAAAGCATCAACGGATCAAGGCATGGCCCAATCCCCTCAGCGTTTCCGGCAGAAGGCGGCGAACGACGTAGCGGCGTCGGCGAAAGGCGAGCCATTTGCCGGTAACGGGACGGAAGCCGTGCTGGGACGGATCGCCGATGCGCTGGAACGGCTGGCGCCGCCGCCTCCCCCCCAGCCGGATTTTGCCGCCGCCGAGGCGTTTGTCTGGCAGCCGGAGGGCGCGAGATTGGCGCCGGTGCGCCGTGTCAACCGGGTCGAAATGACGCTGCTTAAAGGCATCGATCGGGTCCGCGATCTCTTGGTCGAGAACACGGAGCGCTTCGCGCGCGGACTGCCGGCCAACAATGCGCTGCT
>Ga0208849_1001354_pt1 | contig 17372 bp, 16 predicted proteins | sample NGESurdeep072012_10_FD_184470 | JGI IMG/M metagenome (GOLD analysis project Ga0208849, IMG submission 184470) | Arctic peat soil microbial communities from Barrow, Alaska - NGEE Surface sample 53-3 deep-072012 (SPAdes) | ecosystem: Environmental > Terrestrial > Soil > Wetlands > Peat ...
CGAGCAGCCAACAGGGCAGGCGGCGAGAATCGAGAGCGCCGCAGTGCGGCCGACGGCCGAGGTCTGAACGCCGAGCAGCCCACAGGTTTCACCTCCGCGGATCGATGTCTTCCTGTGAGCTATACGTTCGGACGGCGGGAATTTCCGTCAGGAATCTTCAGAGCTGGTCCCAGTCCTCTTTGCACGTGCCGGCGAAACCCTCGAATGACGGTTGGGGGGTACATTCCTGACGGAGATAGGGTGTCTCGGCACGTATAGGGAGTAGGAATGGCGGTGCAATCTGCTTCCCTGACGCTCGTTCGGGCGGCCAAACAAGGTGACGATGCGGCCTTCGAGGCGCTGCTCGAGCCGCTTCTGGACCAGGCTTACCGGCTCGCTTGCGCCATGCTCCACGACCCCCATGCGGCCGAGGATGTCGTTCAAGAGGCTGCGTTCAAGGCCTGGCTCAAGTTATCGCAGCTTCGCGAAGGGTCAGAGATGCGGCCATGGTTCTTGGGCATCGTCGCCAACGAATGCCGCTCGGAAAAGCGATCGCACTGGCGATCGGTGACTCAGTCGGTTCTGCCGGAGCAACCCCTGGAGTCAGCTGACGAAACCATCATCGCTGGGGTCGAGTTGCGCCGCGCGTTACGGGCAATAGAGCCAGGTAAGCGCTTGGTCCTGGTTCTCCATTGGTATCTCGACTTGCCTCTCGAAGACATTGCCGCAATCACTGGAATCAGCGCGCACGCAGCGGAGAGCCGGCTGCTGCGAGCCACTCGTGAGCTGAAGAGGCGGATGGAGGGCCACAGTGCAAGACCTTAGCCTTAGAACTGAATTCCACCGCGCACTGGACCCGCTGGTCCCACCCGCGCCGTGGCTCGCCTCTCATGTTCGCGAGGAGCTGCAGAGGCGACGGATCAAAGCCCACCAGTCACATCGACGCCGTGCATGGTTCACCCTGACCGTGCCGCGGATGAACACCCGGTTAGCCGCCGGCCTGCTCGTCGTAGCGGTAGCGGTCGCAGCGGGCGGCGCGTTCCTTGCTATCAATAATTACGTCAAGCGGTCAGCACCCGTCCGGACTCATCCCGGACCCGTTTCGCGCATGTGCGCCCAGGGGGGCGTGTTCATGGTGACCAAGAGCGTCGGCTGGCAGGGGACATCCCGGTCGACGGATGGGGGCGTGACGTGGCGCGATGTTTCACCGCCCAATGTGCCGGGTTTCGTGAAGGGTGGATCAAGCACCTGCCTGCTTGACGCGACCCACGCCTGGGTGACTCAAAGTACCGGAACTGCGCCATATCAACCGGAAAACGTGGTCGTTTTGTCGACTCGTGACGGCGGTCAGACGTGGCAGCAGAGCGTGCCCATTCCCGCCACTGGCGAGAACTTGGCAGTGGAGGCGGACTTCATGGATGACCAGCATGGCTGGCTGCTCACCGACACCGGCGCAAACTCGTCCCCTGCATTCGTTCGCACCTTCTATACAACTTCAGATGGGGGCCTTCAATGGAGCCGCGTAAGCGGCGGATCATCCGACAACTCCGGCCTGGGACAAGTGGCTACCGGATGTGTAGAGGCGGGTATGAGCTTCGTCAGCTTGGAAAGGGGATGGCTGAGCTGGAACTGCCTCAACGCCCAGGCGAGCAACGGGTCTCTTCTTCAAATCAACGGTCCGGTCGTGGCGGTAACTGCCAACGGCGGCCGCAGCTGGACGCCATTGCACCTCTCGTCGGACGCTTCGCCTTGCAGTGCCAGCTCTCCGATCTTCACCGGTAGACAAGGTGTCCTCCAAGTAACGTGCCCAACCCACCCGACCGCTATTTTCGATACCTCAGACGGGGGGTTGAGCTGGACCGCCAATCAACTTCCGTTCAACAACTTTGCGAGCCCCGACCCGATCGATTTCGTCGACGGGAGCACTGGGTTCTTCTTTCACGCCAATACGGATTCCTCGGGAAACCCGTCCGGCAACGACCTCTATCGCACGAACGACGGCGGCCACAGCTGGACCGTAGTCGAACGAGAACTCTTCCCCGGTCAGTCTGTCGGCAGCTACCAATTCCTTGATCCAACCACGGGCTTTGCAGATATAACCGGGTCGCCTGCGCTCTGGTGGACGTACAACGGCGGAAAGTCGTGGGCGCTCCCACCACCTTATAGATCGATCGGAAATGTTGTCTGTCCCTTGCCTACGGACCCGGGGGCAGGCGCCGCTCCCGTTCCAGTGACGATGGTCAGTCCAACTACCGGCTGGGCAATGGGCACCAGGCGCACAAGTGACGGCGGCGCCAATTGGTCGAACGTCGGACCGGGCTCTGCACCCGATCGTTCTTCCGGGTACGGGGAGTTCTTCCTGGATGGGACTCGTGCTTGGGTGGCACAAGCCGCGGGGTCGTCTTCAGCATGCGCTGACCATGTGGTCGTCCTCCGCACTATCGATGGGGGAGTCAGCTGGCAGCAGGCAGCCCAGATAAACATCCAGCTGCCCAAGGCCACCGACGCTATATCCGGCGACTGGGCGCCCACGCTTGACTTTGCGGATTCGGAGCACGGCTGGTTGCTCATAGAACCTCAAGTCCCCTTCACATTGCAAATGAACCTGGGGGAGCCGATGGATGTGCGTCGCAGTGCAGGGGCCCTATATCGGACTTCCGATGGCGGCAACCACTGGACGCTGGTGTCGGTACAAGCGGGCGCCAACAGTGCCGGATGCACTGCTCTGCCTCCGGTTGCCTTTTCCTCCACAACGACCGGCTGGATGCGAGTCCAGTGTGGAAACACTGGCGGGGCGTATCCGCTGCAGCTACTTGTCACCCACGATGGTGGGGCGACCTGGGCGTTACAGGTACTGGCGCCGAGCTCTTGCTGCGTGACTCCGCTGCCGACATTCCTAGATACCCAGCACGGTTGGCTATTCGTCTCGGGTGATCCCCTGCTACTCGGGACATCAGATGGCGGTGGCACCTGGAGCGGTCGCGGCCTCCCACCCCTCGCGTACTACTCTTGCCTAGGTAAGGAAGGCCCCACAACCTGTTCCGACAAAGGTATCGTCGCAGCCGACTTCATCGACTTGAGCCACGGGTGGGCCGTCGTCGGCAAGACCAACACGAACGGATCCCAGTTTTCGTTGGCAGTTGAGCACACGGACAATGGCGGTACAACCTGGACGGTTGTCGCGGCTGTTCTGCCGGTCGATCCGTCCTTTCCAGATCCGTATCTGCCACCTTCGCAAGCCAGCCTGACTTTCGTCGACGCCAACGACGGGTTCTGGTGGTCAGGATCTCGGCTCTTCAAGACCAATGACGGCGGCCATATCTGGACCACCGTCCAGATGGCGTCATAGCCGAGCAGTGGCCGGCCGATGTAGGGGATCGAGCCGGTCTTTTTGGTGCTCGCGCAGGGAGTCGAACCCTGAACCTTGGGATTAAGAGACTCCCGACAGATCGTCTCAGCACACATCTCACGGCGGGTCAGGGCGTCTCTCCCGTATTCGGGTTATGACTCAGTCGTCTCAGCGCGTCTCCCGATGCCTCACGGAGTCTCCCGGCGAAGCTGTCAACGAAGCTGTCAATTGGAATGGACAGTTGCAGTTGGCCTGGAGCTAACTCCCCTAGCGAGGACGAAGCGCCGCAATCCAACTCAACCGCGGCCCTCCTCGAACCAGGCTGGTGGCGTAGATCCGGCCAGCGAGCCTGGCCATTCCATAAATGGACGCGAGCATGATCAGGATCGCCACTGGCATCTCCCAAATCGCAACCTGGCCCAGCGCGAGTCTTGCCGGCATCAGGGCGGGCATCAGCGGAGGAATGAAGGAAACGACCCTGACCCAAGGAGCGTCCGGTGAGGCGATGGTTGCGTACATGAGCAGGTAGCCGCCGACGAGAAACACCGTGAAGGGCATGCCGACAGATTGCACCTCTTCCTGTCGCGCAACCATCGCTCCGGCTGCCGCGTAGCCGAATGCGAACAACGTGTACCCGAGGACGAACCACAACAGGATGGCCGGGAGCAGAACCCATACTTCCGATGGCACCAACGAACTCTGGACAATAGCGTTGGCGAGCAGGGCAGCGCCTATGGTGACCGCCATTTGAGCGAATCCCACAAGACCGATTCCGATCACTTTGCCGGTCATCAGGTCACTCGGCGTGACCGCCGCCAGCAGCACTTCAGCAGTCCGTGAGGTTTTCTCCTGTGCAACCCCGCTGGCGACCGCATTGCAGAAGATGCCGACGCTAAAGAAAAGAAGGATCCCGGCGGCCAGCGCCGCGATCCTGCGACCTGCGAGGTCGGAGGACGCGGTCTTTAGAATCGCCGTGGTTATCGGCTCAGGCTGTTGTAATGCGCCAATGACCGAAGGGGACACGCCGGCTTGGGTCAGCACATCTTGCTGATGAACCTCCTCGACAACTGCGCGCAGCACCGCAGCCAGGGTTGGTGAGACCGTCTGATAGAACTCGATCGTTGCCGAACCGGTGTCTAACCTCAGGGCGACGTCAAGAGTTGCGCTCCCTCCACGCAATGACGAGAGCAGCCCTCCGCCTTGGCCCGATGTCTGTTTGGGCGTCAGCTCGGAGCTGGCGGTGGCATCATCGCTCACATTCACCGTCGTCATGTCCACCCCGGACGCTTTGGCGGCGGCCAGAAGCGTAGGCGCGAGTGCTTGCGCCGAGGGCCCAACGAGGCCGACGGCGAATGGCTTGGTCGGAGCACTGAACAAGGTCGGACCCACGATCAGGGCCACGGCGCCCAGAGTCGTGATCCCGGTCATGATCCAGGTCGCACGTCCGCGGAGTCGCTCAGAGATCTCACGACCGGCAATCAGCCGAATCGACTTGAGAGGATTCAATTGCGCACCAGTTGGCGGTAGAGCTCGACCAACCCGCCGGTCTCAAGGCCGAACTGCTCGACCGAGCCCGCCGCCATCGCCTGACGTAGGACGGCCTGTGTGTCCATGCCTGGGGTCACCGCGAGCAGCACTCCAAGCGGATCTTTGCTGATCACCTCGACTCCTTTCAGGTTGGCAGTCCAATCGGCCGACGTCGCGACCCTGACGCGCAGCCTCTGAGGCGATCGAGCACGTAATTCGTCCAGCGTCCCGCTGACCAGCACCTTGCCCTGCTCGAGGATTACGACCCGGTCGCAGAGCCGCTCGACGAGGTCGAGCTGGTGACTGGAGAAGAGCACGGCCGTGCCACGTGCCGTCTCGGCGCGCAGCACCTCGGATAGCGAATCGACTGCCGATGGATCCAATCCTGCGAATGGTTCGTCCAGCACCAGCAGCTCGGGTTGGTAAACGAGGGCAACGGCAAGCTGGACTCTCTGCTGGTTGCCGTGGGAAAGAGCCACGACCCGGTCTAGCTCCCGACCCTCGAGACCTAGGCGCTTGAGCCATAGCTGCGCCTCACTCCTGGCGGCAGGCAGCTCGACCCCGTGCAGCCGGGCAAAGTAGGCGATCTGGTCGAGAACGCGCATCTGGGGGTAGAGGCCGCGCTCCTCCGGCATGTAGCCGAAGCGCAGCCGGTCAGATAGAGCAACAGGATGACCCGACCACGTGATCGAACCACCTAGCGGTCGGTAGATGCCCATGACGGCGCGCATGGTGGTGGTCTTGCCGGCTCCGTTGCGGCCCACCAGCCCTACGATCTCGCCTCTGCTGACGGTGAGAGACAGCTTGTCTACGGCAACCCGGTCGCCGAAACGTTGGGACAGCTCCGAAATCTCAAGCATCTGTCAGATTGGTATCAAGTTGATAGACTGGCGAATCATACAGTCTGTACCTGAGGAGGGTAATCGCTTGCTCGCGACAGCATCTGAGCTATGAAGGTGGTCCCGATAGTCGGTGCGGTGGTGTCCGCAGTGCTCATCGTGATCGGCCGTACACAAAGGAACAACCCGGTGGCGATCGCCGGCTACGTCGTGCTGGCGCTATCGGCGGTCCTTTATTTCTACTTGCGGTCGCGATAGCGGAGCGTGAGGTCGAATCAAGTTGTTGCCCTCCTGCGGGCATCTAGTGGCTTGATCCGGCCAGTGGTCAACGTTGGATCCCTCTAGCAGTGACGACACTGGTGAAGGGAGCTTCGGAGCGCAGAAGCGTCCTTGTCAGACTTGATCCAGCGGTCTATGACGCAATTAGTCGTTGGGCACATGACGAGTTGCGCAGCAGCAATGCACAGATCGAGTTTCTGTTGCGCAGAGCCCTCGTCGACGCTGGGCGCCTGCCAAGTGCGCTCCGTGTTAAGCGCGCCGCCCGGGGCAACCATGCGCGCTCGTCTCCTCGGCAACGAGCTGGATGATCGGCTGAGCGCTTGCAGCGCATAGAAGGTGGCCGACGCAGCGTGATCGGCGCCCGTCTCCGCCCGACGCCACCGATGACTGCAATCTCATCGGTTATATGCGAGCAGAGCCAACGTCAACATCCTGCAGACCGACGAAGCTGTCAAATGCTGCGAATATGACGCAATATATAGATCGTAAAGCGGCACAGGCACAACATATTGGTGCTCGCGCAGGTGTCTGAGTGCAGGACATAGTGGACTCGCCCGGAGAGGTTGAAGAATTCTGATCTCGGGAGCTGCCCCCGCTGCGGTACCCCCAGGCACGGACGTGACCGAGCTTGAGCCTGGGTTCACTTCCAGGTCAGTCATTTCGCCTGGTCATCGGCTCCGTCCATCTTGGAGCTGGCCGGCGAGGTTGAGAAAACAGTCCACTTTGTCGTGAGACATAGCATTGGTGCTCGCCCAGGGAATCGAACCCTGAACCTTGGGATTAAGAGTCCCCTGCCATCCTCAGATAGCCCGCGAACTCCTGGTCCGCCGACGTTCGCTCCATGCGGTCGAAGTGCTTTGCACCATAGGCTTTGAAGTCGAAGTCCAGCTCAGAGATCCCGCTCTGCAGCACCCCCCACATCGCCTCGCGAAAGTCGGACATGAAGCGCATCAGGCGCAGCGAGGCGAGATCGGAATCGCGCTCGGTTCCGAAGTAGGCGGCCACCAGACGCCCGTCGTCCTCGACGCCGAACTCGTGGTTGACCGAAAAGTTTGCAAGGTCGAAGAACTTGTCGCCCATCCCCGCGTACTCCCAGTCGACGATCCGGATCGCGCCGTCGTCGAGGAAGTTGGCGTTGAGCAGGTCGTTGTGGCATGGCACGAGCGGTTGTGGGCCTCGCGCCGCGCGTATCTGATCGGCAACCTGGCTGGCCATCTCGAATTCCGTAGGGATCTTCACGCCATTCGCTTCAGCCTCCGCCCGGTATGCGTCGACCACCGCGAATGAATCGAAGCGACCTGGGATCGCCCGAGCCGAGTGCAGGCGGCGCAGTGCCTCAGCCACGCGAGGCAGGGTGGAAGGGCTGCGCATCTCCTCTATGGCGATCGGCCGGCCGTCGATGAAGCGCGTCACCAGCCAGCCCTCCGAGGCCACGAAATCCGCCACCGGAGGCCCGATCCCGATCTCCTCCGCCCGCAGGCTTGCGGCATGCTCGACCGCCCTGTCGATGCCCAGGAGACCTGTCTTGGCGCCACCCATGCGGAGCACGTAGGCGGCGCCGTCGACCTCGACTTTGAAGTTGTGGTTGGTGATGCCGCCGCCGAGCACGGTGACGATCGCACGCCGGCCCGGCCACAGCCGCTCGACGGCAGCGGCCGGGCGCGCGCAGGGCGCACTTCCAGAAGCCTCCACTCTCGCGGATCGTATCTGCTTGAATGGCCCCGTGAAGGTCGAGAAGTCTCTTGAATCTGAGCTGACCGAGCTTCGCGCGAAGTACGTCCCGCGGGGCATCACCTCCGCCCACCCGCTGGTCGCCGACCAGGCCAAGGGCTCCGAGCTGTGGGACGTCAACGGGCGCCGGTTCGTCGACTTCGCCGGCGGCATCGGCGTGATGAACGTCGGCCATGGGCACCCCCACGTCATGGAGGCGGTTCGCGCTCAGCTAGAGCGCGTAACCCACACATCCTTTCAGGTCGTCATGTACGAGTCGTACCTGCGCCTCGCCGAGCGGCTGTGCGAGGTTGCGCCGCTGGAAGGGCCGAAGAAGGCGATCTTCTTCAGCACCGGGGCGGAGGCCGTGGAGAACGCGGTCAAGATCGCCCGAGCCTTCACCGGCCGCCCGGCCGTGATCAGCTTCCGCGGCAGCTTCCACGGCAGGACGCTGCTCACCCTCAGCCTCACCGGTTCGGTGAGCCCCTACAAGCAGAACTTCGGCCCGTACGCAAGCGAGATCTACCAGTCCCCGTTCCCATACGAGTACCGCGGCTGGAATACCGAGCGAGCGCTCGCCTCGTTGGAAAGCCTCTTCGACTCCGAGGTGTCCCCCACGCGCGTCGCCGCGGTGATCATCGAGCCGGTGCTCGGTGAAGGCGGCTTTGTCCCGGCGCCGCCCGAGTTCCTGCGGCGGCTGCGCGAGCTGACCTCGCGCCACGGCATCCTCTTGATCGCGGACGAGATCCAGTCCGGCTTCGGGCGGACCGGCAAGTTCTTCGCCATCGAGCACGCGGGCGTGCAGCCAGACCTTGTCACCATCGCCAAGAGCCTGGCCGCCGGGTTCCCGCTCTCGGGAGTGGTAGGCCGAGCCGAGGTCATGGACGCGCCGGACCCCGGCGGTCTCGGTGGAACATACGGCGGCAACCCCGTCGCATGCGCGGCCGGCGTGGCCGTGATGGACGTCATGCGCGACGAGAAACTGCCGGAACGCGCCGTGAGGATCGGCTCGGTCATCGAAGAGCGCATGCACAGCTGGGCCGCCGAGCACGACATCGTCGGTGACGTGCGCGTCGTTGGCGCGATGGCGGGTATGGAGCTCGTGCGGGACCGCGCCACCAAGGAGCCGGCCGACAAGGAGACCGCGCGAGTCCTCGCGGTCGCACGGGAGAAGGGCCTCATCCTGCTGCGCGCCGGCACGCACCACAACGTAATCCGGACGCTGATGCCGCTGAACATCCCGGACGAGCAGCTCCACGAAGGGCTCGACATCCTGGGCGCGGCGCTGAGCGCGGTCGCCGCCGAGACAAAGTCCGTACACAAGTAGGGAGGGAAATTTGAGCACCACACTTAAGCGCCACGAGATGTTCATCGGTGGCGAGTGGACGCCAAGCAACGGCGACCAGACGCAGGAGATCATCAACCCGGCGACCGGCAAGGTCATCGCCCACGTGCCCAAAGGAACGGAGCAGGACGTAGACCGAGCCGTCGCCGCGGCCCGCAAGGCCTACGACGAGACCTGGTTCGACAGCACCCCGCGCGACCGCAGCGAGCGCCTGCTGAAGCTGGCGAGCGCGATCGAGGAGCACGGCGACGAGCTGGCGCGCCTCGAGTCCGAGAACGTCGGCAAGCCGCTCGCGCCGACCAGGTCCGAGGAGATCCCACCCATCGTCGACTGCTTCCGCTTCTTCGCGGGGGCGGCCCGGGCACTTGAAGGCAGGGCCGCCGGCGAGTACATGACCGGCTTCACCAGCTTCCTCCGCCGCGAATCACTTGGCGTCGTCGGTTCGATCGCCCCGTGGAACTATCCGCTGATGATGGCCGCCTGGAAGCTGGGTCCCGCGCTCGCGGCCGGCAACACCGTGGTGCTCAAGCCCTCCGAGTGGACTCCGCTCACCGCGCTGCGGCTGGCCGAGCTCGCGGCCGACATCCTGCCTCCCGGAGTCCTGAACGTGATCACCGGCGACGGCGAGCCCGTGGGCGCCGGCCTGGTCCGGCACCCCGGAGTCTCGATGGTCTCGTTGACGGGCGACGTGGCAACCGGCAAAGAGGTCGCGCGCGCGGCCGCTTCGACGCTCAAGCGCGTCCATCTGGAGCTGGGCGGCAAGGCGCCTGTGATCGTCTTCGACGACGCCGACCTCGAGAAGGTCGTGGAGTGGATCAAGATCGGCGGCTTCTTCAATGCGGGCCAGGACTGCACGGCGGCCACCCGGATCATCGCCGGTCCGAAGATCCACGAGAAGCTGCTCGGCGACCTGGTGCCGGCGATCAGCTCGCTCAAGGTCGGAGACCCGATGTCGGACGACACCGAGATGGGTCCGCTGGTCTCGGAGGAGCAGGCGGTTCGCGTGACAGGGTTCGTCGATCGCGCCCGTAAGGCAGGGGCCGAGGTCCTCACCGGCGGCGCCCGGATCAAGAAGGCGGGTTCGTGGTACTCGCCGACTGTCGTCGTGCCGCATGGCCCTGACGACGAGATCGTGATGAAAGAGGTTTTCGGCCCGGTCGTCACCGTGCAGCGCTTCAGCGATGAGGAGCAGGCGCTCAACTGGGCGAACGGCGTCGACTACGGCCTCGCCGCGTCGGTGTGGACGCGCGACGTGGGCCGCGCCCTGCGCATGGCGCGGCGGCTGCAGTTCGGGACGGTCTGGATCAACACGCACATCCCGCTCGTCAACGAGATGCCGCACGGTGGCTACAAGCAGAGCGGCTACGGCAAGGACATGTCGATCTACTCGCTCGAGGAGTACACGCAGATCAAACACGTGATGGCGTCCCTCGACTGAATTCACAAAAGGCGCCGGCGCTCCGACTTGAGGGCATCCGTAAGAACTACGGCCAGGTGGTCGCGGTCGCGGGCGTGGACCTGGTCATCGAGGAGGGCGAGTTCTTCACCCTCCTGGGCCCGTCGGGATCGGGCAAAACCACGCTGCTGCGGATGATCGCCGGCTTCGAGCGACCGGACGCCGGCAGCATCGAGCTACGCGGCCGCGACGTCACGTCGCTGCCTCCCCACCTGCGGGACACCAACACCGTGTTCCAGGATTACGCCCTGTTCCCTCACATGAGCGTGGGCCAGAACATCGGCTACGGCCTGCGCATCAAGCGCATCCCGGCGGCGGAGCGCCGGCGGCGCGTCGAGCGGGCGCTGCGCATGGTGCGCCTCGAAGGCCTCGACAAACGGCGCCCCAACCAGCTGTCAGGCGGCCAGCGGCAGCGCGTGGCCCTGGCGCGGGCGGTCGTCAACGAGCCGGAGGTACTGCTGCTCGACGAGCCTCTCGGCGCCCTGGACCTGAAGCTGCGCCAGGAGATGCAGATCGAGCTGAAGCAGATCCAGAAGGAGGTCGGCATCACTTTCGTCTACGTGACCCACGACCAGGAGGAGGCCCTGACGATGAGCGACCGGGTCGCCGTCATGTCCAACGGGAAGATCGAGCAGATCGGATCGCCGGTGGACGTCTACGAGCGCCCGGCCTCCGAGTTCGTCGCAGGTTTCATCGGCATCTCGAACGTGCTGCTCAGGGATGGCGTCCGATTCGTGGTCCGTCCTGAGAAGATCCGCATGCTCACCGAAGGTGAGAATCCGGACCCTGGTATGCGAGTGGAACCCGGCACGGTAGAGGAGGTTGTGTATGTGGGCATGTCGACCCGCTACATCGTCCGCCTCGACCGTGGAGAGCAGCTGGTCGCTGTGCGCCAGAATATGGACGCCGCGAGCGACGCGGCGAGCTTCCAGGGCCGGCCGGTGAGGCTGGCCTGGACGGCAGGTCACACGTACGTTCTCGAGAGTAAGGAGAAGTAAGAAGATGGCTTCAACACACGCCGGCTGGGTCCGGACCGGATGCGTTGTCGCGACCACTGTGCTTGCGGTGACGGCCTGCGGATCCAGCAACGCGCCGAGCGGTTCGACGCTCCTGCAGCCGCCGACCGCGAAAACGGCTCCCCAGACCACAATCGGGGCAGGGGAGGGCCAGCTGAACCTCGTCCTGTGGGACGGCTACGCCGACAAGTCGTGGGTCGACCCCTTCACCGCGGCCACAGGTTGCAAGGTGAACCAACATCCTGCCGGCTCATCGGACGAGATGGTGAGCCTGATGAAGGATGGGGGCGGCGGCAACTGGGACATGGTCTCCGCATCGGGCGACGCAGACCTGCGTCTCATCTACAGCGGCGACGTGAAGCCGATGAACACCTCCCTGATCCCGGACTGGACCAACTTCCAGACCTATTTCCAGGGCCCCCCGTACAACACCATCAACGGGGTCCACTACGGGATCTCGCTGCAGTGGGGCCCGAACACGCTGCTCTACAACACAAAGAAGTTCGTCAATCCGCCGACGAGCTGGAGCGTGATCTATGACCCGGCCAACAAGGGCCTGATCACCGTGCCGGACAACCCGATCCAGATCGCTGACGCGGCGCTGTACCTGAGCGCGACCAAGCCGAGTCTCGGCATCAAGGACCCTTACGAGCTGAACCAGACGCAGTTCAACGCAGCGGTCGCATTGCTCAAGAGCCAGCAGCCGCTGATCAAGAAGTACTGGGCTCTAGCGACAGACGAGATCTCGCTGTTCCAGAACGGCGACGTGACTGTGGGCGCCGCCTGGCCCTACCAGACCATCCAGCTCAAGCTCGCGGGCGCACCGGTCGCCGACACCATCCCGAGCGAGGGAGCCACGGGCTGGGCGGACACCTGGATGCTGGCAACCAAAGCCACGCACCCCAACTGCGCATACCTCTGGACGAAGTGGGTGAGCACCCCCAAGGTCCAGGCGATGCAGGCCCTGTCCTTCGGTGAAACGCCGGTCAACACCAAGGCATGCGCCGAGATGGAAGCTCTCCAGCCCGGATCGTGCGCGCAGTACCACGCCGACGCGCCGGGATCGTATTTCAACACGATCAAGTTCTGGAAGACCCCGATCGCGCAGTGCGGGGACGGCAGCAACACCTGCATCCCGTATGACCAGTGGGTCTCGGCCTGGACCACGATCAAGGGCTAAATGTCGACTGAAGCCGTAAGACGGCCTCGTCCCAAGGGGGGCGGGGCCGTCCCGTTTAGTTCGCTCCTATGGCGATTGCCATGGCTGCGTCCTCTCCTATTGCTGACGCCGCCGATGGCGTGGTTCGTATTGATCTATCTCGCCTCGTTGGTGCTGCTGCTCATCACCGCTTTCTGGTCGATCGATCCCTTCACCACGCAGATCGTCCAGGTCTGGAACATAGACAACTTCCGGATCATCCTCACCGACCCCACCTACCGGACGATCATCGGACGGACTGCCGGCCTGGCCGCTCTGGTCACGGTGACCGATGTCGTGCTGGCATTCCCGCTGGCGTACTACATGGCGAAGGTCGCGTCGCGTCGCGTCCAGAGCCTGCTCTTCGCAGCGGTCCTGCTCCCGCTGTGGGCCAGCTACCTGGCGCGGGTGTACGCGTGGATCCTCATCCTCAACCACTCGGGGGTCTTGAACTGGAGCCTGCAATCGATCGGCCTGCCCGCAGCGAACATCGGCTACACGAACACGGCGATGTGGCTGGTCTTCTCGTACATCTGGCTGCCTTTCATGATCATCCCCACCTACGCCGCGCTCGAGCGGGTCCCGGACTCGCTGCTCGAAGCGGCCGCCGACCTTGGCGCGCGGCGCTGGCGCTCGACGTTGGACGTGGTGCTTCCGCTGGCCTTGCCTGGCGTTGTGGCCGGCTCGATCTTCACGTTCTCGCTGACGCTTGGCGACTACATCACGCCGATCCTGGTCGGCGGGGCCGGCTCGCAATTCATCGGCAACGTTGTTTACGCCAATGTCGGCATCGCGAACAACGTCCCGTTTGCCGCTGCGTTGGCAACCGTTCCAGTCCTGATCATGGCCGTGTACCTCTTGACTGCACAGCGCCTGGGAGCCTTCGAAGCACTGTGATCGCGGGGTTCTGGACACGGGTAGCACTGCGGGCATGGGCAGCCCTGATCCTTCTCTTCCTGTTCTTCCCGATCCTGTTGATCTTCTTCTACGCGTTCAACACCTCGAACATCGAGAGCTGGCCCATCCCCGGCCTGACCACCAAGTGGTTCGGTTCGACCTGGAACGACCCGGACGTGCGCGCCGCTTTGCTGCTTTCGGTCCAGGCGGGGCTGGCGGCCACCGCCGTTGCCCTCGTCCTCGGTTCGTGCGCGGCCTTCGCGATACACCGCGCGTCGTTCTTCGGACGCGATGCGGTGAGCCTTCTCTTCGTGCTGCCGCTCGCGCTGCCCGGCATCATCACCGGGATCGCGCTCAACACGTTCTTCAGCTTCGGCGGGGTGACTCTTTCGATCTGGACGGTCATCGCCGGCCACGCGACGTTCTGCATGGTGGTGGTCTACAACAACGTGCTGGCGCGCCTGCGGCGCACCCAGGGTTCGCTGATCGAGGCCGCCATGGACCTCGGCGCGAACGGTTTTCAGGTCTTTCGGGATGTGACGCTACCCCTGATCTCGACCGCAGTGGTTGCGGGAGCGATGCTCGCCTTCGCCCTGTCGTTCGACGAGGTCATCGTGACCACGTTCACCGCAGGCTCGCAGAGCACGCTGCCGATCTGGATCTTCGGCCAGATCCGCCATGGCATCTTGCTGCCCGAGGTCAACGTCGTGGTGTCCTTCGTGATCCTGGTCACGATCATCCCGGTGGTGATCGCAGCGCGCCTAACGGGCGGGGGCGGAACCGCAAGAGTCCCCGCCGCCCGCTAGGTTTAGGGGGTGGTCGCGCCCACGTGGGGCCGACGGAGATCGTCGACCAAGCGCGTCATGGCGTAAATCCATGCCGGCAAGAACGCGATCGCCAGGCCCAACGACTCGCCCCAAGGCTGCTGGTTCTGCGGCGACGTGCCCACGATGAAATAGCTGAGCACCTCGTAAAGGCCGGCGGCTGCCGAAGGTATACCGACCACGGCGGTCATCACCGTGATGCCGAGCAGCGTTCCACGCACGATCCACGCTGGCGAACCGCCGGGCATGCGAGCGACAGCGCGCCCCAGGAACAGGTGCACGCCCGCCACCAGCACTCCGATCACGAGCAGCGTGATGCCGAGCACGAGGTCCTGGCTTCGCTGCTGCTCGTAGAAGTTCGATTGATCTACTAGGGGAGCAACCGGGACGCCTGGCGGGTAGGCGCCCGCGTACGCAACGGGTTGGAAATACGAATAGGCCAGGTTGATATAGCCAAAGCAGGCCTTGAGGATGATGCCCAACCCGCTGAGGCTCGTCAGGATGCCGGCGATCCAGACAACGCGTGCGTAAAGCGCGGTCGCCGTGGCCAGCGTGAACGGGTCGCCGCCGCGTCGCGTGACACCGACGATGCCCCAAGCGATCAGTCCGAGGATCGCAAGCGGGACGAGCAGGCTCAGCATAGAGAAACCCGAACTCGAGACGGTCAGCCTCCGCTCTCGAGCTTCGTCTTCAGGTTCGACATCGCGCCGTTGTAGTTCTTTTGCACCGTGCCCTTGAAGATGGCAAGCACCAGTGGGAAATAGAACGGGCCCCTGGTCATCGTGACGTGGCGCTCGACGTGGGTCCCGCCGTTGGCTGCGGAGAAGACGAACTCGTGGTGGAACACCGAGTTTGAATCTTCGGCGTCGAAGGCAACTCGTCTCGGCGCATCGATCGCGGTGATGGTGACGGTCGACGGGTTCGGCTTTCCGTTGAGCATCCCGTCGGCCTTGTACCGAGAGCCCATCGCCGGCGGGCCGGGCTTCTCCGCGGTCGCCTTCATGTGGTCGTCGGCGCTCCCCCACTCCCCGTGGCGCGAGACGTCGGCGACGTAGTCGAAGACTGTCGTTTGCGCCGCTTTGACATCGACGGCGTAAACGGCTGAGTACGCCATCTCTAGTGGATGAAGATTGGAATCACGACCGAAGCCGCCCACAGGGCCAGACCGACGGCGATCAAGCCGACCTTCTTGTAGCCCCAGCCGATGGCCCCGAGGACGAATGCGATGAAGGCGAGGATCAGGAGGATGATCGCCAGAGTCAAATGCGAGAGCCGGCCGTCCACGAGATACGAAAGCACCCATAGCGCCAGACCAGCGGCGATCAGGTCGGTCTTCTTGTACGACAAGCCGATCGCGGCGACGACGAAGACAATCAGGGCAATGATCTGTAGAAGCTCAGGAAAACTCATGCCGGGTATTGTCGCGTACCGGCTGGCGAATCTCAACAGATTCACAGCTTCACACTTGTCGGCATGACCGCCCCGGGAGCTGAGCTCAATCTCGCAGGCAACGCCCTCACACCCGGCGCCCAGCGAAGCTGGTGGCTGCGCGAGGCCCTGGCCCACGAGACCGGCCCCGATTGCCCAGCCCTGACCGAAGCCATCAACGCCGACGTGGCGATCGTCGGGGGCGGCTTCACCGGCCTCTGGACCGCCTACTTCCTGAGCGAGGCCAAGCCCGACCTGGGGATCGTCGTCCTCGAGCAGGACATCTGCGGCGGTGGGCCGAGCGGGCGCAACGGTGGCTTCGCCAGCGGGTGGTGGGACGAGCTGGACGGCCTGGTCACGCTCTATGGCGCCGAAGCTGCCGTGAAGGCATGCCGCGCGATCTCCGACAGCATCTCCGCGATCGGCCAGTTCTGCTGGACCAACGGGATCGGCGCCTGGTTCAAGCGCTCCGGCTACATGTACGCGATCACGGCGGACGCGCACGAGAGGCTGTGCGAGGAGATGGTCGGGCTGGCCGCTAAGGTGGGCGCTCCCGACGAGCTGCGCGAGCTGACCGCGGCCGAGGTTCGCGCCCGCTGCGCCTCGCCCGCGTTCCGCGGCGGCGCCTTCATGCGCGACGGCGCCTCGGTGCAGCCCGGGCTGCTGGTGCGAGGACTGAGACGCGTGCTCCTCGACCGCGGAGTGACCATCCACGAGGGAACACGCGCGACCGGCCTCGAGGCCGGCCCGCCCGCCGTCGTCAGCACGCCGAACGGCACAGTCCGCGCCAAAAGCGTGGTGCTGGCGCTCAACGCCTGGGCGACGGGCTGGCCACAGCTCGAGCGAAAGCTCGTGGCCTGGAGCTCCTACATCGTGCTCACGGCCCCGGCGCCGGCGAAGCTGGCCGAAATCGGCTGGACCGGAGGGGAGCTGATCTCCGACTTCCGGACCTCGCTTCGCTACTTCAGGACGACGCGCGACGGACGCATCGCGTTCGGGGGTGGCGGCGGGCGCGCCCGCCGGACGATCGACGATGCGTTCACCCACGACACCCGCGCCGTCATGGAGGCCGCGCAGGGCTTTCGCCTCATGTTTCCGACCTTCGCCGACGTCCCGCTGGAAGACGCATGGGGCGGCCCGATCGACGTGTCGCCCACTCACCTGCCGGTGTTCGGGACCCTCGAGCCGGGCAACGTCTTCTACGCCCTGGGCTATACCGGCAACGGCGTCGCACCCACCCACCTCGCGGGGCAGGTGCTGGCCGACCTGGTGACCGGCCGCGACACGGACGCGGTCAGGCTGCCCATGGTCAATCCCAAGCCGAGGCTGTTTCCTCCCCAACCATTCCGGTCATGGGGCGCCGCCGTGGTCAGGCGGGCGATGATCGCGAAAGAGACGGCGGAAGAGCAAGGCCGGCGCCCCAACCCGCTGGTCGATCAGCTGGCCCGTATGCCGCGGCGCATGGGATATCTGTTGGGACACTGACAATTCACCTCCCCACCATGTGGGGAGGTCGGCGCGGCTC
>Ga0208849_1001355_pt1 | contig 17371 bp, 13 predicted proteins | sample NGESurdeep072012_10_FD_184470 | JGI IMG/M metagenome (GOLD analysis project Ga0208849, IMG submission 184470) | Arctic peat soil microbial communities from Barrow, Alaska - NGEE Surface sample 53-3 deep-072012 (SPAdes) | ecosystem: Environmental > Terrestrial > Soil > Wetlands > Peat ...
GTCAAAGTCTATTCGTATGTTCTCACGTGCCCGTGAGGGAGCCTGCGCGGAATTTGGCAACCAGTCCAGGCGCAGTCAATGGCTCGCAGCATTGTGGAAGAAGCAGTGAAGGAATCCGCGTTGCCGAGTGCCACTTTCCAGAGATAAGACGCATCTCTATAAGTGGAGGTTTCCAATGCCGGCGTATAGAGTCAAGCTCGCAAAATCCGAAGAAGTTGCCGAAGGAACGATGACATTTCACTTCGAAAGGCCCGTCGGGTTTGATTTCCAGGCGGGCCAGACGATGGATATCACCCTCATCAACCCGCCAGAGACGGATGCGGAAGGTAATGTCAGAACCTTTACTATCGCGAGTCCACCCTTTGAAGATCGTCTGACGATTGCCACGCGCATGAGAGACACGGCATTCAAGCGGGTACTGCGCAATGCGCGTCCTGGATTGGAGGTCAGCATTCAAGGGCCGGACGGATCGCTTACGCTCGATAAAGATGCAAAACGGCCGGCGGTCTTTCTCGCCGGCGGTATCGGAATCACACCCGTCCTAAGCATCGTTCGCCAGGCGGCCAGGGACAGATTGAATCGCGAGATATATTTGATTGATTCCAACCGCAGGCCGGAGGATGCTCCATTTCTGGACCTCTTCAAAGACTTGAGCGTGGAATACTCGAACTTTCATTTCATCGCCACGATGACCAAGATGGGAAAAGAGCGTGAATCGTGGGCCGGGGAAACCGGAAAAGTAGATGCTGCGATGCTATCGCGGCACATTCCTCGCTCTACTAATCCCATCTATTACGTCGCCGGACCACCCGCGATGGTGAGTGCAATGCAAAAAATGCTCTTAGCTGCCAACGTGGTGCAGGATGACGTTCGCTTAGACGAATTCTCCGGTTATTAAAGGGCTGCCTTCCGATGTGTCGTTGTCTGTCGTTTGAACGACCCCCGAACTTTTAAAAGGCTGAAGAGCGACGCCGCTAGCGGGTCGGGATCGGCTGCGCGTCCACATTGTGCGCAGTAGGTGTGGTACGCCGGACCTGCGCGTCGCGAGCCGAAACGCGGCGATTGAATTCTTGAATGACTCTGGCGACATACGCCTGAGTCTCGCGATAGGGCGGAACGCCGTGGTATTTGTCGACGGCGTCAGGGCCGGCGTTGTAAGCGGCCAGCGCCTTCGAAAGATTGTCGTTGTAGCGAATGAGCAGCGCGTTGAGGTAGGTTGACCCGCCGCGCACATTCTCGTCGGGCTGAAAACTGTCTTTGACGCCGAGGCCTGCTGCGGTTCCCGGCATCAGCTGCATCAGACCCCGTGCGCCTGCGTGGCTCACGGCGCGAGCGTTGCCGTCGCTCTCGGCTTTGACCACGCTGGCCAGCAGATCTACGTCGAGATTGTGATCGGCTCCGGCTTTCGTGAGCATCTCGCGCAGGTCGCCTGGCGTGAGCGCTGTATGCGTTTGGGTCGCGGTGACGGGCGCAGACGAAATGGCCGGGGGCGGATCGGGAGTTATCTCGATGGAGGCGACTTGGTCGGGCTTGTAGTCGATGTAGTTATCTTCTCCCGCGCTGAGGTAAGCCCGGATGCGCCCATCGACAAGAGCATGATGGTCGCACCGCTGGACATATCCGTCGCTGAGGTTCACTAGCTCGGCGGCGCGGGATAGGGACGGCAGGCAAGCTAGCGCCGCAATCGATGCCAGAACGATCAATCCTGACGTGCGCAATCTGGACGCGATCATTGCGGGCGCGCCAAACATTCTTCGTCCGAAAAATTTTCTTCCGCACTTCAGATTCCGGCGATGGTGTTTGCTGGTCATATTTATGCCGAAGCCAAGCTCACTTTTGCCGAAGCCAATTTGGCCAGCTCTGCTTCAAGAACGATTGCGACGCCATCTTCATCGTTCGACGGCGCCAACTTCCATCCGCGGGTTTTTGCCATCGCGAGCAACTCCTCTGCGGCGTTTGCCATGACGATTCCCTGTCCTGCCCACTCCAGCATACCCAAATCGTTCCAGTTGTCGCCGATGGCCATGGTCTCCTCGCACCCAATGCCCAGTCGCCCGGCCAAGCGCTCCAGCGCCCAACCTTTTGATACACCGGTCGGCAGCAGATCAAGGATTGAGATGTCGCGCGCCGGGTACTCGGTTCGCACGCTTTCACATTCCGCGCTCCACTCGCTCGCCTTCAACGCTTTTTCGGCGTCTCTCATTTCGTTTATCTTTCCCGCTGCCATGCCCTGAACAGGATCGTCGCCATCGACCAGCGCCAACTCCAGCGGCTTCACCACTTCAATCGCCTTGCGGTTCGTCTCAACCCACATCGCGATGCGGCCGTGCGCCGCTTCAAGGTCTTCGAGGACCAGCTCGCCGCGTCCCGGACGATCAAATGTGAAGACGACCGATCCGAACGGGCGAAGCACACCGCAGAGGCCCCGCGCGACCCTGGACGGCATATGGCACCTGTCGATGACGCCACCGCCCAGCGAAGAGAGCACTGCACCATTGGACGCGATGAGGGGCGTATCCGCTCGCAGGCCGAGATTTGCTAGTAAAGGCACGGTATAGGCCGGGCGACGGCCAGTGGCGATAACAACCGTGATGCCTGCCGCTTGCGCGGCCCGCAGCGTCTGCGCATTTCGTTCGCTGATGATCTGGGAATTCGTCGGCAGCAACGTGCCATCTACGTCGATGGCAATGAGGCGCGGGGGAGGGTGCATACTTTAAGTTTACCGGGCACTTGAAGTAAGCGCTTACGCACAAGCGTGGGCCAGTCCCAATCCGGTAATCTCGTATCTATGGAACGGATCTGCAGCCAATGCCACGCAGTGCTTGCCGAAGAGACAAAGGCAGACTGGTGCCCGGCTTGTGGGGGCGCCTTGGTCGAGCGGCAGAGTTTGCCTGAATCAGGCGCTGCGGGCGCAAAGGCCGAAGTAGATCATCGCGGGATTGTGCTGCCGAGGCGGCACGCATTGGGCGGAATTATCACGCCGCAGTGAGGCCGTTGCGCGGCGCGATGAGTTAGGGATTTACATCGAGTCCGACCGCTTCGGCCAGTTTTGCCTGGCGCTCGTCGAAGGTCCAGAACTTATCGGCTCTCAGCGTCAGAGCGCATGCGACGTGGAGCGAATCCAAAGTGCGGACGCCCATGGTCGGGCAGTAGCGGCGGGCAAGTTCAATCACTTCGACCCAGGTAGCTTCGGGAAGCTCAGCAGAGTGCAAGATGCCAGAGCGGCAATCAAACTCGAAGTTCTGCCATGCGGCGCTGGCGTTCGCCGCTGAAATACGCTCAAGAAATACCTGCCTGTAAATGGCATTTGCGACTTCGGCACGACCGAACGGAGTGATGGGCAGGCTTGGGTGAGTCGCCATCCGATTGTATGTTTCACGCGAATGTTCGTCTTGCAGGTACACGGCGATCAGAAAACTCGTGTCCGCGTAGACGATCAATAACGACTCTCTTCACGGTCTCGAATCAGGTCATCCACCGCTGTTAGGACGCGGTCGCCGAAGATTGCCTTTGCGCGGGCTTCGAAGTCGGGCCATTCTACCGGAGGTTTCGACGGCGTTCTGGGTACCAGATCGCCGAGGATTTCATCGCGCTCGCGGACCTCGATGTGTATGCCAGCGCGAAGCCAGGTTTTCACTTGCTTGGTATCGCGCAGCTGACGCAATGTTATGCTCTTCATAAATACAATGTGACACAACATGTGCCACATTGTCAAACGTAGCTTCGCATCCTGCAAACCGCTTATTTCAGATGTCTTGCATTAGGAGGCGAAACGCATTTATGCGTGATTGTTAAAAAATCCCACGACGCACAGAGCCAATAGCACAAGCCCGATCAAAATCAATAGAATTCTTGAGCCGCCACGCCCGAACGAAGACAGAATGACTGTTAGCAATGATGTGGACACGCTTCCAAGAAAGACATATTCGTCCCGCGAATTCGTTTGATATCCGCCTTCACCCCAAGGAATAAGGGGAAAAGGATTCGCCCAACAGACAATAGTGCCGATTGCAGCGAGGACACACGAAATCACGCCTACTCTGAATAGCAGCGTCCTCCATTGTGGATACATTTGCGTATTGCTACTCATATCTGAGGGCCTCGGCGGGCAGCACGCGCGCGGCTGATGACGACGGATACAGCGTGGCAAGCAGCGAGATTCCGATCGAAACAACGGACACGATCACACCGTCGAGGATGCGCGGTGCGAAAGGCAGCGTGTCGATGGAGTAGACGTCGGCGGATAAGTGGATGAAATGATAGTGGCCGCCGGCCCACGAGGCTAAATAACCGAGCGCGAGGCCCAGAACGGTGCCGACGACGCTGATGAGAAGGCCCTGAAGAAGAAAGATGCGCCGCACCTGGCCGGGATCGACGCCGAAGCTCATCATCACGGCAATGTCGCGCGTCTTTTCCATCACCATCATGGTGAGCGCGATGAGAATATTGAGCGCGGCCACCATAACGATGAGCGCGACCACAATAAATGTGACGATTTGCTCGAGCTTGAGCGCGCGGAAGAGCTCGCGATTGTTGTCTGTCCAATTGGTCGTCATATAGCCCTTGCCCGCGACCGTTTCAATGGCGTGGGCAATCTGCGGAGCGTTGTTGAGGTTGTCGACTTTGAAGCTGATGACCGAAAGCAGATCCGGCTCGTCAAAAAGGCGCTGCGCGTCGGCGAGGCGCAGGAATCCCATCTGGTCGTCATATTGATAAAAGCCCGAGTGAAAGGTCCCGGCGAGCCGAAAGCGCACATACTTGGGAATCACGCCCATCGGCGTCATCTCGCCCTGAGGGCTGATGATGAGCACCGAATCGCCGATTGCGGCGCCGATGGTGTCGGCCAGGTCGCTGCCGAGAACGATCGGCGGCAGCTCGGTGTTTTGTGGGTTGATGGGTGCGGCCTGCGAGTCGACTTGCGGGGCGGCTGCCGGGGCGATTTGCGGGGCAACTACCGGCTCAAGCGCCTGCACTGCGCCGGGGGTGGCTTTCGAAAGCAGATCGCTCACGGTTCGGTCATCATCGGGCAGGATGCCTTCAATGAGCGCGCCGCCATCGCGCGCGCCGCGGGCAACGAGCACCTGCTCGAACAATCCCGGCGAGGCTGCGACGACGTGCGGAACTTTGCGCAGCCGAGCAAGGAGCGATTGCCAATCGGAAATGCCCATCCCGTCCACCTGCATCAACTGCACGTGAGCGCTGGAGCCGATCAGCTTGTCCTGCAAGTCGTGGCGCATGCCGTTGGTGATGGCGAGCGCGATGATGAGCGCCGCAACACCCGCGGTGACTCCGGCGACGGAGATGGCCGTGACGACGCCGACCACAGCCTGCCGCCGTTTGGCCTTCAAGTACCGCGCCGCCACATAAAGCTCAAATCGCATCGATATTCGTTCTCCGGGATTTGCTCTCCGCGATCTGCTCGCTGTGGGAATTCCTCTTCGTGGGCCTGATCTTACTGCGCGGGAATAATCGTCCTGGCCACTCCCACATTGTCGTAGCGGTCATAGACGCGCACGGTGATGAGATGCTCCCCGGGCTTTCCGTCTTCTTTAGGCAAACCGAAGTCGAAGCTGTAGTGCTCGTGCTTCGAGTCAGACAGTTTGTCCGCTGGATCGATGGCCTGCCATGATCCCGCATCGAGCGAATATTCAGCGCGCGCTACGGGCGACGCTGCATCGTCCGCGTCAAAGCTGACCAGGAACGGCTTGGAACAATTCGGGCCGGTGCAAGTTCCCTGCTGGCCTGTCGCCTTCAAATTAGTAATGACCGGCGGCGTGGTGTCGATCACAAATCGATCGCTGACCTTTTCGCCCGTCAGTGCCTCGCCCGGCGAGTGCGAAGGCGCATCGGATGCGACGACTTTGATGCGGTAGCCGCCGTCGGGAATCAATGTGGCGTCGAAGCTGTAAGCAAGTTCTTTGATCTTCTTTTTCAGCGGCCACCAAGCAGTGTCCCCATCGCTGCGCAGGAAAAGCGAATAGACCAGCGAGTCGCCATCGTCGTCGTGTGCTGCCCAGCGAACGGTCACGGCGGTCCGGTCCTTGGCAGCTTGAAGAGGCTGGCTCGAAGAGTTCGCGTCAAAAGAGATCCCTGAGTTCTGGCCCGATGACGGGAACGTGATGCTGACGTTTTGATTCTGCGAGAAGTTTGTCTGCGGATTGATGCGCGCGCCGGGAACCACGACCAGGTCGTCAACCGCGGGCGCGGAGTTTACTGGAAGATAGTTGACGCCAACGCTGCCCAGCACGCCGCCCGCGTGCAGCACAGCCTTCCATTGCAGAAAACGGCCCGGAGGCGAGACGACGGAGCCATCCGTAAGCGGCTGCCAATCGCTCCAGCCGCGCACTGGCTGCTCCACGTTGCCGGTGCGGGTCAGGATATCGTAGCCGGATGAGCCTGGTTCGATCTCCACACGGCCAAAGCGCGCGAAGGCGCGGGCGTCGAGAACGTCGCTCGCATATTCGTGCGTTTCTGATACGCCCAGCTCGAACACTTTGCCGATGTTTCCCGCGCCGATGTAAAGGCTCTCGGTGCCCTGTACTGAGGCCAGGCTCAGGCCCTGCTGCGCTTGCAGGTGAGCGATGTCCGAATAACTGCCGTCGTCCTGGATGCGGTAAATCTGTCCGCGATTGCCGCTGAGCGCTAGCAGGCCATCAGGCCGGGCGGCGAGTGCGTAAACGATCGAGTCTTTGCTGGACCACAATGCGCGCGGCGCCTGGCCTTCAGTCAAGGCAAAGATTTCGGTTCCCTCCGGCACAGAAGCGCTGGCATTGGCGGCTTGCAGAGACTGCGGCTGAACCACCGTGATCGTGATTGAGGACATTCCCTGCACCGGCAATGGGGGCAATGGATTGCGGCTCTTGTCACCCACGCAGGCTGCGTAAATGGTTCCATTGGCGCCGATGGCGACGGATGTAATCTCGCGCCGCGGAGCCTCGAATAGCACGTAGCCTTTGCCTTGCGCCCCCGCTCCTTCAACATCGATGCGGTAAACCAGGCCGGAGCCGTCGGAGCCTGCGATGAGATTCCCTTTGGCGTCCCAGGCGAGCGTGCGGATGTGTGCCTCATCGCTTTTGAAAAACAACTCAGGCCGCGCGCCGGGCTTGGCTGGGTCGAGTTTGGCTGGGGCGACTCGATAAACCGCTCCGGGATTGCCCGTGGCGATGTACAGCCGTCCAGCGGAATCGAAGGTCAGATCCCAGATGTAGTGCGATTGCGTGCTTGGCACAGACGAGGTGCCTGAATCTGCGCCGGCAGCTGCATTGTCGGCCTTGGCCGCGTCGAAGACGACGGGCGCATTGGATTCATCGAGTTTGGTTGTGGCGTCAGGGTTGAGCTTGTAGACTTTGCCGTCGGGCACGGTTGCTGCATAGAGCGCGCCATCTGGACCGAAGCGAAGTGCCTGAACGCTAAGGTCTCTGCTCTCAAAGAGCGTGAACGGTTTCTCGCCGGGATTCTTGCCGAGGCGCAGGACGGAAGCGGGTGAGCCGGTGCCGGCGAAGATGCGGCCGGTCTTGTCCACGGCCAGCGACCATACGAAGGTTGACGGAGTCGTCAGCAGTTCGGTCAGTCCGGGACCCTGGCGCAGATGACCATCGCTCTCGATAGAAATCCCGTCAGGTGTGCCCTTTTCAAACTCCCCCATCTGCGATTGCTGCCATAAGTGGGTGCCCTGCGCTGAGGCGCGCGGGCAAATTGAGGCTGCTCCCGCAAGAAGCGTGGCCAGAAGCGCGATAACGGTAGGTGCGGACGGGGTGCGATAAAAGGCGCGGAAAGATGCAGACATTCTGCCGTTGAGTCTACTAGAGTTTGCCATTTCGGATCGATGAGGCGGCCTGGCCGAGGCACCGGCTTCAGACCGATTGCACAGGCGCACCCGGCCTTTGTGGAAAACCGGGGGTGAACAACGTTGGCACCTCCAGAGACGCGCTCTATCGGCAGAAGCTCATTAGCAATTGCTGGCCCAAAGTGCCTCATTTGAGATGTTTATCGTGAGACATCTCGTAATTTTAATATGGCGAACAGGTAATTCACTTTAATCAACATTACTTTTGCACAATCTGCAAAGACTCCAATCTTTTCCAAGAGAGGTATTGCCAGTCGTATTTTCAGGGGTCTAGTATTCGGCTTGTTTGGGGAGGCCGCAACCAAGTTCCTGCCTTGCAGCCACAATGCGCTTAACTTATCCGAGGTTCACAGAGCTTCATCAACTAGCGGCGTCTGACAGTTGCGGCGCACGCGGACGGAGTGTCTCGTCATGGCATGGTATGCCTACTGCATCGGTGAAAAACAAGCGTTTCCGGCTTTAGCCCGCCATCGCAAGCCGGTTGCGTTGGAATCGGTTTTTGGAGTCAGTCGCAATCAAGTGTTCCTCTACCCGGCTAGCGATCTAGCGGTGATCGTGAGCGAACACAACCCCGAGGAAACCTTCAATCAAAAGTCGGGCGTTGACCATGCGCGGGTGATATCGGACTGCTTTCAGCACTCGACGGTTCTTCCCTTCCGCTTTGGCACCGTCTTCAACGACGACGAGTCGCTGCGCAAGTCCATCCGCTCTAATCAGCGTCAGTTTCAAGGCAACATAGACAAGCTGCGCGGCAAAACCGAGATGCACCTGAAGATCTTCGTCGACGATTGTTGTGGACGCGAGGTTGAAAAGCATCTTGCAGCCGAGGGAGTGGGTCGCGAGTATTTGAGCAGTCTGCGAGAGAATGCCTCGCGGGCGCGGGAGCGGCAGACGCGGGCGCGCGCGGTCAGCTTCCAGATGCACAGGCTCTTCGCTCCACTCGACGAGGAAGTGAGCTGCCGGCTGATGGATAACGGCAAGATGATGCTGGACGTTGCTCATCTGATCGACCACAAGTGCGTGGAGCGGTACCAAAACAAATTTGCTACTACCAGCGCGATGATGCGCGAGTGCCAGATGCAGCTTTCAGGCCCATGGCCGCCTTATCACTTTGTCCACCGCCTTACAACCCGCACCGCTCATGCACCGTCGCACGTGGCACCTGCTCCGGTGATCGCGCCCGCAGCACCGATGTTGCAGCCTGCTGCTGCTATGGCTTAAGAAAGCAGATCACTCATTTCGGGAAAGGCTCCAGTTGCGGCTGGAGCTTTTTTGTTTGTCCTGGCTTCATGTGCCAGTTCGCCAGCCGCATGGCCTAATCTAGAAATATGAACGAGCAGCCGACCGACGCGTTGCGGGATTCTGTCCTGGATCTCCTTGTTATTGGCGCGGGGCCAACGGGCCTCGCTACTGCCATCGAGGCGCAAAAGGCGGGCTTCCGCGTGGCGCTGGTGGATAAGGGCTGCCTCTGCAATTCCATCTTTCACTATCCGGCGCACATGACATTCTTCACCACTTCGGAGCGCCTTGAGATCGGCGGTATCCCCTTCCCCAGCACAAATGCCAAGCCGGGGCGAGGCGAGGCGCTGGAGTACTACCGCCAGGTGGCGGCCTATTACCGCCTGGAAGTACACCAATACCATCGAGTAGAGAGCGTGACCGGGAGCGATGGCGCATTCTCCGTGCATACCGTGGACCGATTCGGGCGGCCGGGGAAACTCAAAGCACGCAAGCTGGCCATCTCTACCGGCTACTACGACCTGCCCAATTGGATGGATATTCCCGGCGAGACTTTGAGCAAGGTTCTCCACTACTATCACGATCCTCACCCGTATTACGGCATGGACGTGGCAGTCATTGGCGGAAAGAATTCCGCTGCAATTGCGGCCCTGGAACTGTGGCGCAGTGGAGCGCGCGTCACGCTCATCTACCGCGGACCGGAGGTGACGCCAAACGTGAAGTACTGGATCAAGCCGGACATCGAAAACCGCATCAAAGACGGCGAAATCAAGGCATACTTTTCGACGCAGGTTGTGGAGATCACGCCCGACGCAGTCGTGGCGGATACACCCACAGGCCGCGTGACGCTGGCCAACGATTTTGTCTTTGCCATGACCGGATACCATCCCGATTTTACTTTTCTGGAAAAGGTTGGTGTGCGATTCGAGGGCCCCGACCGGTTGCCCGTGTGCAATCCCGAGACACTGGAGAGCAATGTTCCCGGCATTTATCTGGCAGGAGTGATTGTTGCCGGCTCGCGCACCAGCGAGATCTTCATCGAAAACGGGCGCTTTCACGGCAGGCAGATCGCGGAGTCGCTGATCTCTAAAATCAAGCCGCAGGGCGAAGTGCGCGATCCGGTTGCGCATCCACTTCGCTAGACTAGATTTTGCTTTGAATCTTTGGGAGTGGATGCATGCGCATGCGCTGGTGGCCTCGATCGATTCGCTGGCAGATGCTGGCCTCCTTGCTGTTGCTGGAGATTCTCTCCATCAGCCTCTTCGCCGCGTTGCTCACGCGGCAACAGGAGAGCCGCGTGTACGTTCGCGCGCAATTCTGGCTCACATACGAATCGGAGGCGCTGTCGTCACAGATCGCCGAGGCGCTGGAAAAAGAAAGCCCCGGCTGGATTGACGTCGCGGTACGGACTGTCGGCAAGTCGCCCAATATTGCATTGGCCAAAGCCACCGACTCGGCTGGAAACATGCTCTACGCGAGCAAAGGGGATGCGGACGAGGCGGTTTTGGAGCCTGACGAGAAGGCTCAGATCCCTGTGGCAAAGCGCGACGGCAATCTGGTGTTTACATTGCCGGGAAATCGTTGGGAAGGCGTAAGCGCGATCGTTACGGACGGCCAGGTGCGCGGCTACGCATGGGTGGTGTTCGACAAGAGCGCCGCTGCGGAGCAATTGGCGGCAATCCAGCGGGACACTCTTGTCTTCGGCGTTATCTGGGTCGTAGCTTCGGCGCTGCTGGTGCTGCTGATGGGCAGCACTATTACGCAGCCGTTAGCTCTGCTTCATCGCGGCGCCACCACCTTGATGAATGCACCGGAAGACAGCAGCCGTTTCCCGCTGCCGGTGCGTATTCATAACGAGGTTGGCGAGTTGATTGAGACCTTCAATCGCATGGTTGCTTCACTGGCCGAGCAAAGGGCCGGGTTGAACGACACGCTATCGCTGCTCGACTCCATGCTGGCGAATGCGCCCATCGGACTGGCATTTGTTGACCGCGATGGGCGCGTGGTGCGCGTCAACCGTATCTTCGCGGACCTGACGGGAGTCGCCGTCAGCCGCCATCTGGGCCGCACTCTGACCGACTTGTTACCAAACGATGTGGCCACAGAGATTGAGGGCGCGGTGCAACGCATTTTTTCAGGTGAGGATGCGGTGCGCAATCTGGAGCTGAATGGCATAGGCGGCAAACTGCGCCAGCCATGGACCTGGCTGATCAGCGCTTATCCGGTGCGGACAACACCGAACCAGGTGCGCTGGGTGGGAATCGTCGCCCTCGATGCCAGCGAACGCAAGCGCAGCGAAGAGGCGCTGCGCCGCAGCGAGAAGCTGGCTGTAACCGGACGCCTGGCCGCTTCAATCGCGCACGAGATCAACAATCCTCTTGAAGCCATCACCAACCTGCTCTTCCTGTTGCAAAATTTCCCCGACCTTCCAGATGCGGCCAAGCAGTATGTGACGATGGCAGAGTATGAAGTGCGTCGCATTGCTGAAATCACGCAACAGACGCTGCGCTTCTACCGACAGCCGACACAGCCTGGCCGGGTAACTGTGGAAGAGCTGTTGGACTCGGTGCTGAATCTCTATCAGAGCCGCATCCATGCGCTTGATCTTCGCGTGGAGCGCGACTACGAGGCCGGACTTACGCTCTTTTGTTTTGCCGGCGAGATCCGCCAGGTCTTTGCCAACCTGGTGGGAAACTCGATCGATGCCAGCAGTACCGCCGGACGGATAGTCGTGCGGGCACGGCCCTCACGCGACTGGAGAAATCCCGAGCAGAGCGGAATACGATTTACAGTGGCCGACACTGGCGCGGGCATGGAGCCGGAAGTGCGGGAACATATCTTTGAGGCCTTCTTCACAACAAAGGAAGTGACCGGAACCGGTCTGGGACTGTGGGTAAGCCACGAGATCGTTTTGAAACATCGTGGGCTGATGCGCGTGCGCAGCCGCAGCGCCGCGCCGGCAGACGGTCCCCCTCGGACAGATTCGGGAACTGTCTTTGAAGTGTTTATTCCAGACGATCCGGGATTGAAAAGCAACGACCCGGGATTGAAGAGCAAGGACCCGGGACTAAAGAGCACGCTGACTTCGGCGGGCGACTAATCCTTTTGTTCGGAGAAGATTGGCGGCTCGGGGACACGATCCCCGGCAGCCGGCCTTGAGACGGCAAATGCGCACTCAGAAAATGTGACCCTGGAAATATTTTGATTTTGGCGCTTGACGCTTCGCGGGACTTGTGTGCTACTGTTGGTAGCACTATGACTGGTAACACACGATTCGATCACGATCCGGCCGATCTCGGCGAACTGGAGCGCAGCGTGCTGCTCCTGGTTTGGCGTCTCGGTAACCTGACAGCCGAGCAGGTGCGCGAGGAACTCGGACGCCCCCTCAAGGAATCGACGATTCGCACGGTATTGCGGCGTCTCGAAGAGAAGGGCTACCTGTCGCACTCCATTGAAGACCGGACATTTGTCTATTCGCCTGCGGAGTCGCCGCAGCGGGTGGCGGGACGCGCGGTCAAACGCATTGTGGACTGGTTCTGCGCCGGATCGGTCGAGGCGCTGCTGGTCGGCATGGTCGATTCGAAGGTGCTGGACCGCGGCGAACTGAAGCGCCTGGCAGAGCGCATTGCCACAGCTCAGGGAACGGCGGCGCCGAGAAAAAGCTCGCGCAAGAAGGAGGGAAAGCCATGATTCCATCCGAATTCACAGTGCTGCTTGAAGCCACATTGCGCGCGCTGATCGCGGCGCTTGCGGTCTGGGCCGGCCTGCGCCTGTTGCGCGTGAAAAATGTGCCTGCGCAAAAGGCCGCGTGGGGATTGATGCTGATTGCAGCTCTGGCCATGCCATTGCTGATGCGCTGGCAGTTGGTCCCGGCGTGGGCCGCTTTGAAGCTGCCTATTCCATTGCTCAAGAAAATGGCGGCGTCGGTACCGATCGACATGCGATTCTTGGCGCAGCTCTCGCTGCCGGCTCCTGTTGCTCCCGTTTCGTCGTCTCGCGGGCCGGAGACGATTGCGAAGCCGCACCTTGAAGCACGCGAAGACTTCCCTGCCCCAGGCGATCGGATTCGCAGAGGCCGTCGGGTTCGTTCAGCCCATCAGGCTCATTCGGCGCGAACCGGCGAATCAGAGCCCGCATCAGTTCCGCCGCTCCCCGTTCAAGCGCCTGCTGCCAGGCCCGCAGTGCAACCCGCATCCGGGCGGTCAGCCCATCCCGCAGCGCAGCTCGCTGCTCAATTCGCGACATGGGCCACTACAGGCCGCGTTCTCACGATCTCCTGGATTCTCTACCTCGGCGTTTGCGCTGCGCTGCTGCTTAGGCTCCTTTTGGGGTTGGCATCGTCGTTCCGAATTTGGAACGGCGCAAAACCTGTGGCGACCATTACGAATCTTGGTCTGCCCGATTCAATTCACGTGCGGTCGAGCAAGCGGATTGGTTCGCCAGTCAACATCGGTTCGGGCATTCTGTTGCCGGCGGACTACGCGGAGTGGGACGAGGAAAAGCTGCGCATGGTCGTGGCCCATGAACGCTCTCACATCGTCCAGCGCGACTTCTATTTGCAGATGATTGCCGGGCTCTATGCCGCCTTGACCTGGTTTAGCCCGCTGGGATGGTGGCTCAAGCGTAAGCTCTCTGAACTGGGTGAGGCCATCAGCGACCGCGCCGGCCTTGACGCGGCCAGCAGCCCCTCCGCCTACGCCCAGCTTCTACTAGAATTCGCGGCTCAGCCGCGCCCAACCCTTGTTACAGGAGTCGCAATGGCACACTCGAGAAATCTGTCGAATCGCATTGAGCGTTTGTTGAACGATTCAACCTTCCGTATTGCATTCTCGGGCGGTCGACGCGCGCTGCTCGCACTCGTCCTCCCTGTCGCGATGATCGCCGCCACGGCGATGGTTCGCGTGGAAGCCGCTCAGGCCCCTCAATTGGCCGCTGCGACGTCGCCTTCAGCGCAATCGTCCGATCGAGCTGCGGCGGCGCCTGCGGCCCCGTCGCCCTACACCGGCCAATCCAACGCCACGCAGGTCGCGGACCAGTCGCCGGATCAGTCGCCCACTCCTCCACAGCCGGCTCCGGCACCGTTACCCGCGGCAACGCCATCGCCCGATGCTGCGCCTGCTGCCGCGGCTGCGCCGGTCCCACCCATTCCGCCTGCTGAATCTCAGGACGCTGTTCAAGTCGTTGTCCCGCCGATTCCGCCCGTCGATGTTCGGGTTGGGGTCCCACCGATCCCTCCGATGCGTTTCATGAAGGGCTACGAAGGCCACGGATTCTGCTGGGCCAATGGCGATGCCTATGCAATCGCGGGCGACCCCGGAACCAATACGCGATTCTGCGGCAACACCGGCGGCGAGATGCAAGCCGAAGTGGAGAAGGCGCGCAGCGTTGCCCATGGACACTTTCTGCTGTTTCGCCACGACGGCAAGTACTATGTCGTCGACGATCCCGCGACCGTAAGCCAGATTGAAGACATGAACAAGGCGATGGTGGATCAGGGGGACAAAATGCGCGCGCTCGGCGAACAGTACCGCGATGCCGGCAGGGATGTGCGCGAACAAGCACGGAAGGAACGCGAGACCGCAGCCAACATTCCAGCCCCCGACTTATCAAAGGAGATGGCCGAATTGAACGCGACCGTGGCTAGCTTGACCGCCAAACAAGGCGCCGCGGTTCCGCGCGAGGAATTGCAGCAAGTCCAGCGCGAGGTTTCGGCGATCCAGCGCCGCCTGATTGAATCGGAGGTCAAAGTCGACGTGAACATCGATATGAGCAAGTTCAACGCCGAGATGGGCCAGTTTAACCAGCAAATGAGCCTTATGGGCGCGGACATGGGGCGCATCGCCCAGGAGAACCAGCAAAAGATCGGGTCCATCATCGACCAGAGCGTTAAGGATGGCAAAGCACGGCCCGTGAACTAGCGATGCTTTGAGGCAGGAACGAAACGGCTGCCTTCGGGCGGCCGTTTTTCAATGCAGATTGAGATCTCTCAGCCGGGGCTTACCCAGCAGATCGGGATTGTTGGTTTGGCCGGCACGCGCGTGCACCATGCAGTGACTCTGCTGCCGGATCTGCCCGCCGAGATAGGATCGCGTGACGTGAAGGCGATTCATAATGACATACCGGGTGCGCAGGCCGTTGATGGTGGCCGGAAGCGTGGCTGGAACCTGCGTGCGATCTACATAGATGACGAGCGCTGCTTCCCGGGGATTGTCGAGGCTCTGGCCGACGCCGATGCCAAAGAACGCCGGATTTTGTTTCATCAGGCCTTGCTCAATCTGCTGCTTGGCGGCGATAGCCTGGGTGATCACTATGGAGGCGAGCGATGGAAGCGCGCCGGGCTCGGTCGCGGTTGCTGAAACGGCGGCTTGTGGAGCGGCGCCTGCCGCTACAGCCTGCGCAGTAGTCGGAATCACCTCGGTGCGGACGCCGTTGACCATCTGTGGCACGTTCACATTTAAATTCTGGCCGACGTAGAGAATGACAGTCGCCTCGCCGGCGCGGTCGCTGCTCTTGCCTGTAGCCACGCCGAGAATGCCCGCGGACGGATTGACCAGCATTCGCGCCTGCGCAAGAGCCTGCTGGGCGAGAGCGCTCTGCGCATCTGTGAGCCGGGTGGCCTGTGCGGCCGTGGCCGTGGCGTTGCCGTAGTTCAGGCACTCAACCGGATGGTCGGTGGTGCCTACGAACGTGTAGGAGGTTCCCTCCTGCGTGCCAAGCTCCGCCAGCACCGCGGACACGGGATTTGCCACACCCTCGCCCACGCCAGTATTCGTCTCCCCGCCGGCAAAGAATAATCCGACCGGTTCGGCGTCGCTTGAATCTACCAGGAGCGATCCCGAATCCCCTGCGTCGCTGAACTGGTTGCCCTCAACAGCGATCTGATTGGTAAAGGTCTTGGTCAGATAGGGAGCGGTTTCTTCGCAGTTCGTGAAGTAGCTGACTTCCACTGAGAGGTTGACTGCCGAAATGTTGGCGCAGGTCAGTCCGGTCGTTCGCCCGCTCTTGGCAACGGACATATTGACTGTCGGAGACTCGCCCTTGCCGGCCGTCGAAGAGGTGCCCGGAGGGGCAGCAGCCAAGGCACCTCCCGCCCCGGGCAGGCCCAATTCAAGAATTGCGCCGGTGGGGCTGACCGCCCCCGAGTTCACCTGCGCAATAGCCGCATCCACGTTTGTTGTATTCGAGCTAAGCGGGAGCCATGTCGTCAAAACGCCCACCTGCGTGGTTCCTGCGCCGTCTCCATTGGGCGTGCAGTTGTTGTCGATGATCCCAGGCTGCACGATCATTTCGCCGACGGATGCCTGATCGCTGCGCGCCAGCACATGGTTGCAGCTCAGCAGATACTGCGTTCCACCGCTGTTCTGGATCAATGCCCCCAGAGTTCCGCCGCAGCAATCCTGAATTTGACCGCCTTGCGTGTCGTAGTCGTTATTGTTGCCGCCAGAGCTGCCGAGCAGAACCGGCACAGAAAGCTGCTGCACTTGGTGCGTCGCGGGATTGCTCGAGATTCCCGCCGTATTCAACAAGACCTGCATTGAGGTTTTCGAAGTCGATGAGCCGACGGTGCCAATCACATAGGTGGAAGCCGTGGCCGAGATCGTCGCTGGCGCCGTGTACGTGACGGAACAGTGAGTAAACGCGCTTGAGCTGCGCGTGCAGTTCGTAGTGCCCAGTGAGCCTTGCCCGCCGCTCGATCCCGTCGCAGTGTTTGAAAGGGAGAAGGTGATGCCGGTGCTGCCACCGGCCTCGGCAATGTAGCCGGTCACGGTCACGGTTCCATTCATGCCGAGGGCAACATTCTCCGGTGAAAGCGGCTCAAGGAATCCGGGCGTGACTGTCACGGTGGCGCTGGCTGTTGTGCCCATGCCTGTGCCGGAGGCGAGCGTAGCAGTCACTGTCACTTTTGTGTTGTCGGCGGTCAGGTAGGGCGGCGGAGTATATTGCCCGCTCGTTGAGATATTTCCGGCGCCAGTGTTGGCATCGCCCCCACTCACAGCCCACGTCACGTTTGCGGCGCCACCGCCGGTCAATGTTGCGGTGAACTGCTCGATGGCGGTGCCCGAAGTGTTGGTGGCATTGCAGCCGGTGCAGTTGGTGTCAATAGACACCGTCGCAGGCGACACGGACAATGTGCCGTTGGATGAGGTGCCCGTGCCCGATGACGATCCGCCGCAGCCCGCAAGGAAAATGAGTGTCGGAACGGCGGCGATGCCAAACATGCGGGATGGCCAGTGCCGAAGCAGGGTCGGCAGGCCTCGAAGCAGATTGAGATGACGCGGATTGAGT
>Ga0208849_1001356_pt1 | contig 17370 bp, 15 predicted proteins | sample NGESurdeep072012_10_FD_184470 | JGI IMG/M metagenome (GOLD analysis project Ga0208849, IMG submission 184470) | Arctic peat soil microbial communities from Barrow, Alaska - NGEE Surface sample 53-3 deep-072012 (SPAdes) | ecosystem: Environmental > Terrestrial > Soil > Wetlands > Peat ...
GGGTCCTCGGCCTGGGCGATCTTTCGATATTGGCGTCGGCCAGCATGGCGCCCGCGTATTCCATCGCCACCACGTTCGGCGTCATGATCGCGGCAGCGGGCGCCGGCGCTCCGCTCGCGCTGCTCGTGCTCGCCATCCCCGTCGCATTCATCGCGCTCTCGTTTCATCGCCTGTGCGCAGCGCGCCCCGACGCGGGCTCCACCTACGCGTGGTCGCGCATCGTATTCGGCCGCACTGCCGGCGCGTTTTCGGCGTGGATCGTCGTTCTTTCGTACTTCTTCGGCGCTGTGGCGGCAGTCGTTCCGGCGGGAACCTATACGCTGGAACTCCTTTCCGATCCGCACATCCATCTGGTGCCGGCGAGCCTCGTGGTGCAGCCTGCCGCGGTCGCGGTGGCCGGCGGCCTCTGGGTGGTCGGCGCAAGCATCTTGCTGATCGGCGGCGTCAAGCCCACCGCCAACGCATCGGGTCTGTTCCTTTGGCTCGAGATCGCCGCCTTGCTCTTGTTCGTCGGACTGGCGTTCGCGCATCCGGTCGCGCAGCACGCAGCGATTCGCACATCGCTGTTCACGCTGGGCCCGCTCGGCATGGCGGGATTCGCCGGCGCCATGGTCTCGGCCATCTGGGTGATCGACGGTTGGGAAGTCTCGAGCTGCACGTCTGAGGAAGGTAAGGGCACTTCGAAAGATCCCGGCAAAGGCGGCCTCATCGGGCTGGTCTTCACCACATCGTTGACGCTGTTGTGCATGGTGGCGTTCATGCGCATCGGTCCGCTTCAAGCATTTGCCAGCCATGCCGACGACACGCTGGCCTACGTCGCCGCGCAATTAGGCGGCGGCTACTTCACCGATGTGATGGTGGTGATCGTGCTGCTGTCCACCGGCGCCACGCTGTGGACCACACAACTCGGTCTATCGCGCATCGCGTTTTCGATGGCTCGCGACCGGCTGTTCCCGCGCGTCCTCACCGACGTGCATCCGCAATTCGGCACGCCGCACATCAGCATCGCCGCCATCAACGTCGGTGTGCTCGTCGTCACGCTCTTGACGGGCTTCGCGCCCAATGTCTACGCACAGTGGATTTACGTCTTGGACACGGAGACGTTTGTGCTGGGGCTCACGTTTATCATCACCGGACTCGCGTGCGCCACCTACTTCCTTCGCGAAGGCGCGCGGCCAACCGATCTCACCCGAGTCGTGCTGCCGCTGCTCGGCGTCGCGGCCATCGTGGCTTTGCTCGCGATCAACTTCGCGAGCTTGGCTCCCAACGTGCAATGGCTAGCAGTGGGGGCCGTCGTTGCCGGCCTGTTCTACGCGGCGGCCATGCGCCGCCGGCTCGTTCCCGTCGAGCAGCGACCCGCGGCCTGACTGTTTTTCACGCGCTGACATTCCGATAATACGACTATAGGGTTATGGGTGAGCGACCCGTACTAGGGCAAGCATCGCTTGCCCAAAAATGGGTGAGCGCTGCTCACCCTCCTACAGGGTCGGCAAAGCGAAGGAGATTCTGGGATGCTCTCGGTGCTGGCATTGACCGCGATGATCGCTGCGTATGGTCCGGCTCCGTCGGACGCTTCATCCGCGTCGCCGGCGCCGCAAACGACGCCATACACGACCGTGACACCAGCGCCATTGCCCGGCGAACTTACATCGGCCACACCGATGCCTTTGCCGGCCCCGGCGCCCGTACCGACGCCCGTTCTCAACGCATTCGATAGCGTGACGCTCGGCGACGCTCCGGCCGCCGTGAAGAAAAATCTCGGCAAGCCGTTCGAGATCGATCCGGTGAACATCGGCGAGATGTGGCGCTACAATGCGGACGGCGGCAACGCGCGGCTCTCGGTCATCTTCGGCAACAGCGGGGCGTTGAGCATCACCTTGAGCACGCGCACCGGAAAGAAATCCACTTTCGCAGATCCATACGGCGTCGTGCTCGGCATGACCGTCGATCAACTGACTTCGTTGCGAGGCCAGCCGGTGACGGTTGCGGACAACGGCAATCGAGCGTATGGCGATCTCGCCGGCGTGCGATGGGTTTACGGATTCGACAGCGGGCTGATAACCGACATCAACGTCTCGCAGCAAGTGGGCACGCCGTCAATAGCGGCGCCGTCTTCGATCGATGTCAGCCTCGGCCACGACGGATCCACTCCCGAACTCGCGATCGTCGTCAACGCAGCGACGAGCGGAGCTGGAACAGACCTGGAGTATGGGTACATCAACGGCCTCAGGTGCGCGTTGGGCGGAACCTGGAACGTGATCACGCAGACGACCATGGCGCTCGGCGCGAAGTGGATCGACACGTTCGATGTGACCTGTTCGACGGACAAATCCACGGAAAAGCTCTACTTCGATGTGACGTCCTACGCCGGCAAGTGAACAGGCGCCCACCTCATCCTCGCAGAATCAGCTACCTAGCCCCCTGAAATTTACGCCGAACGCAACTCGGCGCAAGCAGCGGCTTCCGTGCGGAGGTTTTGCGATGGCGCGCCCCATGACCATGACTGAGAAGATCCTCGCCGCCCACGCGGGCAAGAGCTCGGTGGCGCCGGGCGACATCATATCCATCGAGCTCGATCTCGTGATGGCGAACGAGCTGTCGGCGGCGGTGGCGATCACCGAGTTTCGCAAGATAAAAGGCGCGACCAAAGTGTGGAACCGGTCGAAGATCGCACTCGTGCCCAGTCACTTCACCCCGAACAAGGACATCGCAACGGCCACCTTGTCGAAGATGATGCGCGACTTCGCCACCGAGCACGACATCGAGCACTACTTCGAAGTCGGACGCGGTGGCATCGAACACGTCGTGCTGCCCGAAAACGGCATGGTCGGACCGGGCGAGACGATCATCGGCGGCGACAGCCACACCACCACATACGGCGGCATCGGCGCGTTCGCCACGGGCGTGGGATCCACCGACATCGCAGCCGCGTTCGCCACCGGAGAGATGTGGCTGCGCGTGCCGCACGCGATCAAGATCGTCTTCGAAAACGGCCTCCGCAAATATGTCTCGGGCAAAGACCTGATCCTGCGCGCGATCAACGAGCTCGGCGTGGACGGCGGCACGTATGCCGCGCTTGAATTCACCGGCCCCGCTCTCAAAGAGCTGTCGATGAGCGGACGCTTCACGATGGCGAACATGTCCATCGAAGCGGGCGCCAAAAACGGCATCTTCCCCGTCGATGCCACCACTGAAGCCTATTGCGCGGCGGTCGGCAAGAAGAACTACACCATCTACCACGCCGACAGGGATGCGGAGTACACGCAGACGGTCGTCATCGACTGCGCGAACATCGAGCCTCAGGTAGCCATACCGTGGCTGCCCGACAACACGCGCAACGCGTCGGATCTGCACGACATCACCGTTCATCAAGCGGTGATCGGCACGTGCACGAACGGACGCATAGAAGACATGCGGCAGGCGGCGGAGATCCTCAAAGGCCGCAAGATCCATCCGTCCGTGCGCGCCATCGTCATCCCCGGCAGCCAAAAAGTGTACATGCAATGCATCAAGGAGGGTCTCGTCGAGTCCTTCATCGAGGCGGGCTGCGTCGTTTCCACGCCAACCTGCGGACCGTGCGTCGGCGGCCACATGGGCGTCCTCGCGGACGGCGAACGCTGCATCTCGACGACCAACCGCAACTTCCGCGGCCGCATGGGCCACGTGAAGAGCGAAGTCTATCTCACCGGACCATACGTGGCCGCTGCTTCCGCTGTGGCAGGCTACATCTGCGGGCCCGAAGAGATCACGGAAAAGGTGCCTGCATGATCCTCAAAGGCACGGCGCACAAGTACGGCAAGAACGTCGATACGGACGTCATCATCCCGGGCCGCTATTGCAATCTCATCGATCCCGTCGAATTGGGCAAACACGCGCTCGAAGACCTCGACACAAATTTCGTGAAGAAGGTGAAGCCCGGCGACCTCATCGTGGCCGACACGAATTTCGGATGCGGTTCGTCGCGTGAAGTGGCCGCGGTGGCGCTCAAAGGCGCCGGCGTGTCCGGCGTCGTGGCGAAATCGTTCGCCCGGATATTCTATCGCAACGCGATCAACACCGGTTTGCCGATCTTCGAGTGCGTCGAAGGCGTGGACGGGATCTCCGACGGTGACACGATCACAGTTGACGCGGTGAACGGTATGATCACGAACGAGACCACCGGAAAGAATTATAAAGCCACGCAGATGCCGCCGTTCATGCGCGAGCTCATCGCGATGGGCGGTCTCTTGCGCTACGTGGAAAAACGGCTCGTCGAGAAATCTTCCGTTAAATAGTAGGGTGAGCAACGCTCACCCAATGGGCAAGCGATGCTTGCCCTAATACGGTCGGCCCCTACAAAAGAACTGAGGGTACAGACGCGTGGCAAAAACCTACACCATTGCCGTCATCCCCGGCGACGGCGTCGGTCCTGAAGTAGTCGACGAAGGACTTAAAGTTCTCGCCAAAGCGGCGGAACTTTTCAATTTCTCGTACTCGACCAAGGTCTACCCGTTCGGCGCCGACCACTATTTGGCCACCAAAGAGTTCATGCCCGACGGCCAGCTCGACGAATTTCGAACGATGGACGCGATTCTGCTCGGCGCCATCGGCGATCCGCGTCTGCCGGCCGGCCTCGTCGAGCGCGGCGTGATCGCCGCCACGCGCTTTGGCCTCGATCTGTACATCAATCTGCGACCTATCAAGTTGTACGCCGAGCATCTCTGCCCGCTCAAGGACAAAAAACCGGAAGACATCGACATGGTCGTGGTCCGGGAGAACACCGAGGATCTCTACACCGGGATCGGCGGCCACTTCAAGAAGGGCACGCCAGACGAGGTCGTGATCGGCAATCAGATATTCACCCGAAAGGGCGTCGAGCGGGCGGTGCGCTACGCGTTCGATCTCTCGCGCGCGCGGGCCAAGAAGAAGAAGCTGACGCTCGTGGACAAGGCCAACGCCATCGAGATACAGCAGTTGTGGCGCCGCACTGTGGAGGAAGTCGGCCAAGAATATAAAGACATCGAGTACGATTTCGCCTACATCGACGCGGCGTGCATGTGGATGGTGAAGAATCCTGAGTCGTTCGACGTGATGGTGGCGCCGAATCTTTTCGGCGATATCATCACCGATCTGGGCGCCATGATCCAAGGCGGCATGGGCGTGGCCGCGTCGGGGAATATCCACCCCGGCAAGGTCTCACTGTTCGAGCCCATCCACGGCTCAGCGCCTAAATACAAGGGCAAGAACGTCGTGAGCCCCGTCGCCGCGATCGCCGCAGTGGGCATGATGCTCGACTACCTCGGTGAGAAGCAAGCGGCCGACGCCATCGAGGCGACTATCGCGTCGCTCCTGGCCACCAAGCGCATTCCCTCCCTCGACGCTTCGAGCGGTCTCAAGACGAACGAAATCGGCGACTTGGTAGCTTCGACACTCGCATCCTAGGCCCACGGTCCCGTAACAGCCCGGCGCGAATCGGGTCATACGCTACGGGGAAAGCGCGGCTGCAGCCGCCGCTGCTACCATGGAGAATATGACGCAATCGGACGCCGTCTTGGCGGTTGGAATCGAGTCGGTTCGCATCGCCGTGCCGGCTGCGCGGTCTTTGCACAGGCGCGGCATCGCCGTGGATTTCGCCACGATCGGCGCTGCCGAGAAACGCGTGCGGTCGCGCGCGGTCCGCGCCACATACGGTCTTCCCAATTGCGCGACGAGTCAGCCTGAGTTCGCCTCGGCTCTGCTGAAGCTCGTCGAGAAGCATCGCTACAGCGCGGTCCTTCCGCTCAGCGATCGAGCGTTGGTCGCCGTCGGGCCCATCGATGCGGCACTGCGGGAACGGACCACGCTCATGTGTCCGCCGCCGCACATCGTCGACCGCGTGCTGGACAAGTCGCAGACGGTCGCACTCGCGCGCGGATGTGGTGTTCGGGTTCCCGAGTCGTATGTCGTGAGGGACCTCGCTGAGCTCGACGCGATGCGGTCGAGCTTGAAGTTTCCGCTCATCGCGAAAGGCAAGAGCCGCCATCATCTCGTGGGATTCAAGGTCGCCTATTTCCGAACATTTGACGACCTCCGCGGACGATCGGCTGCCGATCCCGCATTCTTGCCGAACGTCTTGCTGCAGGAATACGTCGGCGGCGACGGTCTCTTATTCGCGGTCCTGATGGATCGTGGTTCGGCGCTCTCCGTATTCCAGCACCGGCGTTTGACGGAACTGCCGGCGAGCGGCGGCGTCGGCGTGTCGTATATCTCCGAGCCGCCCGATCCCGCGATCACCGCGCAGGCGCTCGCGATCCTGCGCGCCGTCGAGTGGAACGGCATGTGCTGCGTCGAATTCCGCCACGATCGTGTGACGGGCGACCTCTGGCTCCTTGAGGTGAACGGCCGAAACTGGGGAGCGCTGACGTCAGCGCTCGCGTGTGGTCTGGACCTGCCCTTTTATCACTGGCAGTTGACGCGCGGCATCGAGCCTGCGATTCCTGCGACATACCCGAGCGGCGTTCGCGTCAGGTGGCTTGCCGGCGACGTGGCCCGCCTGCGCGGGATATTCAACGGATCGGGTACCAAGGGCTTGACCAAGTTCTCGAAGTGGCGCGAAACCCTCCGCTTCGTCGCCGACTTCGATGCGCGGATACACATCGCGCCGTGGTCGGCCTCGGACCCGTTGCCGGCCATCTACGAGCTTTGGTATGCGGTGCGCGGGCCGCGCTGGCGTACACTCGCATGACAAAGACGACGCTCGTCCTCGGCGCCGCGCCGCGCGTCGCGGTACCCATCGCGAGGTCGCTGCATGGGCTCGGCGTGCCGTGCATCGTGGGTACGTTCTCGCCGAAAAACAGCGCGCTTGGATCGAATGCAGTCCTGCGCACCGTGCGCTTGCCCCATCCGGCGGACGGCGCCGCTTTCATCACCGCGCTGACATCGCTCATCGAGTCGGAGAGCATCGACGCGATCTTCCCCGGATCCGATCTCGCCATGGGCGGCATCGGCGATCACTACGAACGTTTGGCCAAACTCGTCTATCCCGGTTGTCCGCCGCCCGACGTCATGCGCGGCGCGTTCGAAAAGCGCCGCACCTTCGAAGCTGCGAGCGCGTGCGGCATCGAACTGCCGCGTTCGTATATCGCTGGCACGGTCGCCGAGCTTGACGAACTTCGTGGCGAAATACTTTTTCCGGTCATCGCCAAACGGCGCAGCGCAGCGGTCGCCGGCGATTTCAAGATCCGCCACTACTTCTCGTTTGAAGCCCTCCGAGCGGACTATCTGGCTTATCCGTCGATGGGCGCGGAGACCATTCTTCAAGACTACGACGGGGGCGAAGGCGTCGGGCTTGTGGTCATCGTCCGGGGTGGCCAAGTGCTTGCCCCATTCCAGTATCGAAGTCGTCGAGAGCTTCCGACCACCGGCGGCGTCAGCTGCGTCGTGGAGTCCGAAAAGCTCGATGATGAGCTCTTCGCAAGAACCGTCTCGATGTTGCGGGCGCTGCGCTGGGAAGGCATCGCGATGGTCGAGTTCATGCGCGATCGATCGACGCGGCGCTGCACGTTCCTCGAATTGAACGGCCGGTATTGGGGCTGTCTTGCGCTCGCGATGCAATCCGGATTTGACTACCCTGCATACGAGTGGCGCCTCGCGCACGGACAAGATCCAAATATCCCCGGCAGCTATCGCGTCGGCGTTCGCTCGCGCTGGACTGGCGGTGTGATTCGTCGTCTCGGCGCTGTGGGCGGCGAGGCGCACCGGCGACTCGTCGGCACGAGCCGGCTGCAAGAAGTATTCGTCACCGCTTTGGAGTTCATGCCGCCGGCGCGCTCCGCGCTGTGGTCGTGGCGCGATCCGGTGCCGGCGATCTGGGATGGTGCGGCCGCGTCGGCAGGCGTGATCCGCGATCTCTGGGAATCGATGGCGCGACGCTTTGGACGCCGCAAGGTCGCGACCGTGACGGCGCGGATGCGAGGCGCCAGCGTTCGTCTCTAGAGGGGTCCTACGTTATTGAGGAAGATCGTCTCAACGGGCACGTCGTGGGAGCGCGCCTTTGGCTATTCGCGTGCCGTCCGCGCCGGCGACAACGTCTACGTGGCCGGCACGACCGCCGTCGATGAGACCGGCGCCGTGATCGGCCCAGACGATCCGTACGCGCAAGCCAAAGCGGTGCTCGACAAAATCGAAGCTGCCCTGACGGAAGCGGGCGCTTCGATGCGCGATGTCGTGCGCACGCGCATATTCGTCACGGACATGGCCCACGCGGACGCGATCGGCCGGGCCCACGGCGAGTTCTTTCGCGACATCCGTCCGGCGGCCACGATGGTGCAGGTGGTGAAGCTCATCGATCCTCGATTGCTGGTCGAGATCGAAGCGGATGCGGTGACACGCGCCGGCGACTGACGGAACGCAGGGGCGCCGCGCCGAACGTGACGCCTGTCAATCGAAAAGGAGCATCACGGACTTCATGGCACGCAACGGCAGACCCGAAATCGTCATCGTCAACGGCGCCCGCACGGCGTTCGGCAACTTTGGCGGCGTCTTGCGAGACGTCAGCGCCATCGATCTCGGCGTGGCCGCCGCGAAGGGCGCACTCGAACGCTCGAAGGTGGCGGCCGAAAAGATCGACCAGTTCATCTTCGGCAACGTGATCCAAAGCAGCGCCGACGCCATCTACGGCGCGCGTCATGTCGGTCTTAAAGCTGGCGGGCGCCGCGATGCTTCGGCACTGACGGTCAACCGGTTGTGCGGCTCGGGCCTGCAAGCCATCGTGACCGGCGCCCAACAGCTCATTCTCGGCGAAGCCACCTACGTGCTCGCCGGCGGCATGGAGAACATGAGCCAGTCGCCGCACGTGGTTCGCGGCGCGCGATGGGGACTCGCGCTCGGCCAGCAGACGAAGTTCGAGGATGCGCTGTGGGAAGGTTTGACCGACTCCTACAACGGCATGCCGATGTCGATCACCGCGGAGAATCTGGCCCGTCAGTATAAGATCACCCGTCAAGAGAGCGATGAGTTCAGCCTCAAATCGCAGCGCGGCGCGGCGGCGTCTATCGAGAGCGGATTTTTCGCCGAGGAGATCGTGCCCGTCGAAGCGCCGGGCCGAAAGGGACCGACGATTGTCGCCGCGGATGAAGGGCCGCGCCCAACGGTCACGATGGAGCAACTCGCGAAGCTGCCGGCGCGGTTCGTCAAAGACGGGGTGGTGACGCCGGGCAACGCGAGCGGGATCACCGACGGCGCGGCTGCCGTCGTGCTGACCACTGCGGAGCAAGCGGAGCGCGATGGCCTCGAGCCGCTTGGACGGCTCGTGTCGTGGGGCATCGTCGGCGTCGACCCCGACATCATGGGGATCGGGCCCGCGTTCGCTATCCCGCAAGCGGTCGACCGCGCAGGCATGAAACTCGCTCAGATGGACGTGGTAGAGATCAACGAAGCATTTGCGCCGCAAGTGCTGGCGTGCGTCCGGGAGCTCGACCTCGACATGAACCTTCTCAACCCGAACGGCGGAGCCATCGCGCTTGGCCATCCGCTCGGCGCCAGCGGAGCGCGCATCACGTATTCGCTGCTTCACGAGCTGCGCCGGCGGAAGAAGAAATACGGCGTCGCGAGCGCATGCATCGGTGGCGGCCAGGGTATCGCCGGCGTCGTCGAAGCGTTCTGATGGCGTCTTGCCCCCGTTGCGGCGCGCAGCAGGCCGAACGCACGGCGTTCTGCGGCGTGTGCGGGGCGCTTATCGACCGGCCGAACACCGAAGCTCCGGCGAACCCAGGTCCGCCGCAGCCACCGCCGGCGGCCGCGCGGCCCGCGGATCGAGTCGAAACGCCGCCGCCGCAGCCGGCAGTCCTCAAAAGCCGGTCGGCGCAACCGGTCAGTCACGACTTTGGCGATGTTGGGATCTACATCGTCCGCCGCTTTCTCGCGCTCGTCGTCGATCTCGCCGGCATCGGGATGCTTATCGGGCTCGGCCTCATCGCGATCGTGGATGCCACGCATCCTGCCCCGGACCAATTTCTCGCCGTTCACGCGCGCGATTTCGCGATCGCGTTCGGCGCGTCCATCTTCGCCTATCTGACGATCGCTGAGGCGCTGTTCGGATCGACGTTGGGTAAGGGATTGTTCGGTTTGGGGGTCGGACGCGTGGACGGCAGCCGCTTGGGTTTTGCGAGGGCGCTCGTCCGAAACATTTTTCTGCCTCTCGATCTTGCCGCCGTCGGCTTTCTCGTCGCCACGGTGACGCCGTCTCGCAGGCGCATCGGCGATCTCGTGGCAGGCTCGGTCGTCACCAACGCGCGCATCGGCAGGTTGGCGACGTTCACCGCGGGGGTCATCGCGGTGGGCGCGGCGTGGCTCTTGTTTGCAAACGCCGACGGCGCGCGATTGTCAGACCAACTGCTCGCGGTCGCCGGTTTGCAGTTGCCGGCAGTCCAATCGCCTCCGCTTGTCGAGCAGACGCGGCCATCGCCGAGCCCCACGATAGCGCACCTTCGGCCTTCGCCGTCCGATGAGCCCGCACAAACGCCAACGCCGACGCCATCGGCAGACCCGGGCCGGCCGCATACAGTCTAAGCGACCACGTTAGGTGCCGGTGAAATTCGGCGGCCGCTTTTCGAGAAATGCAGCCGTGCCTTCTTTTGCATCGTTTGAGATGGCGACGGCTCCGAAGGCGTCGGCCTCGAGTTCGAGCGCGGCGTGCAGGTCCATCTGCATGCCTTTGTGGATCGCCCGCTTGGTGGCGGCGATCGCGAGCGGCGCTTTTGAGGCGATGACGCCGGCTAACCGTTTCGCTTCGGCCGACAGTTGGTCCGCAGGCACGACTTTATCGACGAGATTTGCCTGTTTTGCTTCGTCGGCCGTGATCATCTCGCCCGAGAGCAAGAGGTACGATGCCATACCCGGCCCGACGAGCCGCGGCAGCCGCTGCGAACCTCCGAACCCGGCGATTATGCCAAGGTTCACCTCGGGTTGGCCGAGCTTTGCCGTGGCCGCCGCGATTCTGATATCTCCGGCCATGGCGAGTTCCAGGCCGCCTCCGAGCGCGAAGCCGTTGATCGCCATGATGACGGGCAAGCGCGAGTGCTCGATCCTGGCGGTGATCTTGTGACCGTCATTGGCTTTCGCCGTTGCGGCCGCACGATCGCCGAGCTTGTTGAGTTCGCCTATATCGGCGCCCGCGGCAAACGCTTTATCTCCCGATCCGGTGATGACAACGGCGCGGACGGTTCGGTCCGCTTCCAACTCGTCGAACGCTTTGACCAATTCGGCGAGAACGACGGCATTGAGCGCGTTGAGCGCTTTCGGCCTGTTGAGCACGATGGTCGCGACCGCTCCGTCGCGCTCGATGAGAATGGTCTCGTAAGCCACAGGCTCTCCTCTTCAAAATGCCGATTGTGCGAAAGTCACCGCCGACGAAGTGCGGCTCAAACCCCTTCGGGGTAATCGGTGTCCAGGGCCGCAGCCGTGACCACAAGCGCTTTTGCCGCGCCGATGTATCCCAAGAGACTTGCCACGCTGCCTTTATCCAGACTGAGCCGGCGCAGCATGATGGCTGAGACGACTTCAAGCCTGCCGTCAAGAACCTGCCGCCACACCGCGATAGACCCGCTTATTATGAAGCGGGCGCTTTCTTCGTCGGCCCGCTCGGCCGGCCGCGCCGCGCGGCATTGACCGTGCCACAGATCCAGATACGCCGAGCGCTCCGATCCCGCTGCGCCGCCCTGCTGGCCTTCACTTGTTATCGAGAGGATGAGCGGCCATTCCCACTGCGCCGCAGCATCGCGATACGCGGCGTTGTCGTTGAGCTCGCGTTGCCATGCATGAAGCCACGGCGCGCTGAACAGCTCCATCGGCGCAGCGTTTTGGCCGGCGTCGTTCGGAGTTGTCACTGGCGTGCCTTCTCGGCGGACCGGTTCCGGTTGAATGGCTCCCGCATGCGACCCTATTTCGGCGTCTCACTCGAATAGTCATAGAACCCGCGACCCGATTTACGTCCGAGATGGCCGGCGAGCACCATGCGTTTGAGCAGCGGCGGCGGAGCCATCATCGGGTCTTTGAACTCATCGAACATGATCTGCGCGATGAAATAGGTCGTGTCGAGGCCGACGAAGTCGAGCAGCGTCAACGGACCCATGGGATGACCGCATCCGAGCTTCATGCCTTCGTCGATATCTTCGCGCGACGCGAGCCCGGACTCGAACATGCGGATCGCATAGACGAGATACGGCACGAGCAGCCGGTTGACGATGAACCCCGGCGTGTCTTGCGCCAACACCGCCGTTTTGCCCACTTTCGCTGCGAACGCGTATAATGTATCGATCGTCTCCTGACTGGTCACGATCGTCTTCACGATTTCGACGAGTTTCATGAGCGGCACCGGATTGAAGAAATGAAGACCGGCGACGAGGGCCGGGCGCTTGGTGGCCGCCGCCATCTCGATGACGCACAGGCTCGACGTGTTCGAGCAGATGATGGCGTGAGGGGCGAGCAGCGCGTCGAGCTTTGCGAAGAGTTCGGTCTTGACGGCCATGTTCTCGATCACCGCTTCGATGACGAGATCGCAATCTTTGAGGTCGTCGATGGCGACGGTGGTCCTGAGGCGTGCGAGCGTGGCGTCGCGGTCCGCGGCAAGAAACGCGCGCCCGTCGCCCGCCTTGCCGCGTTCGACGAACTTGTCGAGCGATTTCTTGATCCCGGACATGCCGCGGTTCAGGGCGGCTTCGACAGTTTCGAAGATGACGACGTCGTAGCCCGCCGTGGCCGCGACTTGTGCGATGCCGGATCCCATGAGGCCGCAACCGCAGACGCCCACTCGCTTGATCTCTGCCATGAACCGTTGACCCTTTCAGATGTTGAGGTGACATCGAGAACTTGCGTCTATTCTCGCCCCGGCCCTGCTGCGCAAGAAATGTCGCCGGGCGTGGGGAACGAGATTGTCCATGTCACCGATGCCGCGCGCGCTCGCGCTCGCTGCCTTCATGATTCTCGCGACCGGCTGCGCGAAAGTTTCGACGCAAACCGGCACACCGTCCGATACTGCCGCCGGCGTGCTGCGCATTTCGGATATCTCCGATCCGTCGACCTTGAATCCCATGCTCTCGGGCGCGGACTTCGTCTACCAGCTTGCCGGGTACACGCTGGAATTTCTCGTGCAGCTCGACGATAAGGGCAACGTCATTCCGGTGTTGTGCGAACGCGTGCCCTCGCTGACCAACGGCGACATCAGCGCCGACGGCCTGATCGTGAAGTACCACTTACGCAAAGGCGTGACATGGTCCGACGGCGCCCCCTTCACGTCCAAAGATATCGAAGCGTCCTGGCGGCAAGTGACCAACCTGGCGAACAACGTGCAGGAACGTGAAGGCTACACCGTGGTCGCGAGCATCGATACGTCCGATCCGCACACCGCGGTCGTTCACCTCCTCCATCCGTATGCGCCGTTCGTCACGCGTTTCTTCGCCGCGATCCAAGAGGGGCCGATCGCAGTCATGCCCGCGCACGTCATCGCTAATCTGCGCGAGCTGAACGACGCTCCGTTCAGTTCGCGACCCATCGGCACCGGGCCGTTCATCGTACAGTCCTGGGTTCGTGGCGGAGCGGTCACGTTCGTGGCCAACCCACACTACTGGCGTGGACCCGTCGGCCTGCGCACGATCGTCTTCCAATCACGGCCGTCGTCGGAAAACGAGCTGGTCGGTTTTCTGGCCCGCGAGATAGACGCCGATTTTGACGCGGGACCGCAGCGGCTGCTCCAATTCCGCACCGTCGCCGGCTTGCACCCGATCCGCTCGCAAAGCCTTCGTCTGAGCGTATTGGATATGAACACCTCGCGCGCGCCGCTCAACGACGTGCGCGTCCGCCGGGCCGTCGCCTTCGCGGTCGACCGCGGCCGGCTGCTTCGCGACGTCTTTCACGGCGCAGGCGTACTTGCCGACGAGTGGATCCCCAACTGGAGTTGGGCGTACACGCCGGACGTGCCGCGCTACCCGCACGACCCAGCGCGCTCGAACGCGTTGTTGGACCAAGCCGGCTGGCGGCGCAGCGCGGATGGTTTTCGGTATAAAGGGGCGCAGCGTCTCACCGTGGTGTACGTCGGCACCGCGGGCGACGGCGCGACCCAGCAGGTCGCGGCGCTCGTGCAGTCCGACCTGCGCGTGGTCGGCGCCGACCTCGTGATGAAATACTATCCGTACGATCAGATCTTCAATCTCACGGGGCCGATCCGGAACGCAAATTTCGATCTCGCAGGCTACAGCTTCAGCGTCAACTACGACCCCGGCGCCCTCAACGACGATGGCTGCGATTATTTCTCGCCGCGAGGCGCGAACGACGCGCGTTATTGCGACCAGCACCTCGACCGATTGGAAGAAGAAGGCCTGTTCACGAACGATCGCGCCGAGCGGAAGAAGATCTATGCGGAGGTGCAACGCATACGGATGGAAGCGGTCGCGGGGCTTCCGTTGTTCTTTCGAGATAGAGTCGGAATGGTCACGAACGACCTGCGAGGCTACACGCCGTCGCGCGGCATCATTCCTGAGTGGAACGCTTGGCAGTGGACGGTGAAGTAGCCGGCGCTAGCGCGCGACGAAATCTTCTGCGAGATACAGCCCGTTCGTGCCGATCGCCACGCCGATGCCGATCTTGCGGTATTCGGGGCTGAGTATCGCCTCGCGGTGGCCGTCGTCCGGCGCCTGTTCGGCCATCATCATCGCGTCGAGCTTGCCGACGGCTTGCCACTCGTTTTCAAGATCGTTTATGTCGAGCCCGAAGTAGGCGACGTTCTCGCCATATCGCGAAGCGAGGCCGCCGATGCTCTGGAAGCGCTGAATCGGGCTGCGTCCGGATGAATCCGTATGGCGCATGATCCCCGCGCTCTCCATATCTTTTGCCTGATACTGCGCCGCGCTCTGTGCGACCGTGTCGATCGCAAGCGACGGCAAACCGGTGGCTGTGCGGTGCGCGTTCAAAAGGGCGAGGAGACGGATGCGAAGTGCGTCGAGCGCTCCAGTGCCGGGAACTTCGGCGACGACGCCGGCTCGCGGGGCGGGCGGCGCAAAAGTCATCACACCGTTGGGATAACTTATCTGAAGATTGAGAAATGCGGCGATCGCCTGGGGGTCGGCGAAATAAAGTCCATTGTCGATCACCATCGGCCCGATGTATGCTTGATCGCCGATCGAGAGCCGGCCGGCTGCCAAATGATATCGGATCTGCATGGTCTCGAGAAGCGGCTCGACGGCGACGAGGACCTGTGCGCCTTCCGAAATCGTTGGGATTGAGGAGGCGCGAGCGGCCTGGGGAAATAGAAGCAAGCCCGCCGCGAGGACTGCGGCGCAAAAAGCGACTACGGTGCGTCTTAACATCAAAGGTTCTGCGATCTCCCCTGTTCAACGCATCGAACCGAATTCGCCCGAAGAACCACGATGACTGGGTGACGGAGATCACAGTTCGATGCTAAACGCCGCGATGGTGACCGCGACCTCGCCCCCGCTTGCCCGATCCCTGTTTCCGGTATGCAAAAACTGGGTGTATTGCAATCATGCTGCTGTGGGCCCGCTCACGACGCCCGCGCGCGATGCCATGGTCGCCGCGATGGATGCGCAGATGACGATGGGCTGCAACGGAATACTTAATATCGAAGCGCGCAAAAACGAAGTGCGGGCGGAAACAGCAGCCGCGATCGGAGCCGATGCGGACGAGATCGCGTTCATGCGCGCCACAACGGACGGTGCGCTGCTCGGCGCGAACGGCATAGACTGGCGCGCCGGCGACGAGATCATTCTGACGGACAACGAGTTCGGCGCCAATGCCTATCCGTGGCTCAACCTGCGCGACCGCGGTGTTCGCGTCAAGCTGCTGCGTGCGCCCGGCGAGCGTCTCACCGTCGACACGCTTGACCGCGTTGCGACGTCGCACACGCGGCTCGTTACCGTATCCTATGTGGGTTTCTCGGACGGATATCGCCACGACGTCGCCGCCATCGGCGCGTGGTGCCGGGAACGCGGCATCCTCTTCGCGCTTGACGCGATTCAAGGATTCGGCCATCTACCGCTTGACGTCCACGCGTGGAAGGTGGACCTGTGCTACTTCGGCGTCGCGAAGTGGCTGCTCTCGCCGCAGGCGCTCAGCATCGTCTACGTCAGCCGTGCACTCATCGAGAAGCTGCGGCCGTCATTTTGTTCGTGGCGGTCGGTCCGCGACCCGATGCGTTTTTTGGACTACGGTCAAGAGCTGAGCGATGACGCGGCGCGGTTCGAGGGCGGCACGATAAATTATCCCGCGCTGCTCGCGTTTCGCGAAAGCCTGCGCATCCTGACCACGGCGGGCCTCGATGCGGTGGAGGCACACGTCTTGCGCTTGACCGGCCGGCTCATCGACGGAGCGATGGAAGCCGGCATCGAGGTCGCGAGTTCGACCGCAGCGGGCACGCGTTCCGGGATCGTGCTGCTCAAACCGCCTGGGCGGACCGTGGAGGAGCAGCAAGCGCGCGTGGACAGCGCAAAGGTCCAGGTCACGGTTCGCGATACCGGAGTGCGCGTCTCACCGCACGGTTACAACACGCTCGATGAGATGGACCGCGTGCTCGAGGTGTTGATCTAGTTCAATAACCTTCTTCAGCGACCCGTGCGGTGGTCATCACCGCATCGCTCATGCCGTGGATCAGACGCTTGTCTGCCGGCGCGATGGTTGCGAGCACGCCCGACAGGTGCGCGTCATCGCCGGCGACGAGATAGTACGGGCACAGCCGGACCCGGCCGTCCATTGGCCGCACTTCGCCGGAATCGGTGTCGAGGTAACTGACTTGCACGCGGCGTCCTTTATGGAACCGCTGCAGGATGTGCGGTGTTTTCTCGAACATGGACAGGCCGCCGTCGATGACCGCCATCCATTCGTCGCGGGTGAGATTGTTCGCGACGTGCACGCCGCGGCTTCCCCACGCCAGTTCGGAGAAACCCGAAGGCTTCACCACGAATTGGCGTTCGGACTTCGACAAACCGTACAACTGGTTCCACGCTTGCAGCGGGCGCCCGTCGACATTGAGACCGGCGATCGCAGCCTGCGGCGGCAACGGCCTCGGATCCAGGATCCACGTCTGCGGAAAGATCTTGCTCAAGCGAGCGAATGTTTCAGCGCCGAGCTCTTGCAGCCACGTCGGGCCGAGCGCGGGATTGTGGAACAGCGCGAAGATCAGTTTTTCTTCGAGGAACGACTTCGGCGGTGCGGTGATCGTGACGCGCTTGTGGCGTGCCGCGTAGAGCATCAATTCTTGCTTGGGGACATTGAGCAAATCAAAAAGTTCGAAGAAGCGGTAGAGCACGTCGACGGTCCGGCGTCCGATGGGCGCATCGACGACGAGCGCCTCTTCGGTAAAGACGATATCTTCAGGCGCGACTGTGATGACCTCAGCCTGACCCG
>Ga0208849_1001357_pt1 | contig 17362 bp, 9 predicted proteins | sample NGESurdeep072012_10_FD_184470 | JGI IMG/M metagenome (GOLD analysis project Ga0208849, IMG submission 184470) | Arctic peat soil microbial communities from Barrow, Alaska - NGEE Surface sample 53-3 deep-072012 (SPAdes) | ecosystem: Environmental > Terrestrial > Soil > Wetlands > Peat ...
GGAAGACGAATCCGATCTCTTTGTTGCGAATGCGCGCGAGCTGGTCGTCGTCGAGGTCGCTGACAAGCTGGTTGTTGAGCCAGTATTTGCCTTTGGAGGGCGTATCAAGGCAGCCGATGAGATTCATCAGCGTGGACTTACCCGATCCTGATGGGCCCATGATGGCCACATACTCATTGCGGCGAATGCGCAGCGAGACACCACGCAGGGCCTGAACCTGCTGCTCCGAGCCCATGTCGTAGGTGCGCCAAAGGTCTTCGACGACGATGACGTCGTTGGCGTTGACGACCGCCGTTTGCGGAAGTTCCTCGATGCCGATGCTGTTCAAAGCCATCTGAAATTCATCCTCATTCGAAATTCAAAAGCCGCGTGGCGACAAATCAAAACTGATCAACTGGAGCTGCTGGTGGTGACTACCGGCGCGGACTTGTCGCGCTTGATCAACGCGCCTTGCTTGAGGTCGCGCAGAGTTTTGTAAGGGCCGGTGACAATCTCTTCGCCGTTGTTTAAGCCGGAGAGCACTTCGATGTCGGTGGACCCGGTGATGCCCGTCGTCACGGGAACGAAGGTGGCGCGGAGCTTGCCGTGCGCATCCTTCTGGACGACGAAGACTCCCTGCACAGGATTGGTCTTCGCGTTGGTTGATGACGCCTGAACGTCGCCGGGCTTGGCATTGTCAGTGGCCGGATCGTGCATGGTGAGCGCCTGGATTGGCAGGCCGAGCACATTGTTCTTGTGCGCCGTGGTGATTTTGGCGGTGCAGGAGAGGCCGGGACGAAGCTCATCGGAGGGGTTGTCGAGCGTGACCACGACCTTGAAGTCTTTAGCCTCCTCGGTGCCGGAGGTGGACTGCGAAGTAGCGACGCCGGTGGAGCGCAACAGAGCCTGATCTCCGACGAGAGTGACATGCCCTTTGAAGACCATATTGGGCAAAGCATCCACGGTGACTTCAGCGGGCTGGCCGAGCTGGACATTGACGATGTCGGTCTCATCGACCTTGACCTCGGCGGTGACGACGCTCATGTCGGCGATCGTCATCAATGTGGAGCCCTCGCTGTCCTGGATTCCCTCAACGACGGTTTCGCCTTCGCGGATCGGCTCGTTGGTCACGACTCCATCAAAGGGTGCGACCGATATGGTTCGGTTGAGCATGTCCTTGTTTGCTTGCAGGGTCGCCACCTGGGTCTTCATGTGACCGCGCGCGGAGTCGGTGTTGGCCTTGGCCTGGTTAAGTTGGGCGACGGCCTGGGCCACGTTGGCGACATCGAGATCGTAGGCGGCTTTCTTGGCATCGAAGTCCTGCTTGGCCAGGATGCCGTCCTTGTAAAGCGCCTGGGCACGATCCCAATCGAGCTTCTTCTCTTCGAGGTCGGCCTGTGCATGCTCGACGTTTGCCTGGGCCGTTTTCTCGGCGGCAATGTAGGACTGGATGTCGGTACCGGCAGCGGAGATGGCGGCCTCCTGGCCGTTCACGGTCGCTTCCTGTTGCACATTTTCGATCGTGGCCACGACCTCGCCTTTTTTTACCTTGTCGCCTTCCTTCACGTAGAGGTGCGTAACCCGGCCCATGGCAGTTGCGCCGACGTTTACGTAATTCGTGGGCTTGATCTGTCCGGTGCCGCTGACAATGGTGGATAGATCTTCCCGGGTGAGGGAAGCGGTATAGACCTTGGTGTAGCCGGACTGCTGCTTGAGGACCATGAAAGTCACGAGTCCTGCGGCCACAAGCACAGCTAGAGAGATGAGAATGATTTTCTTCATGAGCGGATGAAATCCCTGTTTTTTTTCTACAATTCAGTGTACGCGACGGAGCGGCCAAAAGTTCCCCCGGGGGCGTATGTCGATACCCCCTCGAGCCTGAGACCCGCAACCTGAGGCACGCCCCGGTTTCCGGCGGCGAATACAGATTAGACTCTGCCAATGAAGACGCCGGACGGCTTGTCGGGCGCGGGAAACTGTGGCGCACATTAACTGGCGCATGAAACGCGCGAGGAACCAGCCTGGCGATTGATAGGCGGAGCACCTTTACGGGGAGCCTGGGAAGGTTCCGAAACGCAAGAATTATTGCCTTTGCCTGGCGCAGAATCGTTGACGTTAAAGGGACTGGAGCGTCCAACCGGCGAACGACTGCGCAGTGAACCTTGCCCAACCACTAAAGTAGCTGTAAAATGAAGGAATTGCAGGAGTATTCAAGGCAATGATGTTCAATAGCCGCCGTCTTTTTTTTACAGTCCTCGGTTGCGGCGTCCTATGGATGCCCGCGAGTGGGCTCTTGGCGCAGCAAAACGACACCTCTTCGGCCACAAATCAGCCTCAGGCCGCTCCGTCCGCCGACCAGGATCAGCAAGTCGATCCGCTCAATCGCCAGCTCTCCGACAAAGACCGGTATAAGGCGCAGAAAGAGCTGCGGCAAGAATTAAAGGGCCCTTATAAGACCTGGCTGAACGAAGAAGTGCCCTACATCATCACCGAAGATGAGCGCAGAGCGTTCTTGACCCTGAGCAATGACGAGGAACGCGAGGCGTTCATCGAGAATTTCTGGCAGCGGCGCAACCCGAATCCCGATTCCCTTGAGAACGAGTTTCGTGAAGAGCATTACCGGCGCATTCAATATGCCAACGACCACTACGCGGCCGGCAAGCCGGGATGGAAGACTGATCGCGGTCGCATTTACATCATGTGGGGTCCACCTGATTCGATCGACTCTCATCCTTCCGGGGGCATGTACGAGCGCCCCATTGAAGAAGGCGGCGGAGAGACATCCACGTTCCCGTTTGAGGTTTGGCACTACCGCTACCTCGAAGGGATCGGCGAGAACGTTGACCTCGAGTTCGTCGATACCTGCCAGTGCGGCGACTACCACTTCACGATCGACCGCAGCGAGAAAGACGCGCTGAAATACGTGCCTGGCGCCGGCCTGACCAACTATGAAGAGATGAACCACAAGGGCAAGGAAGACCGGTTCGGAGGCGACGGCCTGGAACAACTCGGCAACGGCCCGATGGGCGCCGGCGATCAGTCGAAGGAGTTTGACCGGATCGAGTTGGCCTCCAAGATAATGGCCCCGCCGCCAGTCAAGTTCGGCGATCTTGACGCCGCGCTCGACGCCTTCAGCTCCACGCACAAGCTAATGAGCGGGCCGCCGTTTCCGTTCGATGTGCGCACCGATTTTGTGAAAGTCACCGACAGCATGGACCTGGTGCCGATCACCATCCAGTTGCGCAACCGCGACATTACATTTGTGACCAAAGACGGCGTGTCGAAGGGTGTAGTGAACATTCTGGGCAAAGTGACCACGATCATGCATAAGACCGTGCAGACTTTCGAAGACACGGTCGAAGTCGAGGAGCCGTCCGAGTTGCTGGAAAAGAGCCTCGATCGCAAGTCGCTTTATTGGAAGTCGCTTCCGCTTCAGCCTGGTCTTTACCGCCTGGACATCGCGATCAAGGATGTAAACAATCCGGATCACATCGGAATCTTCGGAAGAGCGCTCAATGTTCCAACCTACGAGGACGACAAACTAGGAGCGTCTTCTCTGATCCTGGCTGACGAGATGAACACCGTCTCATCGCGACAGATCGGAAGCGGCAACTTCATTATCAGCAATATGTTTATCCGGCCGCGCGTGGCGACGGGCGTGGCCACGCCGGTGAGCATTAAACGCAGCCAGGAACTGAATTTCTGGATGCAATTTTATAACCTTGGTATTGACGATGCTACCAAGAGTAACTCTGCCACGGTTACCTACCAGATCACTGACGGCGCAGGAGCGGTGATGCTGCAGAGACAACTGCAATCAAAGGACTTAGATGCACACAGCGACCAGTTGACGGTGGAAAAATCTGTGTCTATTGCGGGCCTGGAACCGGGCAAATATAAGGTGACAGTGAGTGTGAATGACGCGATCTCAAAACAAGAGATTGCGCAATCGGCGCCTTTTATCGTCGAATAGGTATCAATCCGCGTAGACGCCAGCTGAACTTGAGAATTCGGTAGCTTTCGCGGTTTGTGATTTGAGGAATGTAGCCAGGGACGCGGTGGGGTTGCAGATCTGCTGATGAAGCGAAGTGCCCATCTCGCCGGTTTCGCCGTGCTGCTCGTCATTGCGGCCGCTCCAGCTTTTGGAGCCGCACCGGCGTCGGTGTCAGGCGTGGTGCGCGACTCGACCGGCGCGCCGCAGATCGGCGCTGAAGTCCAGCTTTTGCGCTCCAATTTGAGCGTGGTCGCAAGCGTCTATACAGACGATGCCGGCCGTTTCGTGATCTCCTCTCTTGTTCCCGGCACTTATGCGCTCAAGGCGATGGGCCCTTACTTCCTGCCTGCGATGAGAGAAGATGTCAGGGTCCGGGGCGCGGTTGTCGTCAATCTAACTCTGAATACTCTTTACGAAGTCATCCAATGGCTTCCGGCACAGCCGCGCTCTGGCCAGTGGCAAAAGGATGACTGGGCATGGACGCTGCGATCGGCGGCGAACCGACCGCTGCTGCGCTGGCTGCAGGATGGGCCGCTGGTGGTGGTTTCGGACGGCTCGAGGTCCAGGCCGAAGTTGAAGGCCCGCCTGATGGCGACCGGGCAGGCCGGCACGTTTGGCGAGAGCGGCGAGCGCTTCTCCACAACCGTTGAAGACACTCCGGCGGAGAGCCGGGAGCTGCTGGCGCGCGTTGATTTTGCGCCGGGTAGCGATGGCGGCATGGAATCGATGCTGGGATTCCGGCAGGATTTGGGGATGGCCGGATCTGTGGAGTCGGTTGCGGCATTCTCGGTGGCGCCTGAGGTTGAGGGAGCCGGAGGTCAGGCTGGAGATCAGGGCCTGGATGAAGCCGCAGTGCGCAGCTTCGAGACGATGCAAATAGGGCCGGACATCGATGCTGAAGTGGCTTCAACCGCTGTAATGGGGCGGCTGGGTGGAAATAGCCCAAGCACAGCAACTGCCGTGCTGCCGTATGCCAACGTCGAGTGGCAGAGTGGCGCGAAATCAGTGCGCTACCGCTTGGCCACGATGATGCAGGATCAGGATCGCGGCGGGGATGAATCCGAGACCGCAGTGTGGCTGCCTGCGATGGCCATGCGTGGCGGCGCACTGACGATCGAGCACGGGATTCATCAGGAGATCGGTTGGGAACGGCAGACGGACGCTTCAGACCTGACCGTTCTGGTCTATTCCGATCACGTCTACAATCCTGTGCTTCAGGCGCAGGGTCACTTTACGGCGAATGGGGCCGCGACTGATTCCACGAATGGTTCTGGGGCCGACGCGGCTGTGCTCTTCGATCCGGCGAGCAATTTGATGCGCGTGGCCGGGCCGGCATTTTCATCCGCGGGCATGCAGGCCAGCGTGGCGCGCCGGCTGCCCGGAAACAATCGCGTGCGCGTGAGCTACGCCAGCGGCGCTGCGTTGGTCATGTCTGCTTTACCCCAGGGAACTCCGCTGGCCGAGGTGATCGCCGCGGCTCGTCCACGGCGCGCACAGATGTATTCAATCTCGCTCTCTGGCACGCTGGATGGCACCGGAACCCGCTGGCGCGCAAGCTATCGCTGGCAGCCTGCCGGCACGGTTACTGAAATTGCGCCATTCGCTGAGGACGCAGTCTCGCCGTACTTGAACCTCCGCTTCAGCCAGCCGATTCACATTACGCGCGACGGCTCGGGAGGGCTGGAAGCTCTGCTCGATGTGAGGAATCTGCTGGCCGAAGGCTATCGCCCATATATTCTAAGCGACGGTTCGCTGCTGCTGTTTGCGGACGATCAGCGCAGCCTGCGCGCCGGACTCGCGTTCACTTTCTAAGCTCATCGGCTATCTCCCCTTCAAATTTAATTGGCATACTTTAGCCGGAGTGCGCTGGCCGCCGACTGCCGCGCGCGCTATTCCCCGTGATCAAAGGGTGTGAAATCTAAGGGCGTGAAGCTCCTGGTGATTGGAGTAGATTTGTGTCTGGACCGATGACGGCTCCGAATAAAAAGGGGAACGCAATGAAACCTGTTCAGTTGAGTCGCCGTGCGGCGTTGAAGTCAGGCCTGGCAACGACGGCGTTGGCATCGCTTTCCCAAATAGCGAAAGGAGATAACGCCCCGCCTACGCGGAAGGGCAGGATTCGCCAATCTGTTTGCCGGTGGTGCTACAAAGACATTCCGTTGGACCGGCTTTGCGCGTATGCGGCGCAGATCGGGTTGAAGGGGATCGACCTGCTGCAGCCGGACGAATATGAAGTGCCGCGCCGTTACGGATTGATCTGCGCCATGGCTTACGCCGGCGCAGGCACGATTCCAGATGCGCTGAACCGCACAGAAAATCATGCGGCGATTGAGGCGGCCTTGCGCACGAACATTCCGCTGGCGGCAAAGGCAGGAATTCCCAATGCGATTACTTTTTCAGGAAACCGGCGCGGTATGGCGGACGACGAAGGCGCGCGCAATACCATCGCCGGTCTCAATCGCGTAAAGAAAATTGCCGAGGACAACGGCGTGACCATTTGCCTGGAGCTGCTGAACAGCAAGGTGAACCATCCGGATTACATGTGCGACCATACCGCGTGGGGCGTTCGCGTGATGCAAGAAGTGAATTCGCCCAACGTGAGATTGCTCTACGACATTTACCACATGCAAATCATGGAGGGCGACCTGATCGCAACCATCTCTACGAATTTTGCGTGGATGGGTCATTTTCACACCGGCGGTGTGCCCGGACGCCACGAGCTCGACAATACGCAGGAAGTGCAGTGGGACGGCGTCATGCGGGCGATTGCCGATGCGGACTTCCACGGTTATGTTGCGCACGAGTTTTTGCCGTTGCGCGATCCGTTCGAGAGTCTGCGCGCAGCTGTCGATCTGTGCGATGTGTGAGGGACAGTGCGGGCTTCTTCTCGTCTCGGGCTTCACCCCGTCTCGTACTTCTCCTGGTGAAGCAATGAATCTACAATGATCCCTTATGAAAAGTTACCGTGCGATTCTCGTTCCTGGGCTGGGTGTTGGTCTTTCTGTCGCTCTCTCTGTTTCAGTGTGCGCTCCTTGTCTGATGAGTTGCGTGGCTCGGGCGCAGGCTCCCGCTGATGCGCAAGCGACGGCAGCTTCGCACGACGATCCGCTTTTGCAAGGATTCCTCGATCCACCAAACGGAGCGCGACCGCGCGTGTGGTGGCACTGGATGAACGGCAACATTTCGGAGCAGGGAATCAAGCTCGATCTCGAATGGATGCATCGCGTGGGCCTGGGCGGCGTGACCATCTTCGAGGGCGCGATCAACACGCCGCAGGTAGTTCCGAATCGACTGATCTATATGACGCCGGAGTGGAAGCAGGCGTTCAGAACTGCGGTGAGTACAGCGCGTGGCATGGGCATGGAGGTGGCCATCGCCAGCTCGCCGGGTTGGAGCGAAACCGGGGGACCGTGGGTGCCCGCGGGGCAAGGCATGAAAAAGATGGTGTGGAGCGCGACGCGCATTGAAGGGGGGCGGCCGTTTATTGGAAAGCTGGCGCATCCGCCTGAGGTAGACGGGACGTTTCAGAATTTCCAAGTGCCGGGGCGGCGCGCGCCCGACGGAACGATTGTGACTCCACCTGAGTTTTATGCCGACTCCGAGGTCATCGCGTACAAGATTCCAGACGGAGACAAGACGCAGGCGGAGCTGAATCCGCAAGTGACTGCGAGCGGTGGAACGGCGAACGTGGCCGCGCTTTCCGATGGCGATGTGAATACCGTGGCGCTGGATTTGTCCGCGGGCGTTGCGCCAGGCGCAACGTGGGTGGAGTTTGACTACGGTCACCCACAGACGATTCAGGCAGTGACCGTGGCTAGCCTGAATGATGGAATCAGCGTCTTTGACCACGACAGTAATGCGGTTCCGGCATCAGTTGAGGCCAGTGACGACGGAGTGAACTTCAAGAAAATCGCCGAGATTTCGTTCAGCAGCCTGGTGCAGCGGACGGTATCGTTTGATGCAGTGACGGCGCGGTATTTTCGTGTCGTGTATCCCGCGCAGACGGCCGGCGTGGCCGACCATGACCACAAGATCACGGAACTGGTGCTTGCAAGCGGCGCGCGCGTGAATGATTGGGAACAGCGCGCCGGCTACGCGAACGCGCCGGATTTCTACGCTATTCGCGATCCGCAAGTGGCGCCAGAGTCGGTCGTGCAGCCGCGAGATGTGATTGACCTGACTGGAAAGATGAAGCCCGATGGAACGCTCGACTGGACGCCGCCGGACGGAAACTGGACGGTTCTGCGGATCGGCTATTCGCTCACCGGCCATGAAAATGGCCCGGCTCCGGCGGAGGCGACGGGCCTGGAAGTGGACAAGCTGAACCGCGATTATGTGAAGAACTATGTCGACGGCTATCTGAAGATGTATGCAGATACAGTTGGCCCAGAAAACATGGGTAAGGTCGGCATCTCGTACTTACTCACCGACAGTATCGAAGTAGGGCCACAAAACTGGACGGATAACATTCTTGAGGAGTTTAAGCAGCGGCGCGGATACGATCCTCGTCTATGGTTGCCGGCACTTACCGGCGTAGTTATCGGGAGTTCAGCAGCTACAGACCGTTTTCTCTGGGATTTTCGGCGCACGCTTGGCCAGATGCTCGCGGAAAACCATTATGGCGAGATTGCGGACGACTTACATAACCATGGAATGAGTTACTACGGAGAAGCCCTGGAGTATCATCGGCCGTCTCTTGGCGACGATATGGAGATGCGGAGCAAGACCGACGTCCCCATGGGAGCGATGTGGACCTGGGCAGGCAGTCCAGGGCCAGACATCGACTACATCTCCGATTTGCGCGGAGCGGCGTCGGTGGCGCACATCTATGGGCAGAATTTGGTGGGCGCGGAGTCGATGACCTCGCGCGGACCGGCTTGGTCGTTTTCGCCGAATAATTTGAAGAAGGTTGCGGATCTGGAGTTTGCGCTAGGCGTGAATCGCTTCGAGATTCATGAGTCCACGCATCAGCCGGTGGTTGATATGGCGCCGGGCCTGACGCTTGGCCCCTACGGGCTTTGGTTCAATCGCAATGACACCTGGGCTGAAGATGCCGGACCATGGGTGAATTATCTTGCGCGCTGCTCTTACATGCTGCAACAGGGGCATTATGCGGCGGACGTGGCGTACTTCTATGGGGAGGAGGGTCCGTTGACCGCGGTCTTTGGATGGAAAGGGATTGAAAACGCGCCGGATGGATATGGGTTTGATTTTGTGAACAGCGACGCGATTTTGCACGAACTGTCGGTGAAGGATGGTCGGCTGGTAACCCCTGGGGGCACGAGTTATCGGATTCTCTTTTTAGGCGGGCGCAGCGGGCGGATGACATTACCAGTGCTGCGTCGCATTTACGATCTTGTAAATCAGGGCGCGGTTTTGGTGGGCAGCAGACCAACGGATTCGCCGAGTTTGGCCGACGACGTCAGGGAGTTTCAGCGGGTTGCGGATCAGCTCTGGGGAAAACATCCCGTGGCCGGACCGTTGATGCGGAAAGTCGGTAGTGGCGAAGTCTACGCGGGGACGACAGCAAACGATGCGCTGGCGAAACTTGGAGTAGCGCGTGATTGGGAGTACACGAAGCCGGAAGATGGCGCGAGGGTGATGTTATTGCACCGGAAGCTCGACGACGGCGATGTTTATTTCGTTGACAACCGCGAGAATCGAGCGGAGAGTGTCGACGCAACGTTTCGCGCGAATGGGAAGACGCTAGAGCTTTGGGATCCTGCGACGGGCGAAACGCAGCCAGTTTCGTATCGCATCGCTGGAGGCCGGACGACGGTGCCACTGCATCTCGATCCCTATGGGACGACGTTCGTTGTTTTTCGCAAGCCGTCTACGCAAAATACTGTGGAGTTGCGGATTCCGCGCGAAACCGTGATTGACGGCCTGGACGAAGCGCTCAACCGCGATTGGAGCGTCAAGTTTCAGCACGGAAGAGGAGTTCCTGAAGCTGTCAGTTTTCAGCATCTGGCTTCCTGGACCGAAATGCCGCTGCCTGCTTCAGATGAGGGCGTCAAGTATTTCTCGGGAACGGCTACTTACTCGAAGACAATCAACATTCCGGCGGACGATGTGACAAAAGGCGCGCATCTCTGGCTGGATCTTGGAGACGTGCGTGAGCTCGCAGACGTGAAGGTAAATGGCGTCGATTTGGGCATCTTGTGGAAGACGCCTTACAAGGTGGAGTTGACAAGCGCGATCAAGCCGGGCGCCAACAAGTTGGAGATCCGCGTGACCAATCTGTGGGTGAATCGCATGATTGGCGATCAGCAGCCGTGGGCGTTGAAAAAATATTCGTTCGCCGACTTCACGCCGTACAAAGCCGACTCGCCGCTTTTGCCGTCAGGCCTTCTTGGGCCGGTACACATCGTTTCAGTGACGGCGCAATGATAACGTTGCGTACTTAGAGCGGCAGTAACTCGCGTCAAGCGGGAGTTACTGCACGGTGAGGAAAGCCGTGCTGGTTTCGACAGTCGAGCCTGAAGTGCCGGTAATGGTGATGGTGTAGGTTCCCGCCGTGGTGCCGGTGTTGCTTGAACCACCGCCGCCGCCTCCACCGTTGCCGCTGCCGGAGCCAGTACCGGAGTTACTGCCGCCGCAGCCGAGACCGGCAATGGAAACGAGCAGGCAGAACAGGCCGAGCATCGCCAGCCAGTTACGCCGCTTTTTCGGGAGCCTGAATAAAAATACCAGCGCGAGAGTTACCCCGCCCGCCGACGGCCAGAAAAGCCTGGATGGCTGGTTGAGAGCGGTCGCCAGCGTAGTGGAAACAGTCAATGTCGCGGTTTGTGCGGTTGTGCCGCTGATGGTAACTGAGGATGGCAGGATGTTACACGTCGCAGGATCCTTTGCGGCGGCGGGAGTGATCGCGCAGCTCAGACTAACTGTTCCAGTAAAGCCATTCGCTGGAGTTACTGCAATGGTCGAAGTATTTCCGACGGTCGCGCCGGGCTCGACTGTGATGGCGTTTCCGATAACTCCAAATGTGGGAGGCGGTCCGGCGGTCACAGTGAGCGTGGTCGTGGCAGAGGCACCGTTGTAGTCGATGGTGTCATTCGGAGTGAGGCTGGCCGAGAGGGTTATGCTCCCGGTGGTGGACATGATGGTTCCGAGCGGGGGGGTGTAGACCAGCGTGCCGGGCACGCTTGGCGCCGCGTTTAGCTGTGCAGAGGTGAGAGCCGTTCCAACCTGGACGGACGCAGGAGTGTCCCAGGTGATGGTCGGCGTGACTTTGTTGACGGTGAGCGTGACTGTGGCCGAAGTGGCGTTGTAGTCCGCTGTATCGGTCGGCGTAAAGGTTGCCAACAGGATTTGCTGGCCCCCCTGGAGGAGCGTGCCCGCCGGCGGCGAGTATGCGAATGTGCCCGACGCACTGGTTGTCGCGTCAAGTTGCGTAACGCTCAGTACTGTTCCGTAGATGATTGCAGCGGGTGTAGCCCAGGTGATGGTTGGCGTGCCCTTATTCACCGTCAGCGTCACAATGCTTGTAGCCGTTGCGTAATCGGTGGAATCGGTGGGAGTGAAGGTAACGGTCAGTATTTTCGAACCCGTTGTTAGTACCGCTCCGGCCGCCGGAGAATAAGCAAAGGCTCCGGCCACGCCTGCGGTGGCGTCAAGCTGCGCGGCTCCCAGGGGTGTGCCGTAGGCAATGGGCGCAGGAGTGTTCCAGACGAGATTGGGATTTGTCTTTGTCGCCGCAGTTACGTTGACTGTGCCCGAGCCTGTAGCGCCTATGTAGGCCGCCGAACTGTTGGCGTCGGGGGTGTAAGTCGCCGTAAGGGGATCGATTCCAACAGCGAGCGCTCCGGCGGGAACGATGATCGAAGCACTGCCACCGGACAGCGCGACGGCCGCCGATGTGTAGCCTCCACCGGTGAACACAACGCTTCCCGTTGGGGTGGGATTGCCGGCTCCGTCACCGACGGCGACAGTCACCACTAGCGATTGCGTGGTTGAGACGGTAGAGGGCGACGGGGTCACGGTCACCGTCGGTGTCTTGGTCGTAGCGGTGACGTTGATCGTCGTCGATCCTGAAGCTCCGCTATAAGAAGAGGAATTGGATGTGTAGTTCGCGGTGATGGTATCGGTTCCGAGAGCAAGTACTCCGCTGGGAATGACGATGTATACGCCATTGCTGTTGGTGCCGGGAATGTCGAGGGTAGACGATGAAGACTCGTACGAGCCGCTCGAGAGCGTTACCGAGCCTGCGGGAGGCGTGGAATTTCCGGTTACGGTAATCAACACCGAAGCCGACTGCGAGACTGTGACCGTGGGCGGCCCCAACAACGTGACTGTAGGCACGAATTTGGAATTAGCGGAATAGTTATTGATGAACTGAGTCACGTCGAGTGAGCCGAGTCCTGTGGCCTCGCTGTACCCGCCGGTTGCGCCTAATAGAAAGCCCGCCTGGCCGCCGGCGAGCCCGGTTGGCCCCGCAACGCTGTTGTTGCACATGCTCGGCGTGCTTACGGTGCAGTTTGAAACTCCGCTTGAGGTAACGGACACCTTATGGAATGCGGCGGGGGCGCTTGCCGCCATGGCATAGATTGTTGGATTCAGGTTGCCCTGCGGTGTGCTGAGGCTCTGGTCAAGCAGTGCGGCAACTCCGGCCATGGCGGGAGCAGCCGCCGATGTGCCCGAGAAAACTGAGAAGGGAGTGCTGCCGCCGCTATTCACGCAGGTTCCGCCGCCGGCGGCGAAACAAGCGAAATAACCGTCGTGGTCCGCGGAGGAAAACGCAACGTCGGGCGTATAGCGCCCGGATCGCGCAGCGGGCACGCCGGTTCCTGTTTGCCAGCTCGGAGTTAATATGTAGCTGCTCACACCGCCGCCCGTACCGGCAACCTGTGGGCTGGAACTGGAATTGAGCGGCTCGTTCCAGGCGCCCTCGGGAATGTAGCTGATCACCGATTTGTCGCCGATTCCGTTGCTCGAGTTCCAGTAAACGGTGGGATTGCTGGCGTCGTTAAACTCCGTTCCGCCTACGCAGGTGGCGTAGCTTGAGGAGCAGATGTAATTCGGACTGTTTGCGAGGGGGCTCGCCGGTGGAGTGGTGAAGGCGGTATCGCACCCGGAGGCGGCGGAGTCGCCCGAGGAGACAAACACCGAGATGCCTTCGCCGGCGGCCTGCTGAAACAAGGCGTTCCAGAGATTTACGTTCCCTGATCCAGCCTCAAGCTCGCAGAGGCCGAAGCTGATCGTCATTACCTGAGCCGGAACCGGGTTGGATTGGACAATGTACTGTGCGTCGTCCTCAATGCCGCCGCTGGCGGCCGAGGCGGCGACCAACAGCAGCGTTGCTCCAGGGGCCACGCTGCCCGCGCGCATTACATCGAGCGTGGCCTCGGCCTGGTAATCCAGCAACGTGCAGGAACCGCTGCAGCTTTGCGACGAGGTGTATGCCGGACCCGGATCGACCCCACCGTAGGCCGTGGGAATCACTACTGTCGGGTTGCCAAATGTTGAACCGGTAATGCTCTTGAAGTTGGTAAAGTCGGCTGCATCAGTGCGCGCCTCGGCCACGATTCCGATCGTCGTTCCGGAGCCAGTCAGGCTCGCCGGCAAATCGTAGATAGTTGCAAAATCGCCCGGCGCAACGAAGTGATACGCCACGCCACCGCTGGAGACGGTCAGGTCTGGTGAGCTCGATTGCGCAGTCGTGACGAAATGGGATGGCCGGTCTTCGATGGTGAAGAGCCCGCGGATAGAGCTGATGGTCGGCGCGAGTGCCGCGGGAATCATGGGGTCCGACGATACGGACATGCGTTGCTTGCCGTTGACGGTGTAGTAGTGGAGTTCGGTCTGAAAGGCACGGCCGACGTTTGCCGCCGATCCCGTGAAGCCGATGAAGGCGCGGCTCGGTGCGACCCAACTTACCTGGAGGCCCTGGGATTGGAGCCAGCCGGTGAGCGTGGCGACGTCGTTTTCGGATAACCCGAAGCGCTCGCCAATTTCGTTCGGCGTAAGCCAGCGGTGATACTCCGGCGACGCGGGGTCTTGCTGATCGCGCAGCAATTGCTCGAATGCCAGTTCCTGCTGAGAAGAGCGGGCGAGAACCAGCGTGATGCTCTGGATCTGCTGATTGGCCGGAACGGGTCCGGCGTCGTTGGCGGTGACTGCCCACACGGGATGGTGATTGGCCAGGGCTCGAGTTTGAGCGGGATCAGGCTGTACTTGGGTAGGATCAATTGGGCGCTGGATGCGATCGGCGACCTGCGCGCGCGCCGCGCCCGCTGCAACCAAGCAGGCAGCGAGGGGAGCGAAAACCAATAATTGCAATGACTTGCGGAGAATCATCGTCTGGCGCCTGCCCGACCCGGGATTGGAGTATGGACCGTGGAACCTGGGAACGCATCGGTCAACTTGCACCTTTGCGCACGCTACCCATGATCAGCCATGATAATTTTGGTGGTTGCATCTGGAGTTTTCAATAGCAAATCGGTGTTATTCAGGAGCTTAGACCGATGTGGGCGCAATTTGCTTGCAATCTGCCAGGGGAATTGCGAAAAATGACAGACCAGTGACCCGAATCCATAATTTCAGTGCCCGAATGGCAGCGGGAAAGGGCGTTGAAATGCGGCGGTAAGCAGGAGGTAGAAATGAGCAACGTGCGAGTGCTTGTCGGGACGCGCAAGGGCGCGTTCATTCTGAACTCCGACGGCAAGCGCAAGGATTGGACGGTCAGCGGGCCGTTCTTTGCCGGTTGGGAGATCTATCACATGAAGGGGTCGCCGGTTGATCCCAACCGGATTTACGTGTCGCAGACCAGCGGGTGGTTCGGGCAACTGATCCAGCGATCTGACGACGGCGGCAAGACGTGGCGCCAGCCGGGATTGCCCAACGAAGCGATTCCTGCTCCCGGGCCGCCGAAGGCGTTGCCCAACAGGTTTGTATACGACGTGTCGCCGGAGACGGGAAAGCCGCTGACCACGCACCAGTGGTACGACGGAACGCAGCATCCGTGGGAGTTCAAACGCGTGTGGCACGTCGAGCCTTCGCTCAGCGATGCGGATACGGTTTACGCCGGCGTGGAAGACGCGGCGCTGTTTCGCTCGACTGACGGCGGCGAGAACTGGCAGGAACTCTCCGGCCTTCGCGGGCATGGCACGGGCCCTCAGTGGCAGCCGGGCGCAGGCGGCATGGGACTGCACACGATCATTCTCGATCCCACAGATCCGAAGCGGATATACATTGCCATCTCGGCTGCGGGAGCGTTTCGCACCAACGATGGCGGCGCAACGTGGAAGCCGATCAACAAGGGGCTGCGCAGCGAGTTCATTCCCGATCCCAATGCCGAAGTCGGACACTGCGTGCATCACGTGGCCATGCACCGCTCGCGGCCAGATGTGCTGTTTATGCAGAAGCACTGGGACGTGATGCGAACCGACGACGCGGGCGAGAACTGGCGCGAAGTGAGCGGCAACCTGCCCACTGATTTTGGTTTTGTGATTGACGTGCACGCTCATGAGCCGGAGACGGTCTACGTGGTGCCGATCAAGAGCGACTCTGAGCATTTTCCGCTCGGCGGCAAGCTGCGCGTTTATCGCAGCCGCACCGGCGGCAATGAGTGGGAGCCGCTGGCCAAGGGGCTGCCTGAAAAAGATTGCTATGTGAACGTGCTGCGCGACGCAATGGCCGTGGACACGCTCGACGATTGCGGCGTCTACTTCGGCACTACTGGCGGACAGGTTTACGCATCGGCTGACGCGGGCGACAGATGGGCGCCGATTGTGCGCGACTTGCCGGCGGTGCTTTCGGTTGAAGTGCAGACGCTGGATTGAAGCAGGGACCAAGGGAACAAGGGAACAAGGGAACAAGGGACCGAGGGACCGAAGCAACGGGGAAGCGAGAGGGCGGCGATGATGGCGGCTGCGCGTTGAACGAGTCGGCGAAGTTGAGCGAGGCGGCGAAGACGAGCGCGGCTCCGGTGCGGGTGGCACTGCCGTATCATCTTCGCAACGTGGCGCATGTAGAGGGCGATGTGTTGCTCGAAGTAAATGCGCCGGTCACGCTGCGCGTCGTTCTCGATGCGCTGGAGTCGCGCTATCCCATGCTGCGCGGAACGATTCGCGAATATGAAACCGGCCAGCGCCGCGCGTTTCTGCGCTTTTTTGTTTGCGCAGAAGACTGGTCGCTGGAATCGCCTGACAAGCCGTTGCCCGACGCGGTTTCGTCGGGGCAAGAGCCGCTGCTGATTCTCGGTGCGATCGCGGGCGGGTGAGGAAGCAATTAGCGATCGATCAGCTTCTGGTGGGTTGCGGGGTAGCGTTCGCCTTCAATCTTGATTGCGGATGAGGTTTCTTCGAGCGCGCGCACATCGCTTGCGGTGAGCACGACGGCTGCGCCGCCAAGATTTTCCTTGAGCCGGGAGAGCTTGGTTGTGCCTGGAATCGGAACAATCCACGGTTTCTTTGCGAGCAGCCACGTGAGCGCGATCTGCGCCGGCGTCGCATTCTTTTGTTCCGCGAAGTTGGTGACGACGTCGACCAGGGCCTGATTGGCCTTGCGATTCTCCTCGCTGAAGCGCGGGACGATACTGCGGAAGTCGCTGCTGTCGAACGTGGTGGATGCATCGATTTTGCCGGTGAGGAAACCCTTGCCGAGAGGGCTGAAGGGCACGAAGCCAATGCCGAGCTCTTTGAGCGTGGGCATGACGGACTCTTCAGGCTCGCGCCAGAAAAGAGAGTATTCGCTTTGCAATGCGGTAACGGGCTGCACGGCGTGAGCGCGGCGAATAGTCTTTGCGCCTGCTTCGGAGAGCCCGAAGTGCTTCACCTTGCCTGCCTGAATCAACTCCTTGACGGCGCCAGCGGTTTCTTCGATTGGAGTATTGGGGTCGACGCGATGTTGATAGAGGAGATCGATGGTGTCGGTCTGCAGGCGCTTGAGCGAGGACTCGACGACCTGCTTGATGTGGCCGGGGCGGCTGTTGAGAGCGTTCCATTTGCCGTTGTCGTTGGGATTGGCCTCAAAGCCGAATTTGGTGGCGATGACGACATCTTTGCGGAATGGAGCGAGGGCTTCGCCGACGACTTCTTCGTTGATATAGGGTCCGTAAACTTCGGCCGTGTCGAAGAAGGTAACGCCAAGCTCAACGGCGGCTCGGATGAGGTTAATGGCATCGGACTTCTCCGTGGCGGGGCCGAGGCCGAAGCTCAAACCCATGCAGCCGAGGCCGAGTGCAGAGACTTCGAGGCCGCTTTTTCCTAATTTACGTTTTTGCATGATTCCTCCATTAACGATCGTGCCGTACTCCATCTGATCCAAGTCTAGACCGCGATGGTCCATGAGACTAGAGCTAGTTGCATAAATAGGTACGGCCTCAAGAGAGAGACTTACGGTTGAGTCGGGTAGAGTGATGAGCTTCTTCTATGAAGAAGCGCGCGGAGT
>Ga0208849_1001358_pt1 | contig 17359 bp, 15 predicted proteins | sample NGESurdeep072012_10_FD_184470 | JGI IMG/M metagenome (GOLD analysis project Ga0208849, IMG submission 184470) | Arctic peat soil microbial communities from Barrow, Alaska - NGEE Surface sample 53-3 deep-072012 (SPAdes) | ecosystem: Environmental > Terrestrial > Soil > Wetlands > Peat ...
GTCGGGGAGAAGCCGCACCACGTTACCGATTATGCCCCCGCCGGTGACGTGCGCGACAGCGTGCACGCTCGCGCCGAGTTCGTGTTGCAGTTGGCGCACACAGGGCGCGTAGATCACCGAAGGGAGCAGCAACTCATCACCGAGACTTCGTGTCGAGCCGTCAAACGCGGGCTCGAGCAGCGACGTTTCACTGGTGATCAAGATCTCGCGCGCCAGGGTGTAACCGTTCGATCGCAGACCTGGCGAATGGAGTCCAACCAGCACGTCGCCGTCGCGAACCCGTTCGGGTCCCAGGGTCGTGTCGCGTTCGACAACGCCGAGTGCGAAGCCCGCGACGTCGAGGTCGTCTGGTTTCATGACACCACCGTGCTCAGCCGTCTCACCACCGAGTAGCGCGACCTTGGCCTGGCGACACCCAGTGGCAATACCCGCGACGACAACCTCGAGTTGCTTGGGATCAACTGCCCCCACGGCCACGTAGTCGAGCATGAAGAGTGGCTCCGCGCCCACGCACACCAGATCGTCGACCAGCATCGCGACGAGATCGATGCCCACCGTGTCGTAGCGACCGACGAGGCGCGCGACTTCGAGCTTCGTACCGACGCCGTCGGCCGAGGCGACCAGCACCGGTTCTTTGTACTTCGTGGTGTCGAGCGCGAAGAGTCCGCCGAAGCCACCGATGCCGCCAAGTACCTCGGCGCGGTGCGTACTGGCGACCGCAGAAGTGATTCTCGAAACGACGTCGTCACCGGCTTCAATAGAAACCCCGGCGTCGGCGTAGGTTCTTGTACCCGCGACGTCGAGTAGTCGACTCACCAGCGGCTACCGGCGGCACCGATGGTGAGAGGAATCGGAGCCGGGTAGTTTCCCGTGAGACAGGCGTCGCAGCACTCTCCGTTGAGTTGGATGGCGGCGCGAAGGTTCTCGAGCGTGATGTACTCCAACGAGTCTGAACCGAGGAAGTCGTTGATCTCGGGAATCGAGTGGTTCGCAGCCAGTAAGTCCTCACGATTGGGTGTGTCAATGCCGTAGTAGCAAGGACCCATGAAGGGTGGCGATGAGATGCGAAGGTGAATCTCCTTGGCCCCCGCGTCGCGCAACATCTGCACGAGGGCTTTCGTGGTCGTGCCGCGAACGATGGAGTCATCGACGACGATGAGCCGTTGGCCGTCAATGTTCTCCTTGAGCGGATTGAGTTTGCGTCGGACGTTCGCCGCGCGGGCTTTCTGGTCAGGAGAGATGAACGTGCGTCCGATGTAGCGATTCTTCACCAGTCCGTAGCCAAAAGGAATGCCCGAGGCTTTGGCGTAGCCCTCGGCGGCCGGTACCCCAGAGTCGGGCACGCCCATCACCAGGTCCGCTTCCACGCTCGACTGCTCCGCGAGTAGTTCGCCCATGCGTCGACGCGTCGTGTGCACTTGGCGACCCATGAGGTACGCGTCGGGTCGAGCGAAGTACACGAACTCAAAGATGCACAGCTTCTGCTTCTCCCCCGCGGGCTCTAAGAGCTGACGAGACGTCACGCCGTCCATGGTGATCGTCACCATCTCCCCGGGGAGGATCTCTCGCACGAAGGTCGCGCCCACGACGTCCAGGGCCGGCGACTCCGAGGCTACGATCCACCCTTCGGGCGCGTCCTCGGTGCCGAGTCGGCCCAAGCACAGTGGTCGAAAGCCGTAGGGGTCGCGCACGGCGTGGATCTGATCGGCCTCGAGGACCACCATCGAGAAGGCACCCTCGACGCGCGTCAGCACCACTTCCAGTGCCTCTTTGAGTGGCGTGCCGCCGTCCACCTCGCGCGCCAAGAGTTCCGCCACGAGGTCCGAGTCGGAGAGCATCGAGGTGAAGAGAATGCCGACGTCCTCGGCGAGCTTCGTGGTGTTCGTCAGATTGCCGTTGTGCGCGAGGGCAAATCCCGACGCGCCCGCCGAGCGGTACACCGGTTGGGCCGCGGTCCAGTTCGCCGAGCCCGAGGTCGAGTAGCGAGTGTGGCCAATGACGAGCGAGCCCGCGAGTGCGCGCAGAGTCGTGTCGGCAAAGACGTGACTGACCAGTCCGTTGTCTTTTACGACCGTGATCTGTTCATTTTGAAAGGTGGCCATGCCGGCCGACTCCTGGCCCCGATGTTGGAGGGCGAAGAGCGCGTCGTAGCAAAGGTGTGCGACGTCGCGCCCTGGAGCAACTATGCCGACAACGCCGCAGGCTTCCTTCATGTGCCTTCAACACTAAGGGTCAAAAGGGCGCAGGACACGGGTCTAGTCTCGCACAGCATCCAGCTCGCGCCCTCACTTTTACTACGCTACGCAAGTGATTGATCTGCACACCCACTCGACGTTCTCGGACGGCTCCGACACGCCCTTCGAGCTCGCCCAGAACGCCCACCAGCGCGGTATCTCGGCACTGGCTCTCACCGATCACGACACCACCGCCAGCCACGAGCCGATGAAAGCTGCCGCGCAGTCCTTTGGGATCGAACTCGTGCCCGGCGTGGAGGTCTCGCTTCGCGACAACCAGTTCCCCATGCAACGAGGTGGCCAGAGCGTCCCGCGCAACGTGCACGTGTTGGCCTATTTTTTGCCCCTGAACGCTGAGCACCCGCTCCAACAACAACTCGCCTCTCTTCGACACGACCGCGACGTGCGCAACCGCGAACTCGTTTCCTTGTTGAAAGAAAAGGGCTTCGAGCGTCTGACGCTCGAGTACCTCACCGAGATGTCGGGCAACGTCGACTCCATTGGGCGTCCCCACTTCGCACGCGCGATGTTCGAACTTCACCCCGAGATCGTCGGCGAGCGTACCGACACCAGTTGGAACGCGATTTTCATTGACTGGCTTGGCAACACGGGTCGGGCCTACATCCCAAAGACCAGCATGCCCATCGAGCAGTTCGTCGACGCCGCCAAGGGATCCGGGACGGTCTTCTCCATTGCCCACCCGCTCGTGAACTATCTCGACGAGGCCTCCTCGAGCGCGATCGAAACAACCATGCCCCAGGTGATGGCGTCGCTGCGCGAGCGGGGGTTTCGCGGCGTCGAGGCCTACTACGGCGGCACGAACGCACCAACGCGCGCGCTGATGGTGAAGTTGACGCGCGACGCGGGCATGATCCCCACCGGTGGCTCGGACTACCACGGCAGCTATAAGAAAGACGTGGCCTTGGGTGTTGGTCGGGTCGGTGATCTCAACGTGCCCAACGAGATACTCGAAGAACTAAAGGCCGCGCGCTAGTTCGACGCGCCGAGAGCGTCTTCGAGTGCGTCACGACGCCTCTGGACGATTTGCGACACTTGTAAGTCAATCTTCGACCCTACGAGAAGACGATCTCCTTCGCAGATGCCAATCGTCGTCGTCGCTACGCCCGAAGCCTGCGCGCGGACGTTGAAGGCGACGACGTCACTCGTTGCCATGACGAAGCGGCCCGGGAACTCACTGAAGAGTTCCCCGTGACTCTCGAGTTCCATCACGTTGGCGCCCACGCCGCTCGCGGCCACCATCTCGGCGAGGGCCACGGCGAGTCCTCCACCACTGACGTCGTGCACGGCCGTGACGTCACTGGATCCGCCCGCGCAGATGGCGGCGATCTCCTGAGCGACGAAGTCCACCGTTGGTCGAAAGGCGCCCGCGTCAAAGCTTGGCAGTACTCCCCCGCGACGGCGACGATGCGTGGCCCACGTCGAGCCACCGAGTGGAAAGGGCTGGACGCCGAGGGCGCGGCGATCTCCCACCAACACGATCGTGTCCCCGTCGCCCCATCCCCAACCGGGCGGCGGCGCGACGAGTTCGTCCACGACGCCGAGTAGTCCGATGACGGGCGTCGGGTCGATGTCGCTGCCGCCACTCTCGTTGTAGAGCGACACGTTGCCACCAATGACCGGTAGGACGAGCGCGAGGCAGGCCTCGGCCATGCCGTCGATCGACTCAGAGAGTTGCCACATCACGCTCGGGTGTTCGGGGTTACCGAAGTTAAGACAGTTCACGACGGCCTTGGCAGTCGCGCCCACGCACGCGAGATTCGCGACACCCTCGGCGACCGTCAACGCGGTGCCGACGCGCGGATCAAGCGCGCACCAGCGGGGATTCGAGTCCGTCGAGAGCGCGATGCCTCGACTCGAGATCGGCAGCCCCGGACCGGCGAGGCGTAGCAGCGCCGCGTCGCGACCGGGTCCGACGACGGTGTTCAAGAAGAGTTGTGAGTCGTACTGGCGATAGACCCACGCGGGGTCGACGAGAAGATCGAGCAGGTCCTCGTTCGAGGAACCTTCTGGTTCGTCGAGCGTCGGATCGTCGGCGTGCACCGCGTCGAGGGTGTCCGGTCGTTCACGCGCGCGGTCGTAGAGCGGCGCCTCGTCGGCCAGTGACTTAGCCGGCACTTCAGCGAGTACCTCGCCGTCGAAACCGTTGCGTACGCGCAACATGCCAACCGTGTTGCCGTAGGCGTCGAGCGTGGGTTCGACGACGTGTCCCACGACGCTCGCTCGAACTTCCCACTTTTCACAGAGCGCGTTGACGGCGTCGAGGTTCTCTGGCGTGATGATCGCGAGCATTCGTTCTTGACTCTCTGAGGTCATGATCTCGAAGGGCACCATGCCCGGTTCACGCTGCGCGACGGCAGTGACGTCGACGTCCATGCCCACGCCACCTCGGGCCGCGGTCTCTGAGGTGGCGCAGACCAGTCCCGCGCCGCCGAGGTCTTGGATGCCGAGTACCAAATGGTCGTCGAGTAACGCGAGACAGGCTTCGATGAGGCGCTTCTCTTCGTAGGGATCGCCAACTTGCACGCTCGGTCGCTTGGCGTCGTCCATGGACCCAGCGCCCTCGTCGCCAGAGAATCCGGCCGACGCGAGCACCGACACGCCGCCGATGCCGTCGCGGCCGGTCCGTGAACCGAGCAGTACCGCCAAGTTCCCGACACCCGAGGCAACACCGAGGACGAGTCGTTCCTTGGGTAACGCGCCGACGCAGAGAACGTTGACCAGTGGATTGGACGCGTAACAGTCATCGAAGGTCAGCTCACCGCCGATCGTGGGGACGCCCACCGAGTTGCCGTAACCCGAGATGCCGGACACGACACCCTCGACCAACCAACGTTGGCGCGCGTCGGTGAGTTCACCAAAGAACAGTGGATCCATCACGGCCAGCGGACGCGCGCCCATCGTGAACACGTCGCGCAGTATCCCGCCTACGCCGGTCGCCGCCCCTTGGTAGGGCTCGATGGCCGAGGGGTGGTTGTGACTTTCGATGCGAATCGCCACCGCGATGCCGTCGCCCGCGTCGATGACGCCAGCGTTCTCTCCCGGTCCGACCAACACCTGGGGGCCCGTCGTCGGCAGGCGCTTCAGGTGCAACCGAGACGACTTATACGAACAGTGCTCGGACCACATCACGCCGTAGAGCGCGAGTTCTAAGTGATTGGGTTCGCGCCCGAGGACCTTCTTGATGTCACCAAACTCATCGTCACTGAGCCCGAGTGCTCGATGGAGGGAGTCTGGCGTGCTCACGCCGCGACGTGGGCCGCGACGAAACTTTCGAGCAACACGCGCCCGTCGGCGCTGCCGAGCAGTGTCGACATCGCGCGCTCGGGGTGGGGCATCAGACCCACGACGTTGCCCCGCTCGTTCGCGATGCCAGCGATGTCGTCTCGTGAACCATTGGGGTTCTCCTGGTAGCGAAGAACGATCTGTTCGTTGTCGTTGAGCAACGCGTACGTCTCGTCGTCACAGGTGTAGGAACCCGAGAAGTGATTGATGGGGACGACGAGTTCGCGACCGAGTGTGGCGCCCGAGGTCAACACCGAGTGCAGCGACGACACGACGAGCGTCGTTGGTTGACAGAGAAAGGTCAGTCCGATGTTCTTCTGCAACGCCCCGGGCAAGAGACCCGCCTCGGTGAGCACTTGAAAGCCGTTGCAGATGCCGAGTACCGGACCGCCGTCGGCGGCGAATCGACGCACCGCGTCCATGACGGGAGAGAAACGCGCTAACGCGCCCGGGCGCAAGTAGTCGCCGTGCGCGAAACCGCCGGGCAAAATAATCCCGTCGTAGGGCGAAAGATCAGTCACGGAGTGCCACACCAGCTCGGCGTGCGCCCCCAGAGCGTCGATGGCTACCACCGCGTCGTACTCGCAGTTCGATCCTGGGAAGACGACGACGCCGACGCGGTTCACGGTGTGGGTGCTCTATGAACTGTCGCCCTCGCGTCTTCAATCACGGGATTGGACAGCAGTCGTTCACCGAGCGCCGTCGCCTTTTCGAGAGCCGCTGCCGCACTCTCCGCCTCGATGGTCATCCGAAACTGCTTGCCGGCTTTGACGTCCGAAATACCACTAAAACCCAGTGCTGGTAAGGCTCGTTCGATAGTGGCACCTTCGGGATCGGCGATACCGGCTCGAAGAGTGACGTCCACAATGACGGAGTAGTTCACTACTAAGAACCGTACCAGTCGTTGAGAAGACCTCCGGTAATTCGTTCGTAGGCCTCGGTGTAACGAGCCGACGTGATGGCGATGATGTCGCTCGGCACCGGTGGTGGTGGTGGCGTGCGGTCCCACGACGCATCGTTCAACCAGTCGCGAAACGGTTGCTTGTCGAACGACGGCGGCGTCTCGCCCGAATGAACGTGCTCGGCGGGCCAGATGCGCGACGAGTCCGGCGTCAACACTTCGTCGCACACGACGAGTTGTCCCTCGACGACGCCTAGTTCAAACTTCGTATCCGCGAGGACGAGTCCCACGTTGCGCAACGTTCTCTCCGCGCGACCAAAGAGATCCAAACAGAGTGCCCGCGCTTCAGCTAGTCGTTCGCGACCAATAATCTCGGCGGCCGCGTCGAGGTCGATGTTGAGATCGTGACCGGACTCGGCCTTCGTCGAGGGCGTAAAGATTGGACTCGGGAAAGGGTCGGTGAGGCGAAGACCTTTGGGAGCGGCCATATTGTGGACCGTTCCCTGGGCGGCGTACTCGTCGTAGGCCTGGCCGGCGAGTCGGGCCCGCACGATGCACTCCAGGGGCAGCATCCGCGCCTTGCGAGCGAGCATCGCTCGCCCGTGCAACGCTGGTTGTGCAAGGAAACCGGGCACAAACCCATCAATGAGGACCGGGTCACAGGTCACGAGCGCGCTCGCAATATCAGACTCGAAGGCGCGCGTCCAGAAGTTCGTCAGTCCCGTCAGCACACGACCCTTCTCGGGGATCGGTTCATTCATCACGACGTCAAAGGCGCTCAAGCGATCCGAAGCGACCATCAACAGGTACTCGTCACCGACCTCGTAAAGATCACGGACCTTGCCTGAGTACAGGTGAGCGATGCCGAGGTCGCTCACGAGCGCCACGTCAAGGCGTCCAAGAACCGACCACGATGAGTTAAGAGACGGTCGAGGTCAAAAGCACGCGCGAGGACTTCGTTGCTCAAGTGAACGTCGTCGTCGCGCTCGATGACGTCGCGAAAGTTTTCTTGCTCCTCGATCGTCGTGCGCGCCGCCGCCTGAACGATCCGGTACGCGTCGTCGCGCGTCATTCCCGACGCAATAAGCGCCGAGAGCACGGACTGGGAGAACACCAAGCCGAGCGAACCCTCGGTGAGATTCTTCAGCGCACGCTCGGGATGAAGAACGAGACCATCAGCCAGCCACGTGGCCTTGCGCAACATGTACACCGTCAATTGCAACGCGTCGGGCAGCACGATTCGCTCGACGCTCGAGTGAGAGATGTCGCGCTCATGCCACAACGCGACGTCCTCGAGTCCGGCCTGGAGGTAGCCGCGCAGTACCCGAGCCAGTCCACTGAGGCGCTCGGCGACGACGGGGTTTCTCTTATGGGGCATGGCCGACGAGCCTTTTTGTCCCGGCGCGAAGGGTTCTTCGGCCTCGCCGACTTCGCTGCGCGCTAAGTGGCGAACCTCAAGCGCGAAGGACTCCATCGACGTACCCAACGCCGCGCACGCGTAGAGCACCTCCGCGTGGCGGTCGCGCGCGATGACCTGAGTGGCGGGAACGGCGACGAGACCCAACGCCGCACAGACGTAGGCCTCGACGGCCGGATCGATATTCGAGAACGTGCCAACGGCGCCACTGAGCTTGCCAACGGCAATGGCGTCGCGCGCGCGTCGGGCCCGCTCCAGGTCGCGTTGCACCTGGAGCGCGAAGAGCGCAAACTTCGCGCCGTACGTCGTTGGCTCCGCGTGCATGCCGTGCGTACGACCAACGATGGGAATGTTCGCGCTCTCCTGCGCCCGTCGCGTCAGCGCGTCGCGAAGTTTCGTGGCGTCATCGATGACGATGTCCATCGCCTCGGCCAACGTCGAGCACAGGGCCGTGTCAACGACGTCCGACGAGGTCAGTCCGTAGTGAATCCACGCGCCCTCGGGCATGCCGATGCGCTCCTGCACGACGTCAACGAACGCGGCGGTGTCGTGATTGGTGGTCGCTTCTCGTTGGTTGACGGCGTCAACGAACGCGGCGTCAACAACGGGTCGACGAGTGCGCAGTGCCGCGACTTCGTCCGCGGGCACGACACCGAGCTTGGCGAGCGCTTCGGCGGCGAGCAACTCGACTTCGAGCATGGCGTCGAAGCGATGTTCGTCGCGAAAGAGCGCGGCCACGTCTTTTGGTGCGTACCTCGGAATCACTGATCTCCTCTTGCGGCCACGAACGCAATGTCGCTTCGACGAACGCTTCCTCTGAAGTTTACGAGAGACGCGCCGTCGTAGGCCCGTCGACGGGCCTCCTCAACACTGGCGCCGAGTCCCGTCACCGCGAGCACCCGACCTCCGTTCGTCACGAACGCACCGGTTTCATTACGAGTCGTGCCGGCGTGAAAGACCAGCACGCCCTCAAGGGGCGTGGCGAGTTGACCGTCGGGGCCAAGACCTTCGATCACGTCGCCCAATCGAGGGCTCTCGGGATAGCCCTCCGCGGCGAGCACGACGGTGACGGCCGCTCCCGACGGTGACGATGTCGCTCCACCGAGGCGACCTTCGCCCACGCGAAGGAGCAGATCATAGAGTTCCTCGCCGTAGAGCGGCACGAGAACTTCAGTCTCGGGATCACCAAATCGGACGTTGTACTCGAGCAGTTTTGGACCCAACGAGGTCAACATGACCCCGGCGTAGAACACCCCGCGATAGTCAATGCCGCGTCGAACGAGCTCGGCAACGGTGGGTGCGATGGCCAGTCGCATGATGTCGCTGGCCTGGTCGCTCGTCAGTGCCGGCATCGGCGCGTACGCCCCCATGCCTCCGGTGTTGACACCTTCGTCGTGGTCGCCCACTCGCTTGAAGTCCTGGGACGACGCGAGGGAGAGAACGTTCACGCCGTCACACAGCACGTGAAACGAGCACTCCTCGCCAAGTAACCCTTCTTCAATGACGACGGTCGTTCCCGCCACGCCAAAGGTGCGACCACTGAGTTTGTCGGCGACGTCCGAGCGTGCCTCGTCAAGGTCGTTCGTGACGAGCACGCCCTTGCCCGCGGCGAGGCCGTCGGTCTTGATGACGTAGGGCGGTGTCATGGTCGCTAAGAATTCGTTGGCCGCTTCTTCGTCGCTAAAAACACCGTACGCCGCCGTTGGTACACCGGCCGCGGCGAAGAACTCTTTCAGGTACGCCTTGGAGCCTTCGAGTTGTGCGCCCTCGGCACCGGGACCGACCACGGTCTTACCCTGCGCGCGCAGTCGGTCAGCGAGTCCGTCGACGAGCGGTCGTTCCGGGCCAATGACGAAGAGATCGGCCTCGAGTTCGGTGGCGGGCGTCGTCACGCAGTGAAGCCCGTGCGCGGCGATGCCGGCGTTCCCCGGTGTCACGGTGACCTCGGCACTTTTTGCCAACGCCCAGGCCAGGGCGTGCTCGCGCGCGCCCGAACCAACGACGACGCAGCGCCTCACGAGGGTCGAACGAACTGCTCTCGGCCCGGGCCGACACTCACCACCGAGATTGGAACGCCGGTCGCCTCTTCTAAGAACTTCACGTAACGCTTCGCGGCCTCTGGCATCTCGTCGTACTTCGTTGCTGACGAGATGTCGCGCTGCCACCCAGGCAGTGTCTCGTAGATTGGCGTGACTTCGTGCAAAACGGACTGGTGGTAGGGAGGGTGGTTGTAGCGGACGCCACCCGCTTCGTAGCCCACGCAGACCTTGATCTCTTCGAAAGTGTCGAGAACGTCGAGTTTGGTCAGGACGATCTCACTCAGTGAGTTGAGGCGTGCGGCCTGACGCGCCATGACGGCGTCGAACCAGCCCACGCGCCGACGACGGCCGGTATTCGTGCCGAACTCGTGGCCCCGCTCCACCAGTAACTCCGCGACGTCGCCCTCGAGTTCCGTGGGAAACGGTCCGGCGCCCACGCGCGTCACGTAGGCCTTGGCGATGCCGACTATGTCGGTGATATCGCGAGGTCCGAGGCCCGAGCCCGTGCACGCGCCGCCCGCGATGGGGTTCGACGACGTGACGAAGGGGTAGGTCCCGTGATCGAGGTCGAGAAAGGTGGCTTGAGCACTCTCGAGAAGAATCCTCTTATTGATCGCGAGCGCGTCGTGCACGATGGTCACGGTGTCGGCGATCATGGGCGCGATGCGCGGCGCCATCTCGTCAAGATACTTCTCCGCGATGTCCTTCGCGTCGAGTCCGGGACGGTTGTAGATCTTGGTGAGGATCAGATTCTTCTCCTTCAACACCAGATCGAGTTTCTCGCGAAAGATCTTGGGATCGAGGAGGTCCTGCACGCGCAGCCCCACTCGTGAGGACTTGTCCGCGTAGGCCGGGCCGATGCCGCGCTTGGTGGTCCCCAACGCGTTCTTACCCAAGAAGCGCTCGGTCAATCGGTCTAACTCCTGGTGGTAGGGCATAATAAGGTGCGCGTTACCTGAGACAATCAGTCGTGAGGGATCCACGCCGCGTGCGCGCAACGCGTCGTACTCCAAGAGCAAAACAGCTGGGTCGACGACGACGCCGTTGCCGATGACGGGGATGATGTGGGGATAGAGAACGCCCGAAGGGATGAGCTGGAGAGCGAAGGCTTCACCGTCGACGACGATGCGGTGTCCGGCGTTGTGACCACCCTGGTAGCGAACGACCAGGTCCATGTCACGAGCGAGGAGGTCTACCGTCCTTCCCTTGCCCTCGTCACCCCACTGGGTTCCGACTACGACAGTTGCGGGCACAGGACTCCTCGAGAATGGCCTCGTTGCCAACAAAGCCTACCGTAGAGAAAAACGCACTCCGGCTCTTCGCCGAAGCGACACCGAGCGAACTTAGCGACCACCGCGCTGGCGACGTGGGGACTCAATAATTATGGCGAGCGAGTTCGACACGGGCACGAGGTCGCGACGGTACTGACGATGGGTCTGTTCCACCGTGGCGCGCGCTTCTTCTGAGAGTGCGCCCAGAGCCTCCTGGGCCGCGGTCAGCTCTAGTTCGAGCGCCATGATGCGCTTGACGCCTTCTAAGTTGACGCCTTCGGCGGTGAGTTCTTGAATTCGTCGCAGGGCCACTAAGTCCTCATCGGAGAATCGGCGAGAGCCGCCGCTCGTGCGCTTGGGGCTGAGCAGCCCCCCGCGCTCGTAGTTACGAAGGGTCTGGGGATGGACACCGGCCAGTTCGGCAAAGACCGAAATGACGTAGACGGCGTGGAGTTCTGGACGATCAGCCATCAGACGTCCTCACTCTCACTCATTGCGCTGGCGAGTTGTTCGACGAGCGCGCGCTGATGCTTGTTTAGCTTCTTTGGTACCGCGACACTCACCGTGACGAGTAGATCACCCGCGGCGTTCTTGCCACTCGCCGGAACCCCTCGACTCTTTACGCGCAGCGTGGTGCCGGGTTGGGTGCCGGGGGCGATCTTCAAGGTAACCGGGTCGTCGAGGGTCGCTACTTCGACGGTCGTGCCGAGAATGGCTTGCGTGAGAGGGACGTTGAGGGTCGTCGTGACGTGTCGTCCCCGTCGATCGAAACGCGCGTCGGTGGCGACGTGCACGTCAACGAACAGGTCGCCGGCCGGTCCGCCGTGCGCGCCAGGGTTGCCCTTGCTCTTTAGGCGAATACGTTGACCGTCGATGACACCCGGGGGAATGCGGACATTTACCCGACGTGACGAGGGTTCGCGACCGGTGCCGTGACAGGTCGGACAGGGGGTAGCGAACCTTCCGCCGCGACCTTGACAGATCGGACAGACACTCGACATCGCGAAGGGTCCCTGGTCGTCGTTGATGACGCCACGGCCTTGGCAGCGCGGACACGTGACGAACTCACTGCCGGGTGCGCCACCGGTGCCCTTGCAGTTGTGACATCCTTCGTTGCTCGGCAGGTTCACCGTCGTCGTCACGCCCTTCACGGCGTCACGAAAACTTAAGTGCAGGGCCGTCTCAAGATCGGCGCCACGTTGCGCGCGCTGACGACGAGCGCCACCAAAGAGTCCGCCAAAGACGTCGCCTAAATCCGAGAAGTCGCCGGTTTGAAAGTTGAAGCCGCCAGAACTGTTGCCCCCGAGGCCACTGGCCGCGGGGCCGAGTCGGCGAACCTCGTCGTACTCCTTACGCTTGGTGTCGTCACCGAGGACGTCGTACGCGCCCGAGATCTCCTTAAATTTTTCTTCGGAACCGGGATGGGTATCGGGGTGGAGCTGCTTGGCGAGTTTGCGGTACGCGCGGGTTATCTCTTTGTCGGTCGCACTCGAGGTGAGACCGAGGACCTTGTAGTAGTCCTTGTCGAACCACTCACGTTCGGCCATTACGACCCACTATCCCCTGACTTTGACCATGGCCGGACGCAAGACAACGCCCTTCCAGCGGTACCCCGCGCGCAGCACTTCATCGACTTGGGCCGCGCCCGCGGCGTCGCTGTCGACGTGCGCGACCGCGTCGTGCACCTGGGGATCAAAGGCCACTTCGACGGTGTCGATGCGCTCGAGTCCTTCTTTACTTAATGCGTCGAGCAGCAGTGAACGAGCTTGGCTGAGCGCCCGCGCCTCGGGACCCTCGGCGTCACCAAAGTGTGCTTGGGCGTAGTCAAAGGCGTCCAGGACGGGCAGCAATTTCGCAACGATCTCACCAGCCGCGCGCGTGGCCGCGTCCGCTGAGGAGCGTGCGACACGCTTCTTGTAGTTCTCAAAGTCGGCCTGGAGACGCTGGAGCGCGTCGAGGTACTCGTCGCGCTGGCGTTCGGCGTCGGTTCTGGCGTCGAACGAGTCGGTGGCGTCGTCTGACGACGCCACCGACTCGTTCTCTACGACGTCGTCGCTCACGCTTCGTCCACAATCTCCGCGTCGACGATGTCGTCATCGTCGCTCGTCGGTGGAGCTGGCTCGCCCGCGTTGTTCTTGGCGGCCTCTTCGTAGAGACGCTGACTGAAACTCTGACTGGCTGAGAGCAACTTCTCGGTCGCGCTCTTGATGACCTCAATGTCACTGCCCGCTAAGGACTCCTTCAAAGAAGTCAGCGCGCCGTCGACGTCTTCGCGCTCGCTGCCCTGGAAGGACTCGGCTTGGTCCTTCAACAACTTCTCCGTTGAGTAGACCAGTCCGTCGGCGTTGTTGCGAACTTCCGCTTCGGCGCGTCGGGTGCGGTCCTCTTCGGCGTGGGCCTCGGCGTCACGGACCATGCGGTCGATCTCATCCTTCGAGAGCGAGGAGCCGCCCGTGATGGTCATCGACTGCGTCGCGCCCGTTGCCTGGTCCTTCGCCGAGACGTGCACGATGCCGTTCGCGTCAATGTCGAAGGTGACCTCAATCTGGGGCACGCCGCGAGGGGCCGGTGGGATACCCACCAACTGGAACTTACCCAGCGTCTGGTTATAGGACGCCATCTCACGCTCACCTTGGAGGACGTGTACTTCCACCGAGGGCTGATTGTCGTCAGCCGTCGTAAAGGTCTGTGACTTCTTCGTGGGAATCGTGGTGTTGCGTTCGATGATTTTGCTCATGACGCCACCCTTGGTCTCGATACCGAGCGACAAGGGGGTGACGTCGAGCAGAAGAATGTCCTTCACGTCACCCTTCAACACGCCCGCCTGCACGGCCGCGCCAATGGCCACGACTTCGTCGGGGTTCACGCTCTTGTTGGGCTCTTTGCCCGTGACCTTGGTGATGAGCTCTTGGATCGCGGGGATGCGCGTCGAGCCACCGACCATGATGACGTGATCAATCTTGTCGAGGGTCAGTCCAGCGTCTTTGATCGCCTGGTCGAAGGGCTTGCGACAACGCTCGACGAGGTCGGCCGTGAGTTCGTTGAACTTTGAACGGGTCAACTTAATGTCGAGGTGCTTCGGACCGTCGGCGGTCGCGGTGATAAAGGGCAGGTTGATCGTCGTCTCTTGAACGGCCGAAAGTTCGATCTTGGCCTTCTCGGCGGCCTCCTTCAATCGTTGTACGGCCATCTTGTCGGCAGCGAGGTCCACACCTTCGGTGTCCTTGAAGGTCTTCACGAGCCACGCCATCACGGCGTCGTCCCAGTCGTCGCCACCGAGGTGGGTGTCACCGTGGGTCGACTTCACTTCGAAGACGCCGTCGGCGATCTCGAGGACCGAGACGTCGAAGGTGCCACCGCCCAGGTCAAAGACCAACACGGTCTGCTCGGCGGGACCCTTATCGAGTCCGTAGGCCAACGCGGCCGCGGTGGGCTCGTTGACGATGCGTAGTACTTCGAGTCCGGCGATCTGTCCCGCTTCTTTCGTGGCGGTGCGCTGCGCGTCGTTGAAGTAGGCCGGCACGGTGATGACGGCCTGGGTCACGGAGTCACCCAGGTAGGCCTCCGCGTCGCGCTTGAGCTTTTGCAAGATGCGCGCCGAAATCTCTTGGGCGGTGTACTTGGTGCCGTCGATGTCGACGCTCCAGTTCTCACCCATGTGCCGCTTGACCGAACGAATGGTTCGGTCGGGGTTGGTGATTGCTTGACGCTTGGCGACTTCTCCAACCAGAATCTCTCCGGTCTTAGAAAAGCCCACGACCGAAGGGGTCGTGCGGCCGCCCTCGGCGTTGGGAATAACGACGGGCTCGCCCGCTTCCAAAACGCTCACCACTGAGTTGGTGGTACCGAGGTCGATACCCACTGCCTTTGCCATGAAAACTCCTTAACTCTGTTCCTGGCTGGCCGGACCGTCCAAGCCACCAGACTTCACAGCGTCCATTCTACAGAGTTGAGTCCCTTCTTGTCAAGAAAAATTATACGATATTTAATAACTACGATTTCCCATGGGCGAGTACTGGCGCTCAGGAGCAGCGAGGATTGAAGGAAGGCGATCGAACTTCATATTCGCCCATTATCTCTGGTGGTATAATTAGGCTCATGAAGTTTGCTGAACGACTTCGCGCCGCACGCGAGGATGCCGACATCACGCAGGCCCAGTTGGCCCGCCGTGCCAGGACTAGCCAATCTCGAATCTCGTCGTACGAGAAGGGGATGGTGGTTCCCACGGAGTCCACCCAGGAGCGATTACTCAAGTGCGCACGGCGACCACCCGCTGCGATGCTCGACCGCCGCCGTGACGATGTGGTGGCCGCCGCCGCCAGGAGGAACCTCACCAATGTCCGAGTGTTCGGTTCAGTCGCTCGAAACGAAGACACGCTGACGAGCGACATCGATCTTCTGGTGACCCCAGCGTCGGGAGCGTCGTTGTTCGACTTGGTTGGTTTCGCTACAGAAGTCGAAACATTCTTGGGTTACCCGGTCGACGTCGTTAGCGATCGGGGTATCGATCCAGAATCAACCATCGTTCGAGAAGCACTGTCGCTGTGAAACCCCAAAAGCGGCATCCGAAGAACACTGAGAAAGGCGGCCGCTTCGTCGCGGAGAGCCATCCGGAGTCGGACCTCGTGCTCGCTGATGACGATGAAAAGAGAGCGAGCGATGAGAGAAAGAGGGACGAGCGTTTGACCATAACGCTGGACGCAATGAAAAAATCGCTGGACAAGGGCTCTGAGATTGCTTCTCTCGGGCGGGACCGATTTGATGACGATTGGATCGTCCAGGACGCCGCGATCACGGTCTTCACACAAATCGGTGTAGAGGTGAAGCGACTGCCCAGAACTTTCACGTCAGCTCGTCCCAGCATCGAGTGGACCAAAATTGCTGGGATGCGCGACAAGTTGACGCACGACTACGTCGACATCGACCACGAGCTTGTTTGGGGCGCTCTAGTGCAGGACATTCCGATCCTTCGCTCGGCACTGTCGAGCCCCATTGATTCTACTAATTCGCTACGCAAGGTCGACGAATCCAAGAAGTGAACACAACCCGTGGTGACTCAGCATTCATGTGCTGATCTCTTCAAGAGGTTGACCTCATCATCGGGGCGGCCAGTGAGAGCGCCGCGGCGTTCGAGATCCCGTCCGCCGCAACAACATCGTCGACGCTGATGGAGCCGGGCGAAATGTAGGGAGTTGCGCCACAGGATTACCATTGCGGGGTGTCTGAGCTCATACTCCTTCGTCACGGGCGCTCCTTGTGGAACGACCAGAACCTCTTTACTGGCTGGCACGACGTCGACCTCTCGCCCGAGGGCGAAGCCGAGGCCCTCGCGGCCGGGCTCCTTCTCGCTGGCGAGACCGACCTTGATCTGCGGGTCCTGCACACCTCGTTGCTGACTCGAGCGATACGGACGGCCGATATTGCCCTGCACGCGGCCGGTCGGTCCTGGCTGAGCGTGCGACGCAGTTGGCGACTCAACGAACGCCACTACGGCGACCTCACGGGACTCGACAAAAAAGAGACCGCCGAGAAGTTCGGCATCGACCAGGTGAAACTCTGGCGACGCAGTTTCGACGTCCCACCGCCGCCCCTGGCACTGGCCGATCCGCGTAGCAATCGCGACGACCCGAGGTACCGCGACGTCGCGAAGGAACTCATTCCCCAGACCGAGTGTCTAAAAGACGTCGTCGCGCGCGTGACGCCCTACTTTCGCGACGTCATGGGCGAAGACTTAAAGTCCGAAGGCGTGCGCGGTGGTGCGGTGCTCGTCGTGGCGCACGGCAACTCCATTCGAGCGCTGCGCATGGTGTTAGAGAACATCGGCGAGAACGAAATCACCGACGTCGAGATACCGACCGGCATTCCCTACCGCATGTCGCTCGACGAGGAGTTCACCGTGCTCGACGCGCGCTTCCTCGGCAATCCCGCGACCGCGGCGGCGGCGGCCGAAGCCGTCGCACGCCAGGCCGGCTGAGACTAACTACAGAGCGTCGGGTCCTCGCTCGTTAGTGCGAATGCGCACCACGTGTTCCACGTCGGTCACCCACGCCATACCGTCACCCACGGTGTCGGTACGCGCGGCGTTGACGATGGCGCTAATGAGTTCCTCGACGAGTTCATCGGTGCAGATGATTTCCACCTGGATCTTGTCGACGAAGTCGAACTCGTACTCCTTGCCTCGGTAGATCTCGATG
>Ga0208849_1001359_pt1 | contig 17352 bp, 17 predicted proteins | sample NGESurdeep072012_10_FD_184470 | JGI IMG/M metagenome (GOLD analysis project Ga0208849, IMG submission 184470) | Arctic peat soil microbial communities from Barrow, Alaska - NGEE Surface sample 53-3 deep-072012 (SPAdes) | ecosystem: Environmental > Terrestrial > Soil > Wetlands > Peat ...
ACAATTTCTGGGACAGATGAACCTTCAGACGATATCTCGGACCCGGCCCTGATAGTCGACCGACGGGTCCAACTCGAGGTGGCGGATCGTCACGCCCTTCTCGTCGATGACCCGGATGTCCAAGTCAGCCACCAAGATCAAGATGCGGTTGCCGTGTCCCAGAATGGCTGACACATGCGGTTTCGGAAACCATGGAACCGCAGACCAACGTCTCCACTTCACGAAATCCCTACTCCGTCAGTTTTAGAGCGCCGGCCAGATTCTGCCGCACCGTCGAAAGTCGGCTCCGGCTGAGAGTCTGGAATCAGGTTGCTACCGAACGGGGAGTCGCTCCGACGGCGCGGCGAGCGGACTATTTATCGAGCTCGGTCAGCACCTCACCGATGATCTTTGTCGTCTCATGAGCCAAGAGCGGGTCGCCGCCTTCGGCCTCTGCGATCTGAGCGGCAAAGTCTTCAACCGAGTGAACACCGCCGACGAGGACGTGGCGCAAGGCTTCACCGCTCGCCTGGGGGTCGCCGATCGCCTTCACCGCCGATGCGACGGCATGATCGGGTGAGGTCGCCACTGCGTGCACCAGAGTCATGGCTTCGTGCCGGCCGGTTGCGGTCGAGACGACCGGGGCACGGTCGGGGTTCTGTTGACGGTCCCACTCGGCGAGGACCTCGTCGTAACCACCTTCACCCGGATGGAGCAGACGAGTCGTAGGCGCCTCACCCGTTGGCGCCGCCTCGCCGTCACCAGCGTCGTTGGAGGCATCCGAGCCATCGTCGGTTCGGTGCTGCCGCTCCCGCTGCAGGGGAACGACGAGGGTGCCATCGGCGTTGCGAACGATGTCCATGTGGGTGGTTCTCCTTGGGTTGACGACGCTTGCACGACGCCCGAGACCCATTCTTACCCAGGGTGGTCTGAAACGCGGTGTTCGTCGACTCAGGTCGTGTTGGAGTCCCCAGACAGCATGTTCGTGACCTGAGCCAGGTCGAAATAATCGCGCCACGCGCAGATCTTGCCATCACGGACCTCGAATGTACCCATGACCGGCAGTGCAGCAACCAGGTCTCCGATGGTGAACGTGTCGATCCGCTCGGTAAGGACGACGTTGTCACGCACGGCCAGGTGAATCGTCTCGATCACTGTGTTTGGAAACATGCCGAAGAAGCCGTCGATGAAGGCGATAGTGGCCTCGATGCCTACCGCAGGATCCATGGGAACGTTGTGGTAGACGACGTCGTCAGTGAAGAACGGACGCAGGGCCTCGGCGTCGTGCTTATGGAAGGTTTCAAGCATCTCTCGAACGACCCGTTCGGCATCCTCGGCAACTCCCATGGCTATCTCCTGGGTGGGCGGCCTGACGGGTTCAAGATAGCGGATCCCACGTCTCGATCCGACGGTGTCGGTGAGCCCAGTCTTCAAAGGGTTCTTCCGCTCCGACAGGCGGCCTCGCGTCCTCCCCAAGGCGAGCAGCTCGCAGCGTCAACTACCGTGAGGCTCCCAAGGAAAAGCCCCTTGACCACCGCCGAGATGGCGATGGTGTTCACCGGAGTGCTGAACCAGACGGTGCCGGCTCAGCGTCTATCGCTCGGGGCAGCAGAGGTGGGAGGTATCAGGTGACCCACGGGATTGCCGGAACGATGTTGCTCGATTCGGCCGTGATCGACGATCCCTATCCCTTCTACCGGCAGCTTCACTCCTTGGCACCAGTATGGGAGATCGCCGATACGGGTTTGTTCGCTATAAGCACGTTCGAGCTCGTGGCCGAGGCAGCGAGCCGCGTTGAGGACTTCTCTTCGAACATCAACTTTCTCCTCTACCGAGACGATGCCGGTCTCCCCTGCCGTCTTCCTTTCGGAGACGCCGGTGTCCAGGCGCTCGCTACCGCCGATCCGCCCACGCACTCCTTGCACCGGAGCACCGTGTTTCCTGAACTCGTCGCCACACGCATGGCTGAGCTCGAGCCCGACATCGTGGATCTCGCCCACGCCTGTGTGAAGCGAGCGCAGGAACAGGGGACCGTCGAGTTCATGAGCGAGGTCGCCAACGTAGTGCCAATCAGCATAATTAGTCGTCTCATAGGGTTTCGCGACAGCAACATCAACCAGCTCCTGACAGCGGCATTCGATTCCACAGCATTGCTCGGTTCGACCCTGGCGCTCGTTGACTTGATGGAGATCATTGGCCGCGTCGGGGATATTCAGACTTGGCTCGCCGATCAACTCTCGTGGGCTATCAACAGTCCAGATGAGAACCTTCTCGGTGCCGTCGCCCGAGGCGTGCGGGACGAGGTGTTCAGCGACGCCGAGGCCCTCGCCGTCCTGCACACGCTGTTGAGCGCGGGGGGTGAGTCCACCACGAGCCTGCTCGGCAACGCGGTACGGGTTCTTGCCGAGAACCCCGAACTTCAGGAGCAGCTCCGCCAGAACCCGGGTCGGATTCCGGTCTTCGTCGAAGAGGTGCTACGCATCGAACCGCCCTTTCGCTACCACATGCGTGTCACACCCTGGGATACGACCCTCGGTGGTGTCGACATCCCGGCCGGGTCAACTGTGTTGTTGCTGTGGGGAGCTGCCAACCGCGACGCCTCGATATTCGAGCGACCGAACGAGATCGACCTAGAGCGCCAGGTCCCGCGTCGTCATGTTGCATTCGGCCGGGGCATTCACCACTGTGTCGGAGCGCCCCTGGCCCGCATCGAAGCACGTATCGTCCTGACCGTGCTTCTCGAACGCACCATGGAGATCGCCCTTGAGGCTGGTCAAGCGCCTCAATGGGCCAACAGCCTCATGGTTCGCCGCCACGAGCGGCTGCCAGTACGGCTTGTACCTCGATGATTCGCACCCCGATGCCACAAGGACCCCACATGCAAGTTGGGTGGAGGGCACCGTTATCGGCGGTTCAGGCCGTGGCGACGATCTACCCCGTGTTCCGTGTCGAACATCTGTAGGGACTGGAATGACAGAGCCGCTCTCAACCCACTACACCACGACAGCTGAGGGGACGTATCTCGCCTACCAGGTCCCGGGAAATTGCCCCATGGACCTAGTGATTCCCATAACGGACGCCGATCCCGGTAACCGCCGGCGAGAAGCTCCAGGTCAATTGCAACATACGCCCCCCGTCTCGCTCAGGAGTTGCCCATTCTGCGCAAGGCTCCGCCTCACTTCGTGACCTGGGGAGACGGGTCCTCCGATGAGATGTGCATTTGGACTGGCGTGGACATCAGCGTCCATGCCGAAATCCCACAGCCTGCTCTGATTCGCCACCGGATCGACGCCCTGGCGTCGATGCCGACCTCGAAGCCTTATCCCTCGATCACGTTGTGCACATTCGCCACCATCGGCTCGCGCAATTCGACCCCGGCGGCGGCGAGGATCGGTAGAAGACTCGCCCCGAAGGCCTCGAAGTCCTCCTGCGACTCCCACACATCGAACACCTGGATCTCGCCGTTGGATTCGAGGGCGACGTGGAGGGTTCGACCCTTGGGGGCTCCTGCACCGGCGGCGACGAGCTGCTTGATCACCGAGTCATATTTGTCCGGAGTGAACCCACCGTGCACGATATAAAAGCCCAGTGCCATGCGAACCGACCTCCCTGGTAATTGAATGTAAGGCTGCAACCTAATACGACACGGAGGGGACCGCTACGGCCCGACCGGCGACCTGCCGGTCCCTACAGGAACTTGCGCTCGATCTCGGCAAAGAACGCCTTGGAGAGGCGCGTGAAATCCCGGGCGGTGAGATTGATGGGATCGCCGATGCGCAGCTTCAGCACCGACTCGTCAGGAATCAGCCTGATCACGGTGCTGTCACGCAGGATCCCGTTGTTGTTCATCAACGAGTCGCACAGCATTGCGACCTCGTTGAGGGGATTGCCATCCTTGCCCGCCACCATGCGGACCCTGTGGACGAAGTAGCGGTCGAGAACAATGGTCATGTTGTTGAAGAAGCGTCTCTCGAAGGCCTCGAGGGCGGCAGCTCCCTTCTTGTCCTTCGTGGCGCTTTCAACACCCTTCACGAGGGCGGTGTAGGCGGCGAGCTGCTGTCTGACCGCGCTCTTGCAGTTGTCCAGCTCTTCGTGGGCATAGCTGTTGCGACCGAGCATAGAACGACAATCCCTTCGTCGTGGTCCGGTGAGGTCGGCACCCTACAGCGAGACCGATCGATCCAGAGACGAACGGGGCGCGCCGAAATCGTCAGGCTCAACGCATGAATCGCGTGACCCGACCCTGGCCCGTTGTGAGACCGTCAGACCGTGACCAGTGGCTCATAGTGCTCCACGTTCGGGAACGGGTCGTAAAAGTGATGCAGAAGTCGGCGCCACTCCTGGTACTCCCCCGATCCCCGAAAACCTTCGGTGTGGTCCTCGAGCCGGTCCCATTCCACCAGGAACAGATAACGCGACGGGCTCTCGAGACACCGGTCCAGTCGCAACGACCTGAACCCCGGCATCGAGGAGACGATGCCCTTGGCCACCTCGAACGCCTCTTCGAAGCGTTGCTCTTCCCCCGTTCTCACATCGAGACAGGCGTGTTCGAGAATCATGTCCCCATCCTGCCCCAAGGCGCGCCATCGGGCACCTCGGCGTTCGAGCTCTCGATGAGCACGCACCACCACCATGTCGACGACGAACGAACGGTGCCTGCTTCAGGGCCTTCGGACCCACCACATGTGACCCCGGCGGGAAGGGCCCCGATCACCGGTGCGGTGTGTGGGCACTGGCCCAGCACCGATGGCCTCGGCGGCGCTGTCCCGTAGTCTCTCCGGATCATGTCCGTAGGCATCCTGGGTCGAGCACGCCGGGGGAAGATGCGACGCACGTCCTTGCTGGCGGCGACCCTGGCCGTCCTGGCCATCCTGGCCACCGGGTGTTCCACCTCGACGACGGTGGCCCCCCCGGGCTACGCCCATGCCGGGCCCTATGCGGTGGGAGCGACCACCCTCGATCTCGGCAGTGCCGGCCCGAAACTCGGGGAACGGCTGGCGACGGTGTTCTACCCCGCCGACGCCTCGAGGCTCGGCGGACACCCCCTCTTCAGCTACCAGATCGAGGCGCCGCTGCCAGCCGTGCTCCGGGCCATCGTTCCGCCCAAGTACAACAGCACCACGGTCGTCGACGCCCATGTGGGAGCGCCGGGCTCTCCTCACGGGCCGTTCCCGATCGTGCTCTTCAGCCACGGTTTCGCCGCTTCCCGGCTCTATTACTCTCACCTTCTCGTCGGGATCGCCTCGTGGGGGTTCGTGGTGGTCTCAGCCGACTACCTCGAGCGCGGGCTTCTGGCCCAGGCCACGCACCCCGATGTGCCGAGCACCCCCGCCCGAGACCTCGAGACCATGTTCTCCTCGCTCGCCGCCACCGAGAAGGCCTCGGCGCAGCGCAGCTCCTCGCTCTACCGCCTCGCCGATCCCCACCAGGTGGCCGCGGTCGGCCATTCCGCCGGCGGCCAGACCGCGTTCGACGCTTTGAAGGACCCCCGGGTCAAAGTGGCCGTGGGATGGGCACCGGTGGGACCGTCGGGTCCACCGTCGCACAAGCCGGCGATGATCATCGGCGCTCGGGGTGACATCGCCCTCACCCCGTCGACGCTCACCCACGAATTCAAGACGTTCCCGGGACCGACGCAATTCGTGGAGATCTCCGGCGAGGGCCATAACACCTACACCGATATCTGCACGGCCATCCGCGGCGGAACGGGTGGGCTCGTGGGCTTCGCCGAGACGGTCCACCTGGTCAGCCCCGAGCTGGCCAAGCTGGGCAACAACGGCTGTAACCCCAACGACATTCCCCCGCAGCGCTTCCGGCCGATCGTGCAGTACTACACCGTGGCCGAGCTGCGTGCCGGGCTCGGGCTCGACAAAACCTCCGCCGGCCTGGCCGCGGCCTTGCCCAAGCAGTTCCCCGGCTTCGTCATCACCTACCGGCACCACAGTTGACCTACTGAGTCGGGACGTCACCACCATGAGCAAAGAACGGCTCGAGGCCTTCAGCGACGGTGTCTTCGCCATCGCCATCACCTTGCTGGTCCTCACCATCGGGCAACCCACCAAGTACACCGATCTCGCCCACCAATTGGGATTGCGGTGGCCGTCGCTGGCCGCCTACGTCGTCAGCTTCATCGTGATCGGGATCATGTGGTTGAACCACCACACCATCTTCACCCACCTCGACCACATCGATCGCGGCCTGTTCTACCTGAACCTCCTCCTCCTCATGACGATCGTCTTCATCCCCTATCCGACCGGCGTACTCGGCGAGGCCTTGCGACGCGGGGTGGGGGCCCGCACCGCCGCCGTCTTCTACACCGCCATCATGGCCATCAACGCCTCTGTATGGGCCGCCCTGTGGTTGTATGCCTCTGTGGGCCGCCGGTTGCTGCGCGCCGAATTCCCCGAGGCCCAACGGTCCATGGCCACGGTCCTGTTCATCGCCGGGGCCTTCGTCTACACGGCCTCGATCGGTGTGGCGTTCATCAACGCGTATCTCACTCTCGCCGTCCAGGGCGTCCTGGCGCTGTACTACGCCCTCGACCCCATCGCCCGGCGGACCCGGCGCCAACAGGTCGCGTCGCCATGAAGTCCCGCCCACCGAATCGCTACGAGCTGCTCACCTGTGGCTGGATGGGTCACATCCTGGTGGGGACCGACGCCGCCGAGGTGTCCGACGCCGACCCCGTGCTCCTACGCGAGTACGGCGGGCTGCGGTGGCACCACTGCCTCCGTTGCGAAAGCTGGGTCCCCCGACCCCCACCACAGCATCCGACCCGCCAGCACGTCCCGGTCCGCGACGACGTCGAGCTGCCTCTGCGGGGCCCCCTGTTGCGCGACCGCTATGTGCTCCGGCTCATCGCCCTCGACCGCGCCGTGCACGTCGTCCTGTTGGCGTCGCTCGCCTTCGTCATCTTCTTCTTCGTGGGAAACCACGCCGCCCTCCAGCGCGACTACAACCAGATCATCCAGGCGTTCGGCGGCCCGTCGAAAGCCCATCCCTTCCTGGGGCGCTTCCGGCACTACTTCACCATCACGCCCCGGCATCTCGACGAGGCCGGGGCGGGCGTGGCCGCCTTCGCCGCCCTCGAGGCGGTCGAGATGGTCGGCTTGTGGTTCGCCAAGCGGTGGGCGGAGTACCTCACGTTCATCGCCACCGCCGCCCTCCTGCCGTTGGAGGTCTACGAGCTGACCTCGGGCGTCAGTGTGCTGAAGCTCGTGACCTTCGTGATCAATCTCGCCATCGCTCTCTACCTGTTGTGGGCCAAGCGCTTGTTCGGGCTCCACGGCGGGGGCCGGGCCGAAGAACAACGCCGTCGTGCCGCCAGTGACTGGGGACCTCTCGAAGCGGGCCTGTGATGACAAGTCCCCGTTGCAACTCGGTCCCTTGTTGTACAAGATACCGCTCCGGGCGGCCGGCGCAAGGGGTGGAGCGTGCCTGGGGGCGGGCAACCACGACGCGTTACGGGGCGTTCACAACCCCGAAACGGAGGCGACACACGGCGCTGGCAGGGTGTCGGTGTTTGACGTGCTCGAATGCACGCCTGACGTTCAGCCGACCGCGGGAGGACCCAACGCCATGAGCTACCAGGCCGAATACATCTGGATCGACGGGACCGAGCCGTCCCCGCTCCTCCGGAGCAAGACCCGGATCGTCGCCGACGGCAAGGAACCCGGCATCTGGGGCTTCGACGGCTCGAGCACCAACCAGGCGTCGGGGGACGACTCGGACTGCGTCCTGCGCCCGGTCTTCAGCTGCCCCGACCCCCTGCGCGGCGCCAACGACAAGCTCGTCATGTGCGAGGTCCTGCTCACCGACTTCACCCCGCATCCCACCAACACCCGGGCCGCCTGTGCCGCCGCGGCCGAGAAGTACGCAGACCAGGAGCCGTGGTTCGGCATCGAGCAGGAGTACACCTTCTTGGAGGCGGGGCGCCCCCTGGGTTGGCCCGCCAAGGGGTTCCCGGCGCCGCAGGGGCCGTACTACTGCGGTGTGGGCGGCGACAAGATGCCGGGGCGCGACATCGTCGAGCGCCACACCTTGGCGTGCATGGACGCGGGGCTCGGCATCGAGGGCACCAACGCCGAGGTGATGATGGGCCAGTGGGAGTTCCAGATCGGCGTCCTGCCACCCCCCATGATCGGGGACCAGCTCTGGGTGGCGCGCTGGCTGCTGTTCCGCATCGCCGAGGACTTCGGGGTCTTCGCCACCCTCGAGCCCAAGCCCGTACTGGGCGACTGGAACGGGGCGGGCGCCCACACCAACTTCTCCACCAAGGCCATGCGCGAGGAAGGTGGGTGGGACGCCATCATCGCCGGCTGCGAAGCCCTGGGGAAGAACATCGACGAGCACGTGAAGAACTACGGCGTGGGCATCACCGAGCGCTTGACCGGGGCCCATGAGACCGCCCACTGGTCGACGTTCACCTACGGCACCTCCGACCGTGGCGCCTCGGTCCGGATCCCGTGGGCCGTGGCCCAGGACAAGAAGGGTTGGCTCGAGGACCGTCGCCCCAACGCCAACATGGACCCCTATGTGGTGAGCGGGTTGGTGGTCAACACGATCTGCGGAGCCGCCGTCTGATCCTGCGTGGTGGTCTGCGACGGGTCGGTGGTGGCGGCGGACTGGTCACGCCGCAGCACCCGCAGGATCTCGTCGTAGGGCCCGAGTAGATAGGCCTGGTCGCCCCCGGCGAAGCGCGTCCCCCGGCGCGGGGGGTGCTCGAGGGTGCCGTCGCCGTCGGCCCGCCGCAGGGCGATGACGCGGGTGCGCGCCGAGAGGTCCTGCATGGCGAGTCCTTCCAGCCCGCCACCGGGTGCCACCCGGGCCCGGCCCACGAGGAACGGCTGCTGGTCGACATAGAAGGTCCCCAGGACGTCGAGGCCCAGGGCGGCCCCCACGAACCACGGCGCCGCCAAGGCCGAGGTGGACCGCACGTGACGGAACCCGAAGTTCCGCTCCATCATGTGCGCCAGGTTGCGGTCGAAGACCCGCAACACCACCGGCACCGCCTCCCATCGCTCGGCCAGGGCCTCCCGCACCGACAGGCCCGTCTCGATGTTGGTCAGGTCCGCGCTGGTGAGCACGGCCACTGCCGAGGCGTCGAACAGGTTGACCATGGTGTGGGTCTGGCGCTGGGTGGCGTCGGCCACCACCACGGGGACGCCCAGGGCCCGGGCCCTTGCCAGGTACCGGTTGTTGTCGTCGCGCTCGACCACCACCACCCGCCGCCCCCTGGCCAGCAATCCCTCCACCACGCGGATCCCCACCGACCCCAGCCCGATCACTACCACGTGGCCCACCATGCCCGGCACGCGCCGGCGCCCCAGGGACTGCTCGATGCGCCGGGAGACCAAGATGTTGGTGAACAGGGCGAAGGCGGTGGTGACCAGGGTCACGCCCACCACGATGAAGGCGATGGCGAAGGCCTGGAGCCACGCGCTCTGCGCCGCGAAGGAGTAGTCGCCGAAGCCCACCGTGGCCACGGTCTCGACCGTGAAGTACACGGACTCGAGCACACCCGGATGGGCATGGGTGGCGGGGTCCACATAGGCGAGGTGCAGGACCACGGTGGCGCTCACCACCAAGCCCAGCAGGCCGACCAGCACGAACACGAGTCCCTTGGCGTTGGTCTGCATGACCCCCGCCACGCGCCGGCGGAGGGTGCGCAGCAGCGGCACCCTGAGCCGTGGGGTGCTCGAGGCCGGGGGCACGTGCACGCCGGCGCGTGCGAGCTCGTCAATGGTGCCCAACACCGCCACCCTGTCGCCTTCGACGACCGGATGGTCGCGTCCGGGGCACAGCTCCATGTCGCTGCCGTCGTCGGGCATGATCGCCACCGGCGCCAGCGTGCCGAAGTGTCCCCGGAACGTGGGGTTCATACCGCCGTGGGGGCCGGCGACGACCTGCACCACGGCGAAGCGCTCGCCGCCCAGCTCCAGCTCGTGCGACCGCAGGCCCAGACACGCTTCCACGAAAGACGGCGCGGCCAGATCGGCGACGTCGAGGACACTGCCGGAACCGGTCACCCGTTCGAGGGCACGACCCACCGACGGGTTGGCCAGCTGCACCACGAGGCGGACGTCGGGACGGAGCTCGCGCACCCGCAGGGCGATCTCGAGGGTGGCCAGCTCGTTGGTCTCGGTACAGATCACCGCCAGGGCCCGGTCCAGGCCCGCCTCGGCCAGCCCGTCGCCCAGATGGGCGCTGCGGTGCACGTGGGGGACGCCCCAGCCCTGCACCACCCGCGCCAGTCGGAGGTCGGGATCGTCGTCCACCACGACCACGGGCACGTCGCTCAGGTGCAGCTGCTCCACCGTGCGCAGCCCCGCCCCCTTGAGACCGCACACGATGACGTGCCCGCCGGCACCCCAGGCACCGGACCCGGGCAGCGCCGCGGTCACCGCATCACGGGTTCGGGTGCTGACGCCAGCCGCGCTCGAACGGCAGGCGCCATGAACGTGGCGCGATGAGGTCCTGGATGGCCGACGGCCCCCACGACCCGACCCGGTAGAGCTGGACCTCGGGAGGCGACTCGAGCAGCGGGTGCGACACCTCCCACAGCCGTTCGATCCCCTCGGCGTTGGTGAACAGGGTCTGGTCACCGCTCATGGCGTCGTGGATGAGCCGTTCGTAGGCCTCGAGCACGCTTTGGGCGTGGTCGGTCTCGTGCAAGGCGAACTGCAGGCTCAGCTTCTCCAGCTTCATGCCCGGCCCCGGTTTCTTGCCGTAGAACGACAGTGACAAGCGCGACGAGTCCGCCAGGTCGAAGGTGAGATGGTCCGGGCCGTGGGTGCCCACGCCCGAGCCCGGGGGGAACATCGACTTGGGGGGCTCTCTGAAGGCGATGGAGACGATGCGCGCCCCCTCGGCCATCTCCTTGCCGGTGCGGAGGAAGAACGGCACCCCGGCCCAGCGCCAGTTGTCGATCTCACAGCGCAAGGCAATGAACGTCTCGGTGTCGGAGTCGCGCGCAACTCCTTCGCTCCACCGGTACCCCTCGTACTGGCCCCGAACCACCTGGGCCGGGTCGATGGGGCGAAGGGACCGGAACACCTTGTTCTTCTCCTCGCTGATGGCCCGGGGCTCGAGGGCCGTGGGCGGCTCCATGGCCACGAAGGCCAGGACCTGGAAGAGATGGGTGACCACCATGTCCCGGAAAGCCCCGGTCTGCTCGTAGGTCCACCCCCGCGAGCCGATCCCCAGTGTCTCGGGGACGTCGATCTGGATGTGGTCGATGTGCTGGCGGTTCCAGATCGGCTCGAACAGCCCGTTGGCGAACCGGAAGGCCAGGATGTTCTGGGCCGCCTCTTTCCCCAAGAAGTGGTCGATCCGGTACACCTGCTCCTCGTCGAAGACCTCCTGCACCACCGCGTTGAGCCGCCGGGCACTCGGGAGGTCGGTCCCGAAGGGCTTCTCCATGATGATGCGGGCCCGCTCGGTGAGCCCGGCGTCGGCCAGGGTCTGGACCGCCACACCGGCGGCGGCCGGGGGGATGCTCAGGTAGTGCAGCCGACGCGCCTCGCCCGCCAACTCGTCCTCGGCGGCGGCCACGGCTCGGGCCAGTCCCACCGAGCCCTCGGAGCCGGACACGTAATGCAGGCACCGGCTGAAGCGGTTCCAGTCCTCGTCGGTGACCTCCCCGCGCGCGAACTCGTCACAGGCCTTGCGGGCCAGGTGGCGATATTCCTCGTCGTCGAGCTCGTCGAGGGCGGTGGCCACGATGCGGCACTCGGGAAGCAGCCGCGCCCGCGACAGATGGAACAGCCCCGGGAGGAGCTTGCGTCGGGCCAGGTCGCCGGTGCCCCCGACGAGCACGATGACGTGCGGTGCCAGGGTGTCGTGGGCCTCGGTCACCGGGGTGGGCCCATGGGAACGGGGAATCGTGTCATGGCTCTCGTTCCTCGCGGCGGCCGGCCCAGGACGGCCCCGGGCGTCCCCAGACGCATGTCCGGAGCCGACGCTACGGCGTCTTCGTGTCCGCCACGTTGCCACCGTTGGTGCATCGTGTAAACGACCCTGGTCCCGGGCGGGGCCCTGACGTCGGCCCGGCCGCGCTCAGTTGGCCGGGAACGAGGGAGGGGCGTCGGCCGGGGCGGCGCCCCAGGCCGTGTCGGGGGACCTCCCCAGGGTGAAGTCGAGCCGGGCCCCGGTGCCGAAGACGGTGGCCGGCAGCCACGGGCAGTCGTAGGGGGTCGCCGTCGGCGCCCTCGGCGTTGTCGGGGCGCCCGGCGTCGTCGTTGGGGTTGGCATCGTCGTGGCGGTCGTCGTTGCGGCGGGGGCGCTGCAGGGGTCGCCGGTCGGGACCAGCGCGGCGAGGTCGAGGCTCTGGACATAGGGGGTGGCGGGCGACGCTCCGGGCGCGTCGATGACGATGGACGCCCCGTCGCCGAGGGTCATTGTGATGTGGGGGAACAAGGGGCTCCCCAGCACCAGCTCGCCGCGGCCCGGGGTCTCGGGATAGAGGCCCATGGCCCCCCACACGTACCACGACGACATCGCCCCCAGGTCGTCGTTGCCCGGCTCCCCGTTGGGCGTGGGCCCGTACAGCGTGGTGACGATTCGCCGGACGACGTCCTGGGTGCGCCATGGCGCGCCGGCGTAGTCGTATTCCCAGGGGATCCCGAGCGACGGTTCGTCCCCGGCCCAGTCATAAGGCTGCTTGCGTCCGGCGTTGAGCTGGGTGAAGAACGTGTCGAGCTTCTTCACCACCGCACCGTTGCCGCCCAGCGCGTCGAACAGACCCCGGAGGTTCTGCGGGACGCTCCAGGTGTACTGGATGGCGTTGCCCTCTTCGAACCCGGTCTGGCCGATGCCGGGCAGGGGCGAGCGTTGGAAGGCGGGGCCGGGAGGGAACGTCCCGTCGGCCCGGCGCCCAGCCAGATAGCCGGTGGCCGGGTCCACCAGGTTCTGCCAATTCTGCGCCCGCACCGAGAAGGCCCGCGCCAGCGAGGTGTCGCCGGCGGCCTGCGCCATTTGCGAGATGGCGAAGTCGTCGATGGCGTATTCGAGGGTCTCGGACGCGCCCACCGTGTAGGGGAGCGAGGTCAGGTCGAAGGTGTCGGCGGGGACGTATCCCGTGGACAGGTAGCGGGACAGGTCCTGGCGCTCGAAGTGGTGGTCGGTGGTGAGGTCGGGGTCGGTGGCTCCCCGGACCATGTCGGCCAACGCCTGGGACACGTCGAAGCTCCGGGCCCCCAAGGCATAGGCCGACGCGATGAAGGCGTCGGCGGAATCCCCGTTCAACTGGGCGGCCTCGAGATTGGCCACGGGCCACTTGGGCAGGCCGACGCCCTGGGCGGCATCGGCGAGGAGGGAGGTCACCATGTCACTGGTGCGTTGCGGCACCAGCAGGGCCAGCAGCTGCACCTCGCTGCGGTAGATGTCCCACCCTGAGAAGTTGGCGTACTGGGTGTAGCCCTGGGCCACGTGCACCTTGTCGTCGAACCCGAGGTAGTCGCCGTTGGCGTCGTCGAAGACACTGGGCTCGAGCAACGAGTGGTAGAGCTCGGAGTAGAAGGTGCGCTCGTCCGCGCCGGAGCCGCCGTCGACCCTGATCTGTCCCAGGAGCGCGTTCCACGTGGCGTTATCGCGTCCCCGCAGGGCGCCGATATCCCAACCGGGATCCTCGGCGTCGATGTTCGACCGGGCGTCGGCGACACTCACGAACGACACCCCGACCTGCAACTGCACCACGCGCCTGGTGGCGGAGGAGCGCACGTAGGCCCCCGACTGCGCCGAGGAGCTCGTGCGGGCCCCGGCCCTCACCGTCGTGGCGTGCCAGGTCCCGAAGCTCTCGAACGGCGAGTCGAACCGGGCCACGAAGTAGAGCCGGTAGTCGCCCGAGGTGCCACAGAAATCTCCGCTCACCACCGACCCGTCCACCTCGCGGTCCCCCACCACCGTCACCGCGGAGCGCGTGGACCCCGCCGCACTGTCGGCCACCTTGAACAGCACGTTGGCGGTCCCGGTCCCGGGGAAGCTGAAACGACCCAACCCTGCCCGGGTGGTGACCGCCAGCGCCACGCGCACCGGTGGACGGCCCAAGGTGACGGCGTAGTTGCCGGGGCTCGCCTCTTCGCTCGCATGGGAGAACGGCGCGCTGGTGGCGGCGGGATCGGTCCCGATGGCCCCCACCGTGGGGAGGATGGGGATGTCGCCGTAGACGGCGCAGCCCGGACCGCTCATGTGCGTGAGGCTGAACCCGCTGATGGCGGAGTCCCGGTACGCGTACCCCCCTCCCGACGTCCGGTCCGGGGTGGTGTCGGGGCTCCACTGCAGCATCCCGAAGGGCATGTCGGCACCCGGGAAGGTGTCGATGCTCCCCACGCTCTTTCCGCCTACCCCGGTGCCGACGAACGGGTCCACCAGCGCGCTCGGTGTCAGACCCCGGGGTGACACCGGGGGTGCCGTCGTGGTGGGGGCCAGGCGTGGTGACGACGGGCCGCACCCGCTCAGCACCCCGACCGACACCGCCGCCACCAGGGCCGCCGGGAGAAGGCCCCGGCGCCCGGCGTGTCTCATCCGAGAAAGCGCGCCGCGAACTGCCCCAGGGACTCGGGCACGTCCCGGGTCCGGGCCCACGGCGCCACGATGACCCGGTCAACGCCAGCGCTGGACAGTCCCTCGACGTCGGCGTCATCGGTCACGGTGGCACCCACGGTCACCGAGAAGCGGCCCGACGCGCCCGACGCGGCGCGCAGGTCGTGCAGCGTCGCCACATGGGCCCGGGCCGATTCCGCCGAGTGGTTCAGGCCGATCCACCCGTCGTGGCGCGCCGCGCGTCGCAGCGCCGCGGGCGACTCCCCACCGATCAGGACGGGCGGATGGGGCCGCTGGACCGGCTTGGGCTCGAACATCACGGCGTCGAAGTCGAAGAACCGTCCGTGATGTGCCACCTGCTCTTCGGTCCACAGCCGCCGGCACACCTCGAGCGCCTCGTCGAGCCGGGCTCCGCGCCTGTCGAAGTCGAGCCCCGCCACGTCCCACTCCCCCCGCAGCCACCCGGCGCCGATGCCGAGCTCGAGGCGCCCCTCCGACACCACATCGGCGGTCTGGACGGCCCGGGCCGAGGTGAAGGGATGGCGCAGACCCAGGTTGTAGACGTGCGTTCCCAGTCGGACGCGTTGGGTGCGCCCGGCCAGGAACGACAGGTAGGCGAAGACATCGAACACCGGCGTCGAGGGGGGCACGGGGGGATGCTCGGCCCCCGCGAACGGTGACCCGGCCATCTCCACGGGCAGCACCAGGTGCTCGGGGAACCACACCGATTCGAACCCGAGCTCGTCGGCGGCGGTCACGGCCTCGAGGAACATGCTGGGATGCATCCGACCCAGGGCGATACCGAATCGCATGGCCGGCACGCTAACGCCGGGAGGACGACTACGGCGTGTCGTCGCGAGAGAGGAGGAACGTGCCGGTGGACCGGCTGACGAGCCGGCCCTGGTCGTCGCGCGTGGTGGCCTCGCCGTAGGCGACCTGCCGGGCCATGCGCACCACGTCGCCGCGCACCGTGACGGGCTCGCCCAGCTTGGCGGGGCGCATGGTCTCGGTCTTCATCTCGAGGGTGCCCCGGGTCCGGTCACGCCCGGGGAGCGCGGCGTTGATGGCGAAGTTCATCGAGGCATCGAGGATCAGCGAGTGAATGCCGGCCTGGGCCGTGCCGTGGGGGTTGCAGGCCAGGGCGGTCGGGGTCCAGGTCCCCTCCACCCACCCCAGGTCCTCCCCGTCGACGCCGTACGAGGTGAACGAGGCACCCACCAGCCCGATCACCTCCATGCCGCCGTTACCCAGCCATCGGTCCATGTCCTTCACGCGCCCCGTCACGACGCCAACCGTAGCGTCGGGTGGGCCGCCCCCCGGGAAGCCGATGACGAACTCCCTGGTCAGCGGGGGCATCATCGGGAGGATTGACCGCTAGGGTGGCAACGGGTCAAAATCTTGACCGATCAGTCAGTTTTGGGCTCAGAGCGAAAAAGCCCTAGAGCCAGTCTTCGGGAGGAGCACCCATGACCACCGCTGTCATCGTCGATGCCGTACGGACCCCCGGCGGCCGCCGCAACGGCAAGCTGCGAGGCTGGCACGCCGTGGACCTGGCCGCCGAGCCCTTGCGGGCGCTGGCCGAGCGCAACAACCTCGACCCCGGCTTGGTCGACGACGTGATCATGGGATGCGTCATGCAGGTGGGCGAGCAGGCCCTGAACATCGGCCGCAACGCCGTGCTGGCGGCGGGGTACCCCGAGTCGGTGCCCTCCACCACCATCGACCGCCAGTGCGGGTCGTCCCAGCAGGCCCTGCACTTCGCCGCCCAGGGCGTCATGGCCGGCGCCTACGACGTCGTGATCGCGGCAGGGGTCGAGCACATGACCCACACCCCTATGGGATCGTCGGTCGTCCGGGACCTCGGGTTCCCCTTCGGCCCCAAGATGATGGAGCGCTACGCCGAGCGCGGCGGGCTCGTGAGCCAGGGCATCTCGGCCGAGATGATCGCCGACCAGTGGAACCTGTCGCGCCAGGACCTCGACGCCTTCGGAGCCCGCAGCCAGCAGTACGCGGCCCGGGCCACGGCCGAGGGACGTTTCGAGCGCGAGATCCTCCCCGTCCCCGTCAAAGACGACGAGGGGGCGATCACCAACGAGGTCATCTCCACCGACGAGGGGATCCGTCCCGACACCACGGCGGAGGTCCTCGCCAACCTGAAGCCGGCCTTCAAGCCCGACGGCAAGGTGACCGCCGGCAACTCCTCACAGATCAGCGACGGAGCTGCCGCCGTGCTGATCATGAGCGAAGAGAAGGCGAACGCTCTGGGGCTCACTCCCCGGGCCCGGTTCCATGCCTTCTCGCTCGCCGGCGTGGACCCCGTGACGATGCTCACCGGCCCCATCCCCGCTACGCGGGCCGTGCTCGAGAAGGCCAAGATGACCATCGACGACATCGACCTGGTCGAGATCAACGAGGCCTTCGCATCGGTCGTGCTGGCGTGGGAGAAGGAGCTGCACGGCGACATGGACCGCGTGAATGTCAACGGCGGCGCCATCGCCATCGGCCACCCGCTCGGATGCTCGGGCGCCAAGTTGATGTGCACCTTGCTGAACGAGCTCGAGCGCACCGGCGGACGCTGGGGGCTCGAGACGATGTGCGAGGGCGGCGGCATGGCGAACGCCACCATCATCGAACGCCTGGGATAACTCCCAAGAGGCCGGCGCCGGGTCGGTGGGTCCTGAACCAGTATCACTGGTTCAGAGGTACTGATTCAGTGGTACCGGTTCAGTGGTACCGGGTAGCCACGATGAAGCCACCGGCGATGAGGACGATCCCTCCCACCAGATACCAGTTGCTCGGCCCGGCCGGCATCACGTTGAAGTAATTGAGCAC
>Ga0208849_1001360_pt1 | contig 17349 bp, 12 predicted proteins | sample NGESurdeep072012_10_FD_184470 | JGI IMG/M metagenome (GOLD analysis project Ga0208849, IMG submission 184470) | Arctic peat soil microbial communities from Barrow, Alaska - NGEE Surface sample 53-3 deep-072012 (SPAdes) | ecosystem: Environmental > Terrestrial > Soil > Wetlands > Peat ...
CGGTGGGAGATGAACGGGTCGACGTCGATGTCGCCGTCGAGATAGCGACGCACGAGCATCGGCACGTCCTCGCGACCCTTCAGACCACCGAAGGAGGAGCCGCACACGCGCCTGCCCGTGATCAGCAGGCGCGGCACCACATCGAGCGTCTCGCCGCGGCCCGCGACACCACACACAGTGCACAGCCCCCACCCCATGCGCGCCGCCTCGACGGCTTCGCGCATCACCGCGACGTTGCCGGTCGCCTCGAAGGTGTAGTCGGCGCCGAAGCCGCCGGTCATCTCGAGGATCCTCACGACCGTGTCCGGACCGCCGATCAGCACATCGGTGGCGCCCTGGCCGCGCGCGAGCTCGAGCCGCTGGGGCGAGAGGTCGACGCACACGATCCGCTCGGCGCCCTGCATGCGGCAGCCCGCGACGGCTCCCAGGCCGACCATGCCGGCGCCGAACACCACGCACGTCGAGCCGGGAGCGACCGCTGCCGTCTTGATCGCCGCGCCCAACCCCGTGGACAGGCCGCACGCGAACAGGCAGGCACGGTCGAGCGGCGCCTCGCGATCGACGCGCGCGAGCGCGATCTGCGGCATCACGGTGTACTCGGCGAACGTCGAGGTGCCCATGAAGTGGCGCAGCGGCTCGCCGCCCCGCGACAAGCGCGTCGTGCCGTCGGGCAGGTAGCCGAGGTTCTGCTGCTCGCGGATCGCCAGGCAGAGGTTGGTGCGCGGGCTGACGCAGTGCACGCACTCGCCGCACTGCGGTGAGAAGAGCGTGACGACGTGGTCGCCCTCGCTCAGGAGCGAGACGTCCTCGCCGCAGCGCTCGACGACGCCCGCGCCCTCGTGGCCCAGCACCGTTGGGGCATAGCCCGACGGGTCGACACCGGAGGCGGTGTACATGTCGGTGTGACACACGCCGCACGCCACGAGGCGCACGAGCACCTCGCCCGGACCGGGCTCTGCCAGCTCGACCTCCTGCACGACGAGCGGTCTGGCGAACTCCTCGAGCACGGCCGCACGGATTCTCATCGGCTCACGCGCTCGCGCGGGCCAGCAGCCGCTCCTCGCCCGAGAGCGTCTGGCTGGTGGCGCTCGAGATCTCGACCTCGGTCAGCTCGCCTGGCGCGGCCAGGCCGGAGAAGTTGACTGCCTTGTTGTGGCGCGTGCGTCCGCGCAGCCGCTCAGGGTCCGTGCGCGACGGGCCTTCGACGAGCACCTCGAGCGTGCGCCCCACGAAACGCTGTGCGCGCTCGCGCGCCTTGCGCTGCACGAGCTCGAGCAGCCGCTCCATGCGCGCGACCTTCACCGGGTGCGCCACGATGCCGTCGGTGATCGTGGCCGCCTCGGTGCCGCGGCGCGGCGAGAAGACGAAGGTGAATGCGCTGTCGTAGCCGACCTGCTCGACGACCTCGAGCGTTTCGCGAAAGTCATCATCGTTCTCGCCGGGGAAGCCGACGATGATGTCTGTCGTCAGCGCCGCGTCGGGCACGTGCTCGCGGATCATCGCCACACGGTCGAGGTAGCGGGCACGGTCGTAGGTTCTGCGCATCGCCTTGAGGATGCGGCTCGAGCCAGACTGCAGCGGCAGGTGGATGTGCTCGCACACGCTCGCGAGCTCGGCGTGTGCACGGATGACGTCCTCGCGCATGTCCTTCGGGTGCGGGCTCGTGTAGCGGATCCGCTCGATGCCGTCGATGCGGTCGAGCAGGCCGAGCAGCTCGGCGAAGCTCGTGCGCTCGCGCAGGTCGCGCCCGTATGAGTTGACGTTCTGTCCGAGCAGCGTCACCTCCTTGACCCCGTCGCCCGCCATCGCCTGCACCTCCGCCACGAGCTCGCCGGGCGCGCGGCTGACCTCGCGGCCGCGGGTGGAGGGCACGATGCAGTAGGAGCACGCGCAGTTGCAGCCGACGCTGATCTGCACCCACCCCTGATAGCGACGCTCGCGGTGGGCTGGCAGGTGGCCGGTGAAGCCCTCGAACTCGAAGAAGCCCTGCGCGGTGAGCGAGTCGCTGGTGAGGAACTCCGCGAGCCTGTGCACCTGGCCTGGGCCGAACGCTACGTCGACGAACGGGAAGCGTTCGAACACCTCCTCCTTGACCGACTGCGCCCAGCAGCCGCCGACCCCGACGATCCGCTGCGGCTGCTCGCGCTTCAGCCGCTTGGCCTCGCCGAGGTGTGCAAGGAAGCGACTGTCAGCCGACTCGCGGATCGAGCAGGTGTTGAACAGGATCAGGTCGGCGTCGGCGCGCTCGGACGCCTCCACGTAGCCGAGCGCCTCGAGCATCCCCTTCATGCGCTCGGAGTCGTGCTCGTTCATCTGACAGCCGAACGTCGTGACGTGGTAGAGTTTTTGCATAGTGAGTGTTGCTCCTGTCGCCCATCGTAACCTGCGAGTCTTCGGCATTGTGCGCGTCAGCCAGGTAGGCGGGCGTGAGGGAGAGCGCTTCGTATCCCCCGAGGAGCAGCGGGCGCGCATCGAAGCGGCCTGCGCGCGCGACGGCATGAGCCTGCTAACGGTCCGTGAGGAACCCAACGTCAGCGGCGGGAAGTCGCTGGAGGGGCGGCCAGGGCTCAGTGCGGCCGTCGCCGCGGTCGAGTCCGGGCAGGCCGACGTGATTGCGGCCGCCTACTTCGACCGGCTGTTTCGCTCGCTCGCCACACAGGCCGAAGTCGTGGAACGCGTCGAGCGCGCCGGCGGGCAGGTGCTCGCGGTCGATGTGGGCCAGGCCACGAGCGCCAGCGCCGGGCAATGGCTCTCGGGCACGATGATGGGCGCCGTGTCCGAGTATTTCCGGCGCTCCGCGAAGGAGCGCAGCGCCGAGGGCCAGGCCCGCGCGGTGGCGCGCGGCGCGGTCCCGTGGGCGCGCGACCAGCTTGGCTACAGTCGCCGCGAAGACGGCACCTTCCAGCTCGACCCGCAGGCGGCACCGCTCGCCCGGTGTGCGTTCGAGATGCGCGCCGGGGGCGCCTCGATCAGGCAGGTTCGGGCGATGCTTGCCGAGCACGGCGTGAAGCGCTCCTACAGGGGCATACAGGTCATGCTCGCCAGCCGCACGTATCTCGGCGAGGTTCACTTCGGGGAGATGGTCAACCCCGACGCCCATGAGCCGATCGTGGACCGGGAGCTATGGGGCCGTGTGCAGCGGATGACCGTTCCCCGTGGACGGCAAGCGCGTTCGAATCGGCTGCTCTCACGCCTTGGAGTGCTGCGTTGCGGGTCCTGTGGCGCCCGGCTCTCGGTGATGAGGGTCCCGAAGAACGACTACCCGATCTACCGCTGCGCGAGCACCAACGATTGCGACCGGCACGTCACCATCTCCGCCCGCATCGCTGAGGATGTCATCAGCGCGGCCGTCCGCGACGCCCTAAGCGACACGAACGGGCGCGCGAGCGCGGCCGAGAACGCCCAGCAGGCGATCCGAGAGCGCGACCGCGCCCAGACAGAGCTAGATGCCGCCCTGCGGTCCTTCACGACGGCCGGCCTCGGAGACGAGCCCGTGGCCGTGGAGCGCCTCGCCGAGCTGCGGACGGCGCGCGACGATGCGCAAGCCCGGCTCGATCAGATGGCGCCGCAGGCGGAGCTAACGATCAACGCCGCTGACGATTGGGAGAAGCTCTCCCTAGATGAGCAGCGCGCGCTCATCCGCGCCATAGTAGAGAGCGCTGTAGTGGCTCCCGTAGGCCGCGGCGCCGAACGCATCACACTCCGCCTGTACGGCCACTCAGCCGGCTAGCCCACGGCTAGCTCCCCACGGTCAGACGGGGCGCGAACTGCATCGAACCGACCTTCCGCGTGACCCGCAGTTCGAGAACCATGAGGTTCGATGGAGCCAACCGAAGTCAACACGAACCGCTGTGCGCGTTCCGGGAGGGTGCGTCTCGCTCGGCGGCATCGGCTAGGGCGCCGCCCAGGCTAGACGAGTCGTGGCAATGCCCCTAGCCGCAAGCGGCTTGGGGCTCGGCGCTCCCGTCTTTCCCGCGTGTCGGATGACTCGGTGCTCGCCGTCGAATACGCTCAGCAAAGCAGACCTGAAACACTGTGCATCGGAGCTGCATACACGGGTCATCGTGCATGAGACTGCGCGGCGAAGCGACACTGGCGCTCCCCCAAGCGCGCCCGTCCGGCGGAATCTGTTGCGGCTATCCGGCTGGTGGTGTGGGCGCTGGCCGGCCAGACGGGAGCGTGTGGGTTATGTCGCCACTCGCCGTGTGAATCGTAAAGCTGACTGCGCTCGCTCCGCTCACGCTGAATGCGTTACCAGATAGCGGGATCGAGCTTTGTGTACCGGCAGCATCCGTGGCCGTAACGCTCGCGTTGTCCGGGACGATCCCGTACACTGTCGCTGGGCCTCCGGATGTCGGCACGAGCGCGAGAAGTGCGCCCCGCTGACTCACAAGGTCGTTGGAACCACATGTACCACCGGCCGTGTCCGTCGCAACGCAGCTTCCAGTACTCCCTGGGACGAGCCAGATCGCTGTTCCATCCGCCGAGCCAGCAAAACGAGCCAGAGACGCATTGATACCGTAATGCTCGGAAACGCCGCCGGCTGTTTCGACACCAGCTGCAGCAGCGGTGGACAAGGTATCGGAAGACTGCCTGGCCCGGCGCAGAATGGCGAAAGCGGATGACAGTTCGCTTGGCACCGAAGTTGCCTTCCCGCCGGACGAGGGAGTACTGAGGTTCGGTGGGGCGTTTTCGCCAGCCAAGGCTACGCCAGCTATCGCCCCGGCCGCGATCACAGCCGTACCTAGCGCGACGCCACGCGTCAAATGAAGCCTCATGTCAAATACCTCATCATGCGTAGTAATACTCCCAGGCCCACAGCTGCTGAGTGGAGGGGTTATCGTTCCACGCGACCGGCTCAGCAGACACGCCTATACCGCTCAGATCGGGTGAATAACGAGCTTCGCCGGGGACGCCGCAGTACCAATTGCTAAAAACGTAGCTTGAGCCATTCCACATATTCCCGCAACCCCAGTCATAATTACGCGGCTGAGTACCCACCTGCTTGAGGTGCGTGAAACCGGTGTACGTGATTGCCCCGCCGCCGACGCTACCCCAGTTGAGCCACGTATTACCGTAGTACCCCGCATAGGCTACGCCCGCAGAGAGAACAAACAGAATAGAACCAGCCAAGAACCCGAGCGCGACACTGCGCGTTCGGACTTTCAAGGGTCGTCGCGGGACGGAATCGCTCTGCATGCTGGAACTTTAGCACGGATACCAGCCCGGAGTCAACGCGACCTCTCTACAGAGTTGCCGCAATTTGCGGGTATTTCGCCCACGAATACCTCGCTGCCGCCGTCGAATGTCCTCGCTCGGGGCGCAGCAGCCGACGCCGGGGTCGGTGCTCGTCCGCGCCACCCGCGACGAGATAGCGCGGCGCGCCGATTCGCTTATTGCCGAGCTGCCGAGCGAGTAGAGCCAGCCGTCAGCGGGCTCGTCGCGCCGTCTCGACGGCCTGCGCTAGTTCCGGCAGCGAGACATCAAGCGCGTCGATGTCTCGGGCGGCGCTGGCGCGAGCACGGACCTGCTCGGCGGGCAACGCAGCTGCGTTCTGGGAGATGCGAGTGAGCGCTGATCTTCCGCCTCATGTCCAGGCTGAGGTACGCCGTATCCTCGATGCTGCCGTGCGTCGCTTGCTGCGCGAACGACTTGCTAGCGATGCGCCCAACGCCACCGAAGGGCCATGTCGCCCAGCGATCAGACAGCGATGCTCACGACAAGTCGCGCATAGCCGCGACGCCGCAGGGCTCTCTCGCCGTCGGCGACGAGCACGAACCCGCTCGCAGAGCTAAGAGCGCCTAGCAAGGAACAATTCGACGCCGCACGCGAGCGCGGCTGGCTCGCCGTCGAGGACGAGCGAGCGCATCCGCCTCATGCATCTCGCCAGGCACGCGTTCGCGGACTCATCGCCGCGGAAAGACCCGGCCTTCGTCCCGCAACCCTGCAATTTGACAATCACGTCGTGACGTGGTAGCGCTTCATGCCGAAAGCCTATCCCGGCGGCTCGCGCACCACACCATGGCTGACGACTGCCGCTTGTACAGCGTCACGTTGCGGTCCAGGCGCTCCCCCGCGAGGTCCTGCGGGCGCCCGCCCTGGGAGTCGAGCTCGGCGAGCTCTCCGGAGATGTCGCCGAGGCCTCCGCCTCCGCCGGGCACGTGGTCGATCGTCCACGTCTGCAGCGCCACGCCGCCACCGGCCGTCTCGAGCACGCGCAGCGCGCGCGCCTGCTGCGGGTGGTCGATCAGCGACGCGGTGCTGATCAGCCAGTAGCCGCCGGCGGCGCCTGGCCGAGGGCGGATCCGGTTGCGGTGCGTGTGGCCGGAGATCACCGCCAGCACGCGCGCGTGCCGGTCGAGCTGCGCGAGCAGCTCCTCCCCGCCGGCGGTGCTCGTCAGCGGCTGATGCGAGACGACCAGCAGCCACCGCGTCCCGGCGTCGAGCAGTTGCTCGCTCAGCCACGCGGACAGGCCCTCGTGGATCACTCCGCCTGAGCCGCCCTCGCGCCGGACGAGGTCGAGCACGATCACGCGCAGGCGCTCGCCGAGGTCGAACGTGTAGTCCAGGTGCGGAGCGCTGTCGTCGAGCCCCGCGAGGGCGCGCAGGCGCTCGAACGCCTCGGCGCTCTCGAGCTGTCGCCGGCGCGGGTCGGCGGGAACGTTGACCGCAGGCGCCGACAGCAGCTCTTGGATCAGCGGCTCGATCAGCCCGGGCCCGCCCAGTCCATCCGGCGCAGCTTCCTGCATGCGCTCCGACGCGGCGGGGGCGGCGAGACCGGGCGGGAGCTCCCACACCGCCCGCTCGCCCACTGCGATCGCGCCCGTGAGGGCGTTCGGTGGCAGCACGCCCTGAACGAGCAGATCGTGGTCCCCGAGCACCGGATAGCACGGCGCACGCAGGCCCTCCGCGTGGAAGCCGCGCGTGGCGGCGGCGAGCATTCCCGGATGGCGTGGCGCGTCGATGTCGGGGCGGTAGTAGGCGGGATCGGCGTTCCCCGCCGATTGGACGCCGAAGTAACCAGGCGCGCCGCTGTCAGGGTCGACCGTGCCGCCGCTCAGCACGGCGAGCGCGCGCTCGAGCTCGTTGGCCTGGGCGTTGTCGATCAGGTCGCCGCCCTGGATCACCGCGTCGGGCTCGAGTGCGTTGGTTGCGCGCACGGCGCCGTCGAGCACCTGCGCGGTGAGCGCCTCCTGGGGACGGAAGGTCGACGTGAACGGCGGCCCGAGGCGATCCAAGAACGTGACGCGGGCGGGCGACTCGGCGTCGAGCACGTGGGCGTCGGTCAGGTGCACGAGCGTGCCAAGGACGGCCGTGGGTTGCGCGCGTGGCGCCAGCTCTGTACGGTCGATCAGCGCCGAGCCCAACATGTCCTCCGGCCCCACGGTAGCGGCCGTGGGCGGGCATCCGCCGCAGTCGCCGCAGATTGCGGCGCGGCGCGAACCGCAACACCTGGGCGCCCGCCGGGTTGGCGTCCAACAAGGAGCCCTCTGCCCGCGACACGCGATCGGACAACAGCTATGAATGGTGTGAGAGACATGACCGGAGCGTGTCCATCGCCGGCTGGCCGTCACCTCGCACGCATTCTCGGCGCCACGCTTGCGCTGGTCCTGTCGCTGTGCGCGTCGCTCGCGGCGGCGAGCGCACAGGCCGCGGCTCCGCTCACGTGGTCCTCCTCGGCGATCCCCGGCGGCGGCACACCGAGCGCCGTCTCGTGCGCGTCGGAATCGCTGTGCGTCGCCGTAAGCGAACAGGGCAGTGGGTTCAGCACCTCTAGCCCCACAAGCCCGAGCCCAACGTGGAGCTCCACGTTGAGCGATCCTGGCAATTCGCTGAACGCGGTCTCCTGTGCCCCCGGCGGCCCTTGCGTAGCGGTCGATGAAGCCGGCAACGTGTTCGCGAGCATCGGCCCCAGCGCGGCCGCGTGGTCCTCGTCCTCGGTTCCCGGCGGAGGCGATCTGACCGGCGTCTCCTGTCCGACCGCCTCGCTGTGCGTGGCGGTCGATGAAGCAGGCAGCGTGTTCACGACCACGAGCCCCGCCAGCGGCGGCTGGACACTCGCGAGCAGCCACCCGGGGCATCTGCGGGCCATCTCGTGCGCGTCGCAAACGCTATGCGTGGCCGTGGACAGCGCCGGCGACGTGCTCTCCACGACCGCCCCGACCGGGACATGGTCCGAACAGAAGCTCGATTCCGAAGAACTGGTGTCCGTCTCGTGCTCGGTGAGCGGCACCTGCGTCGCGGTCGACCACGGCGGCCGCGCGCTCGCCAGCGCGGATCCGGGCTCGTCGGCGCCGACGTGGAGCCTCACACTCATCGACAGCGAACACCTGACGGCCGTCTCGTGCGCGCCGACGGGACTGTGCGTCGCGGTCGACGGCCACGGCCAGGCCCGAGCGAGCGACGCCCCAACGGCAGCGATCCCGCTGTGGAGTCCCTCGAGCGCAGGGTCGAGCGCCCTCCCGGGTGTGTCCTGCCTGGCGGGCGGCTTCTGCATGGCGGTCAACACGCTTGGGAGCGCGGTCCGCGGAAGGGTCAGCGCGCCAGAAGCGACAACCGTCAAGCCGACCGAAGTCACCGACGCCGGCGCGACCCTCGCGGGCGTGGTCAATCCGAACGACGCCGTGCTGGGCGCATGCGCGTTCGAATACGGCACGTCGGTCTCCTACGTACAGGCGATCCCGTGCGCCGTGCTGCCGACGGCGCTCGGTGGCGCGCAGAGCGTCTCGGCACAGCTAACCGCTCTCGCCCCGAACACCACCTACCACTACCGCGTCACAGCCACCAGTCCGTCCGGCACGACGGTGGGCGCGGACGAAGCGTTCACCACAGCCGTCAACTCGTCCGTGGCGATCGTCCATCCCAACCCCTCGATCTCCGGCACGCCCGCCAACGGGCAGCACCTGACGTGCCGCCCGGGCACGCCCTCGGGCACCACGGCACAGCTGACCTACGCGTGGCTTCGCGATTTGATCCCGATCGCCGGAGCGGTCGGCTCGACATACACGGTCAAAGGCCAGGACACCGGCCATCATCTCCAGTGCCAGGTGACGGCGACCGACGGCGGCGGCAGCGCCACCGCGAAGAGCGCGTTCGTGACGATTCCCGTCAGTGGCGTGCCTGCGTCGGCAGGCGAGACCGCGATCGGCAGGGCCGCGTTCAGGAGCGGCAGGCTGATCGTGCCGGTCTCCTGCTCGAGTCAGGCGAGCAGCGGCTGCAAGGTCTCGCTGCACCTCACCGTCGTGGAGACGCTCAGCCGTGGACAGATCGTCGCGGTCGCCGCGCGCCTGGGCCGCGCCCGCAAGAGTGCAGGGCTGCGTCACCGCACGATCACGCTCGTGAGCCTGCGGCTGCGGCTCGGGCGCGGTGCGCACACGACGGTCGCCGCCGCGCTCGGCACGACCGGACGGCGGCTGCTCGCACGGGAGCGCCGTCTTACCGCCAACCTGAACGTGACGGGAACGATCATCGGCGTGATCGAAGGGCAACTCGCCCAGCAGCTGGTGACGCTGAGCAGCGGCGCTCATGGCGCATCCACCCATGCGCGTCGCCGGTAGCCGCTCGCGCCTGGCAGCGTCGCTGCTGGCGGCGCTCGTGCTGTCGCTCGCGACAGCGCAGCACAGCGCGGCTCGACCCGCGCGCGTCGCGGCGAGGAGCGTGCTGGCCGCCACTCCGTACATGGGCTGGGACACCTACTTCGCGCTTGGCGGCAACTACAGCGAGTCGACGATCCTCAGGGAGGCGAGCCAGCTCGTCGCGCTCGGCCTCGAGCGCCGTGGCTACCGTTATGTATGGCTCGACGTCGGCTGGTGGCACGGGTCGCGCAACGCCGCCGGGCAGATCACGGTCAGCTCGAGGCAGTGGCCGCACGGCCTGGCGTGGCTGACCCGCACGCTGCACGCCGCCGGCTTTCTCGTGGGCCTCTACACCGACGCCGGTCCGAACGGCTGCGGCGGCGCCGGACAGGGCAGCTACGGCCACTACCAGCAGGACGTCAACACGTTCGCTGCGTGGGGCTTCGACGCCGTCAAGGTCGACTTCTGCGGCGGAGCCGAATACCACCTGAACCCCGCGAGCGCCTACTCGCAGTTCCACGGAGCGATCGTCGCCAACGCTAGCCGCCGGCCGATGCTGCTGTCGATCTGTGACTTCCTGCAACCCGAACAGTTCGGTGAAGGTCGCCCGATCGTGGACGAATCGGCCTTCTCCTCCTACAGCTTCGGCCCGACCGTCGGCAACAGCTGGCGCACCGACACCGACGTGGGCCTGCCGGGCAACGTGCCGTTCGCGGACGTGCTGCGCAACATGGACGCGGACGCCGCAGCGCCGCAGGCGGCAGGCCCCGGCCACTGGAACGACCCCGACTATCTCGGCCCAGACCAGGGGATGTCCGCCGCTCAGTTCCGCTCGCAGTTCAGCATGTGGGCGATGCTCGCCGCGCCGTTGATGATCAGCGACGATCTCACGAAGGTCAGCTCAGCGAGCCTCCAGGCGGTGCAGAACACAGAAGTGATCGCGATCGATCAGGACCCGGCCGGCATCCAGGGCACACTCCTGTCCACCTCCGGCAACGGCCAGGTGTGGGTCAAGCCGCTCAGCGACGGCTCGCGCGCCGTCGCGCTGCTGAACCGCGGCTCGAGCGCCACCTTCATCACGACGAGCGCCCGTGCCGTCGGCCTGCCGTCAGCGTCGAGCTACACGCTGCGCAACCTCTGGACGCACACCACGAGCTCGATCGGCGGCACGATCAGCGCCTACGTGGCGGGCGACAGCACGGTGCTGCTGCGCGTGGCGCCGCGCTGAACGGCCTGCTACGCCGCGGCAACCGCCGGTTCGCTGGCGATCGGTGGCTCGATCGCGCTCTTCGGCGACGACCCGGTCGTGTCACGGTCGATCGGCGTCACCAGGTCCTTGCCCAGGCCCAGCGCGGCGTAGATCTTGTCTTCGATCTCCTTCGCCACCGCGGGGTTCTCCTCGAGATACGCCTTGGCGTTGCTGCGCCCCTGGCCGAGGCGGTCGTTGCCGTAGGAGAAGAACGAGCCTGACTTGGACACGATGTTGTGCTCGAGGCCCAGGTCGATCAGACAGCCCGCCGTGGAGATGCCTCTGCCGAACTCGATGTCGAACTCGGCCTGGCGGAACGGCGCGGCCACCTTGTTCTTGACCACCTTCACGCGCACGCGGTTGCCGACCGCCTCGGTGCCGTCCTTGAGCGTCTCTATACGCCGGATGTCAAGGCGCTGGGAGGCGTAGAACTTCAGCGCTCGCCCCCCCGGCTGGGTCTCGGGCGAGCCGAACATCACGCCGACCTTTTCGCGGATCTGGTTGGTGAGGATGCAGAGCGTCTGCGTGCGGTTCAGGTTGCCGGCGAGCTTGCGCATCGCCTGGGACATCATGCGCGCCTGCGCACCGACCGTCTGGTCGCCCATCTGTCCCTCGAGCTCGACCTTCGGCGTGAGCGCAGCCACCGAGTCGATCGCCACGACGTCCACCGCACCTGAGCGCACGAGCATGTCGGCGACCTCCAGAGCCTGCTCGCCGTAGTCGGGCTGGGAGACGAGCAGCTCGTCGATGTCGACGCCGATCTCTTTCGCGTACATGGGGTCCATCGCGTGCTCGGCGTCGATGAACGCGCACACGCCGCCGAGCTTCTGCGCCTCGGCGAGCACGTGGTAGATCATCGTCGTCTTGCCCGATGACTCCGGGCCGAACACCTCGACGATGCGCCCCCTGGGCACGCCGCCGATCCCGAGCGCCAGATCGAGTGACAGCGCTCCGGTCGGGATCGCGTCGCAGCGCACCTGGGCACCCTCGTCGCCCATACGCATGACCGTGCCCTTGCCGAACTCGCGCTCGATCTGTGTGAGCGCGCCCTGAAGGGCGGCGTCGCGCGCCTTGGCGGCCTTCTCCTGGTCGGTCACGGACATCGTCTTACTCCTCCGGTTCGAAATGGAGAGTGCAAGCTAGAGGGCGCTGCGGACGGAACAGCTGTTCGCATCCAGCTGCGCATCCATCCGAGCCAGTCAGCAGGCTCATGGGGCCGCACCGCCCTTCGTCCAGAAGGCAGCGCCCGACTCGCGTGGGCGGCCCAGGCCGACGATAAGCACCCAGCCGCGCGTCCTTCAAGACTCCGCTCCCACTTATGCTCAGCCGCCCACCAGTCCGCCGCCTCGCCCTTGCCATGACGCTCGTGCTGTCGCTGAGCGCGTTCGTGGTGGCGCTTCTGGGGCCCGCCCAGACGCTCGCGCAGACGCGCAAGACGGCCTGCCCCACCTCGGCCACTCACGGCAAGAAAAAGCACGCAGCCCGGTGCACACAGGCGTCGCACAAGGGCAAGTCGCAGACGCGTCGCGCCAGGCACCACGCCAAGCTCGCTCCCGCCAAGAAAACGTCCCAGACGAGCACCCCCGCCGCCGCTTCGGTGGAACCTGCACGCTGCGAAGGCGGCCAGACGCCGGTGCGCGCCGCCGACGGGACCTTCTCCTGCAGCGACGGCTCCGAACCGGAATGCGAAGACGGCGCGACGCCGACGCCCTCCCACAAGGGCAAGAGCCTCGTGTGCCCAGTCTCCAGCGAAGCCGAATCGAGCTCGACCGCCGCCGAATGCGAAGAAGAGGAACTCGCCTGCAGCACCGCCGCGGGCGAACAGCCCTGCGAAACCTCAGGCAGCGACGGCTCGAGCTTCAGCTGCGAAGCCGACAGCGAAGACTGAGCAGCACAGAGCCGGCTCAGCGCCCGGCCGTGGCGAGCTCGCTGCTCGCGAGCGCTTCATAGCTGGCGCCCTCGCTTGAGAGCCACGAGCGGTAGAGCACGACCGCCTGCGGCGTGAAGCTGAGCCGCGGCGTCGCGGGCAGCGACTGCTCGAGTCCCTCGCGAGCGGAACGCTCGGCGCGCGAGCGCCGCCCGCGGCCGCCGCGACGCAGGCGCGCAACGGTGATGTGCGGCCGGAAGCGACGCCGCTCGGGCTGCCAGCTGCTGACGCCGGCGAGCTCCACGCTGAGCGCCTGCTGCACGTGCTCGAGCTCGCCGCCGTGGTCGTGGATCTCCGCTGCGAGCGCCTGCGGGCGCCGCGGCGGCAGCCACAGCGGCGCGCCCAGCGACAGCTCGCACGTGTGCTCGCCGGCGGCTGTGAGTGCGCCCGACAGCGCCTCGATCTCACCCACCGGCCGGCTGCCCAGGAAGCACAGCGTCAGGTGCAGCGACTCCCCACCCAGCAGCCGCAGCGCTCCACGCGAGCTCCCGACCGCCCGCGCCGCTACGGCGACGCTGCGCGCCCACTCGGCCAGCTCCTCGCGCACCGCCGGCGGCGGGTCGACCGCCACGAACAGCCTCGCTGTGGCACCGCGGGACATCGCGCATGACGATGCTAGCGCCACCCGGCGCCGCTCGAGAACTGTCCCGCTCAGGCGGCGGTGGCGCCTACGGAGTCGATCAACGCGCGACGAACGAGATGCAGCGCGATGGTCGTCGCGCGGTCGCGGACGTCGGCTCTGCCGCCGGGGAGGTTGACCGAGCGGGTCAGGGGGTCGGCGCCGGTGGGCGCGACGCTCAACCACACGAGCCCCACTGGCTTCTGTTCGGTGCCGCCGCCGGGACCGGCCACGCCGGTGATCCCGACGCCCACGTCCGCGCCCAGGCGCTCACGCGCGCCGTCGGCGAGGGCGCGGGCGACCTCCCCCGAGACGGCCCCGTAGGTCTCGATCAGCTCGCGCGGCACGCCCGCCTGCGAGACCTTCGCCTCGTTTGAGTAGACGACGAGCCCGCCGACGAAGTAGTCGGAGGAGCCCGCCAGCTCGGTGAGGCGCGCCGCGAGCAGCCCGCCGGTGCACGACTCGGCGGTGGCGATCGTCCGGCGCGAATGCGATCCGGACGACCCATCCCCTCTCAGCAGCGCCGCGACCTGCTGATCGACCGTGCTGCCGTCGTACGAGAACAGCGTGTCGGCGTGGCGCTGCTCGACGACCCCCACGAACGCGTCGTAGGCGTCCTGGGCGTCGGGCTCGTAGCGCGTCACGATCTCGACCTCGCCACGTTTCAGGCAGGTCGTGACCTCGAGGCTCGAGAGCTCCACCCCCTCGCGCTCGGCGATACGCAGCGTCTCGGCGATCTCGGACTCAGGGATCCCGAACAGGCGCAGCGTGTGCTGGCGGTACACGGTGGCTCCGGCGAGCGCGCTCTGCAGCGCGTCGGTCGCGAGCGCCTGCGCCCACATCGGCTGCAGCTCCCGCGGCGGACCGGGCAGCACGACGACAGTGGGACCGGCGCCACCGTGAGCGCTCTCGCTCGGCGGTACCACCAGTCCCGGCGCCGTTCCGACCGGCTCGAGCACGGTCGCCCCGCGGGGGACCGTCGCCTGCTTGCGGTTGGCCTCGGCGATCGCCTCGGGGTCGATGTTGGGCCAGCGTTTCATCAGCGGTGCCACGATCTGCGCGATCCGCTCGGACAGATCCTCGTCGAGCACCATCTCGCGACCCTGGAAGGCGCCGACGACCGCGGCCGTGAGATCGTCGGCGGTCGGTCCGAGACCGCCACTGGTGAGGATCAGCTCGATGCCGCTCTCGGCCATGAACTCGAGCGCCGTGCGCATGTCCTCGGGACGGTCGCCGACGACGGTCGTGTAGGCCAGCTCGACGCCGAGCTCGCGCAGGCGCTCGGCCAGCCATGGTCCGTTGCGGTCTGAGACCCTGCCGGTCAGCACCTCGGTGCCGGTCACGACGATGCCGGCTCGGGGCGGCCCGTCCGCGCTCGAGCGCGCGCTCACTTGCACGTCGGCAGCTGGCCTGGAGCGAGCGATTTGCGGCCGAAGGCCTTGGTGATCGAGTAGCCGATCGCCTGGCTGGAGGGCGCCACCGTCCGCCGTGTGCCGTCCACGACCATCGTCACCGAGCTGTTCCCGAGCGTGAGCACAAAGCGTTTTGCATGGTAGGTCTGCGTCGTTTCGCCCGGCTGCAGCTCGATGCCTGGGATCAGCTTGCGCCCGTTGTCGCCGAGCAGGCACACGTACACCACGGCGGTGGGTCGCAGCGAGAGCGCCACGAGTGCGGAGGATGCGGCGTGCGGGGTGGCTGTGCTCCGCGTGTGGTGTGCCGTGCCCGATTTGTGGCTGTGCGTGGCGACGCTCGTCGTCGTGCCCGTGGTGGAGCCGCCGCCGCCGGTCACGAGCAGCACGATCAGCGCGATGATCACCACGCCGATGACGCTCACGGCGATCATGTAGCCCCGCGAAGGCCCGCCACCGGATCCCGCCCGTCCGCGCGTGCGGTTGCTCTGCGGCGTCGAGACGATCGGCTCGAGCATCGCCTCGCTGGGGCGCTCGTGATGCAGGCGGTACTCCTCGACCATCGCCTTGCCGTCGAGGCCGAGTGCCTGGGCGTAGGTGCGCAGGAAGCTCTTGACGAACGTGGGGCCCGGCAACAGGCCCCACTCTTCGTTCTCCAGGGCGCGCAGATACTTCGCGCGGATCTTCGTCTGCGCCTCGATCTCCGACACGTCGATGCGGGCGCGCATACGCGCCTCGCGTAGCGTTGCTCCGATCTCGGGCATCAGCGCAAGAGGCTAGTCGCTGACGGCCGTGGCAGAGTGCGCGGTCGGGGATTCCAGCGCGGCGAGGACCCGTGGCAGGTCGGCCTCGGTGATCAGCACCTGCCGCGGCTTGGAGCCTTCGTAGCCGGAGATCACCCCGCGGCGCTCGAGCATGTCGATCATGCGCCCGGCGCGCGTGTAGCCGAGGCGCAGGCGCCGCTGGAGCATCGAGGTGGACGCAGTCTGCATTTCCGCGACGAGCCGGATCGCGTCGGTGAGCAGCGGGTCCTCGTCCGGGTCGAACTCGTCGGGCGCGCCCTCCGGCGTCTCGGGCTCGACCTCCTCCAGCAGCTCTTCGCGCAGCTCCGGCTCACCCTGGCGGCGCCAAAGGTCCGTGAGCTTGGCGATCTGCGCCTCGTCGATGTAGGCGCCCTGGATGCGCTGCAGGCGCGAGCTGCCGACCGGGCTGAACAGCATGTCGCCCTGCCCGAGCAGCGACTCGGCGCCGTTCTGGTCGAGGATCACGCGCGAGTCGGTCTGCGAGGAGACCGCGAAGGCGATCCGGGAGGGCACGTTCGCCTTGATCATGCCTGTGATCACGTCCACGCGCGGACTCTGCGTGGCCAGCACCAGGTGGATGCCGACGGCGCGCGCCTTCTGCGCGAGGCGGATGATCGAGTCCTCGACATCGGCCGGCGCGACCATCATCAGGTCCGCGAGCTCGTCGATCACGCAGAGGATGTAGGGCAGCGGCGCTTCGTCGCGCTTGGCGCGCGCCTTGTTGAGCTCGATGAGGCTGCGGGTGCGCGCCAGCGACATGATCCCGTAGCGCTGCTCCATCTCCTTGACGAGGTTCTGCAGCGCGTTGGCAGCCATCCGCGGGCTCGTGATCACCGGTGTCAGCAGGTGGGGGATCGACTCGTAGTGGTTGAGCTCGACCTGCTTGGGGTCGACCAGCACGAGGCGCACCTCGTGCGGCGTCGCGCGCAGCAGCACGCTCGAGAGCATCGCGTTGATCGCACCGGACTTGCCGGCGCCGGTGGTGCCGGCGACGAGGATGTGCGGCATCTTCGCGAGGTCGGCACCGATCGCCTTGCCGGCGACGTCCTTGCCGAGCCACACGGTCAGCGGCGACCAGTCCTTGGGCGGCGCCTGGAAGACGTCACCGAGGCGCACCATCTTGCGGTGCACGTTGGGCACCTCGACGCCGACCGCCTGCTTGCCGGGAATCGGCGCGAGGATGCGGATGTCCGTCGCGGCGAGCGCGTAGGCGAGGTCGTCCTTCAGCTGCGCGACCTTGGCCACCTTCGTCCCTGGCGCGAGCCGCAGCTCGTAGCGCGTGATGTGCGGTCCCGCGACGGTGCCGATCACCTTGGCCTGCACGCCGAAATGGCCGAGCGCCTCGACCAGGTTGGTGGCGATGCGCTCCTGACCGGCGGTATCCGGACGCGTCTGCTCGGCGCTCGAGCGGGTCAGCAGCCCGGCCGCGGCGGGCAGTTGCCACACGAAGTCCGGGTTGTCGGTCACCGTGCCCCTGAGCCTGCCCTGCGGGGTCAATTGATCGGACCCCACCCCACCGGCATCTGCGTGGGCAACCCCGACGATCTCCTCCTCCTCGCCGTCGTTCGAGGCCGTTGCAGACCGCGACTCCTCGCTCGCCGCAAGCGGGGGCTCCCCGACCGGCTCGGGCGGCTCCTCGAGCGGCTGACCGATCTCCGATCGGTCGTCTTCGTCGGCCCAGTCGTGCGAGGGCGCCTCGACGTGGGTCGCGCGCACGATCAGCTCACGCGCGCCCGGCTCCGGAGGTCTCAACGCAGACAGCGGATC
>Ga0208849_1001362_pt1 | contig 17342 bp, 15 predicted proteins | sample NGESurdeep072012_10_FD_184470 | JGI IMG/M metagenome (GOLD analysis project Ga0208849, IMG submission 184470) | Arctic peat soil microbial communities from Barrow, Alaska - NGEE Surface sample 53-3 deep-072012 (SPAdes) | ecosystem: Environmental > Terrestrial > Soil > Wetlands > Peat ...
CGCCCGCCCCGGCTCCTGAGCGCGCCCGGGTGTCGCCCGCCCCGGCCCGCGTCCCCGATCGCCAGCCTCGACGCGCCCTGGAGACACCCGGTACCCGGGGGCCCCGGTGGTCACTCCCCCGGACGGCGGCGCTGGGCGGGCTGATCGTCCTGGTGAGTCTCCTCATGGTGGTAGCGGCTAGCGCCTACATGACCCAGGGCCAGGTCAGCCTGACCCGGATGCAGGGGGAGCTCAACTCGGTCCTCGGCCAACACCACCTTCTCGAGAACCAGGTGGCCTCGTTGTCGGATCCGTCGGGTGTGGTGTCACAGTCCCAGCACCACGGGCTGGTGGCCCCCACCAACGTGACCGATCTCAATCAGGTGAACCCGTCGGCGTCGTCGACGACCGCGGCGACGACCCCGACGTCGGGGCACGCCTCGGTCCACGTCACCGGCGGCCCGTGATCCGGACACCGAAGGGCCAGGGACCTGGCGCGCCCCGCCCTCGGCGGGCGCGGCCCGCCACGGGCACGCGAGCGGGCTCGGCCCGCGCCGCGGACCCGCGCCCCGGTGCGTCACGCCGCGCCGGCACGCGTCGTCCGCTGTCCAGCGCCACGAAGGCACGATCGGCACCCAAGGCGCGATCGGCGGCCAAGGCGGCAACGGCCGCCAAGGCGCGATCGGCGGCCAAGGCGGCAACGGCCTCCAAGGCGCGATCGGCGGCCAAGGTCAAGCTGTCGGGTCGGGGGCGCGCCCGCCTCGAGGCGCGCCTGGCTCCTGCCCGACCTCGGGGCTACGAGCGGCGCGTGGCGCCGGCACGGGCGGGTCGGAGGCGGCAGTCGAGCTCGGTCACCGGGGGAGTACAGCGCCGTCGCATCGGTTGGATGCGAGTCGTCGTGGTCCTCGTGTTCGCCGCGCTGGCATTGCGGGTCATCGGTGTCCAAGTCTTCTCGAGCGGGCGCTATTCCGCCATGGGCGCGGCCGAGGTGGACACGACAGCTCATGTCCCCGCCGTGCGTGGGGGCATCTACGACCGCGACGGGGCCCCGCTGGCACTGTCGGTCCCGCGCTCGAACATCGTGGGCGACCCCATGCTCATCCACGATCCCGCGCTGGTGGCCCAGGCGCTCACGTCGGTCCTCGGCGTCTCTGTCGACACGTTGACCGGCGAACTGTCCGAGCACTCGGGCTACGTGGTGCTGGCCCAGGAGGTCGATGCGACCGTGGCGGGCAAGGTCGCCAAGCTCATCCTCCCGGGGATCAACGTGCTCCCGACCACGGTGCGCAAGGACCCGTCCGGAGCGCTCGCCTCCCCGCTCATCGGCACGGTGGGAGCGGAGGGCTCGGGGCAGTCGGGCCTCGAGTACAAGTACAACTCGTTGTTGGCGGGACGAGACGGCTCGGCCAACGAAGAGGTGTCGCCTGACGGCGTCCCCTTGCCGGGCAAGACCACGCAGAACTCACCGGGTGTCCCGGGCACCGGTGTCGAGCTCACCCTGGACGAGCCCCTGCAGTACGTGACCGAGCAGTCGCTGGGAGCCGAGATCCTGGCGTCGCACGCCAAGAGCGGTATCGCCATCGTCATGAACACCAAGACCGGCGACATCCTCTCCATGGCCAACCTGGTGTCGAAGACCGTGCAGCCTCCGACGCCCAAGGCCGTCGCACCGCCGGCAGTGGCGCCGACGCCGGCGGGCGCCCCGGCCGCTTCTACGACCACGACCACCGCACCACCGCCCCCGCCGCCGGTCACCACCGTCATCCAGGCGCCCCAGAACCTCGCCCTCACCCAGGTGTACGAGCCGGGGTCGGTATTCAAACTGGTGACGTTCTCGGCCGCCCTGCAAGACGGGATCATCTCGCCCGATGAGGTGTTCACCGTCCCCAACACCCTGACCATCGACAGGTGGGTGTTCCACGACGCCGAGAGCCACCCGATGGAAAAGCTCACGGCCACCCAGATCCTCGCCCAGTCCTCGAACATCGGGACCATCGAGATCGCCCAGCAGCTCGGCGAGGGCCGGTTGGCGGCGCAGATCTCCACGCTGGGCTTCGGTCGCAGCACCGGCCTGGGCTTCCCCGCCGAGTCGGCCGGCCTTGTCAAGAGCGACCCCGCCACCTGGCATGTCTCGGACATCGGCTCCACGCCTATCGGCCAGGACGACGCTGTCACGGCGCAGCAGGTTCTGGACATGGTGAACACGGTGGGGACCGGAGGGGTCTTCGTCCCGCCCCGATTGGTACAGGCGACCGTCGCTCCCGACGGGTCGCTCACCAGGACGCGGGTCGAGGCGACTCACCGCGCCCTGTCCGAAGAAGTCGCCTCACAGCTCACCACCATGATGGAGCAGGTGGTCCAGGACGGCACGGCCGTGACCGCGGGGGTGCCGGGGTACACCGTGGCGGGCAAGACCGGAACCGCCCAGATCCCCGACCCCGTCCACGGTGGGTACATCACCGGCGCCTACGAGGCCACCTTCGCCGGGTTCGCTCCTGCCGAGAACCCGGCCCTGTCGGCCATCGTCGTGCTCGACCGGCCCAACCCGATTTACGGGGGAATCGTGGCCGCCCCGGTGTTCTCCCAGATCATGCGGTACGCCCTGCACCGCTACGGCATACCGACGTCTCCGGGCGGCGGGTCGACCGGGGGCACGCCCATGTCGGTGCCGTTTCCCCAGGTCTCGCCCCCCCAGGCCGCCACCGCGAGCGCCCCGAGCGCCACCACCACGACGACTACGATCGTCGCTTCCCATGGGAAGCTCATCGAAAGAGCGTGACCGCCCCCTCGGGTCCCCCATCGTGCGCATGGACCGCTTGCTCCGGGAGGTCGAGGTCATCGAGGCATTCGGGGACCCCGCCGGCACCGAGGTCGCCTCCGTCGCCTTCGACAGCAGGCGGGTCGAGCCCGGGGCGCTGTTCTGTTGCATCCCCGGCGGCATCGGTGACGGGCACGATCATGCCGGCGAGGCTGTGGCACGCGGTGCCGTCGCCCTCCTGGTCGAGCGCCACCTGGATCTCGATGTCACCCAGGCCCTGGTGGCCCCCGGGGCGGCCCGCCCGGCCATGGCGCAATTGGCGTGCACCTTCTACGACCAACCGGCCCGGTCGCTGCTCAGCGTCGGGGTCACCGGGACCAACGGCAAGACCACGGTCACTCATCTCCTGGGCTCGATCTTCGAGGCCCACGGGTGGCCCACCACCGTGATCGGGACCCTCGACGGCACCCGCACCACACCGGAGTCCCCCGACCTGCAACGCCTGTTGGCCGAGGCGCGCGACACCGACCGGAAAGCCGTGGCCACGGAGGTGTCGTCACACGCGCTGGCCCAGGCGCGCGTGGACGGGATCCGCTTCGATGCCGCAGTCTTCACGAATCTTTCCCACGACCATCTGGACTACCACGGGACCATCGACGCCTACTTCGCCGTCAAGGCGTCGCTGTTCACCCCCGAGCGTGCCGCGCTGGCCGTGGTCAACCAGGACGACCCCTGGGGCCGGAAGATCCTCGAACGCGGCGACGTTCCCACCGTGGGTTTCTCGACAGCCGAGGTGAGCGCGCTGCACAGCAGCACCACCGACACCTCGTTCACGTGGCGGGGGCGGCGTGTCGAGCTGGCACTGAGCGGGTCGTTCCACGTGGCCAACGCCCTCGCCGCCGCCACCACCGCGGCAGCGCTCGGGGTGCCCGAGGACGTGATCGTCTCCGGTCTCCACCACGCCACTCCGATACCGGGACGCTTCGAGGTGCTTTCCACCGCCGCACCGTTCACCATCGCCGTCGACTACGCCCACACCCCCGAAGGCCTGCGGGTGGTGCTCGACAGTGCCCGGCAGTTGGCGGCGGGGCATCGCGTCCTGTGCGTGTTCGGCTGCGGAGGCGATCGCGACCGCGACAAGCGCCCGGCCATGGGTGCGGTGGCGGCTCGCTATGCCGACGTGGCCATCGTCACGTCGGACAACCCGAGGAACGAGGATCCCGAGGCCATCATCGGCGAGGTGGTGGCCGGCGTCCCGGCGGGGATGGAGGTGCTCGTTCGCACCGAGCGCGCCGATGCCATCGAGCTGGCGGTGGACCTGGCGGCTCCCGGCGACGTGGTGGTGGTGGCGGGGAAGGGACACGAACGCCACATCGAGAGGGCGGGGGTGCAGCTGCCCTTCGACGACCGGGAGGTGGCCGCCGCCGCCGTGGCCCGACGGCGCGCCACGGCGGGACCGGGCTCGGGGACCGCACTGTGATCAGCCTCATGACCTCGGGTGGGATCGCCCTGTGGGCGGCCGCCCTCGGCACCCCGTTGCTGATCCGCTGGTTGGCGAGTCGCCGCTTCGGGCAGCAGATCCGCGAGGACGGGCCGTTCATGCACCTGGCCAAGGCCGGCACCCCCACCATGGGAGGCATGGCCCTGATCGTGGCGGCTGGGGTCGGCTATCTGATGGGCCACGCCGGCACCCACGTCGCCTTCAGCCGGCCCGGCCTGCTCGTGATCGGGGTGACGGTGTGCGCGGGCGCGGTGGGGTTCCTCGACGACTGGATCAAGATCCGCCATCGCCGCAGCCTCGGGCTCAACAAGCGGGCCAAGCTTGCCTCGCAGATCGTGATCGCCCTGGGCTTCGCCCTGCTCGCCGAGCACTGGGCGGGGGTGAACACCCACCTGTCGTTCACACGGTGGAACTCCTTGGGCATCGAGCTCGGCCAAGTGGGGTGGATCGTGTGGGCGGTGGTGATCCTCGTGGGCACGGCCAACGCCGTGAACCTCACCGACGGGCTCGACGGCCTGGCGTCGGGCTCGGCCACCTTCTGTTTCGCCTGCCTGGCCGTGATCGGCTACTGGCAGTTCCGCCACTATTCGCTCTACCACGTGTCGTCGGCGCTGGACATGGCCCTCGCCTCGGTGGCTCTGGCCGGCGCCTGTCTGGGCTTTCTGTGGTGGAACGCGGCGCCGGCGCGGATCTTCATGGGAGACACGGGCTCGCTCGCCATCGGCTCGGGCGTGGCCGCGCTGTGCCTGCAGATGAATCTCCAGCTGCTGCTGCCGGTCATCGGGGGGCTCTTCGTCTTCGAGACGCTGTCGGTGGTGACCCAGGTGGTGAGCTTCCGGGTCTTCGGGCGACGGGTGTTCCGGATGGCGCCGATCCATCACCACTTCGAGCTGGTGGGTTGGCCCGAGACCACGGTCATCGTGCGCTTCTGGATCATCGCCGGGCTCTTCGCCGCCCTCGGGCTGGGCGTGTTCTACGCCGACTTCTTGTCGGTCACGGGCCTGCACTGAGACGGGCCCCGTGACCGATCGCATCCTCGTCTACGGCCTCGGCGTGAGCGGTCTGGCCACCGCCACGCGGCTGTTGGTCGAAGGGGCCGAGGTCGTCGCCGTCGACGACGACGACGGGGAACGGCCGCGCCGGGTGGCGGAGGGGTTGGGTATCGAGCTGGTGGCCGCACCCGACCAACCGACGCTGGCCGCCCTGGCCCGCTCCGTTGACGAGATCGTCGTGAGCCCGGGGGTGCCCGCCTGTCACGCCGTGTTCGCCCTGGACGCGTCGGTTCCGGTCATCGGCGAGGTGGAGCTGGCCTGGCGCCGGGCGCGGTGCCCGCTGGTGGCCATCACCGGCACCAACGGCAAGACGACGGTGACCACCTTGGTCCAGGCCATGCTGGAATCCTCAGGGCTGCGGGCGGTGGCGGCCGGCAACATCGGTCTGCCGCTGCTCGAGGCCGTGGGTGGGGACGCCGAGGTGGTGGTGGCCGAGGTGTCGTCGTTCCAGTTGGCACTCACGAGCACGTTCCGCCCCGCCGTGGGGGCGTGGGTGAACTTCTCCGCCGATCACCTGGACTGGCATGCCACCGTCGACGACTACCGCCAGGCCAAGGCCCGGCTGTGGGCCAACAGCGGCCCCGGTGACGTGGCCGTGGTGAACGTCGAAGACCCGGTGGTGCGCGCCGCCTCCGACGTGGCGCGTGTCCGGGGTGCCACGGTGCGCACGTTCGGGCTCTCCGCCGGGGACTACACCGTCGAGGGCGGCGCGCTGGTGGGGCCCGACGAGCTCGTCGTGGCCCGGGTCGAGGAGCTGGCCCGGGCCATGCCCCATGACGTGGTGGACGCGTTGTGCGCCGTGGCGACGGCGTCGGGGGCGGGGGCGAGCCCCGAGGGATGCCGGCGGGCCCTGCTCGGGTTTCGTGGGCTCCCCCACCGAGTGGAGCTGGTCGGCGAGGCTAGCGGGGTGCGCTTCTACGACGACTCCAAGGCGACCACGCCCGGTGCCGTGCTGGCCGCCGTCGCAGGCTGCGCTCCGGCGGTGCTGATCGCCGGGGGGCGCAACAAGGGTCTCGACCTGTCGGTGCTGTCGGCGGCGACCCCGCACCTGCGGGGCGTGGTGGCCATCGGGGAGGCGGCCGAGGAGGTGGCGGCGGTGTTCGCGGGGTCGGTGCCCCTGGCGCGGGGCCGGTCCATGGCCGCCGCGGTGGAGGCGGCGGCGGCCATGGCAAGTCCGGGCGATTCGGTGGTGCTGTCGCCGGCCTGCGCGTCATTCGACTGGTATCGGTCCTACGCGGAGCGCGGGGACGACTTCTCGCGCCGGGTGCGCGCCCTGCCGGGATTCACCCCCCCTGTCGAAGGAGTCTCTCGGTGAGCCCCGCCGCCACGCCCGCGCCCGCGCCGCGCCCGCGTCGCGACGGCGCACCCGCCGCCCATCTCCGCCTTGTCGAGGCCGAGGCCCGGCGATCGCGGGTCCCCGCGCCGGGCGTCGGACGCCGTGACCTCGTCTCGACGCGCACCGCGGTGCTGGGCGTCGTGGTGTCGCTGTGCGGCATCGGGCTCGTCATGGTGTTGTCCGCCTCGGCGTATACCTCGCTGCAGTACTACGGATCGGTATGGACCATCTTCGAACGCCAACTGTTGTGGATGGGGTTCGGTGCCATCGCCTTCATCGGCACGCTTCGCATCCGGTACGACAAGTGGCGCCGGGTGCGCGTCGTGCTGCCCCTGCTGACCGTGGGCCTCCTCGTGGCCGTGCTCGTGCCCGGGATCGGCATCTTCGCCGGCGGCTCGAGCCGCTGGATCGGGGCGGGGCCCCTGCGCATCCAGCCCTCCGAGCTCATGAAGTTGGCCATGGCGGTCTTCGCCTCCGACCTTCTCGCCCGGCGCGCCGATCGTCTGGAGAAGCCGATCGCGGCCGTGGTCCCGCTCCTGGGCCTGCTGGCGGTGTCGGGTCTGCTGGTGCTGAAACAGCCCGACATGGGCACGGCCATGGTGCTCGCCTTCATCACCTTCGCCTTGCTCTATGCCGGGGGGGTGCCGCTGCGCCCCGTGCTCAAGGCGGTCGGGGCCACCGCCCTCATCGGGCTCATCGTGGGGTTGGCCGAGCCCTACCGCCGTGCCCGGCTGCTGTCGTTCCTCGATCCCTTCGCCCATGCCAAGGGCTCGGGCTACCAGGTGGTCCAGTCGCTGGTGGGGCTGGGCTCGGGTCATCTCTACGGGCTCGGCCTGGGAGGAGGCCGAGAGAAGTGGGGGCTCCTCCCCAACGCCCACACCGACTTCATCTTCTCGGTCATCGGCGAGGAGGGGGGCCTGCTGGGCGCGCTCATCGTGCTCTTTCTCTTCGGCGTCCTGGCGTGGTACGGGCTGCGGGCCGCCGTCCGTGCCCCGGACCGCTTCGGCGCCTTGCTGGCGGTGGCGGCCACGAGCTGGATCACGAGTCAGGCCGTCATCAACATCGGCGCCGTCATCGGCGTGCTCCCCGTCACGGGCATCCCGTTGCCCTTCGTCTCCTTCGGGGGCTCATCGCTCGTCATCACGCTGGTGGCGGCGGGAATCCTCGTCAACGTGGCGTCGCACGAGCGGCCTCCCGGTCTCAGCGTCCCGGCGGCCCCGTCGGTCCCGGGGGCCGCGAGCCGAGTCGTCCCCAAGGTCATCGACACACTGCGTCGCCGCGACCGCGGGTGAGTACCCGGCGCTACGCGCTGGTGGCGGGGGGAGGGACCGGTGGTCATCTCGTCCCCGCCTTGGCCGTGGCTCGCGCCCTGGGTGCAGGACACGGCCCCGCGTCCGTCGAGCTGGTGGGGGCTCGTCGTGGCCTCGACGCCCGGCTCCTGGCGGGCCAGGGCGTTCCCGTGACACTGCTTCCGGGCCGGGGCATCGCCCGTCGTCTGGACGCCCGTTCGTTGGTGGCCAACCTGGGTGCGGTGCTGGGCCTGGTGGCCGCCTTCATCGCCGCGGTGGTCGTCGTCGTCCGGCGCCGCCCCTCGGTGGTGGTGGCCATGGGCGGGTACGCGTCCGTGCCGACCGCCCTGGCGGCCGCCGTGGTGGGGATCCCGGTGGTGCTCGTGAACGTCGACGCCGTGCCGGGGGCGGCTAACCGTCTGGTGGGGCGTTTCGCACGCGCCGCCGCGGTGGCCTTCGAGGGCACGCCCCTGCCGCGCGCCGTCGTGACCGGTGCCCCGGTGCGCGACGGCATCGTGCAAGGCGCGCATCCCGATTCCGCCGCCCGCTCGGCGGCCCGCCAGGCGTTGGGGATCGCCGATCATCGGCTGGTGGTGGCGGCGGTCGGTGGTTCGCTGGGGTCGAAACGTCTGAACGAGGCCGTCTTGGAGCTGGCCGAGTTGTGGGCGCATCGTGCCGACGTGGCCCTGTACCACGTGGTGGGCCAACGTGATTGGGCGTGGGCCTCGGAGGCGGCGGGGCGGACGGCGTCGCGCGCCGACGGCGACGGGCTCTGCTACGTCCAGGTCGCCTATGAACAACGGATGGCGCTCTTCTACCAGGCGGCGGATGTCGTAGTCTCCCGGGCCGGTGCCAACACCGTGGCCGAGCTGGCCGTAATGGGCGTGCCGGCCATCCTGGTGCCGCTGCCGGGGGCGCCCGGTGACCACCAGCGCGCCAATGCCGAGGTCCTCGAGCGCGTCGGTGCTGCGGTGGTCGTGGCCGACCCGCAGTGCACCGGGCCCCGGTTGGCGACCGAGCTCGACACGTTGGCCTCGGACCTCGAGCGGCTGCGGGCCATGGGCGGTGCCGCCCGGCTCGTGGGTCGCCCCGATGCCGTGACGGCGGTGGCGGCACTGGCCCGATCCCATGCCCGCGCCCCCCGTGGTGGCGCCAGGAGGGCCCATGCCTCGTGAACCCGGCCGCGTCCACGGCACCCCGGGGCGAAGTGAACCGCTCGACCTGTCGCGTCCGCGGCGCGTCCATGTGGTGGGGGCGGGTGGTGCGGGCATGAGCGCCATCGCCTCGGTGCTGGCCGCCATGGGCCACGTCGTCACGGGGAGCGACCTCAAGAACTCGACGGCCCTCGAGCGCCTGGCGGCGAGCGGGGTGAAGGTCTTCGTGGGACATGACGCCGACCACGTCGCCGGCGCCGAGGTGGTGGCGGTGTCCACGGCCATCCCCGAGGCAAATCCCGAGCTCCAAGAGGCTCGGCGCCGGGGTCTCACGGTGGTGAGCAGGGCCGACGCACTGGCCGCCATCGCCGCCTGTCGCCGTTGCATCGCCGTGTCGGGTACCCACGGCAAGACCACCACGACCTCGATGTTGGCGTTGATCCTGATCGAGGCGGGATTGCATCCCAGCTTTCTCATCGGGGGCGACGTCAACGAAATCGGGACCAACGCCGTGTGGGACTCCGGCGATTGGCTGGTGCTCGAGGCCGACGAGAGCGACGGCACGTTCTTGCACCTCGTCCCCGATATCGCCGTGGTCACCAATGTCGAGGCGGACCACCTCGACTACTACGGGGACCTCGACCATCTTGTCGACGCCTTCGACCGGTTCCTGGCCTCGGGAGCGAGCGGGGCCGTGGTGGGTGCTGACGACGCCGTCGCCGCCCGCCTGGGCGCGGGGCGTGGCGCCGATCTCGTGGGGAGCACCCCGAATGCCACCCACCGAATCGAGGACATCGAGACGGGCGACGGCGTGTCGTTCGCGTTGCGGGTCGGCGGGGCCTTGCTCGGCCGCATCGCGCTCCCGGTGACCGGGGCCAACATCGCTCGCAACGCCGCGGTGGCGGTGGTGGCAGCCCAACGCGCCGGGGTGCCCTTCGAGGCGGCCCAGCGGGCCCTGGCGCGCTTCGCCGGCGTGGCCCGGCGCTTCGAGTCGCGCGGTGAAGCGCAGGGGGTGCGCTTCGTCGACGACTACGCCCACCTGCCGACCGAGGTCGAGGCGGTGATCGCGGCCGCACGAGATACGGCGCCGGGTCGACTGGTGGTGGTGTTCCAGCCCCATCGCTACAGCCGCATCGCGGCGCTGGGTGAGCAGTTCGCCGAGGCCTTCACCGGAGCCGACGTGGTTGTCATCACCGACGTATTCGCCGCCGGAGAGACGCCGCTCCCGGGCGTGACCGGGCGAGTCGTGGCCGACGCCGTGCACAGTGCCCATCCCACCCTCGATGTCACCTACATCGCCGGCCGTGCCGAGCTGCAGGCTCACGTGGCCGGACTGCTCGCCCCCGGAGACCTCTGTCTCACCCTCGGGGCCGGCGACCTGACGTCGCTTCCCGACGAGCTCCAGGCCACGACGCCGTGGTGAGCCCCGAGGTCTCTCGGCCGGCGGACTCGGACCGGGTCCTCGACACCATCGCCGACACCCTCGGCGACCGGGCGCAGCGGGGCGCGCCGTTGGGGGAGCGCACCACCTACCGGGTGGGCGGAATCGCCGGCGTGCTCGTCCATGCCCACGGCGAGGACGACCTCGTCGCCGTGCAACACGCCCTCGTGGCGTCGGGAGCGGCCGTTCCCCTGTTGGTCCTGGGGGAGGGGTCGAACCTCCTCGTGGCCGACGCCGGCTTCCCCGGTCTCGTCGTCCGCCTCGGGGTCGGCTTCGACGGGGTCGAGATCGGGGAGACGACGGTGCGGGGCGGAGGCGGGGCCAAACTCCCCGTCGTCGCCCGCAAGTCGGCGGCGGCGGGTCTGCACGGGCTCGAGTGGGGAGTGGGGATACCGGGATCGGTGGGCGGAGCGCTGCGGATGAACGCCGGTGGCCACGGCTCGGATATCGCCTCGGTGCTGGCCCGATGCCGCGTGTTCGACCTGATCACGGGGGAGGGCTTCGAAGCCCGTCCCTCGTCCCTGGCGCTCGGCTACCGGACATCGGGTGTCGGGCCTGCACAGGTGGTGGTGTGGGCCGACTTCTCCCTCCAGGCCGGGGACCGTGCCCGTGCCGAGCAGACCGTGGCAGAGATCGTGCGCTGGCGGCGGGAGAACCAGCCCGGCGGGTCCAACGCCGGTTCGGTCTTCGTGAACCCCGACGGCGATTCCGCCGGGCGCCTGGTGGAGTCCGCAGGACTGAAGGGCATGCGCCTGGGATCCGCCCAGGTGTCGACCAAGCACGCCAACTTCATCCAGGCCGACAAGGGTGGCTCGGCCGACGACGTGTGGCGGCTGGTCGAGCACGTGCGGGCCGAGGTGCTGCGACGCACGGGCATCGACCTGGAGCCCGAGGTGCGCATGGCCGGGTTTCCCCCCGGAGGACCCTCGACCTCGGGTAGAGGGTGAGGGTCGTGCCCGAGTCGCCCCCTGAGGGGTCGCCGCCGCCGGTTCCGCCCGAGGACGAGACCCCCGAGGCCCTGCGGTCCCGGACCGGGTCACCCGAGGCGGAGCAGCCTGAGGCCGCCTCACCAGAGGCGGAGCAGCCTGAGGCCGGGTCACCAGAAGCGGAGCAGCCTGAGGCCGGGTCGCCGGGGCCCGCCGACCCGACGTCGGTGGTGCACCCCCGGGTGTGGCAACGGCGCGTGGCGGTCCTACGAGAACAGGGCCACCGCCGGCTCCGCTGGGTCGTGGCCGGCGTGGCGGTCCTCGTGGTGGTGTGCGTGGCCCTCCTGGTGCTGCACACGCCACTCTTGGCGCTGCGCCACGCCACGGTCCGGGGCGCCCAGCACACCGGCACTCAGGCGGTGCTGCAGGCCGCGGGGCTCCTCGATGACCCACCGCTGATCGACGTGGACCCCAAGAGCACCGCCGCCGAGGTCGAGCGGCTCCCCTGGGTGGCGCACGCGGTGGTGGTTCGGCACTGGCCCGACAGCGTGACGATCATCGTGACCGAACGGGTCCCGGTGGGCTTGGTCGCCCGGCCGTCGGGCGGTGTGGCCGTGATCGACGTCTCGGGTCGTGTGCTGGCGTGGGAGGCGAGTGCCCCGCCCGGGCTCGTGCTGGTGGTGCCGGTGACCCCGGGTCTTCCCGGCACCGTCCTGGCCCGTCCCGCCCGGCCCGCGCTGGAGGTGGCGTCGGCCATGGCGCCATCCCTGGCGGCGCGCGTCGTGTCGGTGACGGCCAACGCCGAGGGCACGGTCTCGTTGGGCCTCGGGGGAGGGGTGAGCGCCGTGCTGGGTACGACGGCCGGGCTCGAAGCCAAGCTCACTGCTCTGGCCAGCGTTCTCGCCGGGGCGCATGTGTCGGGACCGGCGGTGATCGACGTGACGGTGCCCGACGAGCCGACCGTGGGACCACCCCCACCAGGGCCACGACGGTAGCCAAGACGCCGGTGACCTGGGTCTGGGCACTCGGAGTGGTCGTGGGTCTTCTTGACCGGTTCGCGGTGCCGCCGTATCGTGAGGGCACCTCGGCAGGCCCCGGAACGCATCCCAAATGAAGCTGTGGTCGAGGGTGAGGTCACCTGGTGCTCGGAGCCTGGGCAGCTCGACACCTGGCGGGGTTCCACGATGAGGCTCGAGGTTCGGGTCGTGGCGAGGAGGGTTGATGACCGGTCCAGCGCAGAGCAGCTACTTCGCTCTCATCAAGGTGGTGGGCGTTGGCGGTGGTGGTGTCAACGCCGTGAACCGCATGATCGAGGCCGGCCTGAAGGGTGTGGAGTTCATCGCCATGAACACCGACTCCCAGGCGCTGCTCATGAGCGATGCCGATCTGAAGCTCGACATCGGACGCCAGCTGACCCGGGGCCTGGGTGCCGGCAGTGATCCCGAGATCGGTCGTCAGGCGGCCGAGGAGCACCGGGTGGAGATCGAAGAAGCGCTCAAAGGCGCCGACATGGTCTTCATCACCGCCGGTAAGGGTGGCGGCACAGGCACCGGGGCCGCACCCGTGGTGGCCGAGATCGCCCGGGCGGGGGGAGCGCTCACGATCGGAGTGGTCACCCGTCCCTTCTCGTTCGAGGGCCGGCGCCGCTCGGTGCAGGCCGAGACGGGCATCCAGAACCTGAAGGACAAGGTCGACGCCATCATCATCATCCCCAACGACCGTCTCCTCACCGTCTCGACCGAGAAGACGTCGATGATGAGCGCCTTCAAGATGGCCGACGAGGTCCTGCTCCAAGGAGTCCAGGGCATCACCGACCTCATCACCGTGCCCGGGCAGATCAACACCGACTTCGCCGACGTCCGCATGGTCCTCGCCAACGCCGGCACCGCCATCATGGGTATCGGCCAGGCGTCGGGTGACGGCCGAGCCGTGAACGCAGCGCGCGGTGCCATCACGAGCCCGTTGCTCGAGGCGTCGATCGAAGGGGCCCGGGGGATCCTGGTGGACATCGCCGGTGGCCCGGACCTGGGGCTGTTCGAAGTGAACGAGGCCATGGAGATCATCCACGGCCATGCCCATCCCGACGCCAACATCATCTTCGGCAACGTGATCGACGACTCGATGACCGAGTCGGTGCGCGTCACGGTGATCGCGGCGGGGTTCGAGCGCTGGGAGGAGGGACGCGGCGGTGAGCCGCGGCCCGAGGACCGCAGCCAGGTGCTCGGTTTCGACAACGTGCACGAGGACATCTTCGCCACGCCCGACGACGACGACCTCGATCTTGGTGACGACGAGTTCGACGTCCCGTCGTTCCTCCGCTAGCGCCGACACGCGGCTGGCGGGCACGTCGGTCCACGCCCTGTGGACCGGTGCCGGCGACGGGGATCAGCGGCTCGGCGGCGCCGGCCCCATTCCGCGGACCGTGCCCCCTGATCTGGTGATTCGTGATCTGCGCCAGGTCCACGGCGGTGGCGTCGTGGTGGCGGGCGCTCCCGTCCCCGGCGGGGCCGTGCTGTGGGCGGCGGGGGCCGACGGGGCACCCCCCGAGGGCGATGCCGTGGTGTCCGGCGACGAGGGCTCGGTGCTGGCCGTGCGGAGCGCGGACTGCGCCTCGGTGGCACTGGGATCCCCCGAAGGCGTCCACGGCGCCGTGCACGTGGGATGGCGGGGGCTCGGGGCCGCGGTGCTGGCGCGGGCCATCGACGTGATGCGGCGCCTGGGGGCCGGCACCGTCGTCGCCGGGCTGGGCCCGTGCATCGGCCCGTGCTGCTACGAATTCTCCGACGCCGATCTCGATGGACTGGTGGCGTCGTGCGGCCCCGAGGTGCGCGCCACCACGACGTGGGGGCAGGCCTCGCTCGACCTGCCCACCGCGGTGCGTGGCCAGCTGTCACGCTCCGGAGTGTCGTTGGTCGTGGCGTCCGGCCAGTGCACGATGTGCACCCCGGGGTACTTCTCGCATCGCGCCCGGGGGGACGGGGCGCGCCAGGCCCTGCTCGTGTGGCGCGAGCGGTAGCGCGCCGGCTCGTGCCCCCGTCGGTGCCCAGAGTCCTGGCCAGCGCCCCGCCCGCCGAGGTGGTGAGGGCGCGGGTGGAAACGTTGCGGCGCCGCATCGAGGCGACGGGAAGAGATCCGGCCGGCGTGCGCATCGTGGCGGTGACGAAGGGGTTCACCGCCGACGCCGTGCACGCGGCGCGCCGTGCCGGGCTCTATGACATCGGGGAGAACTACGCCGACGAGTTGCTGGCCAAGGTGGCGGGGGACGCCGAGACCGGCGTCACCGGCATCACCTTAGACACCGACACCGGCGCCGTCGACGGTGATGACGGGCCGGCGACGCGTTGGCACTACCTCGGAGCAGTGCAGCGCCGGCGGGTGCGCGCCCTCGCGCCGGTGGTGTCGTGCTGGCAGACCTTGAGTCGCGTGGCGGAGGGCACCACGATCGCATCGCACGCGCCCGGCGCCACTGTCCTCGTGGAGGTGGAGACCACCGGGGCCCCGGGGCGCAACGGCTGTGTGCCGTCGGAGGTCCCCGCCCTCGTGGCGTCGTTGCGGGGCGAGGGCCTTGACGTGCGCGGGCTCATGACCGTTGCCCCCCCGGGGGAACCCGAGCAGGCCCGGCCGGCCTTTCGCCTGACGGCCCAACTGGCCCGCGACCTCGGGCTTCCCGAGGTGTCGATGGGCATGACCGACGACCTCGACGTGGCGTTGTCCGAGGGCAGCACCATGGTGCGCGTGGGGCGTGCGTTGTTCGGAGAACGGGCGCTCCGACCGGCCTGAGGGAGTGGTCTACGGTGGTGTTTGTCCATCCCCATGTGCCTGGTCGGAGGCACTACGCTGTGAAATGGGAGGCTGGCGATGGCGTCTGGATTCTTCAAGCGGTCCATGGTGTATCTGGGCCTGGTCGACGACGAGTATGACGAGTACGACGAGTATGAGCCGCGCGCGCCCGTGGGGCAACGGCTGAGCCAACGGGTCTCGCTCGCCGCTGAGGAAGAGGACGAGCCCACTTCCTCGGTAGCCACCAGCACCATCCGGCCCCTGGGACGCGAGGACTACGGGTCGTCGTCTCCCACCATCACTCCCCGCACCATGGGCAGTGTGGTGCGGCCCGTGGTGGCCGAGCCCGGGGCGCGTGTGCACGTGGTGGCGCCCATGCAGTTCGGCGACGCCCGGCAGATCGCCGACCGCCTCATGGCCAACCAACCCGTGATCGTGAACCTTCAGGTCGCGGATCGCGAGCTCATGCGTCGCATGATCGACTTCTGCAGCGGTGTGGCCTACGCGCTCAGCGGCAAGATGGAGCGCGTAGCCGACAAGGTCTTCCTGGTGACCCCCTCGAACGTCAAGGTGTCGGCGGAGGAACGTCAGCGTCTCCAGGAGAACGGGCTCCTGCGGCCCTGAGCGCCGCGACGTCGAGCCCTGCCACCTTGCACCGCCACCTGACGCCGTAACCTCGTCATCGTGCTCCGCACCGTCGTCGTCCTCCTGCTCGAGATCTATCTGTGGGGGGTCCTGTTCCCCCGTGCCCTGCTGAGCTGGTTCCCGGCCCCGCCGGGCTCCACCCTGGCCAGCATCAACTCTGTGCTGTATCGGCTGACCGAGCCCGTGCTGGGGCCCGTGCGCCGCATGCTTCCCACCATGCAGGCAGGGGGCTTCGGCATCGACCTGTCGTTCATCATCGTGTTCATCGGCATCCAGTTGGTGGTGATCCCGATCGCGTACCGGCTGCTCTAGCGGCCGGGCCGGCCACGCCCCCCGGTCCTCCAGGCACCACCGTCGGGCGGTTCCGGGGACCATCGCCGCGCCCGTCAGCAGGCCCCTGGCGGCCGTGGCTAGGATCCGTCGCATGGAAAGTGGAAAGCCGACAGGCCAGGGCTCGAGCCTCGACAGCCTGCGTACCGTCGAATTCCGCCAGACTCTTCGCGGGTATCACATCGACGACGTAGACGAGTACCTCGAACGCGTGGCGGTAGATGCCGAGGCGCTGCAGGAACAGGTGCGTCAAGCGGGGGAGCGACTCAGGCAGGCCGCCGAGCGCATCGCCCAACTCGAGGGCATGTTGCAGGAGGTGCAACTCCAGCCTCAGGCGAGCGCGCCCGTCAGTGACGACACCTTGCAGCGCACGTTGTTGCTGGCCCAGAAGTTCGTCGACCAGACCCAGGCCGAAGCCGAGGCTCAGGCCCGCGTGCTCGTATCCGACGCCGAGGACCGCGCCCGTCGGGTGCTCAACGAGGCCGAGCAACGGGCGAAGTCGGTCACCGAGGACACCGAGCGGCACCTGCGCGAAGAGATCACCAGGTTGGAGTCGATCCGTGCTCAGCTCGCCGGCGACGTCGAGACCATCGGTCGCCACATGGAGAACGAGCGCAACCGGTTGCGCGGCGCGTTGAGCGACATGCTGACGTGGGTGGACGAGCACGTGCAGCCGTCGGGCTCGATCCTGGCCCAGCGCGCGGCACCACCGCCCATGGCCCGTCCCAGCGACGACCTTCCCATGATGGGTACGCCCCGGCCCGGCGAAGAGATCCCCACCGTCGCCGCGCCTGATGCTGTGGGCGGCGTCCCGGGCCACGAGCCTTCGGCCATGACCCTCGAAGGCGGCGGCCGGACCGCGGTCCCCGTGCAGGGCAACGCCGCCACCGGCGGGGCCCACTCCATGGACGGCGACGCTCCCACGGTGGACAGCGACCACCAGGGCATCATGACCATGGACGACACCAGCCAGCCGCAGCCCATCGCGCCTCGCTGAAGGGAAGGACGCCGGGGCTAGGCCTCGGCGCAGGGAGACCTGGTCACGGACACGGCCACCTCGTCCCCGGGCGTGACCTCGATGTCGAGCGCCAGGGTCTGCTCGGCCACGTAGGAGCGGTGCGCCTCGATGGCCGCCGCCGTTGCGGCGGGGG
>Ga0208849_1001364_pt1 | contig 17339 bp, 18 predicted proteins | sample NGESurdeep072012_10_FD_184470 | JGI IMG/M metagenome (GOLD analysis project Ga0208849, IMG submission 184470) | Arctic peat soil microbial communities from Barrow, Alaska - NGEE Surface sample 53-3 deep-072012 (SPAdes) | ecosystem: Environmental > Terrestrial > Soil > Wetlands > Peat ...
CGTCGCGCGTCGCCGGCAGCGCGTCTAGCGAGACCACGCCGGCCACCAACCCGTCATCGCCGACGTCGAGATAATGATCGGTGGACCATTCGCGTGCCCATGCGCGATCGGAGCCGGAACCGATCTTCAGACGATCCTCTTCCGTCTGCAGATAGACGATTTCGTCTTTGGCCTCCTTGGTCTGCATGAATGCCGGAAGATCGGAAGGCATGTGCGCCACCGCCGCGGTGCCGATGATCATGTGGCCTTTGAGACCCCACGCCTGCGCGGCGCCGGCGGAACAGATGATGATCGCGACAATCGCAGTCGCGCTCGCAATGTATGATCGCTTCATGACGTCCTTCCACAACGCGAGGCCCTGAACCGTGGCGTGGCCGTTCGCGTAGGGAAAGCACGAAACCCGCGGCGCCGCGGGTTTCGTGGATGAATGTATGATGATGCCGTGCGGTCAGTCTTTTTTCTCGACCTCGGTGTCGTGCGCGGCAACACCGCGCATCGGATTGTTCGGGCAGCGCCGGCATGCGTATGCCGCCAAATGCCGGAAAACGGGCCGGCTCACTTCGCGCCGCGCGGTCAAACGAAAACGTGTGTACGCGTCGTCGAAAGCGGCCTCGATGCCCGCTCCTTCACCATCGAATAGATCACGCGTGAAGTGCTCGCAGCAAGCCGAGCACATCGTATCGGTCTTGAACAACGGGCATTGGATTTGCGAATCGCCGTGCTCGCCGAAACGATTCCATGCGTCCGGCGACGGTTTTTCCTGTGTGTTCAACAGGCCTTCGAGAAGTTGGTCGACTGCGTCTTGCATGGTATTAGGACTAGGCCGGCAGTGATTTTGTGACGGTTCAGATAACTGAAGCGGCGCAATGGATGACGATATCGCTGTGGTGGGCCAACTAGCCGGTCCAGGTACTTACCGCTGCACGGCTTGCGGACGCGAAACGCAAGAGTACGCGTTGTCGTTCGAAATCGAAGCCTGCCCATGTGGTAATATGTCATATCGCCGCGTGGACTAGAGGCGTTTATGGCGTACCGCTGGCGAATGCACGATCGCGGATCCGGTCCGGCCGTACTTTTGTTACATGCATTCCCGTTCGACGCGAGGATGTGGGACGCGCAAGTAGAGGCGTTATCCACGTCACACCGCGTGATCTCAGTCGATATGCCGGGATTCGGCGGTGCGCCCCCGTGGATCGACGCGCCGAGCTTAGACGCGTGGGCTCTCGATCTGCTCGCCCAATTGCGAATTCAAGGCGTGACAGGCGCGACGATCGCGGGCTGCTCGCTCGGAGGTTATCTCGCCTTTGCCATCCACCGGGCGGCGCCCGACTTCATACGAGGCCTTGCGCTGGTCGACTCCCGCGCCGTGCCGGACACGGCGGAGCGCAGAGCGGCGCGTCTCGCCGACGCCGCACGTGTGGCTCGCGAAGGCCCGGCATTTTTCATAAACGCCGCTCGCGAGGATTTGGCCATTGAGCTCGGGGCATATCCTGCGGCGCTCGCGTCCGCAACGGCGATGCTCGACGATGCGACCGGCGATGGCATCGTCGGCGCTTTGGTCGCCATGGCCGGGCGGCCGGATGCGGGGCCGCAGTTGAAACCGCTAGAGGTACCCGTCACCGTGATCCGCGGTGAGCGCGATCCAATCGTCGGTGCGGACGAGGCTCGCGCGATGGCGGCGGAAATTCCCGGTGCGACGTTCACTGAAATTGAAGGCGCCGCCCATATCCCCACATTCGCGCGGCCCAGCAGCGTAACCGATGCTCTCTTCTCGTTATTGGCGCGCACCAAGTAACGATCGACTTCGTTGTGTCACGAATCGACGCGCTTGCCATTCTTGTATATCCACGGCATGGCTTCGGCGGATGCGTATGCCTCCCAGCCGGCAGTCTTGCGGCCGCCAAACGATGCGAGAATGCGCACGCCGCATGCGGCCTTCTCCTTTCCGAAGCCCGGCAGTGCGAGCAGCCGGTCGAATAGTTCGGGCGCCTTCGTCACCTTTTCCCAGACGCGTTCGCCGCGGTTGCCGTAGTCGTCGGCGATGATTCGGCATAGCTGCTGCACCCGCTTCGCCATCATTCCCGGAAAGCGATGGATAGCGGGCTTCTCGCGGAAGGCCTTATCGAGATCAACCGGACGCATGGACGCGATCTTGCGCGCGTCGAGATGGCCGATCCGCTCTCGCAAGACGAACGGCCCAGCCAAGGCTTTTTGCGAAGGCACTTGCTGCTCCAGACACAGACCGATCAGCAGCGCGGTGCCGCTCCCGGCGAGCAGCGCGTTGGCTTTTTCGTTAGCCGTGAACGGATAGTTCGGTTTGCGCATAGCGGAGCTTTAGAGAAGACGCTGCGCCGACCTTTTGTTCAAGAGGCAACGCGTGCGTCTCTCGACAATCCTTCGAAAATCGGAGGGTCAAGTGATGAACCGAAAACTTCGTCCGTTGTCGCTGGTGGCGTTGGCCGTAGTTTTGGCATCCTGCGACCACCTCACCACCGGTGCCGTGCCACATCCTGCCGGCGCATCCGGTCAAGACAAATCGCTCGTTCGTTATTCCGCTCCGTCCGGGCCGTCGCGCCGGGTCGCCAGCGTGCGCGCGAATTGCGGCGCAGTGCCCGATGGATTCGCGCGATGTTTTTCGCTCGTGCGGACCGACGCGTTCGCCAGGACTTTTCCCGACCAGTCGGGGTATGGGCCGAGCGACTTGCAGGCGGCCTATAAGCTGCCGTCGGTCACCGCGGGCTCTGGTCAAACCGTCGCAGTCGTCGATGCATACGACGATTCGACGGCGGAATCCGATCTGCAGATCTATCGCAGTCATTTCAGTCTGCCGGATTGCACGACGGCGAACGGATGTTTTTCGAAAGTGAACCAACGCGGCGATCCGCAGCCGCTGCCTGGCCAAGACTCCGGCTGGGCCGCCGAGATCTCACTCGATCTCGACATGGTATCCGCCGTCTGCCCCAATTGCCATATCTTGCTTGTCGAAGCAGACGACGCGTCGAACAAGAGTCTCGGCAAGTCGGTGGACACAGCCGCGAGGCTCGGCGCCAATGCGATCAGCACGAGCTTCGGATCTTCGGAGATCGGAAGCAGGATGTTTGAAAGACACTACTTCCACCCCGGTCATATGATCACGGCAAGCATCGGCGACAACGGCGTGAACGTCTCGTTTCCGGGATCTTCGCCTGACGTCACGGCAGTGGGCGGCACAACGCTCATACGCGCGCACAACCGGCGCGGATGGACGGACGCGATCTGGAGTGGAGTCAGCCCGCAATGCAGCGCTGTGTACCCAAAACCTTCGTGGCAAGTGAACACGGGATGCGCGATGCGAGCGTCGGGCGACGTCGGCGCAGTGGCGGATCCGAACACCGGTGTCACGGTCGTCTTTCGGAATCAGTTCGCCGTGTTCGGCGGCACGAGCGTATCGAGTCCGATCATCGCAGGCGTGTACGCGCTTGCGGGAAACTCGAGCACGCTTCATTTTGGCCAGCACAGTTATAACAATCTCAAGGATCTCTTCACCGTGCGCGGCTTCACGAGCCATTCATGTGCGAACGCCTGCCGGGATAGTCAAGGCTATACAGGTTCCACCGGCAACGGAACCCCTCACGGCGTGGGGGCGTTCTGACGTGACGATGTTGTTTTTCATAATCATTTCACCGCGCGTACGTACCATCTGCCAATGAATAGAATATATTGGGCAGCGCTGCTCATGCTGACGTTTGGTTCGGCGGCTTGCACGCCGGGCGCCGTCAGCGCTCCTGCAGGTGCCGGCATATCCGGCAAAGCCACTATCATCCACGTCAGCCTGATCAAGTACGCGAAGCAGTCGTCGCCGTACGGCGAGGTCGCCGGTTATAGCCCGAACGTGGTCACCATCCAGCACGGCTCGACCGTGCAGTTCGTCAACGACGACACTTTCTCGCACACGGCCAGCAGCGTCGGCACGAGCGGGTTCCCAAGCGGCGATCCGTTCTCGAACTCGGCGCTCACGCAAAGCGGCAAGGATCTTGCCGACGCAAATTGGTCGAGCGGGAGCCTGCAAGGCAACACCGCGTCGCAGACGTTCTCGGCGAACACGCCGGGCACGTACTACTTCGGATGCTTCTATCACTACGCCACGCCGATGCGCGGAGTCATCGTAGTCCAATGACCGCACGTTCGACGCTCGCCGCCATGCTCGCCGTCGCCTTCCTCGCCGCGCTTTCCGCCCGACCGGCGCAGGCGGTCCCGATTTTCGCCGAGCGCTACGGGTTTTCGTGCGCGCAATGCCACACCGCGGTTCCGGATCTCAACGCATTTGGAAACGCGTTCCGCAAGGCCGGCTACCGGTTGCCGAAAGTCCCCACGCACCACGACTTCCCGTTCGCGATCCGCTTCCAAAACACGTGGACCAAGGATCTACTGCCGTCACAGACTCGGCGATTCAACAATCTGCTCGTGCTCATCAGCACCTCGAACTTCGGGCACAACGACGAATACTCGTATTTCACCCGCTATCTCTTCGGCAGCCAAGGTGCGGCAGGCAGCCTCTATTACTTGTTCGGCCAACACGTCGACGATCGCGGCCGCATCGCGCGGCTCGGCCTGTTCGGCCTCGAAACCATCGATCAAGTCACGCAGCGCAACGACACGATCACCGCGCCGATCGCCTACACTGAAAGCGTCGGCCATAGCAGCGCGAACTTCACCACGCCTCGGCTCGGCGCCATGATCGGCGAGCGCAATAACTCGGAAGACTGGTCGCTTGTCGTCGCTTTCGACGAGTACCACGGCGCGGCGTACGGGGCGCCCGCACCGCCGTCCGATCTTGCGCAGTCGTTCACGCGTCCGGAGTTGTTCGGCACCGCAACATTTCAACTCGATCCGAGCCTGAAAGTCGGTGTCCTCGGCCTCGATGGTGAGCGCACGTTCATCTCGCGCACGAACGCGACCACCTTCGACAATATCTACTATCGAGACGGTGTGCAAGCCGAATGGTCGTCCGACCGGTTCGACCTCACAGCGCAGCAGCTTTGGGGGCGCGACCAGAATTCCGACGGCTTCGGCACCCCGGCCGGTTTCAGCGGCGGCTTCTTGAACCTGAAATACCGGCCTACCCGGCATTCATATTTGGCTCTCCGCTACGACGCGGCGGCCAACCCCTTCTCCACGCGCGACCTCACCATGTACGGGGTCTTCGCGCCCACGATCCATTCGCGTTTTGTCCTTGAACAGGTTCGCCCGCTCGGGCGGCCGGGCGCAACTCCGGTCACGTCGGCCCAAATTCTGTTCGCGGTCCCGTTCGTAAAAAAGTGATGCCGGGGCGGATGGCCAATTCATCCGCGCGGCACCGTCTGTCTAAAGGGAAGAGGACCGCCGCTTCGTCATTTTCATTGCTCGTGGCCGCTCTTGTAGTCGGCTCGAAGCCGACGGCGGCTGGAGAACGCCCATGCTGCCTGCTTTGATCTTAGCCGCGGCTCTCACCGCTTCGGACCCCATACGCGAGGTCGTCTATAAAGTTTCGTACACCCACAGGCTCGATGCCAACCAGGAGACGTACGGAGGACAGGTATCCGACGACGCCGGGCACGTGCACCAGAATCCGCCGTTCAATTCGAAAGAGGGCGTCACGAGCGACAACGGCACGGTGACCATCGACGTGATGCAGGTCGCGGGTGACACGCTCGGCATTCGCCTCGTCGAGCACTGGGATGGCAGCACGCCATCCAACACGTACTTCGGCAACGTGGGCGCCGACGGATCGGTAAATTTTTCGAATCCTCAAGTCACCGATGTATCCCGTACGATCTTGGGGTTCTTCTCACCAGGATTCCTCGGCGGACGGTACGTCGATAAAGGCATAACGTGGACGCAGACCGCATCTGGTTCGGGTCTCGACGTCAATTCGACGTTTACGATCGGCGACGTCGATGGGCCGATCGCGTCGGTCGCCGAGACCACGATCATCAAGAGCAGCAACGTGCGTTCCATGGACACGCTGACGAAAGGTTCGATCACGTACAAGGCCACGAAGCTCGTGCCGATCTCGGGGCAGATCCAATCGCTCGCGTACCGGTCCGACGCTGAGACAAGCACCGATGTGACCACCATCATCCACTTCGACCGCGTGTCCGACACGCTCGATTCAACTCCGTGACGCCGGACCGGGGAGAAAGCTCTTCGTGATATTCGCACTCATCGCCGCGGCCGCCATAAGTGCTCCCACGCCGCAGCCGCTTCGCGAAGTGGTTTATCACGTCTCGTACGTGCGCCACACGAACTCCACGGCCGGCAACGGCGACAGCGACCACGGCACCGTGACCGTGGACGTCATGGCGGTGTCGCACAACGCGCTTGGCCTCAAGGTCACCGAACGCTGGTCGAAGAGCCCGACGGCTCTGGTCGCGCTCGGCACGGTGGAACCCACAGGGAGCGTGGTTTTCGCCGCCGGTGCGCTCAAAGACGTCACGTACCAACTGCTGCCGTATTTCGCGCCGCAGCTCGTTCCGCCGCAGCCGCTCGAACCCGGAGTCGCCTGGACCGTGAAGGATGACCGCAAGACGCTGACTGCGAGAACTTCGTATTCAGTGCTGTCAGTCCAAGGCACCAGCGTGACGATCAGCGTCAAGCAGACCGTGGCCGTGCACGATGCCACCCACTCGCAGATCACGTCGAGCGGAACGGTTGTATACGAACCGCGGCTATTGGTACCGCTTTCGGGCGACATCACCAAACGGTTGTCGTTGCAGATCAGCGGCGCGCCGCAAACCGTCTTGCTCTCGCTTCATTTCGCCCGCTCGTCCGACACTCGCGACCCACAATAGGCCTTGTACTAGGGCAAGCATCGCTTGCCCAATTGGGTGAGCGTTGCTCACCCTAGTACAGGTTGGTCAACCTAGTACAGAGGGAATACTACGCCATCGCTTTTGCCAGCACGATCAGCGACCGGTCGTAGCGATAGACGACGCCCATATGGCCGTCGTCATATTCCTCGTGGATGTAGCGGACTCCGAGCGCGTCGAAACGGCTGCACATGATGCGCGCGCCGAGGTGGAGATTCCATTCGTCTTTCAGACCCGCGTCGAGGAAGATGGCTTTCATCGACCGCAGCGCCGAGGCGTGAAGGGGCGCCATCTGCACCGGATCTTCTGCAATCCAGCGTTCCCACACGTCGGCTCGGATCTCGCCGGTCTTCTCGTCCATCGGCAGGTCGAACCCGTACGGCGACTCTGCGTTGGGAGAATAGCACGCGGCCATTGCGAGCATCATCAAGGTCATCGTCGCGTCGTGAAGCTTTTTCGGCATCGCGTCGAACGCGCGCAGAAATTCCGTGACCCCGCCATATTTCTCCAACTGCATGAAGAACTTCGGGAAATCGGGTTTGAAGCAGTGCTCGAAATAGCAGTCACCCGAGTGCGATCCGAAGGCGCCGAAAACATCCGGATGCCGCATGGCGAGGCGCATCGCACCATAGCCGCCGCTCGACTTGCCGCTGACGGCGCGGTGAGCGCGGCCTTTCATCGTGCGCAACCGGTCGTCCACCAGCGGCACGAGTTCGTCGACGACGTAGTCTTCGTAACGCCCGACTGCGGGCGAATTGAGATACTGGCTGCCGCCGTAACGAGTGAAGCAATCCGGCATGACGACAATAGCAGGGAGCATCAAACCGGATCCGATGAGCCGGTCTAGCCTGCGGTCCATGGACTCGGCAAATGGATCGAAATTGAGGAGCATCCGCCCCGTGCCCGTGAAGCCGGGTAGGAAAAAAATGACCGGATACCTTGCGCTGCCTGCATCGTAGCCTGGCGGCAGATAACAACACGTATCCCGCTGATGCGGATCGTGAAGGGCGTTGCCTTTCAGCACATCCGACGAATGCTTCAGGATTTCGATCCGGCCATGGTCGCTCATGCGCGCTTCTGTTCTCGCGCAGGGCGGCGATGTCATTGAACGACGTGCGGGTGCGCGGAGACTAGGGGTCCTGCGTCAATCGCCTTGCAAGGCGCGCAGGCGCCGCAGATAGTTCATGCTGATCGTGCTTTGGACAAGTGACACCGGCAGAGCGCGGTCGCGCAAGTAATGCGTGAGCCGCCGCTGCACCCAGCCGGGGAGGTCGTCCGAATGATACCAACGCGTGCCGTTTGCGCAGCCGATGACGAGTCCGAGCATCGCGCCCAAGACAAGACTTAGCGCGAAGAAAAGGTCGAGGCGCGAGTAGTCGCTCGCATCGTATAAGAAGTATGGGAGCGCGCCGACGAACACGCCGATCGCACCGCCGCCGATCGCAAGTGCGATGGAAATGGCAAGCACGTACATGCCATGCAGGCCCTGCACCGGCTTGAAGCGTCCGATCGCCGAGCGATTCCGTACCGGTCTTGGCCGCACGCGCCTTGCTCCAGTTACTTCCCGATTTTCAAGGTCTTCAGATACTCCGCGCCGAGCTTGTATTGCGCGGCTTCGGCGTCCTGGCCGGTCTTCGCGTGATTGGTGTGATATTTGCGCAGCATGGACATGCCGACGGTCACGACCTCTTCAGGTGGTCCGCTCAGCGCGACCTGCCGCGACCAAAGATAGCCGGCGACGAGACCGGCCACGATTCCGAGAGCCTGCGACAAGACGAATTTGAAGTCGCCCGATGTCGGATCCGCGTTGTTTCCATAGAAGAGTCCGCCGAGCATCGCGCCTAACATCGCACCGATGAGCAGCGACACCACAAACGGCGCCGCGATCTGCAGCCAACGAATATTCTTCGTGGTCTGCACGATAGTGCTCGGGTCGGCCAATTCTATGCTCTTTTTCACGTGTCTATAGCCTCTCGCTCGGATTGGTACTCTGTTTAAGGAATATCGGCTATTTCGGGCTCTCAGCCTCGCCGTGGGCCTGTCGGTGTGACGCACGCCACACTCAAAGGAGCTACCGATGTGCCGCCGTAATCCGCCTCGTATGATTCAGCGCGAACGCATGGTCGAGTCGCTCCTCGATCTCGTGAAAATCGACAGCCAGTCCAAAGAGGAACTGCCTGTTGCACAGCGGCTCATGAGCGATCTGCAAGCCATCGGCGCCGATGTCAGAATCGACGACGCGGGAAGCAAGGTCGGCGGCAATTCGGGCAACGTCATCGCCAGATTTGCGGGCACCAAGCCCGACGCGCCACCGCTGCTGCTCTCTGCTCATATGGACACGGTCCCGCCGGGCAGAGGGGTGAAGCCTGTCCGCATGAGCGACCGAATCAAGACCGACGGAACCACCGTTCTAGGCGGCGATGATAAGAGCGGCGTGGCCGTCATCCTCGAAGTGCTGCGCGCACTGAAAGAGAACGCGGTGCCGCACGGCGACATCGAAGTCGCCTTCTCGATCTGTGAAGAGATCGGTTTGCTCGGCGCGAAAAATCTCGACGTCGCCGCGTTGCGAGCGCGGGAAGCCATCGTGCTCGACGCCACCCACGCGTCGTTTTGCTTCACGCAGGCGCCGTCGGCCGACCACTTCGAGTTCACCGTGCACGGACTGGAAGCGCATGCCGGCCTCGCACCGGAGACCGGCATTTCGGCGGTGCGCGTCGCAGCCGAAGCGATCGCGGCCATGCCGCTCGGCCGCATCGATGCGTTGACCACGAGCAACATCGTGATCGTATCCGGCGGCGCGGCCACCAACGTCGTGCCAAACGAATGCGTCGTTCGCGGCGAAGCGCGCTCGCTCGACGACGCGACCTTGGACAAGACAACAGCCGCCATCAGGCTGTGCTTTCAAGAAGCCGCAGCTCGCGCGACCGCGACCGTCGACGGCAAGGTCCAACGCGCGTGGATCGAAGAGCGAAGCGGGCGCGACTACGAGAGCATGCATGTGCCCGACTCGGATCCGTTGGTCCGCGGTCTGCTGGCCGCCGCGGCTGCGGCCGGAACCGCGGTCACCACCGCCAGCATCGGCGGCGGTTGCGACGCGAACGTCTTCAACCGGCGCGGCATCAGAGCGGTGAATTTCGGGACCGGCATGCGCGATATCCACACCGTCAACGAGTGGCTCGATCTCGCGGACTTCTACACGTGCGCCGATGTCGTGCTGGAGTTCGTGCGCGCGCGCGCTTCCTAAGACAGGCCGCATCGCCGCGGCGACAGAAAGTCCCCCGTTATGGCCCTTTATCGCCAATTTTCGCTCAGCAGCACGCCGGTGGTTTTCGGGCTACTTGCGGCATTTGTCGTGTTATTTCTCGTGGCGTTTTTCGGCATTGGCGGACAGTTTCTCGCTGCATTGGTCTGGTCGCCAACACTGACGTGGATTCAGAGCCTTCAGCTCTGGCAGCCGTTCACGTTTCCATTCGTCCATCTCGGATTTTGGCCGCTGTTCTCCGATGGTCTCGTCCTCTTCTTCTTCGGCGGTTCGCTCGAGCGCGCGTGGGGGAGCCGCCGTTTCGCCTTCTTCTTTTTCGCAAGCGGCATCGTCGCCGGTCTCGTGATCATGCTCATCAGCCCGCTGAGCGCGGCGCCGCCGTTCTTCGGGATGATCGGCGGCTTCATCGCGGTCGTGGTGGCATTCGCAGCGCTCAATCCGACCGCGACGGTTTACCTCTTCCTCTTCCCGCTGCAAGCGCGTTGGCTCGCGCTGCTTGTGGTCGCCTATGAATTCTTCGCCAACTTCATGCGCTACGGCTCGGTCGGTCAAGCCGCCGCCGTCATCGCCGGAGTTTCGACGTTCTCATGGGCGTTTGCCACGTACCGGCCGAGTTTTGCAATCCCAAGCGGCAAAGGCCCGAGCTTTCGAGAGCGGTTCGACCGATGGCAGCAGCGCCGGCGGATGCGTTCGTGGCAGCGTCGTGTGTCGCGAATCGACAAACCCGAGGACCTGTTCAAACGCTGAGCGTCGTCCTTCCGTAATTCTGCTTGACATTGTCCCTCATTTCTAATTATATTTAATTACTATGACTGCGAGAGCAGAACAATCCACGCTAACCTTGATCAAAACCGCCCCTTTATCGGGCAGCGGTCCGCTTTATATGCAAGTCGCGGACGCCATCGGATCGCTCATCACCGGCGGAAAACTCAGGAGCGGGGCGGTCATGCCTCGCGTCCGCGACTTGGCGGGGCAATTGCGCGTCAGTATCGTCACCGCGGCTCATGCGTATCGCGTGCTCGGCGAACGCGGCCGGCTCGCCGGACGCCCCGGTGTGGGCACGTTTGTGGCCGAACCGCCTGCACGGCCGGTAGACCCTCCGGCGCCCGACGCCCAAAGCCTCATCTGGCAAGATTCATTCATCCGTCCGCGCGCGCAGACGAACCTCAGCCACATCTATCGCTTGCCTCACGCGTGCAGCAACGCTCAGTTTTCTTTCTTCAGCGTTCCGTCGTACGCGGGTGAGATGCTCGCACCGTCGCGGCGCGCCATGCGGCGCATTGCCTTGGATTCCGAGTTCAGCGCGGTACACCCCACCGACACGCAGGGCGCACCCGATCTGCGCGCAGCCATAGCCGCGTTTCTCCACGATGAGGGCATTGAAGCGGGTGCGGATCGTGTGCTCGTCACCAACAGCCACGAAGAGACGCTCGTGCTCACGCTGCTCGCGTTCTGCCATGAGGGCGACGTGGTGGCGATGGAAGATCCAAGTCAATTCTGTCTTGTCGATGCAGTGCGGCTGCGCAATCTGCGCATGGTCGGGATTCCCATGGACGGTAAGGGCATGCGCACCGACGTGCTTGAAGCGGCCGCCGCGCGCGAGCCGATACGGCTTGTCGTCACCACGCCGCGTGCGCACAACCCCACCGGCTTGGAGCTCCACCCCGCGCGGCGCGAGCATCTCATGGAGCTTGCGGCCAAGCACAATTGGCTCATCTTCGAGTGCGATCCGTTCGCGCCGCTCAACTATCGCGGCCGCCCGCAAATGCCGCTCTTCACCGCCGATCGCGATGGGCGTGTCATCTACGCTCGACCGGTGTCGCGCGGACTATTGATGAACATGGGCGCTACCCTGGCCACCGGACGCGTGCTCGAGCAGTTGGTCCAAGCAAAAGACGTCATCGATCGCGGGTCCGACGTGTTTCTTCAATTAGTGCTGCGCCGTCTGTTCGAGGCCGGTTCCATCGCGCGGCAAGAATCGCAGATGCGACGTCAATGGGCGGATCAGCTCACCGCCATGCTCGGCGCGCTCGAGCGGAACATGCCGCACACCGTGCATTGGACCCGGCCGCGCGCCGGCGGATCGGTTTGGGTCACGATGCCGGATGGCTGTTCGGGCGAGGCCCTTCTCGCGCGCGCGCTGGAAAAGAGCATCTCCTTCATCCCTGGCCGGGCGTTTTCGGTCACCGACCGCCACGAGCGATCATTCCGCCTTGCCATCGGCACGCTGTCGCCGGCGCAGATCATGGAGGGCATCAAGCGTCTCGGCGCGGTGGTCGCCGGATATCTGGTTGAAGCAGGTCGAAGCCGCCCGCGTGTGCCCATCGCAAAGGTTTCATGACCAGACCTCCCGACCGGCGGCACGCCGCACTATGGTGGACGGCCACGGCGATCGTGGCCGTCATCATGTTCATTCTCGCCACCAACGACACGGTGTACAATCTCACGTCGCCGGCAACGCTCTATCTCCACGTGCTGCTGCGGAAGACCTATAGCGTCGTCGCCTTCGCCCTCATGGGTTGGATCGCGGCCCGCGCGGCCTTGGCAAGCGGATGGCGCACGTCGCCGCTGACGATCGCCTGGTGGCTGGCTGGATTCAGCCTTGCGATTGAAATCAGGCAGGCGGTGATGCCACCCGACGAGGGCATTGCGTGGCACGCATTCGACGTCGCGTGTGGATGGTTTGGCGGCTGGCTGGGCGCTCTCGCCGCCCGCCGCCGCCACGTTCTGTAGGAGGGCAAGCATCGCTTGCCCTTCGTAAAAAAATGGGTGAGCGCTGCTCACCCTCCTACAATGGAGCACATGCGAAAGCGATGCTTGCCCTAGTACGCTACTTGGTGGCTTTGACGACTTCTTCCAACTTCGCGCGATCGAGGCGCACCACGCGGCCGCGACGCAATTCGATCGCACCGAGATCCTCGAGGTGCGACAACGCGCGACTACCCATGTCGCGCACGGTGCCGACTCGCGCCGCCAAGTCCGACTGCGTGATCCGTTCCACGCCGCCGACGCCGCGCGCCATGCCTTCATCGGGCGATGCATAGTCGAGCAGCACGCGCGCGATGCGCGTCAGCACGCGGCCGAACGCGAGATTGCCCGCAGCGCCCGAAAGTCGCCGCTGGCGCTGAGCAAAGAAGCGCGCGCATCCCGCCGCTGCATCGGGACTGCGCTGGATGAATTGCCGCACGAATGCCGCCGGCAGTTCGACCGTGTCCACATCGCCTCGCGCGATCACCGTGACCTCGGCCGTACCTTCGTCGAAAACCGCTGCTTCGTTGAACATGGAGTACGGCGAGACATCGTAGAGCACGATTTCTCGGTCCTCATCGGTCGCGCGCGTCACTTCTACGATGCCGCGGCGGACTATGCCCAGTTCGGGCCAGTTCGTGCCTTCGGCGACGATCACCATGCGATCGTGATACGTGCGCTCTTTGGCGACGCGATCGATTTCGCGCAACAGATCTTTGGGCACGCCGCGGAACATGGTGCAACGGCGCAAGAAGCCGACGCGTGGAGAATCGCCGCTCAACGAAGGGTCGGGCAGGCGCGTGAGCCGCATGAGCCAGCGTCCGTCGCCCTGGTTGCGCACATCCCAAAGGGTTATGCCGCCGCGCTCGAGTTCAAGCGAGCCGCGTAAGGCCTTCGGCTCGTGGTCGTTGACGAACTCCACGAATTGGCCGGCGGTCAGCCGGTCAAATGAGGCAAGCATACGATCGTGCCGTTCCCACGTGGGGAACTGTCGCAGATCGATGCGTTCGATCGGTTCGGGCGAGGTGCCATTTCCGGTCATCAGGTCAGGTGCGTTTCGCAGCCCGGGCCGACATTCCCCGCCGTCACCACGCAAACGCGCCGATCGCCGGCCAGCGGTCATCGGGCGTGCCGCGCCAATCGAAAAACATTTCGCCGATGGCGCCCGCGCGTTTGGCGGCGGCAAGCGACCATCCGATTTCGTCGGGTGACGGCACGCCGGTCCCGCCGAGATCGTCGCTTTGTCCGGCGACGTTGACCGGCACGTCGCGGCCCGCGAGCTGTTTGGTGAGCATGACCGCGCCCACGACCGCGCTCTTCACGCCACCCTTCGCATAAACGTGATGCGAAGTCTCATAGAAATAGTGCCAATACTCCATCGGTTGCAGAACGCTCGCGTACGGCGCAATCCTCGCGTAGGGATATTCCGCGTTTGTCCAATGCGTCAGACGCGGCGAAACGACCGTGGCGATCACGAGATAGTGCCGCCCGGCGGCCTGCCGCACCTGATGGATGAAGTCCACCATGCCTTGCTTCGCCGCGGTGCCGTCGCCCATATAGTCGTCGCCGTTTTCGATGTCAAGCGCAGATCCGCTGAAACCGTGGCCGGCAGGCGTGCGGTAGCGCGCGATGGCGATCGCTTCCGCGATTTCCGGCGTCGCCGCTCGTCGCGGCACTTCCCACGCGAGCAGACGAATGTGCGCGGAAGCGGATGCGTCGATGAACTGGTCGAGCCACGCGCGCGCGCCGGGGTTGCTCGCTTCAAAGAACGAGCCGTACGCAAGACGCAGCTCGATGTTGCGAATGCCTGCCGTCGCCGCCTTCTTTATCACGGCGTCGATATCGTACGTGGGATAGCCGTGCTCGGGATCAGCCGCATCCGGCGTGAAGAACAAGAACATGCCCTTGCCCGAAATCGAAGCGAGCGATGTCAACGGCATTTCACGCGTCGTCTCGACGGCGTTCGATAGAACGTGCAACGGACCGCTTGTCGACGACAACGCGATGACGGCGTATCGATAACGGTGGCCCGGCCACACGTCGCCGTCGTGATAGGCATGCGCATTCGCGGAAAGCGAGGCCACCAGCCGCCCCACCGCGGCGTGGCTTTCGCGCCGGTATACCTTGAACGCGGTGACCGCGACGGAATCGTTCAGCGGCGTCCAACCCACGTTCACGAGATGCGGACCGATGGTTTGCGCGACGCACGCGAACGAGGCTGCATCGTCCGCCGGCGCGGCGAGCTGCAGTGTCGCGGTCCGATTTTGCGGATTCTGCGGTTTGGCCGTCACCGTGACCGGTTTGCTCGTCTCAAGCGTCACCAAAGTCGCCGGATCCATGTACGTCCATCGAACTTGATCTAGCTTTTCGCCCGCTGAAGCCGACCATGCGACTTGAGCGTGGACGAGCGGCAGATCGGCGCCGTTTGCGTCAGCGTAGCGCCCTTGTACGAGCGCCGTCCACGATCCGTCGGGAGTGAGCCGCCACGCGGAGCTCATGATGCGAAACGAATTCGGCGCGGGCGGCGGCCCGGGCGTTGGGGTCCAATCGGCCTGCGACCGCCTCGGCCGAAGATCACTTATCGCAACGCCAGCGATCAACACGCACGCGAAGGCAAACAGAATCGTGCGGACTATGCGAGCGTTCACGATGACCTGAAAAGTTCTCGAATTCTTCGGCAGCTGCTTGCGATGAAAGCCGCACGACCGTCAAACCGGAAGGGGGCGCTCACCGTCTTACTGGTCGAAGGAAAGCTCGTCGTGCTGTATGCTCGTTTCGCGCAAGCCATGTCTACGGTGGCCGCGGCCCTCATGGTCGGGGCCGCCGCTTTTGCAAGCGTTGCGCCCTCGCCTTCTCCTTCACCCGGCGCGTCGCCTAGCGCCGTGTCGGTCGAGAGCATCATCGACCTGATCACGCATCGCAATCCCGGCCTGAGCTCGTACCAGGCGCACGCACGGCTGGACTTGCGCCAGTTGAATTTTCCTTGGCTTCATCCCGTGCTCGACGGCACTGAATATTATGCGGATACCGGTTTCACGTCGCTCGATTTCCCGCACACGCCGTCATACCTGAAGGGCATCACAAAAGTCGAGGGCACCGTTTTTTCTGCGCACAAATGGCAGCGCTGCTACAATATCTCGGTCACGGCATTGCCAGAAGCATACGTGCTGCACATGGAACCGAAGATACGAGGCGAGGTCTCGAGCGTCGATGTGACGGTCGGACGCAGCGACGGCCAACTGCAGCGCTTCGACTGGTACTACCACGACGCCGGCGACCACATCTCCCTCGAGCAGTACTATGGCATCGTCTACGGTTACAGCATCGTGGAGTCGCAGAGTTCGGAGATCGCGCGCAAGCACATCCGCGCGAAAGGCCAAGCGACGTTCGACACGTTCCAATTCAACGTCGCCGTGCCTTCCCCGACACCCACGCCGTCGAACCCGCTGCATCAATGCGATAACTAACGCTTTACGTAGTGTAGCAACCGTACTAGGGCAAGCATCGCTTGCCCATTCCAAAAAAACGGGGCAAGCGATGCTTGCCCTCCTACAGAGAATACGTTCAAATCGACCACTCCCACGGGTTCCACCATTGCGAGCCGACGTGACCCGGCTTGTAGTTCTGCAAGTCCGAATTGGCCACGGTCACGTATTGCTCGAACCATAAGAAGATGACCGGCACTTGGTCGGTGAGGACCTCCTGCACGGTCGCATAGGCCGCCTTGCGCTTCGACTCGTCGTTCACGGACAACGCGGTTTTTTCCGCGGCATCGAGTTGAGCGCTGCAGAAATGGTAGACGTTCCACCCATTCGGCGGAGCGTTGTCGCACTCGAAGAGCACCGCGTCATCGGGATCCGAACCGTTGCCCCAGCTTTCGAAGATCGCATCGAAGCTGCCAGACTGCTCGATCCCATGTTCGCCCATCGGCGCGTACAGCAAGTCGGAGGGGTAGTCTTTGATCTCGACTTCGACGCCGACTTCCTTCCATTCTCGTTGAATGACCTCTTGTGCGGCGTCAACGGTGGCCGCGCCGTTGTAACCTGTGAACAGCAGCGACAACGGCTTCCCGTTCTTGTGCCGGATGCCGTCCGGACCGAGCGGCCAGCCGGCTTCGTCCAAGAGCGCGGCGGCGCGCCGGGGATCGTAGGCGTAGCGGGTCACGTGGTCGTCGTGCGCCCAAAGAAATGGGGGCTGATCGCTGTCGGCCGGGATGTCGACGCCGTGCGTGACCTTTTTGATCAGCTCAGCCTTGTCCGTCGCATAGGCGAGCGCGCGTCGCACTCGCACGTCGTCGAGTGGCGGGTTGCCCCCGTTGAAGCCGATGTCTGCGAACCGGGTGTACGGCGTTTCATAGAGGGTCGTGCCGGCGATCGCGCCGAGCATGGGGACTTGCGCTTCCGACGCGCGGTAGTACATGTCGATCTCGTGGGTCTTGATCTGCGTCAAGAGCGTGTTGTCGTTTGGAACGATGCGATACTCGATCTCTTTCAGCTTGGGTG
>Ga0208849_1001365_pt1 | contig 17328 bp, 14 predicted proteins | sample NGESurdeep072012_10_FD_184470 | JGI IMG/M metagenome (GOLD analysis project Ga0208849, IMG submission 184470) | Arctic peat soil microbial communities from Barrow, Alaska - NGEE Surface sample 53-3 deep-072012 (SPAdes) | ecosystem: Environmental > Terrestrial > Soil > Wetlands > Peat ...
AACGCCAGCCAGCGCACCCACCTGCAGGTCACCACCTCGATCGAGACCTTGAAAGGGCTCGACGGCGCTCCTGCAGCGGAGCTGGAGTTCTCGCTTCCGATCTCGGCCAAGGCGGTTGAGCGGCTGGCTTGCGATTGCTCGGTAACGCGCATCCTGCTCGGCTCTGACTCGATGGTGATCGACGTCGGCCGCGCCAAGCGGGTAATCTCGGCGGCGCAACGCAAGGCGCTCAACGCCCGCGACCAGCAGTGCGTGTGGCCCGGTTGTGACCGGCCGGCGAGCTGGACGTCGGGTCACCACCTGGTCCATTGGATTCATGACGGTCCGACTGACTTGCCGAATCTTGCTTTGCTCTGCTACCGCCATCACTGGAATGTGCACGAGGGCGGATGGCAGCTGGTCCGGGCGAAGACCGGCACGTTCATGACCATCCCACCGACGGTTACCTTCGGTCCTCCCGCGCGCGGTCCGGACTAGGGGGCGGGGACGCCGTATTACAGTCGCCGGATGCGACCACTGCTGGTTCTCATCGCGGCCTTTTGTCCGCGGTGTTGCTTCGTCGAGGTGGCCTCAAGGTAGCCTGTTGGCGTGAAACCGGCCGACGTTTTCAATCAACCGCCGCCTCTGGTCGATTACAACCTCTTCGAAGCCGACGCCCCGCTGCGTGAGGCACTCGAACGCGAGGGTGCGGGGTGGGCCCACGATTGGGTCAGCGAGCTCGGCCGGCTCGCCGGCACCGAGGAGGCGATCGCCTGGGGCTTCCAGGCCAACTCCAATCCACCCCAGCTCCGCACCCACGACCGGTTTGGCAACCGCATCGACGAGGTCGAGTTCCATCCCGCCTGGCACCGCCTTATGGAGGTGGCGATCGGACACGGCCTTCACGCTCTGCCGTGGCGCGAGCCACGTCCGGGCGCGCACACTGCGAGAGCCGCCGGCTTCTACGTGTGGTCGCAGGTGGAGGGCGGCCACGGTTGCCCGGTGTCGATGACATATGCGGCGGTTCCGGCTCTGCGCAAACAACCGAACCTCGCGGCCGAATGGGAGCCGCTGATCACCACCCTCGACTACGACCCGGGCCTACGCCCGCACGCAACCAAACGCGGCGTCCTGTTCGGGATGGCGATGACCGAGAAGCAGGGAGGCTCCGACGTCCGCGCCAACACGACCCGCGCTACGCCCACCGCCGGAGGCGAGTACCAGTTGACGGGGCACAAGTGGTTCTGCTCCGCGCCAATGTGCGACGCCTTCCTGGTGCTGGCCCAGGCTCCGGGCGGCCTTTCCTGCTTCCTCCTGCCGCGCGTGCTACCCGACGGCACCCGAAACGCGTTCCACATCCAGCGCTTGAAAGACAAGCTCGGCAATCGCTCCAACGCATCGAGCGAGATCGAGCTGGATGGCGCGATCGCGTGGCTCGTCGGGGAAGAGGGGAAAGGGGTACGAACGATCATCGAGATGGTCAACCACACGCGCCTGGACTGCATCATCGGGTCCGCCTCGCTGATGCGGCAGGCCGTCGCGCAGGCGACTCACCACGCGGCGCATCGAAGCGCCTTCGGCCGCCTGCTCACCGATCAACCGTTGATGCTCAACGTCCTGGCCGACCTCGCCATCGAGTCGGAGGCGACGACCATCCTCATGATGCGGCTCGCGGGCGCCCTCGACCGCGCTGCCGACAGCGAGGAAGCCCGCTTCCGCCGGCTAGCACTCGCGGTCAGCAAGTACTGGGCTTGCAAGCGCGCGATCCCGCTGGTGAGCGAAGCCCTCGAGTGCCTTGGCGGAAACGGCTACGTCGAAGAGTCGATCATGCCCCGCCTCTATCGCGAGGCGCCGCTCAACTCCACCTGGGAGGGGTCGGGCAATGTCAACGCACTCGACGTCCTGCGCGCCATGGTGCGCGAACCCGAATCGGTGACTGCCTTCATCGACGAGGTCGAGGCGGCTCGCGGTACCGACTCGCGACTTGATCGATCCGTGGTCGAGCTGAAGAAAGAGCTCTCGAATGGAGCCGCAGTCGAAGCAGGTGCGCGGCGCGTGGTGGAACACCTCGCGATGACCCTCGAGGGCTCGCTGTTGGTCCGCTACGGCGACCCGGCCGTGGCCGATGCCTTCTGCGCCTCGCGCCTCGGCGGTGATTGGGGCCACTCGTTCGGGACCCTGCCTCAAGGGCTCGAGCTAGCTTCGATCGTGCAGCGCCACCGCCCGCCTGCGTAGATTGGGTACGTGAGCGTCCAATCCAGCGATATCGCCGCGGTCTGGCGAAACTCGCCGCTCTCGTCGATTCCGCCGCACGAGCTCCTTCTCGTCTCCGACTTCGACGGGACTCTGGCCGACATCGTTCCTGAGCCGACATTGGCCACTCCTCTGCCGGATTCGCTGCACGCTCTGCGGCGCCTGGTCCCGATGCTGAAGAAGGTGGTCATTCTCAGCAGCCGCACGAATACCGAGCTCGCGGAGCACCTGCCCATTCCCGGCGCCGAGCTCATCGGCGACAGCGGCCTTCCGCCGCCGACTCCCCAGGAGCTGGAAGCGCTGAGAGTCTTCAACGCCGAGGCGGCCAAGCTGCTCGGTCATACCCCCGGAGCCTGGATCGAGATCAAACCCGCGAGCAGCGCGGTGCATTTCCGCAACGCCCCGATCAGCGGTCAAAAGGTGCTCGACATCGTGGGGCCGCTGCTGCACGAGACGGGCCTCTACGGCGGCCTTGGTCGGAAGGTCATCGAGGTGCACTCGCCTAACGCCGGCAAGGGCAATGCCCTGGAGGCCTTGTTCAAGCGCCTCCACCCGGGGGGTCTCGTGGTCATGGGCGACGACGAAAATGACAGGTCGATGTTCAGGGTGGCGAGCCGGGCGTCGATTCCACGCCTATGCGTGGGCGTCGGATCTGCCGAGGTGCCGCCCGACCTGTTCGACCACTGCGACCTGATCCTTGACGGTCCCGCCGAAGCCTCAGCCTTACTCCGCAGCCTGGCGGAGTGGGCGACAACCGGGGAGCGAACCTAGGTCCGGACCGGGCTCATCACGAGGTCCCGCAAATCCTGGACCTGCCGGCTGATCCACCGCGTGATGTCGTTGGCGCGTACCACCTCTCGCGCGCCTTCGTTCAAGCGTCGCTTTTCCACCGCCCCCATCATCAGACCGACATAGAGCGCGGCCGCCGTTGCCTCCACGTCGAAAGGGTTGATCGACAGGACGAAGTCGTGCAGCTCTTCGTGAGCGCCGGCGTTCTCTGACAGCACGATCACGCCGTTCGTCGCGTTGACGAGCGCGCCCTCCTTGACCACGAGGTTAAGCCCGTCATACACGGGATTGACGAGCAGAACGTCGTAGTTCTTCAACGACGCGACCGCCTTGCGCTCGCTTTCTCCGATCTCCAGTCGCACCGGCTGCCACGTCTCAGTACCGAAATCGCTGTTGATCCGCCCGACTATTTGCCGGATCTGTCGCAGGTAGCGGCTGTAGACGGCGACGTCCTGGCGCGACGGCTGCAGGAAAGCCCAGAACTGGACCTGCCCGCGAAGCTCCGGGTGGTACCGCAGGAGCTTGTCGTAAGCGATGAAGCCGCGAACGATGTTCTTCGAAGGATCTGTCCGGTCGATACGCGCAATCAACTTCTGCGGCCGCCATGAGGCGAGGTCGCGCTCCTGCCTCTTAACGCCACGCGATCCGGCAAGCCGTGCCGTCGTCGAGACGTCGATCGATATGGGGTAGTGCCGTGCGTAGACGACACGGCCGCCATAAAAAACCGCGCGTTCCCGCTCATCCACCTGAAGGCCGGCATTCTCCTCGCAGGTCAGCAGAAAGTTGCGCACGTCCAGGCTTGACTGGAAGCCGACGACATCGCATCCGAGCAGTCCCTCGAGAATGGCGTCGCGCATCTGCTTGGGGAGCACCTTCCAGTACTGCGGCGTCGGCCAAGGCACATGCACGAAGTGCTGGATCATCGCTGAGGGCAGCGCGGTTCGCACCAACCGTGGGACGAGATACAGCTGGTAGTCGTGGACCATCACCAGAGGCCGGCTTGGCGCTGCGCGAGCGACCTCGATCACCTTCTCGGCCATCAATCGGTTGACCTCGACGTACCCCTCCTCCCATGCCTGATGGATGCGGTCGTCGATGACCGGCTCGTTGCCGAGGTCCCACAGGTAGTGCTGGATGAACCAGAGCACCGGGTTGGCGAAAACCCCGTAGTACAGCTCGTACTGCTCCTTGGTCGGTGTCGCGTAGTGCAGGCGGCCCGTTGAGTTCAGGAGCGGGACGGTGACGGCAGCCCCCTGAGTGGCAGCGATCTGGCGCTCTTCTTCATTGCGCGCGCAGGCGACCCAATCCGCCTCGGTGGCCTCCGCCAAGGTGAGCAGTGCGGTGATGACGCCGCCGGCCCCTCGCTTGAAGCCTCCTTCCGGCTTTGGCTCGGACGGAGCTCGGTTGCAAACCAGGATGGGGGAGATGTCCGGAAGCGTTCGTTTTACGTAGGCCCGCATGGCGGAACCGGGACTGCCTCTCTCGGCGGACACGGGCGCCTCTTCGGCGATGCTCACCCCGCCACTATGGGCGAGATTACCGTCGAACGAAGGCTGACCGATCGAGTGGGAGGTCGCGCACCCTGATGCCGGTCGCCCGGGCCAGCGCGTTCGAGATCGCCGCCGGTCCGGGCACCGCCGGCGGCTCGCCGACTCCCTTCGCGCCAAGCGGCCCGACGGCCGAGGCCACCTCGATCAGCTTGACGTCGATGTCCGGCAGCTGGTCGGCCGTGGGGAGCTCGTAGTCGAGAAAGCTGGAGGTGCGAAGCTGCCCGTCGACGTTGTAGGCGAGCTGCTCGCCGAACGCTCGCCCCAAGCCCTGCACCACGCCGCCGTGGATCTGGCCCATGGCCTCGGGCGGATTGATGGCACGCCCGACATCCTGTATGGCTGCATAGCCGGTGAGCTGAAACTCGCCCGTCTCCGCGTCGGTGCGAACCCGCGCTATGTGGACGGTGAACATCGGGGACGCCGCCTGGACCGCCGAGCGACCGGTGGCCTGGATCGGCCGGTACTTGCCCATGAACTCGGTGCTCATCGCCACGAGCTTGGTGACCTCGACGAAGCGTCCAGGCACGCCGCGCACTGTCACGCGACCATCCACTATCTCTAGGTCTTCGGGAGCCGCCTCCAGCTCGTTGGTGGCGATCTCCAGAAGCTGGCGGCGCGCCTCGAGTGCAGCCTCCTGCACCGCCCCGCCCATGCTGTAGGTGACCTGGCTCCCAGCGGCCAGCGGGCCGAAGGGCGCCACCCCGGTGTCACTCGTCTCGATCCGGACCTTGTCCAGGGGAACGCCGAATGACTCGGCGGCGATCATCGCCAGCCCGGTTGATGAGCCACTGACGTCCACTGTCCCGACGTGCACGGTCAGCGTGCCGTCGGGCTCAACGCGGCAGCCCGCCGACGCCGGCGTGCGGGCGCCGCCCCATGACCCGAGCGCGATTCCAACGCCTTCGCCCTCGACGCAAGGCTTCGTGTAAAGGGGGTGCTTCTGGGCCTCTTCGAGGCATTCGATCATTGCGATCCGAGGCAGTGGCTTGCCATCGGGGCCGGGGTCGCCTTCGCGCGTCGCGTTGCGAAGGCGCAGCTCGATCGGATCCATCTTGAGCTGGAGCGCCAGCTCGTCCAGGGCCGACTCCAGCGCGAAGTAAGCCTGTGGCGCGCCCGGCGCGCGGTACGCCTCGACTGGAGTCTTGTTGGTCGACACCTCGTAGCCGGTGATCTCGAAGTTGGGGCATTGGTAAGTGCCGGTCAGGAACATTCCGGTGATCCCGCCGTGCCACCCGGCGGTCGCACCGTTGTCGTAGTGAAAACGCGCCCGCAGTGCAACCAGCGTGCCATCGCGCTTGGCGCCCAGCTCGATGTCGAAGCTCGCGGCAGGCGCCGATCGCGCCACCGCAAACACCTGCTGGCGGGTGAGGTTGAGCCGCATGGCGCGACCGGTTCGCCTCGCGAGCAGCACGAGGAGCGTCTCCAGCAGCGTGACCTTGCCGCCGAAGCCGCCACCGACCGCCATCGGCACGACGCGGACCTTGTAGGTCGGTATCCCAAGCACCTTGGCGACCTCGTCGCGAACGTGGAAGGGGCCCTGCGTCGGCGCCCACACCGTCATCCCGCCATCGGGCTCGGGGCGGACCATCGACACGTGCGGCTCCATCGGCGAGTGGTGGACGCCGGCGAGGCTGTAGGTGGCCTTGACCACGGCGTCAGCGGACTTGAGCGCGGCATCGGTATCGCCACGCTTGAGGTTGACGACGCTGCTGACGTTTGCGGGACGGCGCGGAGTCGCGCCATTCGTCTCGGAGTCGGTGCCCGCCCCGTGCATAGATGCGTCGGCGGCGTCAGCTTCCTCATCAGCGTCGAGCACTCTGCCGGCGCCATCGCGCATTGCGAGGACGGGGTCGACTGTTATCGACAGGGGTTCGTAGTCGACATCGACAAGCGCCGCGGCGTCGGCCGCTGCTGACTGGCTTTCGGCGATGACCGCCACCACAGGTTGCCCCACATAAAAGACGCGACCTACCGCCAGTGGTTTCTCGGGACTTGGTGCGTTCACGCTAGGCAGGTCGGCGCCGGTGACGATGTCGATGACCCCTGGCGCCGAGCGAGCGGCGTCAAGGTCGATCCCGCGGATGTTTGCGCTCGCCTGGTGGCTGAGCACGAGCTGGACGTGCAGCAGCCCGGGCAGGTCGACGTCGTCGGTGAACCGTGTCGCGCCCGAAACCTTCTCGGCCCCCTCGAGGCGGCGATGCCCCACGCCAACAATGCTCATAGCTCGACCATCGTACGGACTTAGTGCTTGACGATTCTCGCGTCGGTCCACGCGAAGTCGTAGAGCGCGTTGCCGCCGACCCCCTTGACCCACGGATGCGCCAGATACTGCTGCACTCCGTACACCAGCCCGGCGAAGGCGATGTGACTCATCAGCGTCTGACTGGCAGCCTTGTAATCCGCCAGCGCGGTCGCGAGCGGCTTCTGGTCCGCCGCCCGCACGGATTTATCGAACGCAGGATTCGCGTAGCACGAACCGCCGGAGCTGCTGGCCACGAACAGGTAGTCGAACCAGTTCTGAGGATGGTCGTAGTCCGCACTCCAGCTCTGCCTGAACAGCGGATAAGCGCACTTGCCATTGCGCTGGTCGAAAAATGTTTTGCGATCGATCTCGACGCACTTGACCGTGACGCCCAGGTTCTTCTGCCATTGCGCCACCAGATTCGCGCACACAGCCTTGTTGAATGGGTCGGTGTCATAGGTATAGGTGAGGCCCTTCACCTTGGTTCCGTTCGGATCCCACTTCCGGTACTCGACCTTCGCGGCAGCCGCATCGAACTTGGTGTTCACGTCGGCACCGTCTGCGAGGTATCCGATGAGACCCTTGCTGATCAGCCCGCCGGTGGCAGGAACGCATGCCGTCCCCTGGTTGCAGACCGCGGCCGCGAGCGCGCTCCGATCGATTGCGGTCGAAAAGGCATGGCGCCCAGCCAGGCCGTTCGCGATGCCGGCAAAGGGCCCTTTGCTCAGGTTGAACCCCGCCCAAAAAGTGAGACCCGCTGGAATGAGCTGGAGCTGGCTCCTCAACTTTGGGTCGGTCGTATAGCGAACGGCGGCCGTCGGCGGGAGGCCCTGGCGTGCGTAACCGATGAGGCTGTACAGGCCCGACTCGTAGCGTGATATCTGCACGGACTGGTCGGCGATGACGTCGATGTGCACGTGGGTGATGCGGCCGGTTGATCCGCCGTACCACTGCGGCACCGGTTCGAAGTCGAGCGCTTGGCCGGCAGAGTGCGCGGTCATCCGGAAGGGACCGCTGCCGATGAGTGTCTGCGGATTGGTGAACCAGACGTTGTCACCGGCCGTCGCGATGACCTTGCTGTCGACTAGCCAGAACGGCCACAACGCGACTGTGGTCAGCCAGTAGCCGGCCGGCTTCGTCAACGTCGTAGTGAACGAATACGCGTCGAGCTTGACGAGGCCGCTCATCTTGGTGGTGCGGCCGTCCGCCACAGCCTGGTAACCGACCATGGGCCCAAAGAGGCTCGCGTAGTCGCCCTGCTTGGAGGCGGCGCGGTTCCAGCTGTAGAGGAAGTCGTCGGCGGTGATCGAGTCGCCATTAGAGAATTTGGCGTCGTGCCGCAGCTGGAACGTGTAGGTCAGGCCGTTCAACGAGATGATCGGAGGTCCGATCGCCAGGTCGGGAACCTCCTGCAGCTTCTGGTCGAACTTGTAGAGGCCGGAGAAAACGTTGCGCATGACGTCCACGTCGGCCGGTGACGAGATCTGCGCCGGGTCGAAGTCGGCGACGTCCTGCGCAATCGGAAAGCTCAGGGTCTGGTCGCTGGCGAGCACCTCGGGCGCAGAGCCACCACCGAACGGGGCGAGGACCACGACCGCGACCAGAATGGTGATCAGCAACAGCACGGCCAGGGCCGCGGCCAGCGCGATGCGCATTCCCTTCATGTGGTGAGGACGACCTTGCCGGTGCTTTTGCCGCCGGCGACCGAGGCCAGCGCTGCCGGCGCCTCGGCCAGTGGAAGCCGGACCGACACGTGCGGCTTGATCTTTCCGCGCTCGTACAGATCGACGAGGGCGCGAGCGGCAGGGGCGATGAGCTCGGGCGCGCGCGACTTGTACAGGCCCCAGTGCAGCCCGACGACCGAGTAGTTCTTGACCAGCACGTGGTTGGTGGCCGCTTGCGCGATTCGGCCCGATGTGAAGCCGACGATGACGATGCGGCCCTCGAAAGCAATGCATTTGGTCGAGCGGTCGTATACGTCGCCGCCGACCGGGTCGAACACGACGTCCGCGCCGCGCCCACCGGTGAGCTTCTTCACCTCTTCGGCGAAGTCCTGCGTCTTGTAGTTGATCACGTGGTCGGCGCCCATCCGCCGGCACACCTCGAGCTTTTCGTCGGAGCCGGCGGTCGCGATGACTGTGGCCCCGGCGGCCTTGCCCAGCTGAATCGCCGCGGTCCCCACGCCGCCAGCCCCGGCGTGGATCAGGAGGGTTTCATCGGGTTTCAGATTGGCGCGACGATGAAGGCCGAACCAGCCTGTCTGGTAGGTGAGCGTGAAACCGGCCGCTTCCTCGAAGGACATATCTGCAGGCATCAGGGAGACGGCGGAGGGCACGGCGTCGGCGATTTGCGAGTAGCCCCCACGGGTCAGGCCGCCGCTGTCGAGCAGCGCCATCACGCGGTCGCCGGCCTTGAACCCGCTCGACGCAGGTGCTGCGATCACCTCGCCGCTGACCTCGACCCCCGGCACGAACGGGAGCGCCGGTTTGGACTGGTAGGTGCCCGCAACCATCAGGGCATCCGGGAAGTTGATGGCGGCGGCGCGGACGGCAATCCTTACCATGCCGTCGGCCGGCTGGCCAGGTTCGACATCCTCGAAGCGGAGAACCTCAGGCCCGCCGAGCTCCCGAACCACCCAGGCTTTCACGGCCCCATGGTAGGGGTCGGTATCGCGTGACCACTGATCGGAGGTGGATCTTAAGCCACAATCATTGGCAGCCGGCGTAGCTCAGCTTGGCAGAGCAACGGTCTTTTAAACCGATGGTCCAGGGTTCAAATCCCTGCGCCGGCACCAGCCAAAATTCGTATTCTACTCAGCCTTAAAAGAGGGACAGCGAAGTGGCGAAATGGTCAGGGTCGACATCTCGATTCGGTTCGGTCGAGGCCGGTGCGATTGCGTTGGCGTTCTTCGTGATAGCTGCATGCACCGCAGCCGACTCGACGGCCACCACTACCTACCAGATCGCGACTGCCACGGCTAGCTCGGATTCCATCAATCTCGCGCGCTCAGATGGCGTGCTCGGTGGACAAACCAATCGCGATGGAACTGCCTGCATCTGGCTTATCAATGGACGGGACAAGATCGCGCTGTCGTGGCCGTACGGGTACACGGCGCGCGTGAGCCCATTGACTGTCTATGACGGCACTGGGAAACCTGTGGCAGAGGTCGGGGAGGTCGTCACCCTGGCAGGCGGCCTGTTGGGTGGCGATGTACGGTCGATTCCTGGCTGCTCCGGGTTTACGAAATTCTGGGGTGTGGGTGAGGTGGTTAGCGCTCAATAGGTCAAGTGCGCGCTAGTCGAGTCTTGTAGTCCACCTAGATCACAAACGTACGCACCATCTCGGCAAGGCGTAGCGGGTCCAGGACACGCACCATCCCGGGAGCGGTCTCGACGATCCGGTCGTCGCGCAATCCCTTCAGCGCTCGACTGACGACCTCGCGCGACGAGCCAATCGACGCGGCCAAATTGGCGTGGGTGGTTTTGACCGTGAGTTGGCCGCCCGCAAGCTGGGCCCGGCTGGCACGCTCGAGCAGGTCGTAAGCCAGACGCTCAGGGACGTTGCCCAGGGACCGTACCGCGATCATGCGCAAGTTATAGCGGACTCTCGCGGCGAGGTAGGTCGCAATCGCCGTGACCACCTCTATCTCCTGCGCGACAACCCTGCGGGCAGTGGGCAAATCAAGGAGCGTCAGCGTGGAATCGACGACGACCTGGACGAACACGAGCGCTGGGCCCCGCATAAGCGGCGTGCCTGGGACCAGGTTCCTTGAACCGACCAGGTTCCCGGGATAAAAGAAGGCCGTCGTTGCCTGCCTGCCGTCCGCAAGAGCCCAGTAGGTGCGGGCCAGGCCCTCCTTCAGCAAGAAGGCGCGATTGGACCCGCCCGCGCCGAAGGCCACCGTGCCCGCGGGAAGCCTCTCATCGCGGGCGTTTTCGAGCAGGCGTCGCCGGTTGGCCTTACTCAGGAGGGCCAGTACATCGACGTCCTCTCCGGCGAAAGCCGGGGTCGCCACGCGGGCATTATGCCCCTGCCCTGCCCCCCTCGAGGGCCCCCAAGCCGCCCTGCGGCTGTAGCCGCGCCAAGCGGCCGGAGTCGGAAGTCGTAAAGAGATTTCAGATCGCACTTCTGACTTCTGTGTCGTCAAGCGTCTGTTTCTACGATGGGTTCAATGGATAGCTCGTTTGAGCAGGCGCTGATCCGGCGCATGCGCGCGGAGCTTGATGGCCTGAACGTGACCGTGCCGGCCGTCCCGGATTATTCAGGGCGCCGATCCATCAAATTCGTATGGGTAGTTGCGCGGCCGCTCTCTCTTGCGTTGGCCGCTGCCCTTCTGCTCGGCTCTGTGGCGGTCTTCGCCTCGGGCAGCCCGAACCCCAAGGTGTGGGTCACCGAAGCTGCGCACTCACTGGGGATTCAAGCGCCCGGCGACGAGGTCGCCCCGGGCGCAGCGCCGTCTCCGCGTCCTTCTAAATCTCCAGAGCCTGGGGAATCTCCCGAAACCAGCGACGCCGGCTCGGTGCCGGCGGGCTCGCGGGTCGAACCCAGCGAGAAGCCAACGACTGAGCCAGTCGAGCGTGAAACCCCTGAACCGGCAGACGGTGCGCCTGGAAGCGACGGGTAGGAGATTGGACTGATCCCGTGGTGACCGAGGCGGCAGTGACACGCATCCTGGAGAGGGTGGCCACGCCTGCCGACGTGCTCCCTCCGCTGGTTCAATACACGCCTGGTGCCCAGGCGGACTTCGACCGTCTTTACCGCGCAAGCTTCGCGCGGGTGGTGCGGACTCTTGCCGGCATCGTCGGCTCCCTCGAGGCGGCCGAAGACTGCGCCCAGGAAGCCTTCACGCGAGCCTACCGTGCGTGGCCAAGCTGGAGCGGCACTGTTCCTGCCGAAGCCTGGCTGCACCGAATCGCCGTCAACACGGCCATCTCGTATCGCCGGCGGGAGCAGATTCGATCGCTGCCGTCTCTGATCATGCGACTCGGCGTGCCTCTGGCTCCCGATCCAACCCAGAGCGGTGAGAGCGGCACCCTGCTGCTTGAGCTTCGACGCCTGCCACCTAAGCAGGCGGCGGCTGTCGTCCTCCGCTATTACCACGGTTACTCGAATCGAGAGGTCGCCGCCGCACTGGGTGTCTCAGAGCGCACGGTGGGTCAGCGAATTTCCGACGCCCTGGTCATGTTGCGCAGGCGGCTGGGGGAGAGCGGGTAATCAAGCCGCGCTGAGGAACCGCCCAGGCTAACCCCTCCGAGGCGGAAATAGGTCGTTTGCCTCTCACCACCAGATGAGCGCATTCCTGACCGAGGTCAGGGCAAACGTCAAACCGGCAAGATCACCACTGGTGAGCGGACCTCACGACCGCGAAACTGATCGATATGACTCAGGCGGCTATACCGCCCGCCGACCTGCTCCCGGTCAGCCGCAAGGCGAACCTTCCTTATCGGATCGTCAGGCTCGTCGCCATTCCGCTACTTCATTTCTTCTTCCGCTTCGACGTCGAAGGCCTGGGCAACGTGCCGCGAACAGGCACCTACGTGGTTATCGCCAACCACCTCAACTGGCTCGACGAGTTCTCTCTCCTCATGCTGCTGCCCATCGAACCCAGGCTTCACTTCCTGGCCAACCCGACGATCCTTGTCACCCGCAGGGTGCAGTGGTTCCTCGTCCGCTCCACCGGTGGCTTTGTCCCTGTGGTGCAGGGGCGGCATGGCGACCCCGCGCTCTTTCGCCACGTCGACAGGTGCCTCGAGGTCGGTGGCGCGGTGGCGATCTTTCCCGAAGGCAACTACGGTCCTGCCGAGGGTGAGCTCATGCCTTTCAAGAAAGGATTCGCTCATTTCGCGATCAAGGCGAAGGTGCCGGTGGTGCCGGTGGCGCTGTCTGGGACCAAAGACCTCTGGTTCGGAAAGCGCATTCGGGTGGTCATCGGCGAACCGCTGCAGCCGGCGGGTCACGACGCTGAATCGCTGACGGACGTCGCCTACGAGACGATGAAAGCGCTCATGCCGGCATACCGCGACCAGCCGGGCCGCAAGTGGTTTCGCAAGAAGCTCACTAACCTTTTCTGACATGGCCCTCGCCCAAGTCCTCTGTGAAGCCCTGGTCGGCCGCGAATCCGAGATCTCGCTGCTCCTCCCCGCTTGCCGGGGAGGTGGCCCGAAGGGCCGGAGGGGGTGTTCAATATCCCGCTCCCATGTCGACCACATTTCTCAGTTCAACGCCGCGCAAGTAGCGATCGAAGTTGTCGACGAAGATTTCCGCCGCCCGCTCCATCAGGTGCTCCGTCGCCCACGAGGTGTGCGGCGTGATGATGGCGTTGGGCAGCGACCACAGCTCAGAGTCGGATGGCAGCGGCTCGGGGTCGGTCACGTCGAGATAGGCGCCGCCGAGGTGGCCCGACTTTAGAGCGGCGATCAGGGCCTCCTGATCGATCAATCCGCCTCGCGCGATGTTGGCAACCCACGCCCCCTGTGGCAGCGCCGCGAGCTGGTCCTTGCCGACCAGCGCGCTGGTGGCGCCGGTCAACGGCACGGACAGTATTAGAAGGTCGGTCTCGGGCAGGCGCGCCTCCCAATGCTCGGCCGCGATGACGCCCGCCTCACCGCCCGGATTGCGGCGCACGCCCGTCACCGACACCCCGAAGGGCCGCAGCCGATCGGCGATCGCACGGCCGATGCCGCCATATCCATATACGAGGGCCCGCTTGCCGTGCAGCTCGGCCATGGAAGGAGGTGCCTTGAGCCACTCCCGCCGGTCCTGCGCACGCACCAGCTCGGGCAGGCCCTTCAGTCCCGCCAGCAAGCCCATGACCACGTACTCAGAGATCGGGATAGCGCCGACGCCGGAGCCATTGGTCAGCATCACGTGGCGCTCTCGAAGAATGTCCAGCGGCCAGCCATCTATGCCAGTGGCGGCGCTGGTCACCCACTTGAGGTCGGTGCCGGCCCTGAATACGCGGTCGATGTCGGTCAGCCCGAAGTGCACCCAAACCACCTGGGCGCCCGGCATCGCGGCAATACAGGTGTCGGTGTCGCTGTACCAGGCGATCTCAGGGTCGGAGGGAAGGCGCGAGAGCACGGGCCTCAAGCGCTCTGGCAGAACAACCTTCACCAGCCAATTGTCGCTGCCTCCAAGGCAGCGTTTTGCAAGACCGGACCTAACCCATCGTTATGCCCTTTAACGGCTACACAAAGTGGCCGCACGTCTGTTAAGGTGTCGATTCTTCGGTTCCTGAGCGGTCCCGCACTGCGTCCCCGCTTCGAGCTCAGGCCTGAACAGCGCCCCAGGGGTAGGGCGACTTCAAGGTAGGGGTACGCAAGGGGTTGTTTCCACTGTTTCGCGCGGTCCTCGTGTGGACCGTGGTTCTGGCGGCCGTGATCCTGCCGCGCGTCGACACGCCCGCGGCCCCCGCCTCCGCAGTCGCCGTCACCCAGCTCAACGCCTACGACCGCCAGTCCGTGGTCAGCCAGGCGCGCGACCAGCGCGCTCTGATCGCCGCCGAGGCCCAGGTCCAGTCCTGGACTCGAGAGCTCCAGCAGGGCATGGCCAAGTACCGGTCGCAGCAGCACGCGCTGGCAGCGGCCAGGGCCGAGGCGGCCAGCTACTCGGCGCTCTCCAACCACGCATCGCCGCCGCCCTACATCGCCAAGATCATCAACGACGCCTTCAGCCCGCTGGGGGCACGGGCGGTCCAGTGGGCGATCAACGTGGCTTACTGCGAGTCTCGCTATCACCCGAACTCGGTGAATACCGACAGCGGCGCCACCGGCCTCTTCCAGTTCATGGCGGGCACGTGGTCGGGCACTCCATGGGCGAGCAAGTCGCGCTTAGACCCTGTCGCCAATGCCCAGGCCGCCGCCTGGCTGTACAAGACGTATGGCCCAGGGCGTTGGAGCTGCCAGGGCTGATCGGCGGCTCCCCCCTAAAGGAAGAGGCGAGACGACCTTACGCCGCCGACTACGGCTTCAGACGCCCGATTCGGCTTCTTGCGTGACGACCATCTGGAGCTGGTAGATCGGCTGCTTTTCGGTCATCCCCTTGAGGATGAGTGGCTCGTGGTCGATCACCTCGATGTCGGACGCCAGCATGTTGCGCGTCGTCTCGGACATGAGCACCTTGGCCGGCCGCACCTTGGACAGGTAAAAGCTGTTGTTGACGGGCACGCCGATCAGGGTGAACTCGAGGCGCTTTTCGGACCCGACGTGGCCGGCAACGACCTCACCAGTGTCGAGCCCGATCCCCACGGCAATCTGTGGCTTACCCAGGTCCGTGAGCTCTTGGTTGAGGATGTCGATCTCCTTGAGCATCGCCCGCGCCGCGGCGAGGGCACGCTGGGCGTGGTCGACCTGCGGGTTCGGCGCCCCGAAGACGACGAGCATGCCGTCGCCCTGGAACTTGTCGATGTTGCCGCCGTTCTCGAGGACGGCGTCGATCATCCGCGCGAAGTAGTCGTTCAAGAAGCGCACGAGCTCCTCAGCCTCCATCGATTGCGACAGGGCTGAGAAGCCGGCGATGTCGGAGTTCAACATCGTCACTTGCCTGCGCTCGCCCGGCAGGAACTTCGTCTCGCGGTCGGAGCGGGCGAGAACGTAGTCGGTGACCTGCTTGTTGACATACAGCTCGAACAGCTGGCGCAGGAACTCCGAGCGCTCGTACTGGCGCGCGTTGTCGATGGCGATGGCCGCGAGGTCGGCGATGGCCTGCAGGAACTCTTTGTCCTTCTCCGCGAAGACGGACGCTCGGAAGGGGTTGTCGACGTAAACGGCGCCGATGACGCTGCCCTTGGTCACCAGGGGCACCGCGATGATCGAGCGCAGGTTCTGGAGGATGACCGACTGCTGGCCCTTGAACCTGTCGTCCGTGGAGGCGTCGGTGGAGACCACCGCGTTCCCCGTCCGCACGACGTGCTCGATGACGGTGCGGGAGCCCAGGAACTCCTTGGACTTCTCGGGGTCCGCGTCCCCGCCGGACATCTGGACCGACATGATGCCCGTAGCGTCGACGAGGACGATGAAGCCGCGAGAAGCCTTCATCAGGGAGATCACACGATCCATGACCCTCTGGAGCACGACGTCGACCTCGAGAGAGGAGCTGAGGTCTCGGGCGAGCTCGTAGAAGATCCGATCGCGCATGCCGAGATCTGCCTCCTGACGCATGGCCACGGGCAGTGTAACGAGGGGTTATTGAGGTTCCTGCGCACTACAACGAATTAGGCGGTCGGGTGGGTCGAGTCGTCGTCTGAGGGTTGCTTCTCAGCCACCGGTAAACTCGATTCTCAATGTCCTCCGGCGATTCCCCCACGCCCAACGCCGACGCCCTGCTGGACGGTCTCAACCCGCCCCAGCGGGAAGCCGTCATGCACGAGGAAGGCCCCCTCCTGATCTTCGCGGGGGCGGGGAGCGGCAAAACCCGCGTCCTGACGGCCCGGATCGCCTACCTCATCGCCACCCACCAGGTCTGGCCCGACCGCCTCCTCGCCGTCACCTTCACCAACAAGGCGGCAAAAGAGATGCGCAGCCGCGTCGAGCGCCTCGTCGGCGAGGATGCGGGCAAGATGTGGGTGGGCACTTTCCACTCCACCGCGGTGAAGATCCTGCGCCGCGACGCCCACCGAATCGGCATCGTCCCAAGCTTCGTGATCTTCGACGAGGACGACACGCGCGCCGCCCTGAGGCGCGTCCTCGACGACCTGAAGCTCGACCAGAAGCGCTACCCAGTCGCAGCGCTCAGCAACGCGATCTCGGCGGCCAAGAACGAGCTCAAGGGGCCGGCCGACTACCCCAACCGCAGCTACCACGACGAGATCGTCCGCCGCGTCTACGAGTCCTACGAGGAGCTGCTCAAGCGTTCAGGCGGCCTCGACTTCGACGACTTGATCATGAAGCTGGTCGAGCTGTTCAACAGCGACGACGACGCGCTCGACAAATGGCGCGACCGGTTCCGCCACGTGCTCGTGGACGAGTACCAGGACACCAACCGAGCGCAATACGTGCTGGTCAACCAGCTCGCGGCGGAACACCGCAACGTGGTCGTGGTCGGCGACGACGACCAGTCCATCTATCGGTTCCGCGGCGCCGATGTGCGCAACATACTCGACTTCCGCAAGGACTATCCAGACGCGCACGTGGTCCGCCTCGAGCAGAACTACCGATCGAGCCAAGCCATCCTCGACGCCGCGTACAGCGTCATCCGCAGCAACCCCGAGCGGGCCGAGAAGAAGCTGTGGACCGAACGTGCAGGGGGCGAGAAGGTGTGCGCCACGCAGGCCTACAACGAGGTCGAGGAGGCGGAGTTCGTAGCCGACGAGATCGAGCGGCTGCGCAAGACCGAAAAGCGCGGCTACTCCGACTTCGCGGTCCTCTATCGCACCAACGCGCAGTCGCGCTCATTCGAGGACGTGCTGGCGCGCCGCCGCATCCCGTACCGCCTGGTCGGGGGCGTGCGGTTCTGGGAGCGCCGCGAGGTCAAGGACGTGGTCGCGTACGTTCGCTTTTGCTTCAACCCGCGAGACGC
>Ga0208849_1001366_pt1 | contig 17323 bp, 14 predicted proteins | sample NGESurdeep072012_10_FD_184470 | JGI IMG/M metagenome (GOLD analysis project Ga0208849, IMG submission 184470) | Arctic peat soil microbial communities from Barrow, Alaska - NGEE Surface sample 53-3 deep-072012 (SPAdes) | ecosystem: Environmental > Terrestrial > Soil > Wetlands > Peat ...
AAATTCGGCCTCGAATACTATAAGGATTTTGCCGCTCATCTTTTCCCGGGTTCGAACTTCGCCATCAATGGTGTGCTCGGCGGTGGATCGCGGCTCTTCTTCGTCTTTTATTTCGTGAGCACGGCGCTCCACGGCGTCCACATGATCGGCGGCCTGGCTCTCGTCGGATGGATCATCGTGCGCGCCCGGCGCAATGAATTTTCCCCTGCCTACTACACGCCGGTGGTCGTGGTCGGGCTCTATTGGAGCTTCGTCGACGTCGTGTGGATCGTTCTTTACCCGCTCATCTACCTGGTGGGGCGAACATCGTGACCCGCCATTTTCGCGCGCTACTCGGAACTTGGGTTGTATTGCTGGTCCTGTTGGCGGCAGAGTTTGGCGTGGGATTCCTGCCGCTGCCGCGGTCGATCCGGCCGCTAATTTTAATTGCACCCGTTATAATGGTCGCAGCCGTTGGCATCATGTTCATGCAGGTCAGAAAGGGCCCTATCACCGTGCGCCTGTTCGTCGTTGCGGGCCTCGTCTGGCTATCCATCTTGCTTGGCTTGGGCAGTTTGGATCCGATGACTCGAACCGACGTTTACGTGCAAGGTACAAGCCCAAAATAATACTCTAACGTCCGCTTCTCGCTCACGGGCGGGACGGTCTTCACCACGGCCGCCCGGTGAAGAGTCTGCCCTGCACATTTTCCAACAATTCTCGGACGCGAAGGAACGTCGATCGCAAGTTCAGCGCCGTCCAGCCGGCCCCGGCAGGTCGAGCAGATCACCACCGGATTGCCGCCGGCCAGCGGAACTGTACCGCTCGCAGAGCATTTAAACCTAACAGCCGCTGCTGTTCTCCACTTTGATAGTCGGTGGTCCACTCGTGATCCTGTCAACCTGTGTCTCCGGATGAATTATGAGGGACGCAGTATCAAAGCCCATCGAAGACTACGCCGTCATCGGCGATGGTCGCACCGCCGCGCTGGTCGCCCGCGACGGCAGCATCGACTGGCTGTGCTGGCCGCGTTTCGACAGTGATGCGTGCTTGTCTGCCTTACTGGGTGGGAAACGACACGGTGCGTGGAGTCTCGCGCCCACCGGGAATGTGGACGTGTCACGGCGCTATCTCGGCGACTCCGAAGTGCTGCAGACCGAGTTCCGCACTCCCACCGGGGTTCTGCGTCTAACCGATTTCATGCCGATCCGAGAAGACGGTCTCTCCGCCTTGGTTCGTCGTCTCGAGGTGAACGAGGGTGAGGTCGAGATCGAGTCGGCGTTGTCGATCCGGTTCGGCTACGGCGAGATCCCGCCGTGGTGGTACGAACTGGCCGGCGCAGAAACCGGCGGCTTCTCGGGCGAGGTTGGACCCGACAGGGTCATCCTGCGCGGCCCCGGCCTGTCGCGCGACGGCGCCGTACTGCACGCTCGCATGACGCTCCGCGTCGGCGAGCGCGCCGACTACGTGCTGCAGCACGCCTCATCCGCGCGCGAACTCCCCGATGCGATCGATCCGGAACTTGCCCTCGCGGGCACTCTCATAAAATGGCGGGATTGGATCGGACGCTTCGACAAAAGGACCGACTGGCCGGAAGCGGTGAAGCGGTCGCTGCTCACGCTGAAGGCGCTGAGCCATATCTCGACCGGCGGCATCGTGGCCGCCCCCACGCTTGGCCTTCCGGAAAAGCCGGGCGGCGCGATGAACTGGGATTACCGCTATTGCTGGCTGCGGGATTCCACGTTCACCCTGACCGCTCTACTGAATGCCGGCTTTCACGATGAAGCTCAGGCCTGGATGCAATGGCTGCTGCGCGCCATAGCTGGCGCGCCGGACAAGGTGCGGATCATGTACCGCGTCGATGGCGGACGGCAGCTCCATGAGCGGGAAATCGACACGCTGCCGGGCTGGAATGGCGCGCGGCCGGTGCGCGTCGGCAACGCCGCCGCCGGGCAACGCCAGCTGGACGTATACGGCGAGGTCCTGGACAGCGCTTGCCTCTGCGACCGGGCCGGCATCCCTCAGAACTCCAATGCGGCCGCCACGAGCAAGCGTCTGGTCGCGCACGTCGAACGCATCTGGCGCGAACCCGACCAAGGCATGTGGGAGTCACGTGAGGCCCCGCAACACTATGTCTATTCCAAGGTCATGGCCTGGGTTGCCGTGGACCGCTTCCTGCGCCTCGACGAGCAGCGCGGAAACTGTCCGCCGGATCGCCACGCGGAGCTCGCTTCCTTGCGAAGCGCAATTCATGCCGACGTATGCGCGCAGGGATTCGATTCCAAAACGGACAGCTTCATGCAGTCCTACGGATCGGTGAATCTCGATGCCAGCGTGCTGCTGCTGCCGCTCGTCGGGTTCCTGCCGGTAGATGACGAGCGGATCGCCGGCACGATCGCCGCGATCGAAAACAGATTGATGGAGGGCGGCCTGGTGAGGCGGCAAGAGGCCTCCGGGATTGGCCGAGAAGAGGGCGTCTTCCTGGCCTGCTCCTGTTGGCTGGCCGACTGCATGGCGATGCAGAACCGGCATGAGGAAGCTCGCACTCTGTTCGAGCGCGTGCTGGCGGTGTCGAACGACGTCGGTTTGCTTTCAGAGGAATATCACGTCCCTTCGCGCCGGCTGTTAGGCAACTTTCCTCAGGCATTGACCCACATCGCCGTGATCAACACCGGGCTCGGTCTGTGCGGTCCCGTACTGCAGCGCGGCGGCGGCTGAGAACGTTGCCGACCCACATTCATCATCGAGGAGCTGACCATGCCGCAAATCGTCGTTATCACCGGTGCCGGGGCGGGTGTCGGACGCGCGGTTGCCGAGGAGTTCGCCCGCCACGGCTGGTCCGTCGCACTGCTTAGCCGTGATGTCGCCCGGTTGGAGCGTGCCGCAGCCCAACTCTCCGAGCGCTATGGCGTCCGCGCCCTTGCTCTTCCGACCGACGTCGCGGATGCGGACAGAGTCGAAGCGGCGGCCGAGGCTGTGGAGCGCGAGCTTGGGCCGATCGACACTTGGGTCAATGTCGCCATGGCCACCGTGTTCGGCGCAGTGAGCGATGTGTCCGCTGCCGAGGTGGAACGCGGCACCCGCGTCACTTATCTCGGGCAAGTACATGGCATGATGTCCGCATTGAAGCGAATGCGAACCCGTAACAGAGGCGTCATCGTCAATGTGGGTTCGGCGCTCGCATATCGTTCCGTGCCGCTACAGGCGATTTATTGCGGCGCCAAGGCGGCGATCCGTGGCTTCACTGACAGCCTGCGATCCGAGATCATCCATGACAAGCTCGATATACAGCTCACCATCGTGGACCTGCCCGCGGTCAACACGCCGCAATTCGATTGGGCGATGAACAAGACCGGCCGCCGGCCGCAACCCGTGCCGCCAATCTATCAACCCGAAGTGCCGGCCCGCGCCATCTATTTCGCGGCCACGCACAAGCGCCGCGAGATTTGGGTTGGCTGGCCGACTGTCAAGGCGATCCTCGCCAACTGCATCGCGCCTGGCCTTCTCGATCGCTATTTGGCCAAGGCGGGTTACACCGGTCAGCTCACCGACGAGCGGGAACCTGCCGATGCGCCGGCGAACTTGTTCGAGCCGGTCCCGGGACCGTACGGCGCACACGGGCGGTTCGACGCGCGGTCGCGCACAGTGAGTTGGGAGATGTTCACCGACCGGCACCGCACCGCGGTGTTCGTGGCACTGGCGCTGGTCGCAGGCGCCGTGCTGCACCAGGTCGCCAAGCGCCTGGAAATTTGAACGTGCTTCCGCTCGAAACATTGATTGCGGCTGCGCAGCTCCACTCTTTTTGAACTTCGCTGCCGGACCTTTCAATACCGGAACCCTGCTTTGAAGTGGACGTTGTGCCATTGCATCCGACCGTAAGCCGGTTGCGTGCCGTGGGGTGTGCTGTGCCGGATGTGGAACTGCTGCTGGATTGCCAAGCTTCCATTGGCGAATCGCCAACCTGGTTTGCTCCCGCGAACGCGATCTATTGGATCGACGTAAAGGAACCGGCTTTGCACTGTCTGAGTGCGGAGGGTACGCAACGGCGTTGGCGCTTCGATTCCGATATCGGTGCGTTCGCGCTGCTGGACGGTGGGGCGGCAGCCGTGGTGGCGCTGAGAAACGGCTTGTTCCAACTGGACCTTGCCACTGGCAACACCGTCTCGCTCGTGGCGCCCCCCTTCGATCCCGCGTTGTTCCGCTTCAATGAAGGCATTTGCGATGCGCTCGGCCGATTTTGGATCGGCGTGATGTTCGACCCCCTCACCGACATTACCGCCACCAAGCGGGAGGGAGCGATGCATTGCTTTACTTTTGTCCACGGTCTCGCGGCCGGCTCGGACTGGAGCGATTTGCACAACGGCTTCGCCTGGAACCTCGACGGCACCGCTTTCTATTGGTCGCACTCCTATGCCCACGCCGTCTTCCGTGCGCCGTACGATCTTAAAGCGGGCACGGTCGGAGCGCCGGAGCCATTCGTCGATCTTTCCGCGAACGAAGGCATTCCGGACGGCGCCGCGATGGACGAGGAAGGCTGCTACTGGTGCGCCATTCACGGCGGCGGCGCTCTGCATCGCTACAATGCCGCAGGAACTCTCGTTTCGCGAATAGATTTGCCTGTCAGCCAACGACAATGTGCGCCTTTGTCGGACGCAACCTCGACGAGATCGTGGTGACTAGCGCGAGGCAGAAGCTGACCCCCGAACGGCTGGCGCGCGAGCCGCACGCCGGCGGTCTGTTCCGGCTGCGGCCTGGCGTCCGGGGCATACCAAGGCCCTGCACGATGCAATTATCTCAGCAGCAAGAACCGCTGCGTGACTGCCCTGTTGCTCGAGGGCGGAATTTGAGCGGCGCTCCAATACATGGAGAAACATGATGTCGGTCAACGTAAGCGAGTTTGTCTGGAAGCGCCTGCAGGAATGGGGCTTGAAGCGGGTCTACGGCTATCCAGGCGACGGCGTCGGCGGCTTGGACGTAGCGCTCCAGAAAGCGCTGCCCGGCATGGAATATGTCCAGGTGAGGCATGAGGAAATGGCCGCCTTCATGGCTTCGGCTCACGCCAAATTCACCGGCGGCGTCGGGCTCTGCTACGCGACCTCCGGTCCCGGCGCGATTCACCTTTTGAACGGGCTTTACGATGCCAAGATGGATAACCAGCCTGTGGTCGCCATTGTTGGGCAACAGGCGCGGAGCGCGCTCGGCGCGCATTATCAGCAAGAAGTGGACCTGGTCTCGTTGTTCAAGGACGTAGCGAGCGACTATGTCGCCATCGGTATGGTGCCCACCCAGGTGCGGCACATGGTGGACCGGGCCGTGCGCATCGCCCAGAACAAGCGTTCCGTCACCTGCATTATCCTGCCCAACGATTTGCAACTGATGGCCTACGAGGATCCGCCGCTTGCGCACGGCACAACGCACACTGGCGTGGGATTTCCGGTCGAGAGCAAGGTTCCAGATATCAGCGGCCTGCGGGCGGCAGCCGAAGTGCTGAACAAGGGCAAGAAGGTCGCCATGCTGGTCGGCGCAGGGTGCCTCGAAGCGACTGACGAAGTGATCGCGGTGGCAGACAAGCTGGGCGCCGGCGTAGCGAAGGCGTTGCTGGGCAAGGCCGCGGTGCCCGACGATCTGCCGTTCGTCACCGGCGGGCTTGGGCTGCTTGGCACAAAACCCTCATGGGATCTGATGCAGGACTGCGACACGTTGCTGATGGTCGGCTCCGCTTTTCCCTACAGCGAATTCCTGCCAAAGCCCGGGCACGCGCGCGGCGTGCAGATCGACATCAAGGGCGACAATCTGAGCCTGCGGTATCCGATGGAAGTTAATCTCGTCGGCGACAGCGCGGAGACGCTGAAGGCGTTGCTGCCGCTGCTGAAGCAAACGACCGACACGAAATGGCGCGACACGATCAAAGAGAATCTCGACGCGTGGTGGAAGGTGCTGGAGAGCCGCGCGATGGATTCGGCGGACCCGATCAACCCGCAGCGCGTGTTCTGGGAACTGTCGCCGCGCCTCCCGGAGAATTGCATCGTCACCGCTGACAGCGGCTCGGTCGCAAACTGGTACGGGCGCGATCTGAAATTTCGGCGGGGCATGAAGGGTTCGCTCTCGGGTTCGCTCGCGTCGCTGGGCGCCGCGACGCCCTATGCGGTGGCGGCGAAGATGGCCTATCCGGACCGGGTGGTGATCGGCACCATCGGCGACGGCGCCATGCAGATGAACGGCATGAACGTGATGATCACCGTTTCCAAATACTGGAAGGAATGGTCCAATCCGCATTTCATTTTGATGGTGCTGAACAATCGCGACCTGAGCCAGGTGACCTGGGAGGAGCGGGTACAGCTGGGCGACGGCAAGACGGAAAGCACACAATCCATTCCCGACTTCCCCTACGCAAAATACGCGGAGTTGCTGGGTCTCAAGGGTATCTTCTGCAACGATCCTGAGAAGGTCGGTGCGAGCTGGGATGAAGCGCTAGCCGCGGACCGGCCGGTGATCCTCGAGTTCTACACCGATCCCAATGTGCCGCCCCTTCCGCCGCACATCACGTTGAAGGACGCCGAGCATTTTATGACCATGATGCCGAGTGAGCCGGAGCTGGGCAGCGTCCTGAAAAACTCGGCAAAAGAGTTGATGTCCACCATTTTGCCCGGCCGGTAGGCACGAATGGGCATGAACGCGCCGGTCGGCCCCATCACAGCTCGTGCTTATACAGTACCGACAGATGCGCCTGAGGCGGACGGCACGTTTGCTTGGCAGGAAACGACTCTCGTCATCGTAACGATCGAGGCCGGCGGCCGGAGCGGCCTCGGTTACACGTATAGCGCCGGTGTGATCACAGGTCTGGTGACGGGCGCGCTCGCGGAGGCATTACACGGGCAAGACGTTTTCGACATTCCTCGCTGTCACCGTCTGATGGCGAACGCGGTGCGCAACCTGGGCCGCTCCGGCTTGGCTGCTACAGCCATCTCCGCCGTCGACGCGGCGCTCTGGGATCTCAAGGCAAAATTGCTCGACCGGCCTCTCGTCAATCTGCTGGGGGGCGCGCGCGACGAGGTGCCGATCTACGGCAGCGGCGGTTTCACCTCCTACGACGATGCACAGCTGACGCGGCAACTCGCCGGATGGGTGGAGCGGGATGGTTGTCGGGCCGTGAAGATGAAGATCGGCACCCACCCGGAAGACGATACGCGCCGCGTTCGGGTCGCCAAAAGCGCCATCGGCGACGCCACCCTGTTCGTGGACGCCAACGGCGCGCTATCGGCGAAGGAAGCGCTACGTTTCGCCGATATTTTCGCTACCGAGGCCGGCTCGAGGAGCCGGTCTCGTCTGATGATTTGGACGGGCTGGCGCAAGTGCGGGCAGGTGCGCCCTCCTGCATGGATATTGCCGCTGGCGAATATGCCTTCAACACCGACGACGTGCGCCACATGCTGGCGCGCCGGGCCGTGGACGTGCAGCAAGCGGATGCGTCCCGCTGCCTGGGCGTCACCGGCTTCCTGCAAACCGGGGTGTTGTGCGACGCCCACCACATCGATCTGTCCGGTCATTGCGCGCCGGCGCTGCATTTGCACTGCGCCTGCGCGGTGCCCCGGCTACGTCACCTCGAATGGTTTCATGACCATGTGCGCATCGAGCAGATGCTGTTCGATGGTGCCCCTGCGGCGAAGAACGGCGCGATCAGACCCGACCTCAGCCGCCCCGGGCTAGGCCTCGATTTCAAGCAACAGGATGCGGAACGGTACGCCGCATGACGCAACAGCGCATCGAGAACCGCCGCCAAACTCTCGCGGTCAACGCGCAGCCAACAGGAGAAATTTTTGCCGCGCTGGCGCTGATGGGCGCCGCAACAGCGGTGAGTGCCGCGTTGCTTGCGCGCAGGCGTCATCCGCCGGCATCGCGCGATTTGCCGATGCGGCTGGCGCGGGGACCGTTTTTATTGCCGGCCTCGCCGGTGGTCGATGAACGAGGAGCCGGACGCGCCGCGCGGAGGCTGAACCGAGCGGCGGGCACGATCGCCACCTCCGTGCTGATCGACAGCGCAATGGAGCATTATCGCGGCGCCTTCGAGAACAAGGCGATGTACACACCTCTCGTGGTGTCGGCGCTCACCATTCTCGCCTCGTTCCACGGGCATAAGGACCGCGCCGCGCGGGCGCACCGGGGACGGGACGTGATCTATGCGTTGGCCGGATTGACGGGTGCGATAGGGACCGCATTCCACGTCTATAACGTGGGCAAGCGGCCGGGCGGTTTCTGCTGGCAAAACCTGTTCTACGCGGCGCCGCTGGGAGCCCCGATGGCGATCACGCTCGCGGGGATGACAGGATTTCTCGCCGAGCGGGTCCGTGACAATGCGCCGGGTACGGTTCCCTCCGTGCTGGGCCTACCCGCAGGACGAATGGTTGCGGCGATGACCGGGGTAGGCCTCCTCGGAACGACGGCGGAAGCCGGACTGCTGCATTTCCGCGGTGCTTTCCACAATCCCGCAATGCTGCTGCCGGTCACGGTGCCGCCGGCGGCTGCGGCACTGCTCGGGGCGGCGGCGGGGGGTGTGGCGGTGCGACCCCGGCCACTGACGCGCTGGTGGCTGCGCTTCACCGCATTTCTGGGTGTGGCCGGCGTTGGGTTTCATGCCATCGGGGTGGCGCGCAATATGGGGGGTTGGCGCAACTGGAAGCAGAACATCCAGGCCGGGCCTCCGCTGCCAGCCCCTCCGGCTTTCTTCGGTCTAGCGCTAGCCGGGCTCGCCGCCCTCGGGCTGCTGGAGGACAACCCGGATGACTGAGCGGCTCACGACCGGGCGGTATCCCGGTTACGACGTGACGTCCAAGCGGAAGACTCCTTCGTGGAACGACAAGACGCGCGAGGTGATCGACGCGCGGCTGGCGGTCGAAGCGCGTCCGACATTTCTGTCTCCAGACGAATGGCAAACGCTGGTGGCGCTTTGCGATCGCGTGATGCCACAACCCGAGGGGCGACCGCGTGTGCCCCTCGCCGCGTACGTCGATCGACAGTTGCTGGCGGGAAAGACCAAAGGCTATCGATTCGCCGACATGCCGCGGCCGGCCGAGGCCTGGAAGCGAGCGCTGGCGGCATTGGACGATGTTGCGAGGCAAGAGCAAGGTCGGCCCTTCGCGCAACTCGCGCAAGGCGACCAGGATGCGATGCTGCGTCGGATGTCGGACGGCTCTTTCCATGCGAAGGCGCTGAACGGCATGCCGGCCAAGACCTTCTGGACCTCGCACGTCATCCACGACGTGGTCGGCGCCTACTACGCTCATCCCGAAGCCTGGAACGAGATCGGCTGGGGCGGCCCCGCTTCGCCCCGTGGCTATGTGCGCACAGGCCTCGATCGCCGCGACTCCTGGGAGCCGGTGGAAGCTACCCCAGGCAGCGAAGACAAAGCGAGCCGGGAGAACAAGCGTGTCCGATGATCCTCTTGCAGCGCCGCGCGCAATCGAGGGTCGGGCGCCCGATGTGTTCCGGCCCGGCGGCTGGGTCCCGATGCGGCAGTTTGCCGACGCGGACGAGGTCGACTTCATCGTGATCGGCACGGGCGCTGGCGGCGGCCCAATGATCGCGGCTTGGCCGCGCAGGGCTTCACGGTCGTCGGCTTGGACGCCGGACCTTACTTTCGCCCGCTTGAGGATTTCGCGTCGGACGAAAGCGAACAGGAGAAGCTGTATTGGAACGACGACCGCATCTCAGAGGGCCTCAACCCGTTGGTGATGGGCGGCAAGAATAGCGGCAAGGCGGTGGGCGGCTCGACTGTGCATTTCGCCATGGTGTCGCTGCGCTTCCGTCCTGAATGGTTCAAGTCGCGTTCCCAACTGGGTTACGCAGTGGACTGGCCGCTCGACTGGCGGGAGATGTGGGATTGGTATCGCCGGGCGGAGCTGGCGCTGTCGATATCCGGGCCGGTCACCTACCCTTGGGGCCCTAAGCGACCCCGCTACCCGTTACGGGCACACCCGATCAACGGCGCAGCTCAGCTGCTCGCGCGCGGAGCCGAGGCCATGGGTTACGCCTGGACGGAAACTCCACTTGCCACCGTATCGACGCCTCACGGAGACAGTCCTCCTTGCGTCTATCGCGGCTTTTGCCGCTTCGGCTGCTCGACCAACGCCAAACAGAGCCAGCTGGTCACTTTCATTCCGCGAGCGTTGGCAGCAGGTGCCGAGATCCGCGACCTCGCCATGGTAGGGCGGATCGAGATGGGTACGGATGGCCGGGTCACAGGAGTGCATTACCATCGCGACGGCCGCTGGCGCTTCCAGAAGGCGCGAGTCGTCATTGTGGCGGGCTATGCCATCGAGACACCGCGCCTGCTGCTGAACTCGGCCAACGATCGTTTTCCCGATGGCCTAGCCAACAGCAGCGGGCTCGTGGGCAAAAATCTCATGAGCCAAGCCAACCAGGCGGCCTGGGGCTACATGGACGAGGTGGTGCGGGCGTACAAGGCGCCGCCCTCGACGGCCATAACCGAGCACTGGAACTATGACGACCGGAAGGATTTCCACGGCGGCTATTGCTGGATGGCGCAAGGACCGCTGCCGATCGAAACCATGACCATCATGACAGGCTCCAAGAGTCTTTGGGGCGCTGCGCTGCACGAGAAGATGTTGCGCTACAATCACTTGGTCGGGCTGAAGATGGTCGGCGAGCAACTTCCGAGCGAGAACAATCGGGTGACGCTGGCCGATGATACGGATCAGTACGGGCTACGCATCCCGCGCATCACCTATTCTTGGAGCGACAACGATAAAGCAATGATCCGGCATGCGCTGGATCAGATGAGCACAAGTCTTAAGATGGTCGGCGCCAAGGACATCTGGCGGCAGGAGAACGACATGAACCACTTGGCTGGCACGGCCCGCATGGGGTTCACACCGAAGGACAGCGTGGTGAATGCTGATTGCCGAAGCTGGGACATCCCGAACCTGTTCGTCTGCGACGGCTCTGTGTTTCCAACTGCGGGTGGGGTGAACCCATCATCGACAATCACTGCGATAGCAATGCGCACCGCCGAACGGATCGGACATATGGCCAGAAGCGGCGGCCTGTGAAATCCGCGCCGATGGAGATCGCGTTGTTCACGAGCCGACGCACCAATCTGCGCAACCTCGGCCGCGGTCGGGCCCCATGTTAATCCGCTGCTAAACTTCTGCAGCCGCGGGCGACGACGGCGCTTGATCCTTTCCGCTGTCGCCGGTCTGCTGGTTTTAGAGCAATCGTGTGAGCCGCACCTCAAACTGCAACGGACGCAAGCGCGAAGCCGAGCTAGGCGGCTTGGGCGTGTTGGTTGATGTTGTTCTCCGCGATTTTCGTCAACGTAGCGTCGGTTTTCTTTTCTTCGGCCAGCGTGGTTTCGAGCAAGTCGGCGGCATCACTGAGGCCAAGCTCGGACGCCCAGGTTTTGAGGCTGCCGTAGCGCGACATCTCGTAATGTTCGACCGCCTGAGCCGCGGCGAGCAAGCCGGCATCCAGTGCGGGCATGCCCTTGTAGTCCTTCATCACTTCCTGGCTCTCCGCGATGATGCCTACGATGGCGTCGCAAGTCTTTCCGCGCGGTGCCTCGCCGAGTTCCTCAAAGACCTTCTCAAGCCGCTCGACATGGCCCTCGGTCTCTTGTTCGTGCTTCTCGAATGCAGCGCGCAACTCTTCGGCCTGCGCCGCCTTGGCCATTTTTGGGAGGGCCGAGAGGATTTTCTTTTCGGCGAAGTAGATATCTTTCAGAGTATCGTGAAAGAGTTCGCGAAGATCCTTTTCTTTAGACATAACTATCGCTCCCGGTTGGTTGAGGGGTTCGCTTCTCCAACCGGTCTTCCCGCCGTTGGTTCCGGAAATCCAGCAAAAGTTAGGAGGGGCGGAACCCCTCGGTCGTTGCTTGAGGACTCAGGAGAGAACCGTCTGCGGGAACGAAATTGCGAGAGCCGCGTGCGTCAGCCCGGACGGCCCTTCGATTTTTTTTCGTCTTACTCCAGGCACGATGGTCCGCTCGGAACCCTAACCGGACGACCGGGTTTGTCCGATACCGGACTTATCCGAAGGAGGAAAATAATGGCCACTACAGTTGATGCTCGGCGTGAAACCGTTTCCCTGATTGGAAGTGACAAGGTCGAAACGACCGCGGTCTATGGAGCCGACGATCAGAAGATCGGGAGCGTGCAGCGGGTGATGATCGATAAAATCAGCGGCAAAGTTGCCTATGCGGTGGTGTCATTTGGCGGCTTTCTGGGAATGGGCGAGGACTATTTCCCAATGCCGTGGGCAAATCTGAAATACGACACCAATCTCGGCGGTTATCGGACGGGAATGACAGAGAGCCAATTGAAGGGCGCTCCGAAGTTCAACCGAAACAGCGACTGGGATTGGTCTGATCGTTCGCGTGATCGCGCCGTCTACGATTACTACAAAACGCCGCTCTGGTATTAGAAAGTAAGGACATCAGTGTGCGGGACGTCGAGTTCTCGGCGTCCCGCGAAAACATCCGTTCTAAGGGTTGATGCAAAGGTGCCTGTCGACGATCCTCCAAAAGGGGCTCTGCCGAACAGACCGCTGCCACCGTTATCAAAGAACTCTTGCGAGAACGGCACCTAATCCGACCGAAATACCAAACCCTCGTCGGAGCGATCCCTTCCCATAAGAGCTGCAGGATTCGACGGGAGCATTAGCCATGTCGACGAAGGGAGCCCGCGCTAAGCAAAAACAACTCATGGGAACGGACGGTGTCGGGTGGCTCGGGCGCCAAGGCCCGGATCGGCGCCGGCGATGATCGCTCGGCTAAAGCGAAGCGCCAAAAGCGACCATTTGCGGAAGGCCCGCCTCCGGAAGGCCTCGGACGCGGATGAACCCGGCAATCAGATCACCGCGCGCGAGGTCGAAGATATCGAGGAACGATCCAGTCCTCGCACGCCGGTCATCTACGAGATCGTCCGTCGGCTCGGTGACGAGGAAATGGCGCGCCCCATAACGTCTCTCTGGTGGTCAGGCGTTGCCGCGGGTTTATCGATCAGCTTTTCACTTTTGGCGCAAGCAATCATCCAGACTCATCTCCCTCCCTCGCCGTGGCGGCCTCTCATAACCGATTTCGGCTATTCGATCGGGTTTGTGATGGTCGTCATGTCGCGCCAGCAGCTTTTCACCGAAAGCACCATTACCGCCGTGCTGCCGGTGATGGCCGAACTCAGTCTCGCCAACCTCGCGAAACTGACTCGCATGTGGGTGATCGTTCTTCTGGCCAATTTCTTCGGAACTCTGTTTGCCGCACTGTTCTGCAGCTTTGCGCCCGTCCTTACGCCCGAGCTTTACCAAGGCATGCTGGAGATTAGCCGGCACATCATCGGCAACGGCTTCGGGGAAATGTTTTTCCGCGGCGTGGCAGCGGGGTTCCTGATTGCCGCCATGGTCTGGCTTATTCCTGGCGCCGAAGGCGCCCAGTTCTATGTCATCGTGATGATGACATGGCTCATTTCGGCCGGGAGCTTTATGCACATCGTCGCCGGCAGCATGGAAGGCTTTATGCTCGTCCTTAGCGGCGCGCTGCCATGGCACTCGATGATAACCGGCTTTGTGCTGCCGGTTCTGACCGGCAACATCGTCGGTGGCACCGCGCTGTTTGCCCTCATCGCTTACGCGCAGGTTATGAAGGAAATTTAGTGAGCCGCCACGGCGGAACGGCGAGGTTTTTGTGGCGTTGCTCTCTACGGTTGCCAGGACGGCGGCTTAGCGGAAATCCTTCAAGGAGACTACGATCATGGCAGGAGAACTGGAAGGTCGCACCATAGCGGTCTTGGCGACCGATGGGGTCGAACAGGTCGAGCTCACCGAGCCGGTCAGGGCCTTGAAGAAGGCGGGTGCGCGAGTCGAAGTCGTCTCGGACAAGAAGCGGGAGATCCAGGCTTTTAAGCATCATGACAAGGGCGCGAAGGTGCCGGTTGATACGCTTTTGGATGATGCCGACCCGGATAATTTTGACGGGCTGGTACTGCCGGGCGGCGTCATCAATCCGGATGCACTCCGCTTGGTGCCTGCGGCCATCGATTTCGTTCGGCACTTCGTTCAGGCGGAAAAGCCTATCGCAGCAATCTGCCACGGGCCATGGACCCTGATCGACGCCGGTGGCGTCAACGGCAAGACGATGACATCATGGCCTTCGCTGAAACCCGACCTGTCAAACGCCGGCGCCCAATGGGTCGACCAAGAGGTGGCGACCGACAGGCACCTAGTCACCTCGCGCAAGCCGGATGACCTGCCCGCCTTTAGCAAGGCGATGATCGCGGAGTTTCGCTTGGCGAAACGGCCGAACAACGCGGACGTTGTCGCTTCCCGCGACTGAGGACGCCTCTGTTCACGCCGCCGGACGAATCAGCAGCAAGCCGGAATCCTTGTCCTTGACTTTGCGGAGATGGGCCGGGTTTTCTGTCACGATCACTTCGAGCGTCGGCCGCACGTGGGCTTCGGCAAGATGCTCGGCCATGGCCGTACCGTCGCGCTTGCCGACAACAAGATGGACATGGAAGGAAGGTTTTCCGTCCGGTCCCTCGCCGATAAGCGAGGCGACCTCCACCTGTTCGGCCACGGGAATGCGCAAATAATCTTTTTTCTCCCAATCGAAATACATCAGAACAACGTCCCGGAGCGCGCCGACGGCCGTAAGCTGCGCGGCGCTGATTTTCTCGGCTGCGGCGAACCCCCCGAGACACCGCATGACTTCATCTCCGGTTTCCAAGACCACCGCGTAGGTCCGCTGGCCCTCGGCCCGGTGCAGTAATTTCTGCTGCATCTCATTGCTCCGTCTGTCGCTCAATCGCAGGTCTCGATGGCCGGTATGTAGTTCGCGATGGGCGTCCCGAAGCGTGATCCGCGTGCTTAGATCCGCCTCGGGTTTTGAGCCGGATCAGGCGGCTTTCCGGTTAACCTGCGCCTCCGCTATTGTGGTCAATTTCTTGTCCGTCGCCTTTTCCTCATCGAGAGTCTGTTGGAGTAGCGTCGTGCAATCCTGGCGGCCGAGCTGCTTTGCCCACGCGATCAGCGTGCCGTAGCGGGTCATTTCCGCCTGCGCGGCCGCGATGAGCGCTGCATCGAGCACCGTCTTATCGGCGATCTCGCCGGCGACTTCGTTTGCTTCCTCGATGATGCCATCGATTGCCGGACAATCGACCCCATGGGCTTTCTGGCGGAGCATCTCGAATACGCGGTCAAGGCGTTGGACGTGGTTTTCGGTTTCCTGCAGATGAGTCTTAAATCCTTGCTTAAGTTGAGGATCGCTGGATTTTCCAATCATCTCGGGCAGAGCCTTCACGATTTGTTTCTCGGCGTAGTAAATGTCGCGCAACATGTGCATGAACAGGTCGTCCATGTTCTTGATGTCCTTAGTGAACAGTCCCATTGCAGAAGGTCCTTTGTTCGTTGGGGTTGCCAGCGCGGCCGCCGAAAAATTAGCCCGCTAAAATTGGCCTGCTAAAATTGGCCCGCTTCGGAGTAACGTGGCTTGTGAGCGGGGGTTCCTAAGTCGGGCCGCCGTAGGTGAAATTACGTCGCGTCAAACGCGGCCCTGCCAGAGGCGGGCGTGGCGGCAAGAGGGTTCCTGAAAAGCGTTGTGAGCTTCCGCTCGCGCGGGACGGGCGCTCAAGCCGCGTCTAGGTTTTAGGAACTCCCCTGACGCCCGATGGTTACTCACTCGGACCTCTCACTCGGACTTTTCAACCCACCGCGTGCCATGAAACACGATCCGAAATTCATCTCGTACAACCGTCCGGCCGGGGGATGGGGTTCCGTTCAATCTGTCGGCCGCAGCTTGGCGCGTGAACACGTTCCGTTCAGCGGCACCCGCATCCTGATGCATCAGAATAAGCCGGACGGCTTCGCGTGCGTCAGCTGCGCCTGGGCGAAACCCGCCAAGCCCCATCCGTTCGAATTCTGCGAAGAAGGTGCGAAGGCGACGACCTGGGAAATCACAAGTCGTCGCTGCACGCCGGACTTCCTTGCAAAGCATACCGTTACGTCGCTCGCATCCTGGAGCGATCATGATCTTGAAGAGCAGGGGCGCCTGACACAGCCGCTGCGCTGGGACGCTACGACCGATAAATATGTTGCGGTCGAATGGGCCGATGCCTTTCGCGAAATCAGCCGCGAACTGGCATCGCTCGATAAAAAAAGCATTGTCTTTTACAGCTCAGGCCGCGCCTCGCTTGAAGCCTCCTATATGTACGCCCTCTTCGCCCGCATGTACGGCAACAACAATCTGCCGGACAGTTCGAACATGTGCCACGAGAGCACGTCCGTCGGTTTGCCGCTCAGTATCGGAGTTCCGGTGGGAACGGTAACGCTCGCCGACTTCGACAAGACCGACTGCATCCTGTTTTTCGGGCACAATACCGGCGTCAATAGTCCGCGCATGCTCCATGATCTGCAGGAATGCGCCAAGCGCGGCGTTCCGATCATCGTCTTTAATCCGCTGCGCGAGCGCGGCCACGAGCGCTTCACCAACCCGCAGAATCCAGCCGAGATGCTGGTGAAGCCGGCCACCCAGATCAGTTCGCAGTATCATCAGCTCAAGGTCGGAGGAGACAAGGCGGCGTTGATGGGCCTCTGCAAGGCTCTTTTTGAGATGGATGACGCAGCAAGGGAAACAGGCGGCCCGCGGGTTCTCGATCTCGCTTTCATCAGCGAACACACCCACGGCTTCGACGGATTTGAAGAAGCCGCGCGTCGGGCTGACTGGTCCGAACTCGAACGCCGCTCGGGGCTGACGCGCCTCGCCATCCAGGCGGCTGGCGCCGTCTACGCACAGGCAAAGGGCGCGATGATCGCCTACGGCATGGGTGTCACGCAGCAGGTCGGTGGCGTCGAAAATGTCCAGATGATCGTCAATCTCCTGCTTTTGCGCGGCAACATGGGCAAGCCGGGCGCCGGCGTCCTGCCGATACGCGGCCACTCGAATGTGCAAGGGCAGCGAACGGTCGGCATCACCGAGAAACCGGACCTCGTTCCCAATGACAAACTCAAGGAGCTCTATGGATTCGATCCGCCCCGGGAAAAGGGCCTCAATTGCACCGAAGCCGCCCAAGGAGTGATGAAGGGCGAGGTCCGGGCCATATTTCAGCTTGGCGGCAATTTGGTGCGTTCGCTCCCGGACCACGGTCAGCTCATACCAGCCTGGCGGCGGCTTCGCCTGACCGTCCAGGTTCTCACCAAGCTTAATCGCTCCTGCCTTGAGCACGGCGAGATCTCTTACATTCTTCCTTGTCTCGGCCGCACCGAAATCGATACGCAGGAAACGGGACCGCAAGCGGTCAGTATGGAAGACAGCACCGCGTGCATTCACGGCTCGCGGGGGTTT
>Ga0208849_1001367_pt1 | contig 17321 bp, 19 predicted proteins | sample NGESurdeep072012_10_FD_184470 | JGI IMG/M metagenome (GOLD analysis project Ga0208849, IMG submission 184470) | Arctic peat soil microbial communities from Barrow, Alaska - NGEE Surface sample 53-3 deep-072012 (SPAdes) | ecosystem: Environmental > Terrestrial > Soil > Wetlands > Peat ...
GGATGGGCGCGTAGCTCAGCGGGAGAGCACACCCTTGACATGGGTGGGGTCACAGGTTCAATCCCTGTCGCGCCCACCATCCGCGCCCGTAGATTTCCAATTCTTCAAGCGTATTCGAGCCGACGCATCGTGTCGCCGATTTCGGCGAGCGCGAGTTGGCGCAGCGCGTCGGTGTCGGGCGTTTCGAGCCGGTCGGCGGGAACGCCCTGAATGACGTTGGTGGTCCGGTTCGGCGGAAGCACATCGCCGGGGCGCTGTCCCAATAGATCGCTGAGACCTGAAATCGTATCGCGATAACGGTCCCGCAGCTTGTCGTACCGAATGACGACGAGACGGTCACGACCCTCGGCTGCTTCAACCCAACCTTCGACATGCTTTGCCCACCGATCGAGCAAACTGCCGCGCTGCTTCATCTGATAGCGCAGCATGCGTCCTTCGGGCTCGCTGCGTGCGAAGTCGAGGACGTCACCCGCCCGCGGCCCTTCATGCCAGCGCCAACGCTGAATGAACCGCCAGAATGAAATCATGACGTCAGCCGGATCGCGATGGATATAGAGAATAACGGCGCCGCGCAGCGCCTAGTCGAGAACACCCTCGAAGAAATCGACCGGGTGATGCCATTTGACCAGCAAGCCGTTCAGCACCGAGCCAAGCGAATGGGCCACTGCTGGAGGATCGAAATAGTTGATGTCCAGACTGCCGTTGTCGAAATTGAGGAACTGGGTGGCGGGGTAGCCGTAGGCCCGACCAAGCGCATTCATCAGGAAATGCGTTCCGGAGCGCTCGTGGCTGACAACGATAATCTTCGGCCGCTGCGCGGGGCGGGCCCGTCGCGACGTCGCTCCAGCGCACTACGCCTATCGACGACGACGCATGTCCGCGCCGTCGTCCGTCTTTGGCTGCCAGGAATTCTAGTTCAGCGACTCGCCTTGCGGGCCGGGCGCTTGGCCGCCTTCCGCGTCTTTGACGCTGCGGACTTCATCATCCGCGACGATTTCTTGGCGGCGGATTTCACCGCCGATTTGGCAGCGGTCTTGGCACGGGCCGTCGTCTTGGCAGCGGTCTTTGCCGCTGTCTTGCCGGCGGCTTTCGTCGAAGTCCGTGCCTTCCGCTTGGTGGCGGTCATGGTGCGGCTTACTGCCCGCTTGGCGCTCTCGATAACCTCGTCGGTTTCCTTCGGCGCGAGGAGGCGTGCCACGCCCGCTGCCGCCACTGCGCCGAGCACTGCTCTTGTGATACCCATGATTTTCTCCGGAGACTTTCGTTGTATAGCCGGGCTCAACGCGCTGCGGCACCATTTGGTTCCGGGCCACCGTCAGGAGAGCTTTGCCATGACGTGGCGCACGACCGAGTAGTCCTCCAGCGCATACACGCTCATGTCCTTGCCGTAGCCGGACTGTTTCATGCCGCCGTGGGGCATCTCGTTGGTGAGCATGAAGTGGCAGTTGATCCAGGTGCAGCCATACTGCAGCCGGGCCGCCACCGCCATCGCCTTGCCAACGTCCTTTGTCCACACGGATGAGGCGAGGCCGTAGTCGGAGTCGTTCGCCCAGGCGACCGCGGTTTCGGGGTCGGTGAAGCGCGTCACCGACACTACCGGCCCAAACACCTCGCGGCGCACGATCTCGTCCTGTTGCGTGGCGCCGGCGACGACGGTGGGCGTGTAGTAGAAACCCGGGCCGGGCGCGCGTTTGCCGCCCGTCGCCACCGAGATGTGCTTCACCTCGCTGGCGCGCTCGACGAAGCTCGCGACGCGCTCGCGCTGGCGCTCCGAGATCAGCGGCCCGATCTCGTTCTGCGTGTCGTCGGCGCGGTCGAACGCGATTGTGGAGACGGCCGAGGACAGATCGGCGACCAGCTTGTCGTAGACCCTGGAGCCGGCGTAGATGCGGCAGGCGGCGGTGCAGTCCTGTCCGGCGTTGGCATAGCCGAACACGCGCACGCCCTCGACCACGGACGCGATATCGGCGTCGTCGAAGACGATCACCGGCGCCTTGCCGCCCAGTTCCAGATGCGTGCGCTTGATCGTCCGGGTCGCCGCCGCCAGCACCTTCTTGCCGGTGGCGATGTCGCCGGTCAGCGATATCATCGCCACCTTCGGATGATTGATCAGCGCGTTGCCGACGCTCTCGCCGCGCCCGATGACGACGTTCAGCACGCCCTCGGGCAGCACTTCCGAGGCGATCTTCGCCAGCTTCAGCGTGGAAAGCGGCGTCTGCTCGGATGGCTTCAGCACGACGGTGTTGCCGGCGGCCAGCGCCGGGCCGATCTTCCACGCCGCCATCATCAGCGGGTAGTTCCACGGCGCGATCGACGCCACCACGCCGATCGGGTCGCGACGGACCATCGAGGTAAAGCCCGGCAGGTACTCGCCCGCCGCCGACGCCGGCATGACGCGCGCGGCGCCGGCGAAAAAGCGCAGCACGTCGATGACGGCCGGCGTTTCGTCGCGGAGTACCGTGTGGCGCGGCTTGCCGCAATTCAGCGCCTCGAGGTCGGCGAATTCCTGTTGCTCCGCCGCAATGCGGTCGGCGAGGCGCAGCAGGTAGCCGGCGCGTTCGCCGGGCGTCGTGCGCGACCAGGTGGCGAAGGCCTTGTCGGCTGCATCCACGGCCGCCTCGACCTGCTCGGTCGAGGCCTCGGGCAGCGACAGGATCACCGTGCCGGTGCGCGGATTGAAGATCTTTTCCTCGTGCTCGGTGCCCTTCACGAAGCGCGATCCGATCAGCATCTCGGTGTGCATGGGGTGCTCCCTGTTATTTGCCCTGGCCGGCGACCGCATCCTTGCCCTGCGTCAGGTAGTAGGCGGCAAGGATCGGCAGGAACGTGATGGCGATGACGAATACGGCGACGACGTTGGTGACCGGCCGCTGGCGCGGACGTACCAGCTCCGACAGCATCCAGATCGGCAGCGTCGTCTGCTGGCCGGCGGTGAACGTGGTGACGATGACCTCGTCGAAAGAGAGCGCGAACGCCAGCATGCCGCCGGCTAGCAGCGCCGTGGCGATGTTGGGCAGCACGATCACGCGGAATGTCTGGAAGCCGTCGGCGCCGAGGTCCATCGAGGCCTCGACCAGCGACGGCGACAGGCGGCGGAAGCGGGCGACGGCGTTGTTGTAGACGACGACGATGCAGAACGTGGCGTGGCCCAGAACGATCGTCCAGAACGAGAACGGGATATTGGCGAGGTCGAAGGCAGCGCGGAGCGATATGCCGGTGACGATGCCGGGCAGCGCGATCGGCAACACGAGCAGCAACGAGATCGCCTCGCGGCCGAAGAAGCGCGAGCGGGCCAGCGCCCCGGCGGCGAGCGTGCCGAGGACCAGCGCCAGCGCGGTCGCCAGCGTCGCGATGCCGGCCGAGAGCTTGAGTGCGTCGAAGATGTCCTGCCGGCCCCAGGCGACGCCAAACCAGCGCAGCGTGTAGCCGGTGATCGGAAAGGCAAAGCTGCGATCGTCGACGTTGAAGGCGTAGAGCACGATGAAGCCGAGTGGCACATAGATGAACAGCAGCCCGGCGCCGGCGGCGATCTTCAGCCCAAGCGAGGCGCCGTCAGAGCGCATCGAACGCCCCGATCCGCCTGGCGATGGTAAGCAGCACGCCCATGACCACGATCGGCACCACCGAGAAGGCGGCGGCGAGGGGAATGTTTCCGGCCGTGCCCTGCTGGATATAGACGACCTGGCCGAGGATCAGCGACGACGGGCCGACGATCTCGGGCACGATGTAGTCGCCGAGCGTCAGCGAAAAGGTGAAGATCGCGCCGGCGACGACGCCGGGCAGCGCCAGCGGCAGGATCACGCTGCGGAACGTGCGCCCGGGACTGGCGCCGAGATCGCCCGACGCCTCGATCAGCGACACCGGCACGCGCTCCAGCGCCGCCTGCACCGGCAGCACCATGAACGGGATCCAGAGATAGAGGAACACCAGCACCATGCCGATGTAGCTTGTGGAGAGCGACGGTCCGCCGACGGTCGGCAGTGCGAGGATCGCGTCGAGAATCCACGATGCATGCAGTCGCGCGAAGACCCAGCCGATGACGCCTTCCTTGGCGAGCAGCAGTTTCCACGCATAGACCTTGACCAGATAGCTCGACCACAGCGGCATCAGGATGGCGACATAGAACGCCGCCTTGACGCGACCGCGGGCGTAGCGCGCGGCGTAATAGGCAATGGGGAAGGCGACGATGACCGCCAGGATGGTCACGACCGCCGCAACGGTTGCGGTGCGGACGATGACATCCAGATTCGCCGGCTGGAAAAGCTGGCGATAGGTCGCGAGCGTCGGCGAGCGCACGACGACACCGGAAAAATCGTCGATGGCGAAGAAGCTTTCCGCCAGCAGGGCAAAGAGCGAGCCCAGGTAAACGACGCCCAGCCAGAGCATCGGCGGAATCAGCAACAGCAGCAGATAAAAGCCGTGGCGCGCGGTCAGCACGTCGGATATGCGGCGGAGCAGGCGCTCGTGCGGGGCAGGGATAGTGGCGGCGACGAGACTCATGGCCCGTCCATCAGGTGAAGCGCATCGCGCGCGAAGGCGAGGCGCACGCTCTCGCCCGGCCGGGTCGGCCCGCCCTGCGCCGAGAGGGCGGCAACCAGTTGTCCGGCCGGCGTCGCCACTTCGATACGCTTGGTGGCGCCGTGGTAGAGCACCTCGCTGACGGTGCCGGCGACAACTACCGCATTGTCGGGCGCGGCAGCGTCATCGGCGAGCACGCCGATTTTCTCCGGCCTCAGACTCGCCGGTCTCGGCGACCCGATCCATGTCGCGGTCATCGCCGGTTCGATGACGTTGGAGCCGCCGACGAAATCGGCGACGAAGCGGCTACGCGGCCGCTCGTAGATTTCCTCGGGCGGCCCCACCTGGACCAGCCGGCCGTCGTTGAACACGGCGACGCGGTCGGCCATCGACAGGGCCTCGCCCTGGTCATGGGTGACGAACACAAACGTCAGCCCGAGGCGTCGATGCAGGCCCTTCAACTCGCCCTGCATTTCCTCGCGCAGCTTCAGGTCGAGGGCGCCGAGCGGTTCGTCGAGCAGCAGCACCTTCGGGCGCACCACCAGCGCGCGGGCAAGCGCCACGCGCTGCCGCTGGCCGCCGGAAAGCTGCGCAGGCTTGCGCGCCTCCATGCCGGCGAGCTTCACCAGCGCCAGCGCCTCGCGGCCAAGCGTCTCGCGCTCGCTCCGCCCCATGCCGCGCACCGTCAGGCCGTAGCAGACGTTGGCCAGCACGTTCATGTGCGAGAAGAGGGCGTAGTCCTGGAAGACGGTGTTGACCGGCCGTCGGTAGGCGGCAACGCCGGCAACCGGCTCGCCGAAAATCGAAATCGCCCCCGCGGTCGGCTGCTCGAAGCCGGCAATCAGCCGGAGGCAGGTCGTCTTGCCGGAGCCGGACGGCCCGAGCATGGCGAAGAACTCGCCGGGCGCGATGTCGAGGTCGAGCTGGTCGACGGCACGCACCTCGCCGAAGTGGCGCGCGACGCCCTGGAAGGAGACGGCGGCCGGAGTGTTCGTGCTCATCGGAAGCACCATAGCCCGGCCGCCGTCGCTGTCCTCAGAACGTCAGGTCATTGTCCCCCGACAATGGCGACGTAGTCGCTCGCCCGGCGCGAGTAGGGCACGCAGACGTCCTGCGTGGCGCACTTGCCGATCGGTGTCTTCCAGAAAGCGATCTTGTCGAAGTTGTCGGAGCCGTTGGTCGAGCAGCCGGTGTCGGTCAGGAGTTCGTCGCCCTTGCAAGCCGCGGGAACGGCTGGCACGGAGCCAAACCAGGCGGCGACGTCGCCCTGCACCTTGGGCTCGAGCGAGTGGTTCATCCACAGATACGCGCAGTTCGGATGCGGCGCGTTGACGTGCATCATCGTGGTGTCGGCCCAGCCGGTGGCGCCTTCGCTCGGCACGGTCGAGGCGATCGGCTTCTTGTTTCCCTGCAGCAGGTTCACCTGGTAGGGCCACGAACCGGAGGCGGCGACGCCCTCGTTGGTGAAGTCGTCAGTCTGCACGGTGGCGTCATGCCAGTAGCGCTGGACCAGCGGCTTCTGCTGGCGGAGCAGGTCGAGCACCGCCTTATATTGCGCCTCGTTCAGCTCATAGGGGTCCTTGATGCCGAGTTCCGGCTTGGCGCTTTTCAGGTAGAGCGCGGCGTCGGCGATGTAGATGGCGCCGGCGTATGCCTGCACGCGCCCCTTGTTCGACTTGCCGTCAGGCAGGTTCTGCTCCTGGAAGACGACGTTCCAACTGGTCGGCGCGGTGCCCTTGAAGGCGTCGGTGTTGTACATCAGCACGTTCGGGCCCCACTGGTAGGGGGTGCCGTAGTGGACGCCGTCCACGGTGTGCCACGGTGCGTTCTGCAGGCGCGGGTCGACGTTCTTCCAGTTCGGGATAAGATCGACATTGATCGGCTGCACCGCCTTGCCGGCGACGAGGCGAAGGCTGGCGTCGCCCGAAGCCGTGACCAGGTCGAAGCCGCCGCCGTTCATCAGCGTCACCATCTCGTCGGAGGGCCGGCGACCTTGACGTTGACCTTGCAGCCGGTGTCCTTCTCGAAACCGGTGACCCAGTCGTAATTCTTGTCGTCGGCTCCGTTCTCGATGTAGCCGGCCCAGGCGACGATATCGACCTCGCCTTCGCCCGGTCCCACCTTCGTCATGGCGGCAAAGGCGCTGACCGGAATGGCGCTCGCGAACGAGAGGGCGACCACGCTGGCGGTCGCCATCCTGATGGCTTTGTTCATGGAATTCTCCCCTGTTGCGGGTGGCGGGAGGGGGCCGCGACCGATGGGGCGCCCCTGCCACTCTCGCCAAAGTGTGCCCCGCGGCCTGATCCATCGCAAATACAAAATACAAAACGCTGCTATCGGAAACGGCGATGCGTCAGGCGGTCTCCTCGCCGCGCGGAAGCACGACATCGAGAAACCGCGTCGCCGCTTTCGACAGGGGCGAGCCGCGCCGCCAGACGACACCCACCCGCACCGGCGGCATCTGCTCGACCATCGGCCGCGCCTCGATGCGGTCGCCCTCCAGCGACCAAGGGCGATAGACGAGGTCGGGCAGCACGGCGATGCCGGCGCCGGTGGCGACGAGGCTGCGCACAGCTTCGACCGAACGGGTACGGAAGGCCACCGTCGGGCGCAGGCCATGCTCGCGCCAGAAAGCCTCCGCCGTCTCCTGGATCTCGTCGAGCGACAGCATGATCTGCCCCGCGGCGGCGATGTCGGCAAGGCTGACGGTCCTCGCCGAAGCGAGCGGATGGCCGAGCGGCAGCCACAGCCGGTAGGCCGACTGCACGATGGTGCTGGTCTCCAGTGCCGCCGTCTGGCGCAGGCGCGAAACCACCATCACCGCGACGTCCAGCTCGCCGTTGACGAGGAGATGTTCGAGATATTCAGGACTGTCCTCGAAGGCATCGACGGTGACCGCCGGAAACGCGCGGCGGAAGCGGGCAAGCAAATCGGCGAGGATGTAGCCGGCGACCACCGAGGAAGCGCCAAGATGCAGTTCGCCGGCCGGCGAATCCTCGCCCGGAAGCGTGCGGCCGGCGTCGGCGACCGTCTCGAGGATGCGGTTGGCATGGCGCAGGAACACCTGGCCCCGGTGGGTCAGCGTGACGCCGCGCCCGGAGCGTTCGAGGAGGAGTGCACCGAGGTCGCCTTCCAGCTCCTTCACGGCCTCGGTCACCGCCGATTGCGAGACCGAAAGCTGGCGGGCGGCCCCGGAAATCGAGCCGGATTCGGCGACGGCGACAAAGTAGCGGACCTGACGGAGGGTGAAATTCATGGGAGCGTCGGCGGCGGGTTCGCCGCCAGCCTAGGCGAGGGCGCCAACGGCGGCTATGCCGATGACCCAAAGCCCTCGCGAAAGCAGGGCTTCCCAGCCTTGACACCCGCGACCGTGCCCCATATTTTCCGCCGCGATCAGGGCGCGGGGCCATTCCCGCGCTCGTTTGTTTAGAAACCCGCCCGCGCCATGAAGATCCGCAACTCCCTCCGATCGCTGCGTGCCCGTCACCGCGGGAACCGGCTCGTGCGCCGCAAGGGCCGGGTTTACGTCATCAACAAGACCAACCGGCGGTTCAAGGCTAGGCAGGGGTGAGGCGCGGTTGCGGCGCAGCCGTAATTGATCAGTCCAGTGGACTCATCAAAGCGCCGAACTCCGGAGCATAGGCGGCCAAGAGCTGCCAAAGCGTCGCTCCACTTTCTTAAGATCAGCAGTAGGCGCGTTCATCGCCTCTTTCGCCGAAGTCCGAGGACGGAACCCGGGCAACCGCCATGCTGATCGCCCTCTACATCATCACAGCCATGAACGTCCTCGTCGCGGCGGGTTTCGCCGTCGCCGGCATCGTGAAGCCCGAGGCGGTCGTGCCCGGCCCCAGCACGTTGCCGTCGCGCATCTTCGCATTGTACGCGGCGGCACGGACGCTGCCGCTTGCGATTGTTGTTTTCATTGCCATAGCGGCCGGCGCGATCGTCGTGGTGGAGTGGCTGGCTGCCTTGGCGGGCGTTGTCCAGCTCGCCGACGCCGTCATTGGTGCCCGCCAGCGGGACGCCGGGAAGACCTTCGGCCCGCTCGTGATTGCCGTCCTTCAATTTCTTGCGCTGGCGCTGGTGCTGGCGGGCCGATAGGACCGATTGGCGGCCGTATTGCGTGCAGCCTTTGACCGGCCACTGCGCCCGCCCTATCCTTGCGTGATGCGGATCGTGATCGCGACACTCGCCGCCTGCCTCATCGCCAACGCGTTGCCCGCGGTGGCCGCAACACCAGATGCGTCCGCGGCGCCGAGGCCGGGGAGCCAGCGCGAGACCGAACCCACGCGCGATACCACCACGCGCGACCAGAAGATCGACGCGTTGCTGCAGACGCTGAAGACCACCACGGACGACACCGTCGCCGCCCAGGCAGAGAACAGTCTTTCGGCGATCTGGCTGGACTCGGGCAGTCCCACCGTCAACCTGATGATGGAGTGGACGCTTGCGGCGATGAAGGCCAAGAACTATCCGCTGGCCTTCGACTATCTCGACCGTATCCTGACCCTGAAACCCGACTACGCCGAGGGCTGGAACACCCGGGCTACTGTCTATTTCCTCGATGAGGATTACGGTCACGCCGTGGCCGACATCGAGCACGTGCTGAAGATAGAGCCGCGCCATTTCGGGGCGCTCTCCGGCCTCGGCGCGATCCTGCGCGAAGTCGGCAAGGACAAGCAGGCGCTGGAAGTGTTTCAGCAGGCCCTCGCGATCGATCCGCATCTCGACAGCGTGAAGAAGGCGATCGACGATCTGGACAGCAAGGGGATCGGCGGCCGCGCCTTATGATGCGCGGTAACGCCTGCGTGTTTTGACCGACCTCGCTGCCGGACCTAGCCTTCGAATCATGCCGATGCGAGCGCTCATTGCCGCCGCGTTGATCGCCGCCAGCATGCAGGCGCCGGCCGCGCTGGCTGCATCCGGCCACGATGCCCCGGCCAACAGCGTTCCGCTCAATCCGGAGAAGACGCTCCGCCTTAACCGGCTCTTCGAGGCGTTGCGCGCCGCACCGTCGAGCGAGGAGGGCGGCGCGCTCGAGCAGGACATTCTCGCCGAATGGCTGCGCTCCGGAGATGTCGAGGTGGACGGGCAGATGGCGGCGGCGATCGTCGCGATGAACACCGGCGATCTCGACGGCGCTCTCGCCATCCTCAACGATGTCGTCGCTAAGCGGCCGGACTACGTCGAAGGCTGGAACAAGCGGGCCACGCTTTACTATTACATGGACGACTACGATCGTTCGCTCGCCGACATCGCCGCCACCCTCCGGCTTGAGCCGCGCCATTTCGGCGCCCTCGACGGCCTCGGCATGATCATGATCACGCTCGGCGACCGCCGCCGGGCGCTGACGGCGTTCGAACGCGCCTACGCCGCCGATCCGGCGCAGGAAAGCCTGCGCGATACCATCGAGATGCTGAAGAAGGCCGGCGGCAAGGACATCTAGAGTCCGCCGAGGCTTATTTCGGCTCGTCGCCCACCACCGCGATGCGCAGCATGTTGGTGGCGCCGGGCGTGCCCAGCGGCAGGCCGGCGGTGATGATGATGCGCTCGCCCGGCACCGCGAAGCCGTCGTGGCGGGCGAGGACGCAAGCGCGCTCCACCATGCCGTCGATGTCGGCCGGCTCCTCGCCGACGACGCAGTGCAGGCCCCAAACGATCGACAGGCGGCGCGCGGTGGCGACGACGGGCGAAAGCGCAACCACCGGCGTCTGCGGGCGCTCGCGCGCGGCACGCACGGCCGTGGTCCCCGACGAGGTGTAGCAGCAGATGGCGGCGAGGTTCAGCGTCTCGGCGATCTGGCGGGCGGCAGCGGAGATGGCGTCGGCGCCCGTCGCTTCCGGATCAGTGCGCTGGGCACGCAGGATCTGCACGTAGTAGGGGTCGCGCTCGACCTCGCGGGCGATGCGGTCCATGGTCGACACGGCTTCCATGGGGTAGGCGCCCGAGGCCGATTCCGCCGACAGCATGACGGCGTCGGCACCCTCGAAGACGGCGGTAGCGACGTCGGAGACCTCGGCGCGGGTCGGCGTCGGCGCGGCGATCATCGATTCCAGCATCTGGGTCGCGACGACCACCGGCTTGCCGGCGCGGCGCGCCGCGCGGGTTATCTGCTTCTGGATGCCGGGCACCCGCTCCAGCGGCATCTCGACGCCGAGATCGCCGCGCGCGACCATCAGCGCGTCGGCGTGCTCGATGATTGCACCGAGGTGCTCGACCGCCTGCGGCTTCTCGATCTTGGCCAGGATGCCGGCGCGGCCCTGCACGATCTGGCGCACCTCGATCAGGTCTTCCGGCCGCTGGATGAAGGAAAGGGCAATCCAGTCGGCATTGACCGCGAGGCCGGCGTCGAGGTCGGCACGATCTTTCGGCGTAAGGGCGGCAAAATCGATCGTCGAATCGGGAACGCTGACGCCCTTGCGGTTCGACAATACGGTACCGACCTCGACGCTGGTCACCGCCCTGTGCGGGCTCACCTCAAGCACCCGCAGGCGCACCTTGCCATCGTCGAGCAGCAGGCGATGGCCGGGCGCCAGCGCGGCCAGAATTTCCGGATGCGGTAGCTCGACCCGCTCGCCGTTGCCGGGCGTCGGATCGCTGTCGAGGACGAAGGTCTGGCCGGCGGTCAGCATGACCGTGCGATCGGCAAAGGTGCCGATGCGGAGCTTCGGCCCCTGCAGATCGACGAGGACGCCGATCGGCCGCCCGACGTCGGCCTCGATCTCGCGGATGGTCGCGACCAGCCGGCGCAGCACGTCGTGATCGGTGTGGCTCATGTTGATGCGGAACAGATCGGCGCCGGCGTTGAACAGGCTCGTGATCGTCCGCCGGTCGGATGAGGCGGGGCCGAGCGTCGCCAGGATCTTGACCTTGCGCGTGCGGCGCATCAGCCGGGCGCTCCGGCGTCGGCGGCAGCGGGCGGGCCAGGTTCGGTGAGCTGCACCGTCCAGCTTTTCTGCTCGCCGGTGTCCACCTCGAAGAAGCCCGAACGCTCGAAGCCGCGAGCGACGCAGTCCTCGATGCCGCGAATGGTGAACATCTTGTCGCGCGTGCACATCACCGCTTTCCCGCCCCAGACGCCCCCATGGTCGTAGTCCACGGCGTACACGTAGTAGAAGCGCGATACTAGCGTACCAGCCACCAGCGTCTCGCAACTGTCGCGCCCGACGTTCCACCAGCCTTCGGTGATCCATTGGCGGTTTTCCTTGTAGCCAATGGCGACGCCGACGCGGCTGCGCGTGCGGTTGCAGAGGCGCAATCCCGATCCATTGGAGTCCGACTGGCCGCCGGAAACGCCGGCCGTCGCGCTGGTGCCGGACAGCAGGCGTGCCTCGGCCTGGTCCTTGCCGGTGCTGGCGCGCAGGATCACGAAGACCACGACGAAGACAATCACGACCGCGGCGACGGCGGCGATGACGATCGTCTGACGGTTCAGCCGGGAAAGGGTGAGCGGTCGCTTCGGCACGGGTTTGGAGTACTTGCCCAACTCTTGACGGTGGATGTCGCCCGAACGACGGCGGACACTTATGACGCGACGACCTTGCCCCCGTCAACGCGCCGGGCGCGCGATCAGTCCCCGCACAACACGGCAGCATCATGAGCCGCGCGGGAAGCGGATGGCGCGCGTTGTCGGCGCCGACTATCCTCGCCGTCATGGAGATGAGCCCGACCCCGCCGGAGCCACGATCGATGCGCTCGGCGGCGGCGTTCCCACCGTTCGCCACCATCGACGGCGACCCGGCGTGCGGCCTGCTCCTCGTCTGCGATCACGCCGCCAACCGCGTGCCGGCCTCGTACGGCGACCTCGGTCTGCCCCCGGCCGAGTTCCAGCGCCACATCGCTTACGACCCCGGCGCGGCGGCCGTGACGCAGGCACTTGCGGCAAGCCTTGGCGCCCCGGCCGTGCTGTCGACTTTCTCGCGCCTTCTCATCGACGCCAATCGCGGCGAGGATGATCCGACGCTGATCATGCGTCTTTCCGACGGGGCGGTCGTTCCTGGCAACGCACATGTCGACGCGGCCGAGCGGGGGCGCCGCATTGCCGCATTCCATGCGCCCTACCACGCCGCCATCGCCGCGGCGGTCGATGCTGCGCTCGCCACCGGCGTAGTCCCGGCGATCTTCTCGGTGCACAGCTTCACGCCGGTATGGCGGGGCGCGCGGCGGCGTTGGCACGCTGGCGTGCTATGGGACAAGGACCCACGCCTCGCCGTGCCGCTGATCGAAGCCTTGCGCGGCGACCGCGGCCTCGTCGTCGGTGACAACGAGCCCTATGCCGGCGCACTCCTCAACGACACCATGTACCGCCACGCCACCCGCCGGGGCCTGGCGCACGCCCTGATCGAAATACGCCAGGACCTGATCGCGGAGCCCGCCGGCGTCGCCGCGTGGGGCGAGCGTCTCACCGCCATCCTGAAGGCGCTTAACCGCGACGCGGATATCCACCGCGTGCAGACCTATGGCTCGCTCGCCGACTAGACCCTCTCGACCCACGGCGCGATCTGGAAGAGGCCGAAGTCGACGAAGCTACCGCGGGCACGGGCGCCGCGGTCCTCGAGGTCGAACACCACCGCGACGTCGGTCAGCTCGTCGAATTTGGAACGGTTGAAGACCCGGTCGCAGAAGTCGTCGATGGGCTCGTCGTCGTTGACGACTATGGTCGAGCCGGTCTCGGCCCACCATTCGCTTTGGCTGAACTGCCTGAACAAACTGTCGTGCCGCTCGACGATCGATGCATTGGACGCAAGCTTGAACGTAACAAGATAAGTCGGCAAATCGGCCACCCCCCGGAGGTCGTCCACAAGTGCATTTCAGGTCCGCGCCGGTGGATTTTAGGGAAGCGGTGGACACAACGCCAGACGCGCTTGACCGCCTGTGGATAGTCCGCCAACAAACGGTCATTCATTCTTCGCCACAGCGTTACGAGAGGGTTCCGATGGCCGCCGCTTCTTCCTCAGGTTCCGTGAGTTTCGCCGCCGACCAGTTGCGCGCCATCGTCGAGCGCATCGAGCGCCTCGAGGAGGAGAAAGCGGCGCTGTCGGAGGATATCAAGGAAGTGTATGCCGAGGCCAAGGGCAACGGCTTTGACACCAAGATTCTGCGCACCGTCGTGCGCCTGCGGAAGCAGGATTCCAGCGAGCGTGCCGAGCAGGAGGCGCTGCTCGACCTCTATCTCCACGCGCTTGGCATGACGATCGCGATGGCGGCCGAATAGGCGCGCGTCGGCGGTGTCGACGGAGGCGACAACCTCGCCTCCGCGCCAGACGATAAATCTCTAGCGGATGGAAGCGATCAGCGATCCGTCGCCGAGATCGACCATCGACGGCTGCTCGACCAGGGGGCCGGAGAAGCGGTCGGTGCGCAGGTCGCGGTAGGCTACCGGCCCGAAGCCGGCGCCGAAGGTCACCGAGGGGGCGCTCAGCAGTCCCGGCATCTGGGCGAAGTCGGGCATGGTGAGCAGTGCGTAGGTCTTCTGGCGGGTCGACTGGACGCCCATCCACAGGCGCAGGCCCTGGGTGTCGAGCGAGGTCATCATCAGGGCGGGCGCTTCCATGTGCGGGCGCACGGCGAGGCGGGCGATGGTCACCGGCTGGCCGGTGGGGCCGGTGGCGATGCGCGGCCGGAGCTGGGGCAGCGGCACGCCGGCGGAGGTCATCGAAGCGCGGTGCACGCGCACGGGGTCGGGGGCGGCCGGCATGTCCGCCTCGGCGTACGCCAGCACCCCCGGCGAAAGCGGGGTCGGGTCGGTGTTGGTGCGCAGCACCGCGGTGGTGATGGCCTCGGCGCGCAGCGGCCGGTTGACGTCAATGGTGGCGACCACCGAGGTCGGCGTGATCGGCAGCGAGGCGCCGCGGCGCACCTGATCGCGGGCGGCCATGGCCTGCGCGAGGGCGGCGGGAACGGCCGGCGACGACCAGTCTTGCGGGGCGCCGAAGTCGAAGTCCTGGGCCATCGGCGATCCGGTTGCGGGCTGGGTGCCACGGGTCGGGCCGGTAAGCGAAGCCAGCACCAGCGTCATCGGCGGATGCGGGGCCGGCGCGGCAGCGCGTGCTACAGGAGCCGGCGCCGGCGGCGCGATCTCGGCAGGGGCGGCGGAATCATCCGGCGTGCCCATCGCCACCATGTCGGGCAAGGCAAGCAGATGACGCGGCGCGACGCGGGGCAGCGGCGTGTCGGCGGTGGCGTAGGCGGCGACCGCCACGGCTTTCCGCGCCGTGGCAGCGGGCGCCGCTGGTGCGTTGGCCGCAATGCTGTCGTCACCGTCGTCTTCATTCGAAGCGAGCTGGATCGGGCCGTCGTCGCCGCCGGTGCGGTCGGCGGCCGCGTCGGCCTTGGCGACCTGCGCCGGGGTCAGCACCGAATTGCGGGCGACGGCGTAGCTTGCCACGGCGCCGCCGTTGGCCTTGCGTGCCTCGTAGCTGGCAAGTGCCTCGGCGTAGCCCGGCATCGGCTTGCCGTCAGTCGGGATATCGAGCGTCTTGCCGTCGGGGAACACCGCCGCCAGCTCCTCGCGCGTCATACGCGGCCAGTGGCGGACGTTGCCGACGTCCATGTGGACGAACGGCGAGCCGGAGGTCGGGTAGAAGCCGACGCCGCCGATCTGCAGGCGAAGGCCGATGACGCGCAGCTTGGCGAGCGGTACATCCGGGATGAAGAAGTCCATCGCCTTGCCCTGCATGTGCAGGCTGTTCTGGGCGACGAGTTTGGAGCGGCGGCGAAGCATCGCGTTGGTGTCAGGCGAACGGTAGCCGCAGACGACGTGGACGTACTCGTGCGAACCGGAGTTCTGGTAGACCTGATAGAGCAGGTCGAAGAGCTGCGGGTTCATCTTGGTCGGCTGGTCTTTGCGCCAGTCGCGCAGGAACTCGTTGAGTTGCGCCAGCCCGGCCTGGTCGTAGACGCCGTTGCGCTTGAAGACGAACGTGCCCTGGGCCTGGGTGTGGATGTTGAAGAGCTTGAGCGAAAGGACTTCGGGGAGGGCGTCAGTGGGCGCGGTTGCCGCGACGCTGAGCAGGCAGGCTGCCGCCAGCGCCGCAATCCGTGTCAGCACGAGGTCCAGCCTACGACCAACAGGTCGTCTCCGGCGCGCCTGAGCTTGGATCCCCCGAACCGACAATATCCTCGCCGTCCCTATACTGAGACCTCGTGCAGGCCTCACCCCTCACCCAAAATTCCATTGTCGAGGCATGTGGTTAACGCCTCTTTACCAAACGCGTAAGACTAATGTGACTAACGCGCGCACTTTGAGTGTCCCCGCGGAACGGCGACGACCCTCAAATATTATGGGGGGATCATGGCAAATAGAAGGCTGATTCGGGAAGCCCCGTTCGCCTTAACCCGAGGCAATCGCTCGGGATTTGCATTAAACAGGGCCGAAAACCGGCGAAATCACGCTGGTTAACCGACTCTCACGAAAGCCCGAGCATCTGCTCCATGTGCCTGTCGTGGCCGTAGACGTCATTCCGCAACTGCAGGGCGCCGCTGTCGTCGACCCAGGCCGTAAAGTAGGTGATGTGCACGGGCACGCGGTGGGCCAACTGGACCTGTTGTTCCGGGCCGCCCACCATGGCCTTAAGGGCTGAAACGGTGACGTTCGGCTCGCCCTGGAGAAGGACGGCCGCAAAATCCCAAGGGTTTTGGACGCGCATGCAGCCGTGGCTCAACGCCCGGTAGTCGCGCTGGAAGAAGCTCTTCGACGGCGTGTCGTGGAGATACACGGCGTAGGGGTTCGGGAACAGGAACTTGATCGACCCCAACGCATTGTCGTCGCCCGGCGGCTGCTTGATCTGCACGCGCTTCATATCTACGCTCTGCCAGTCGACCGAGGTCGGGTCGACCACCTGGAAATGGCCGTTGTAGTTGACGAAGACCTGGTAGCCGGCCATCGAGCCGGGATTGGAAAGCAACTTCGGCAGCATCTCCTTGACCGCAATCGAGGCCGGAACGTTCCAGGTTGGATTGACGTCGACGGTCTGGATTTCGTTGGAGAAAATCGGAGTTTGCTTGTCGGTCTGGCCGACGACGATGCGGGTGGTGTGGATCACCTTGCCGTTGCGATAGATGTCGAGGTTGAAATTCGGAATGTTGACGCGGACGTAAAACGGCCCGAGGTCCTCGGGCATCCAGCGCCAGCGTTCCATGTTGGCGATGATAGTGGAAACGGGATTGGCCGGCGGCTTGTTGAGCACGGCGAGCGCGTTCTTGCCGATCATGCCGTCAGCCTTCAGCCCGGCCGAACCCTGCCACGCCTTGACGGCGACGACGACCGCCGGGTCGTAGAGGTTGGGATCGACAGCCGGATCGGTGATCTTCAGGCGCTGGCGCAGGATCGCGACACGCGGATCGGTCATGCCCGGCTTCAGGCTCGGTCCGTCCGGCACCACGATGGGAGTGATCACCGGCGTGTTGCGGATCAGCGCAAGCTGGGCGAGCAGCTTCTGGAATTCGGGATGCTGCGGATTGTAGGAGGAAAGCGCCGCGTCCGTGTCGCCGGTGGTGACCAGCTTGCCCAGAACCTCGAGCGGGTCGACGAGGTGGGCCGGGTAATCGAAGTTGGGGCTGACCGCGGAGGGATCGAGGCGGCCCGAGTGGGCGTGACGGGCGTAGGTGACAATTGCGTCGCTCAACGCGACGTCAGCGCCGGCAACGGCCTCGATGGTCGCCGGCATTGCCTGTCCGAGCTGTGCCGGGGGCAGGGGATAGGCGGCGGGGTCGAGGCCATCGACGGCGGCGTTCTTGATACGCGCGATGATACCCAGCGCGCGCTCGGAGAGCTTGCCGTCGGCGGTCCACACCGGCGCGTA
>Ga0208849_1001368_pt1 | contig 17307 bp, 20 predicted proteins | sample NGESurdeep072012_10_FD_184470 | JGI IMG/M metagenome (GOLD analysis project Ga0208849, IMG submission 184470) | Arctic peat soil microbial communities from Barrow, Alaska - NGEE Surface sample 53-3 deep-072012 (SPAdes) | ecosystem: Environmental > Terrestrial > Soil > Wetlands > Peat ...
GGCGCTGATCGGCCGGGATTGCGAGGCGATCCGGCCGGTCGCCGACCGCGTCAAATCTTCTGGCGGAGAAGCCATAATCGTACCTTGCGACCTCACCGATCCGCAGCAATGTGACGATGCCGCGGCAAAGACCAAGGCGGCTTACGGCGGCCGCATCGATATTCTCGTCAACGTCGCCGGCGGCTCCGGCCCAGTCGGCAAAAGCGGCATCGAGACGACGCCCGAAGAGTTCGACGCAATCGTCACGTTGAACATGAATGGGTGCTTTCACACCATGCGCAGCGTCTTGCCGACGATGATCGCGCAGCGCTACGGCAAGGTGGTCAACGTTGGGGGCACTTTCGGGATGCGCGGTCGCGCCGGCCGCATGGCCTATTCGGCGTCCAAATGGGGCTTGCGCGGCATCACCAAGAGCATGGCGCTCGAAGTGGGACAATACAACATCAACGTGAACTGCGTCGCCCCCGGTATGGTCGACGGCCCGCGGTTTCGCGACAAGGTGTGCGTCGATATGGCCAAGCGCTTGGGAATAAGCGTCGAGGAGGCGGCCAAGCGGCACGCCGAGGAATACGCGCTCAAGCGCATCACCAACGACCGCGACGTCGCCAATGCCTGCCTATTTTTTTCGAGCGACGCCTCGCGGCAGATTACCGGTGTCGATCTGCCGGTCGATGGCGGGTGGGCGATGCTCTGAGCGGGCCAAAAAGCGAGCGAACGATGGCAATTGAAAACGGCGACGTCACTGCCGATCTCATTATCCGCAACGGCACGATCGTGTCGGCCGATGCGACCGCGGTCGGCAGCATCGCAATCAAGGACGGCCGCATCCTGTCGGTGGGCGCCGACGCCGCGATGCCGCCGACGCGCGATACGCTCGATATCGCCGGCTTGCATGTCCTGCCCGGCGCCATCGATGTTCATGTCCACTTCCGCGATCCCGGATATCCGGACAAAGAGGATTTTTTCACCGGAACGGCGGCCGCGGCATGCGGCGGCGTGACCACGGTGTTCGATATGCCGAACACCATTCCGCCGACGGGCACCGCCGACGTGCTCGCCGCCAAGCACGAAATGGCTGCGCAGAAGGCCTGCGTCGACTTCGGCCTCTATGGATTGCTCGGTGAAGACACGATTGAGCACGTGCCGGCTCTGATCGCCGGCGGCGTCATCGGCTTCAAGCTCTATATGGGCAATACCTTCGGCAAGATTCCCTCGCCCTCGACCGGCGCCATGCTGGAGGCCTTCGAAGTTGTGGCGCCGACTGGAAAACGCATTTCACTGCACGCCGAGACAAACTCGATCATGGAACGGCGCCAGGAGCGCCTGATGCGTGCCGGCCGCCGCGAACCTCTTGCGCATATTGCTTCGCGCCCGGCCGTCGTCGCCGTCGAGGCCGTGAGTCGCGCCGCGATTCTCGCGGAATGGACCGGCGCGCGCATCCATATTCTGCACATCTCGTCGGCCGAAGAATTGCGGCCGCTGCGCGAGGCCAAGGCGCGAGGCGTCGACATTACCGGTGAAACCTGTCCGCATTATCTCTTGCTGTCGACCGATGACTATCACCAGTTTGGCGGCATCATTCGCGTCAATCCGCCGGTGCGCGAGCCGCGCAATCGCGAGCCACTGTGGGCTGCGCTCGCCGACGGCACCATCGATCTCATCGCCACCGATCACGCTCCGCACACGCCGGAGGAAAAGACGCGCAACGACATCTGGGCGGTGGATTGCGGGTTTCCCGGCGTCGAAACCCAGATGCCGTTGATGCTCACCGAGGTCAACAACGGTCGCATGTCGATCTGCGATTACGTGCGTAAAAGCTCTTTCAATCCGGCGAAGATATTCGGCTTGTTCCCGCGCAAGGGCGCGATCCAGGTCGGGGCCGACGCGGATTTGGCGATCGTGGATCTGGCGCGATCTCAAACGCTTGACGACGCGGCATTACATTCACGTTCGAAAATAACGCCTTTCAACGGTCGCCGTATCCAGGGCCTGCCGCTGCACACACTGGTCCGTGGCCGGTTTATCATGAAAGATCGGCAGTTGAGCGCAGGCGTGAAAGGTTGGGGCCGTTCGGTGCATGCGATTCAGCACATGCCCTCGCCGCGTCTGCGCAATACCGAACTGACGATGCAGGCGATTGTGCGCGATGGCGCGCGCCAGGCGGCGGAGTGACCGCGATGAAATCCATGGCGGCGGCGGCTGACAGGGCAGGGGCGTCCGATTGTTTCGTCGAGCTCGCCGGCGTGACGCTCAATTACGGACGCGGCGATCACGCCGTCAAGGCGCTCGGCCTCACCAACCTGCGGATCGCGCCGGGCGATTTTGTCGCTCTGGTCGGCCCGTCGGGCTGTGGCAAATCCACCATCCTTAAACTGGTCACCGGCCTCGTTCGCGCCAGCAGCGGCTCCGTTACCATCGCGGGCCACGCCCTCGGAGCCGAGGCGGTGCGTGTCGGCATGGCGTTCCAGAACCCCACGATGCTGCCGTGGCTGACCGTGCGCGACAACATCATGATGCCGCTCAAGATCGTCCGGCCGTTCCGCGAGCAATACCGGTCGAAGCGCAAAGGTGAGTTCCGCGACCGTGCCGAAGCGCTCTTGAAGGAGGTCGGACTTGCAGATTTCGGTGACAGGCATCCCTGGCAACTCTCGGGCGGCATGCTGCAGCGCGCCTCGCTGTGCCGTGCGCTCATTCACGAGCCGCAGCTCTTGATGCTCGACGAGCCGTTCGGTGCGCTCGATCAATTCACCCGCGAAGAGCTGTGGGCGGTCATGCAGGAGCTGTGGATGAAGCTGCGGCCCACCGTGCTGCTCGTTACCCACGATCTGAAAGAGGCCGGCTATCTCGCCAACCGCATTTGCGTCATGCGGGCCCGGCCGGGAGTGATCATCGACGATGCCGAAGTGCCGTTTCCGCGTCCACGTACGATCGAAATGTCGTACGCGTCGAATTTTGTCACGATGACGCAGCGGTTGCGCGAACTGATCGTTGCGGGGCGTTCCGCAAGGGAGGTTGCCTGATGGATGTGAAAATCCGGCGTCACGTGGATTCGGCGCTCTTTATCGTCGGCTTCTTCGTGCTTTGGGAGGTTTTGTGCCGCGGCTTCGGGGTTAGCGATCTGGTGCTGCCAAAACCGAGCCAAATCATCGTCACGCTGGTCGAACGCATGCCGGCATTGTGGCCCCACACCGTGCAGACGCTCTACACGACGCTGGTCGGGTTCGGGTTTGGCATCGTGATCGGCGTTCTCCTCGGCATGCTGGTTGGCTCATCGCGGCTTGCCTACGACGTCGCTTACCCGCTGCTGATCGGTTTCGCCACGATCCCGAAAGTTGCTGTTGTGCCGATCTTCGTACTGTGGTTCGGCGCTGGAACCGTGCCGGCGGTGCTCACGGCCATGATCATGAGCATCTTTCCGATCGTGGTGAACGTCGCGACCGGGCTCGCCACGACCGAGCCGGAGCTCGAGGACGTGATGCGTGCGCTGCACGCAAGCAAGCTCGACATTCTGTGGAATGTCGGCCTGCCGCGCACGATGCCCTATTTCTTTGCGTCGCTGAAGGTTGCGGTCACCCTCGCATTCGTTGGTACGGTCATTTCCGAAACCGTGGCGTCAAATCGCGGCATCGGCAACGTGATGATGATCGCCAGCTCCAACTTCGATGTACCGCTGGTGTTTGCAGGGCTTTTGATTCTTGCCGTAATGGGAGTCGCGCTCTACGCGGTCTTCTCGCTGCTTGAAGCTCGGATTACGGGGTGGGCCCATCGCAAGCAGGACTTGGCGATGGGCTGACTTGGCGATGGGCTGACTTGGCGATGGGCTGACTTGACGGTGGCGTGAAGGCCGATACCGGCTGCCCTATTACTTGCTCCACTTGGTGCCGTTGGACCAGTCGATCGACTCGTCCGGGCGGACGATGCCGAACGAGTTGAAGGTGCCGCCGGCGCTGATCGTGGTGGGGCTGGTCATCGTGGCGTCGGCTGTGGCGCCATCAGCACCTTTGATCTGCAGCTGATTACCGGACTGGGTGATTGAGGGCGAAGCCCCGGGCCACGTGCACGGATCCGGATTGGGCTTGCATTGCCAGGTTCCACCCATCGCGCTCTGCATCGCGCCGGGCTCCGCCGCGGCCGGTTTGGCGGCGCCTTGGGCGAGCGCGCTCGCCGTCATTGTCAGGCCGCACAGCACGGCCAGCGCGGCGCACGGCAGAATTTTCTTCGTCGGTTTTTGTTTGAGCATTCGGTTCCTCCATTGGACGTTCTGATGTTGTGCCCCCGGTCACGCTTTGCGACGGTCGCGCGCTTATCAAAGTGCGTACAGTCCGCGCAGCGTATTCGGCTTGTCGTGCGGCGTCCAAGTAATGTTGCCGATCTTCCACGCGTCCTTGATTTTGACCAGGTCGAGCACGATCGTGCTGTCGCTGCCCAAGTTGGCGAATTTGACGGTCGCGCTCGCCTTGCCGGAGCCGGCGTCGCTCACCGCGATGTCGAACGCGGCGATCTCCCAGTCCTGGGCATCGACGAACGGATCGAAGTCGAGCGTGCCGACTTCCTTGCGGCGCGCGGCGGCTCGGCGGTCCTTGATCATCGCCGCCGCGAGCTTCGGCTCGAAATAGCGGAGGATGGCGGCATCGTCGTCAAGCGGATGGCCGTGAGCGTCCTTGCCCTTATAGGTGTCGTAGATCGCGGTGACGAACTCGCGCGGCGATGGGTCGGCGGCGAACGCCGGGCGGGCAATGGCAGCCCCGGCAGCTGCGAAGATGATCTCGCGTCGTGTCGGCATCAATTTGCGGCCCTTTGAATTATAAGGTGCAAAACGGCTGCGGTTTTATGGAGCCAAGCCACCAAGAAAACAATGCGGCCAATCGGGAGCAGGGCGCCCCTGTGCGTCGGGGTCTTGCGCCGCCGCGCCACAGAGGGCATGACAAAGCCCGCCGTGAAGGAGTGTAGCTCAACTGGCTAGAGCACCGGTCTCCAAAACCGGGGGTTGGGGGTTCGAGTCCCTCCACTCCTGCCATGCCTGATATGTCCGACCCGGAGACATGGGTGACAGAACGTACCTAAGACATGGGTGACAGTCTCGTGCCGAACGGATTGTCGATGGCCTGCAAGGTCCTCTGCTCCAGCTCGGTATAACCAAGATCATAGTGCATGAAGGGGACGAGCAAATGCCGTTGCCGACTTCCTTGATGCCGAGCTTCTGCCGCGCGCCTGCTAGTCGGCGTTGTAAGCTCTTGATGTGTTCATGATGCGCGGCGTCGCGTCAGGGACGAGAGGGATCCCAGCCTACAGCGTTGAATTCCAGGGGACTCGGCATCACTTCGGGTTCTTCTGTCGCCTTCCGCAGTATGACATCGCTGCGGTTGGCGTCCGATCGCTCTGCGGGAACGCCTTTCCTGTTCAGTGCGAGAACGCCGACAAGATCGATAGAGGCGCTCATGATGTATCGATCCGCCGAATCGAGGAGTCGCCCCGCCTCGTCGCGAATGAACTCTGGCGACCACTCAGGAGGCAATCCTTTCACTGCCGCGAATTCTTCTGCGGGAATTGAGAGGGCGTGCCGGCGTATCTCGTCGATCGTCCTGCGCGGCGAAAAGTTTGGCGGTTTACCGGCGGCGGCCAGGATTAGCGGACCGAGTGGACAATAGTTGGCTCCGATTGCGATCAGGTCGGCTATGTCCCGGGCTTTTGAGCGTCCGGCAGCAGCGAGTATCTTGTTGACTGCAAGGTCTGCCTGGTGAAGACGAGCACCCCATTCTTCATCCCTCACAAGCGGAAAGAAGCGGCGCTTGGTGTCAGCGGCCCATTGGATGATCGTAGATGATCGTTCGTCGGAAACGGTCGCGTCCACGGCGCCGTAGGTGATGAAATCGGTGTGCGTCGTGTAGCCTGCGGATTCAAGCAGGGCGATGTCGGCCTTCGCAGTTCCTGCCACTTCTTCATCGGTGTCATGGAAGATATCGATGTCGTCCGAACGCCTGTGCCAATCTTTGTTGAGCATCAGCCCTCCCGCCAAGTAGCTCGTTTCCGAGCGGTTCTTGGCGAGAGTTCGAAGGATTTTGCTTTGCAACTGCGATAAAGCCATCTTACGTCCGTACTACTGCCGCTACGCGATCGAGCATTTCCCGACCCATGGCAAATGCACGGGCATCGCCACGATCGATCATCGCGCGGGCAGCCACGGCGGCACGCGATCGCAGATCGGGAAGCCGGTCCAGATCGACGTTGTCGAGGATACGCGCTCCGTAGAGGCGGAGTGCATTGTCGTAGAGTGACCGCAACCCTTTATTGCTGCGATGTGCCGCGCGGAGCCGCGAAGCGTGGGCCACGATCTCATCGCGGGCCATGGGCGGAACAAGCACCTCTACCCGAATGAGGTCAGCCGCCCCGCCTTCCTTGCGGTACTTTTCGACCCGGTTTCGTGCGGCTTTCATCGCGGCTCCCTTATCTGCTGCATCCAGATAATAACTGTATCCCGGTTACGCAAGAATGTATCCCGGTTACGGAGATTACCCGCTCCCGGTCAAGTCCATAAATACCAAAAGCATGACCCGGTCTTCACGCGGCCGGTTCTCGTGTCTGCTGTCGCGCGGGCCCGTCTCATTGAGGATCTGGTCATTGTCAGGCCAGCCGGGGCGTCAGCCGATGCGTTATTCTGCGAAAGGGCCTCGACAGCTCCGCTCAGTTATTGCGGCGACGTGAGCATCCGATCGGAACGGCCGTTGAGAGTGAAATGACGGGCCTATCCTCTTGATTCATTTTCGTTCCTTCCGCCGGTTTCGCGGTCAGGCTCTTGACCGTGGCCGGTTGCGGCTGTACACACCCGCCATCGCTAGCGGCCCGGTAACGGACTTCCGCGGCGAACCCCATCCCAAACAGGAACCGTCTTTAGCGGTCTCGTCCTTAAACTTGGGCGGGAAATGCCTATTTGGTGCGAGCAATGGCGAAAATCAGTCCGTTCAAGTTTTTGCAGGAAGTGCGTGCCGAAGCGCAGAAAGTCACTTGGCCGACCCGCAAGGAGACCACGGTGACCACCATCATGGTTTTCGTCATGGTGACCGTCGCCTCGATCTTCTTTCTGCTGGCGGATCAGGTCATGCGCATCGCCGTGAGTTTTGTGCTCGGCATCAACACCTAAGCGGGCATAATTGACGAAGAATTCATAGTCTCGACAGATCTGGACATCGTGACATGACGAGCCGTTGGTACGCCGTACACGCCTATTCGAATTTCGAGCGCAAGGTCGCCGAATCGATCCGTGAACAGGCCAAGCAGCGTGGGCTGGAACCTTTGTTCGAGGAAATCCTGGTACCGATCGAAAAGGTCGTCGAGGTCCGCCGCGGGCGCAAGGTCGAGGGCGAGCGCAAGTTGTTGCCCGGCTATGTGCTGGTGAAGATGCAGATGACCGACGACGCTTACCACCTGATCAAGAATACACCGAAGGTCACGGGTTTCCTCGGCTCCGAGAACAAGCCGATGCCGCTGCCCGATTCCGAGGCGCAATCGCTTATCCGGCAGATGGAGGAGGGCGCCGTACGGGGCCCGACCGCCACCGTCAAGTTCGAGATTGGCGAGCAGGTGCGTGTCTCGGACGGGCCGTTTGCGTCGTTCAACGGCACTGTGGAAGAAGTCGATCAGGATCGTTCCCGGCTCAAAGTGGCGGTTTCGATCTTCGGCCGCGCCACGCCGGTGGAACTGGAATTCGAACAGGTGGAGAAGGTATAGCGGCGTCATTGCCGGACTTGATCCGGCAATCCATGCGGCAATGAGGCAGCACGGATGCCCGGGTCAAGGCCGGGCATGACGAAGGTCAGTCTGAAGCCGTGGGAGGCAAGCGCGGTGTGTCAGCCGCGGTGAAGCCGCACCACTAACAGGAGTCTGGAATGGCAAAGAAAATTACCGGTTACGTCAAGCTGCAGGTGCCGGCGGGGGCGGCCAATCCGTCGCCGCCAATCGGCCCCGCGCTCGGCCAGCGCGGCCTCAACATCATGGAATTCTGCAAGGCGTTTAACGCCCAGACGCAGAAGCTTGATAAGGGCACGCCGATCCCCGTCACCATCACGGTCTATGCCGACCGCTCGTTTACCTTCGAGCTGCGCACGCCGCCGGTTTCGCACTTCTTGAAGAAGGCGGCGAAACTCGAGAGCGGCTCGAAGACGCCCGGCCGCGACGTGGCCGGCGCTGTAACCAAGGCACAGGTGCGCGAGATCGCCGAAGAGAAGATGAAGGATCTGAACTGCGACACCATCGAAGCGGCGATGCGCATGATCGAAGGGTCGGCGCGGTCCATGGGGCTGGAGGTGAAGGCATGAGCGGGCTCGGCAAACGCACCAAGGCGGGGCGCGAAGGCGTTGACCGCGAAAAGCTTTATCCGCTTTCGGATGCGGTGAAGCTCGTCAAGGATCGCGCCAAGGCCAAATTCGATGAGACCATCGAGGTAGCGATGAATCTCGGTGTCGACCCGCGCCACGCCGATCAGCAGGTGCGCGGCGTCGTCAACCTGCCGAACGGTTCCGGCCGCTCGGTCCGTGTCGCCGTGTTCGCCCGCGGCGCCAAGGCCGACGAGGCCAAAGCCGCTGGCGCCGACGTGGTCGGCGCCGAGGATCTGGTCGAGAAAGTGCAGGGCGGCACCATCGACTTCGATCGTGTCGTCGCCACGCCCGACCTGATGCCTTTGGTTGGCCGCCTCGGCAAGGTTTTGGGTCCGCGCGGACTCATGCCCAATCCCAAGGTTGGCACCGTGACCATGGACGTGACCACCGCGGTCAAGGGCGCCAAGGGCGGCTCGGTTGAGTTCCGCGTTGAAAAGGCCGGCATCGTTCAGGCTGGCGTCGGCAAGGCGTCGTTCTCGGCGGACAGCCTGATGCAGAACATCATGGCGTTCGCCGATGCCGTGCAGAAGGCCCGGCCGGCCGGCGCCAAAGGCCAGTTCATCAACCGCGTGGCGATTTCCTCCACCATGGGCCCCGGCGTGAAGGTCGACCCGGCAAGCCTATTTGGCGTCGCCTCGACCTAAATTTGACGGCCGCTCGCGCGGCGAAGCTTAAGCAGGGGCTATCAAAGCCGATCGCGGCCGGGATTTCTTCGGCCGCGATCGCAGCCGGAGATGATGCAGTCTGTCAAAGTGGAACGGGCTGCTCAACTTCGACCTGGCGGCACAATCTGGTGGAGATATCCGGGGTCGAATTCGCCCAGCGCGGCGAGTTTCGACCATGAGCGGATGAGCAGCCTGCCGGCCCTGTGATCGGCGGCTTTGGTTTGCCGCAGCGCCTGCAGGTGTCGATTGATACTCACGAGCGACATGCCGAGCATTTCGCCGAGCTGGGTTTGAGTGAGCGGCAGCGGGCAAGAGTTGGCGTCCGCGAGCCCGGCGAATTTGGCTCTATGAAATTGCTCGCAGAAGAAATGAGCGATCCGTGCCATGCCATGCCGGCTCGCATTGTTGGTGATGCTTTCGCGAAAGATCGCCGCGTCAATGAGCGTTTCCCGCCAAACCGCAAATCCTATCGTGGGCCGCTCCTCGAAAGTTTTCATGAGCGGCTCGTGGGCGATGGAGCAAACCAAGGCCCGCCCCATGGCGCAGACTGAATGATCCATGTGCTGCAGAAAAAGCCCCTGGGCGTCCGGCCAATCGCCCGGGTAATGCAGAGTGAGATACTGCCGCGCGCCCGACCGCAACGAGTGATAGCGGGCCATGATGCCCTCGACGACGATCGCCGCGGCTTTCGGCTTGTCGCCTTGTCTTATGAACTCTTCGCCGGCGACGAATTCGCGGATTTCGCAACGCAGGCGGCGGATCGCGGCGACATCAGCGCCATCGATGGGAGAGTGATACTGAATTTTTCGTAGAAGGATATCGCTTGGCGCCATTTTTTCTTGGGGGACCCGATGATTGTTCTGCTTCAACGTGCCGGCCTCGGCTTGGTTCATTATCAAATGATAAAACGTCACAGTTGCGGCCCGCTATAACGGGGTCACCGCAGAGGGTGCGCCATGCCGATCCGTCCATTTCTTACCGGCCAGCCGTTCGACCCCGAAGTCATTGCCGTGATGTCTGCAGCGCTGGAAAGCGTGTGCAAGGCGCTGGGCCTCAACATCGTGGACGACCCCGCCACGCGGCTCGTTGCGCAGAAGATTATCGAATTGGCGCAGCGCGGGATGCAAGATGCGACGATACTGACCGCAGCAGCGTTGAGCGAATTCAAGGGCGATTGCCAGTAGTCGAAGTTTTGGGGCGGCGGCAGCGAGTCTGCTGCCATTTGACTTGCCCCAGTCTTCCGTCACTATTGGTCGCGTTAATTTATTGTCAGGCGGGGCGCCGGTCGAAACGGGACGGCTCTGTCGCAACCGGGTGGTCACCCATGAATCAATCCCTCCTGTCGCTGCAAATGCCATCACCGCCCGATCCGGTCGCGGTGGTCCTTGACCCGGCAACGACGGCGTTACTCATCTTCGACATCGTTGATCCCATTTGCACGCGCCAACCAAACTGCAAGGCGAAAATGGCGCCGGCGATCGCTTCGCTGCTGGCGCGGGCGCGGAAGGCGGGCGTGACCGTCGGCTACGGGACCCGGGCGCCGACCATGTCAAAGTGGTTGCCGGAAGTGCTTCCTGCGCCGGGCGACATCAAGATCGAAAGCCAGGCCCAGGACCGATTCTACAAAACCGACCTCGACAACATGCTGAAGGCCAAAGGGATCACGACACTCATACTGACCGGCTGGAAGGTGAGCGGATCGGTGACCTATACGTCGGTCGGAGCGACGCTCCGCGGTTACACGGTCGTTGTTCCGATCGATGCGAGTATGGACGCGACGGATTATGAAATTGCCATCGGGCAATACCAGATACTGCATCAGCACAGTGCGAATGAGGCGAATGAGCCTTTGAAGGCTGCGTCCTCAACGTTGAGCCGAACGGATTTGATCACGTTCAAATAGCGGTATCGCACGCGTCGATGCGGTTTATCAGTACACGACCCCGCGAATGAGACCGAGCGGCTTGCTCTCGGGCCTCTGGCCTGTCGGCTTGGCCCTTGTTGTCTCCTGCCTGGTGCCGGCGACGCTTCAGGCGGCGGATAGTCCGAGCCAAATCAGGGCTGTGGTGGATCGTGCCTTTCCGCCACTCATGGCAAAGTATGACGTGCCGGGGCTCGCCGTCGCAGTGACGGTCGATGGCCGGCAATATTTTTTCAATTACGGCGTGGCGTCAAAAGCCGACAATAAGCCGGTGACAAAGGACACACTGTTCGAAGTCGGCTCTGTCAGTAAGACATTCACAGCGACGCTGGCCGCTTACGCGCAGACGCTCGGCAAGCTTTCGCTCGGCGACCATCCTGGCAAATACATGCCGCAGCTGCGCGGCAGCGCCATCGACAAGGCAAGCCTCATCAATCTCGGCACCTTCACCGCGGGCGGCCTGCCGCTGCAACTGCCCGACGCCGTGACGAATGACGCTAAGATGATCGATTATTTCCGACGCTGGCAGCCGTCCGCCGCTCCGGGCGCGCTGCGGCGATACTCCAACCCCAGCATCGGCTTGTTCGGCTACGTTGCCGCGCTGGCGATGAACCGCACTTTCGCAGACCTTATTGAATCAGAGATATTTCCCAAGCTCGGCCTCGGCCACAGCTACATCCGTGTGCCGCAAGCGGCGATGAAGGACTACGCCTGGGGCTATGGCAGAAACAACAAACCGACCCGGGTGAGCCCTGGTGTGTTCGATGTGGAGGCTTATGGGGTCAAGGCGACAGCCGCCGACATGATCCATTTCGTTGATGCCAACATCCGGCCGGACGATCTCGCAACGCCGATGCGGCGCGCCGTCGAGGGTACCCACGTCGGCTATTTTCGGACCCGTGACATGGGGCAGGGACTCGGCTGGGAGGAATACGCTTATCCGGTTACGCTCGACCGGCTGTTGGCCGGAAATTTCGACGCGATGATCATGAAGGCCAGCGCTGCGCAGCAGCTTACGCCGCCGCAGCCTCCTTCGCGGCCGACGCTGTTCAACAAGACCGGCTCGACGAACGGGTTCGGCAGCTATGTGGCGTTCGTGCCCGAAAAACGCATCGGTATCGTGATGCTGGCGAACAAGAACTTTCCAATCCTCGCACGCATCACCGCAGCGTATGCGGCGCTTGAAGTGCTTTCGTCGCAAGGACCATAGGCATTAGGCCGCGGCCTGCTTGCCCCACAGCGTTGCCGTCGCGATGCGCGCGCCTTCGGCGAGCGATTTCAGCTTCGCCCACATGATCGATGGATGAACGCGCCGCGCGAAGGGACTCTGGGCGAAGCCGCAATCGGTGCCGCCCATGACATTCTCCCGCCCGACGATTTTGGCGAGCCGGACGATGCGCTCTGCCACGAGTTCAGGATGCTCGACGATGTTGGTGGCGTGGGAGATCACGCCGGGGATCAGCACCTGGCGGGGCCGCAGTTTCACCGTCTCCCACACGCGCCACTCGTGGGCGTGGCGCGGATTGGCGGCCTCGAACGAGTAGTGGCCGACGCGCACCTGAAGCACGAGATCGATGATGTCTTTGAGCGGCACATCGAAGGCATGCGGACCGTTCCAACTGCCCCAGCAGATGTGATAGCGCGAACGCTCTTCCGGGATGCCGCGCAGTGCCTGGTTGAGCGCATCGACGCGAAGCTGCGCCCAGCGTCGATAGTCCGCGTTCGACATCGGCGGCACCATGCGTTCGTGCATGTAGGGCAGGAAGGCGTCGTCGATCTGAACGTAGAGGCCGGCATCGACGATGGCCTTGTATTCCTGGTGCAGCGTATCGGCGAGCGCCGACATGAAGCTTTCTTCGTCCCTGTAATGCTCGAGCTTGGCACCGGGCAGCGCGCTCGCCGGTGCAACCACGGGCAGGAACGCGGCCAGCGCCGGATGCTGCTGCTTCGCCTTGGCAAGCGCGGCCTTGAGGTTGCCGATGTCGCGCGACACCTGCTGCGCCGAGTATTGCAGCGGGCCATTGACCACGATGCGGTTGCCGAGCCGCTTACCCAAGCCCGAGGCGGCGTCGTACTCGGCATAGAATTCGGGAAACGACTGGACATCGCGGCCACCGCGCATCGAGGCCATCGGATCCTTGCTCTCCTCGGGCGTTGCCGGGCGCACCGCGATGCCTGACAGCCGCTTGAAGATGTAGAATGCCCAGTTGACGCCTTTGGCGAATTCGCCGTCGCTGACGATGTCGATCCCGGCGTCGGCCTGCTGGCGCACGACCTCGGCGACGGATTCGGTGAGACACGCCTCGAACGCGGCTTCGTCGTAGGGCTTGCCGTCCTCGATCGCCCGCCAGAATTCAATCAGCTTCGGCGGCCGGATCAGGCTGCCGACATGGGTGGTGAGGATGCGATCGGCATTCTGTGGCATGGTGGTCCTCCGTCACTTTGATCATGAGGGTATGCCGGAGTGGGGCCTTCGGCAAAGCGCGGGAGCGGTGCGATGCAGACGAAAGATACGGTTGAGATGAACGGCGCATGTCACTGCGGGACTGTGCGATTTCGTGTGAAATTGACAGATGGCTTTAACAATGTCCGCCGCTGCACCTGTTCCTATTGCCGGATGCGTGGCGGAGTCGCGGTGTCGGCGAACGTTGGTGACCTCGTGTTTCAGGCCGGCGAGGACGTGCTGACGCTTTATCAATTCAACACGCGCATCGCGCAGCATTATTTCTGTTCGAAATGCGGCATCTATACCTATCACCGGCGCCGCTCAAATCCGAACCAGCTCAGCGTCAACGTCGCCTGCCTGGAGGGCGTGAGCCCGTTCGATTTCGACGACATCCCGGTCATCGATGGGGTCAACCATCCGACGGATCAGGGCGCCAAGCCTGGCACGGGTTATCAGATCGCCGGCCACCTGCGGTATGTTCGCGGCGATGCCACGTCGCCTTGATTCCGCTCAGCTCCGTACGCGGCCTTTGGCGGCGCTGGCTCGCGCCTTGTAGGCAATCCGGCCGGACTGATCTGTCGCCAGGTGGTCGCGCAGGTACGCCTTGACGCGCTCCACTTCCGTGGCGGGCATGGATCTCAGATATTGCACGGTGGTGTTGGCGAGCGCGGTCTGGCTCGTCCAATAGGCATCGAAATCGGAGTAGGACACATCGATCTCGATCATGCGCGTCGTAACGTCATCGAGCGATGCTGCTTTGAAAATTCTGTCGAGCGCTTCGCGTCTGGAATTTTCATGGCCTTGCATGTGAGTGACCGTGACGCCGGCGGCTTCGATCGCCTCGCGCAACGGCTGCTGCGGCGAACCGCCATTGGTGAAATCCCACACGTAGGTTCCGATCGTGCCGCCCGGCTTCACCACGCGCGTCATCTCCGCGAGCGCCTTGGCGGGATCGGGAATGAAGGTGATCACCAGTGCCATGGCGACGACATCGAATTCGCGATCACCGAACGGCAGCGACTGCGCGCCGCCGACCCTAAAGTCCACCGTCTTCGCCGCGGGCGTCGTGCGGGCGAAAGCGATCTGGTCGGCCGAGGGATCGACGGCGTGGACCTCTTTGGGCGCGCACCGGTCGACCAGCAATTGGGTGAAGGCACCGGTGCCGCAGCCGATGTCGGCCCAGCGCAGGCCTTGCGGTAGATGGAGCCAGTCCAGGAAGACCTCGCCGGCGGTTCGGCTCCAGCGGCCCATCATCCGTTCGTAGGCCTCGCCGTCGGTGAAAAAGCTCTGCGTTTCGGTCATCGATCGTCCCTCTGGCGCCGGCCTTTTGTCATTCTTTCATATCAGCACAATTATTGCCGCGAACGGCCAGAATCTCCTTGGCAAAACCGGGGCGAGGGACTAGATATGCGCCATGGGCGTGCCGGCCCGGTTTGTCGGCGCGCCTTTGTGCGCTTCTCGAAAACCTAGAGGTGAGACCCTTCTTAGAGCTAGTCCTATCTGGATTATCTAGGAGGAGGAGCTTGGCGGTATTCGGGACGCGTCCTGTCCAAGACTGCAGGCGCCGGCAACGGCCTAAGTCGAAAGAACCTGCATAGACGGGTGTAGACCGGGACCTCCTCCCTTCCTCCCACAACGGGAGGAACGGTGGCGGCCTTCGGTTCTAACCTCGACGGCCCGGAACGGCCCCTGTGGCTGTGCCGGTGGGCAGGGTACCTGGCGGCGTGACCGCCAACCGGAGAGAGAACTTGGATCGCGCGGAAAAAAGCGAACTCGTCAGCACCCTTGGCGAGGTCTTCAAATCCACCACGGTCGTTGTCGTCGCCCATTACGCGGGCCTGACAGTCGCCCAGATGCAGACTCTGCGACGGCAGATGAAGCAGGCGGGCGCGAGCGTGAAGGTGGCGAAGAACCGCCTGGCCAAGATCGCTCTGGAAGGCACTGACGTCGCCTCGATTGCGCCGCTACTCAAGGGACCGGCCCTGATCGCCTTCTCTGGCGATCCGGTGGCGGCGCCCAAGGTGGCGGTCGATTTCGCCAAGACGAACGAGCGTTTCGTCATTCTTGGTGGCGCAATGGGCACGACCGCGCTCGATCCTAATGGGGTCAAGGCGCTGGCCGCGCTGCCGTCGCTCGATGAACTGCGCGCGAAAATCGTCGGCCTGATCCAGGCGCCGGCGACCAAGATCGCTCAGCTCGTCAACGCGCCGGCCGCCAAGGTCGCTCGTGTGGTCCAGGCGTATGCCTCAAAGAGCGCAAAAGACGCGGCGGCGTAAACGCGTCCCGCATCGCAACGGTTAGAATCGAAGGACGAAACTCATGGCTGATCTGCAGAAAATCGTAACTGACCTCTCCAGCCTCACGGTGCTGGAGGCCTCCGAACTGGCGAAGCTCCTCGAAGAAAAGTGGGGCGTCTCGGCAGCTGCCGCGGTTGCGGTTGCGGCCGGTCCCGCCGCTGCTGCCGCGCCGGCCGTCGAAGAAAAGACCGAGTTCACGGTCGTGCTCGCGGCTATCGGCGAAAAGAAGATCGAGGTCATTAAAGAAGTTCGCGCCATCACCGGCCTGGGCCTCAAGGAGGCCAAGGATTTGGTCGAGGGCGCGCCGAAGCCGGTCAAGGAAGGCGTCAACAAGGATGATGCCGGCAAGATCAAGGCGCAGCTCGAAAAGGTCGGCGCCAAGGTTGAGTTGAAATAGGCGAATGCCTATTTCAACGAAATCCCCGGGCGGAGCGCAGCGAGACCCGGGGATTCCGTGAGGATTAGGGCGTGGATGGCCGGGTCAAGCCCGGCCATGACGAGCGAAAAGTGCGGCGTGGTCCGGTCTGCAGCCGGATCACTGAGAAGTGAGAATCGGGCGTCCGACGCCTGTCCCGACGGTCGCGATGGATTGCGGCCTTCTGGAGAGTCGTCTTGGTCGCTTCGACGTTCCGGACCCGGGCAGGGTCCGGGCGCGATGGTTTGAGCCTGTGATGCTTTGAGCCCGGCGGGTTCAATGTCGCGGTTCGATTGAGCGAGAGGACATGATGGAGCAGACGTTTATCGGTCGGAAGCGCGTACGGAAGTTTTTCGGAAAAATCCAAGAAGTCGCGGAGATGCCGAACCTCATCGAGGTTCAGAAGGCGTCCTACGACCAATTCCTGCTGGTGAAGGAGCCGGAAGGCGGTCGGCCCAATGAGGGCCTGCAGGCCGTCTTCAAATCGGTATTCCCGATCTCCGATTTCTCGTCGACCTCGATGCTCGAATTCGTGAAATACGAATTCGAAGCGCCGAAATACGACGTCGACGAGTGCCGCCAGCGCGGCATGACCTATGCTGCGCCGCTCAAGGTCACGCTGCGGCTGATCGTGTTCGATATCGACGAAGAGACCGGCGCCAAGTCGGTGAAGGACATCAAAGAACAGGATGTCTACATGGGCGACATTCCGCTCATGACCAACAACGGTACGTTCGTCGTCAACGGCACCGAGCGCGTCATCGTCTCGCAGATGCACCGTTCGCCGGGCGTGTTCTTCGATCACGACAAGGGCAAGACCCATTCGTCGGGCAAGCTCCTGTTCGCAGCCCGCATCATTCCGTATCGCGGCTCCTGGCTCGACATCGAGTTCGACGCCAAGGACATCGTGCACGCCCGTATCGACCGGCGCCGCAAGATCCCGGTGACGTCGCTGCTCTATGCGCTCGGCCTGAGCGGCGAGGATATCCTCAACGCCTTCTACAAACAGGTGCCCTACAAGCGCACCAAGGACGGCTGGCGCGTGCCGTTCGATGCCAACCGGCTGCGCGGTTACAAGGCGATCAACGATTTGGTCGATGCCGACACCGGCAAGGTCGTGCTCGAAGCCGGCAAGAAACTCACCGTGCGTCAGGCGCGGCAGCTCGCCGAGAAGGGCCTCAAGGCGCTGCG
>Ga0208849_1001369_pt1 | contig 17304 bp, 19 predicted proteins | sample NGESurdeep072012_10_FD_184470 | JGI IMG/M metagenome (GOLD analysis project Ga0208849, IMG submission 184470) | Arctic peat soil microbial communities from Barrow, Alaska - NGEE Surface sample 53-3 deep-072012 (SPAdes) | ecosystem: Environmental > Terrestrial > Soil > Wetlands > Peat ...
TGCCGCCCGACAGCGCCGCTGCATATCCGCCGAGGGTGGGGGGCTGAGCACCGCCGACGTCGACGAGGTGCAGCCGCACGCCGCTGAGCGCCTGCGGCGCGCGAATCTGCACCGACGTCGCGCCTCCCGTCCAGATCGGCTCCCCGACCTGCCGGTCAGACGCCGCGCGCGCTTCGGGCCCGTGGCCGTTCGCCGCCGCCGAGACCCAGCTGCTCCAGGGGCCTTGCCGGCCGCGAAAGCGCAGCCACACCCGTGCTCGCGCGGGCGCTCGCCACTCCAGACCGACGAGGTCCACCGGCTGCCGGAGCTCGACGCTGACGCCAGCCGGCGAGAGCTGCCCGAGCCAGCGCTCGGTGAGCGTCGGCGCGCTCGGTCCGGAGAGCAGCGCGAGCGCGGAGCGCGGGCGCAGCAGCCCGCCCGCGATCACGCCGGCGGAGGCGGCCAGCAGCGACCTGCGCGTGATCGGGCGCGCGCTCATGACCGTCCCGCGGTGCGCTCAGTTGGCGACAATCGTGAGGAAGTCTCGACTGTAGGGTTCGAGCAGCATGCCGGCGATGCCGTGCTGACCGGGAACGACCGGCACGGGGGAGGGGCCGCCGCGGCGATGGACGTAGAGATAGCCCGCCACCCAGTCGCGGTTGATGTCCAGCTCGATGGCACGCACTGCGCCGGCCGAGACCAGCGCGGCACCGAGCTCCGCCGGCAGGAGGTGCTCGCCGGCGGCCCACACGAGCTGCCCGCCGGCGGTGATCCCGAGGCCCGAGCGCGGCACCGATCCGCGGTTTTCGACGGTTCCTCCCCAGCACGCGAGGATGCAGCCAGCCGTGGTTTCCGCGATCGCGCCGTGATCGACTAGCAGCTGCTGATTCTGGAGTACGGAGAAGACCCGCTGATGCGCGCTCGGCACGCCGGCGCGCCAGGCGCCGATGTTGGTGGTCCCGTCCGTGTAGGTGACGATCGACGCAAGCCCCGTCCGCAACGGGACGGCGACGTGGCCTGCGGACGTGAAGCCAACGTCGTGGTAGGTGAGCTTGAAGCCTCCGTTGAACGCGGCGACGATCAGGTGAATCTCGCGCGGCGTGATCCGATCCCCATACTTCCAGCCGCTCACGCCCCCGTCGAGCGAGCCGGCGTGGAGGTCGAGGTGCACGAGCGCCTGGTCGAAGCGCATGAACGTGACGCCGGCCCGCCGTGTCAGCCAGGCGGCGGGTTGGCCGTGAACGCTCGCGACGGTGCTCCAGGCGGGGGACGTCTGCGCCGGCACGCTCACCAGCAACGGCGCTGCGGGGTGGGGGAGCACCGCCGCCCGGCGGTCGGGACGTGCGTGGCCGCCGGGCGCGCGCGCGATGCGCGCGGTGGCGCTCACGGAGCGCGCGCCGCTCGGTACCGATCCGCCGAGGTGTGTGGTGAGCACGCCTGCGGCCCCGACGAGCGCCGCGAGGAGGACGAATGCCCCCAGGCGCTTTCGCAGCTGCAGGCGTTCCCCCAGCATCGCGCTCAGGAGAGGGGGGTCAGGAGGTAGATCCGCGCGGGCGGGACGGGCTCCCACGAGAAGACCGCCCACGAGCGACCACCGAATTTGACGATCCCGTGACTGGGGAGCCGCGCCGGCGCCGCGCCGCCCGCGATCCGCCTCGAGCCGGCGCGCACGTAGGCGGGGCCACCGGTCGTGCCGTGCAGGATGTCTACGAGCGACTGGTAGTGCGCCGTCAGCGGCTGCAGGCGCGCCGCGATGTGCATCGCGACGCTGCCCCACGCCGCGAGTCGCACCGCCGCACAGCTTGTCGCGGAGGTGGCGCGCGAGGGAGCGGCAATGAACAGCGAGACGCGGAGCGGCCCGCTGGGAAACGCCCGCTCGTTCAACAGCTGCACCAGGTATGACGCGCCGCGGACGTGGACCGACGCCCCGCTGGTGGGCGTTGACGGAGCGGGCTGAAGCGTGCCCATGAGGAACGACCCGTTGCGGTAGAGGTTCACCGGCACGCCGATGAAGCGGCTGACGAGCTTTACGTAGCCGAGGTCGTCCTGCACCGACATCACGTAGGTCGCGAGCGTCCTGCCTCGCGAGCGCAGCGAGCCGGAGATCGGGGCGATGACGTCCGGGCCGCCGACGTCGGCGAGGACGCGGCCGGCCCTGATGACGCGGAGCCGCACGATGTGCCAGTGCGGCGTGTAGACGATGCTGTGCACCGCTTCGTACACAGCCGCTGCATCGTTGCTCGCGAGCGCGCTCAGAAGCGCCTGCGAACGCGTGATGTGTGCGACGTCCGCGCTGACCTCGTGGCTGTGTATCTCGGCCGCGTATATGCCCTGGGCGACTGTGGTGTCGACGCTGCCGATCGTGGACGCGGTCTGCGCTGCGCACGCGGGCGCCGTTGCGCTCGCCGTCGAGGCGGCGCGCGCCGAACCGCGAGCTGTGCTGCGAGATGAGATCACGCGCGCCGATGCCCGGTGCCTGGAGCTGGGATCGGCGTCGAGTGTGGCGACGAGGACGGCTCCGGCTGCCACCACCGAGGCGAGCGCCAGCGCGAATCGCCGCAGGGCCCGTCGCTTGCCTCGCCCGGACATCACACCAGTTTCATATACGACATTAAGTCCCCCATCAGCAAGCCATGAGAGCTGTCACATATGCGCACGCCTTCTATCCGGTTACCCCCGCGCGCGTGCTCAAGCCCTGCGTCTGACGTCGCCGCCGACGCGGCGCCGAGGCTGCGCTGCGTCGGCCGCGCGGCGGCGCCTGCGCCTCTGCAGGAACACCGAGCCTGCGCACGCGGCGAGCACCAGCAGGGCGATGAGTCCGCTGACGGCGAGGCCCGGGCTGACGATCAACAGCATCAGGCCGGCGGCGACGCCGATGCCCACGTCCACGCGTGCGAGCCTGCGCCTGCGCCGCGCCTGCAGACGGCGGTGGCGCAGCGCGGACATGTCGGCGGGCGCGGGCACGAGCTTGGCGGGCGGCTGTCGTGACTGGCGGGCGGCGCTCATTGCTTGATCCTGCGAAAAAGGGAACGGGGTATCAGCTTCATCATGAGCATTACCCAGCGTAGGGAAGGCGGCGCCCAGACGGTGTGTGCGCCGCGCTCGAGACCCCTGACCGCCACAGTCGCGACGGCCTCCGGGGTGCTCGCCAGCGGTGCCGGCTCGAGGCCGTGCGTCATCTTCGTCTCGACGAATCCGGGCCGCACAACCAGCACGCGAACGCCATGCTCGTGCAGATCGTCGGAAAGCGACTGCGCGAGCGAATCGAGCCCTGCCTTGGATGCTCCGTAGACGGCGTTCGCCCGCCGCGGTCGTTCGGCTGCCACCGAGGAGAGCACGATGATGGCTCCGCCCGGCCCGTCGCGCAGCAGTTTGGCCGCGTGCATCAGCAGCGAGCCGGCAGCGACGAGGTTGACCTGCAGCACGCTCGCGGCAGCGCCGATGTCGGCCGGCAAGCCGCCGCGCTCGCCGAGCACACCGACGGCGAGGATCACGATGTCGGCGCCGCCGAGCTCGTGGAGCGCCCGTCCGAGGACCTCCTCGTGACGGTCGAGGTCGAGCGCGTCGAGCTCGAACGTGAGCACGCGCTGGCAGCCCGCCGCACCGAGCGCCTCAGCCGCGGCGCCGAGCGAGTTGCCGTTGCGTCCGACGAGTGCGACCTCGCGCGGGCTCCGTTCCTGCAGCGCGCAGACGGTCGCCAGCGCGATCTCCGAGCTGCCACCGAGAACGAGCACACGGCGGCCGTCGACGCCGGTCGCGCTCATTAGGACGCCCCGCAAAGGCCGAGGCGCGAGGCCAGATCAGAGCGCAGCACGCCCCGCGGGTCGACCCTCGCGCGCTGCGCGTGGAAACGATCGAGCTCGGGGTACATCGCGGCCAGCGCGTCGCGACCCATACGCGCGTCCTTGCTCAGGTATACGCGACCGCCGGCACTCGCGACGAGCTCGTCGAGCTCCTCGAGCGCCGGGCGCAGGCCGGGCGTGGCGGCCGGGATGTCCAGCGCGAGCGTCCAGCCCTCCAGCGGAAATGAAAGCGGCCCTCCGAACGCTGCCCCCATGCGCTTGAAAACGGCCAGGTAGACCGGCAGGCGACGGGTCCGGATCAGCTGGAAAGCGCGCTCGAGCGTGTCCTCGGCACCGGTCGGGACGACGAACTGGTACTGGATCAGTCCACCCGCGCCGTACAGACGGTTCCATCGGCCGACGACGTCGAGCGGGAAGAAGTAGGGCGCGAGCGCGATTGGCCGGCCCCGCTCGCGCCGTGGCGCAGCCCGCCAGTGCAGCGCGTTGAACGCGCGTACGCCTGCCGGGCGCAACAGCGCACCCGGAAAGCCGCTGGGAACCTCCAAAGTGACCCGCCGTGTGAACGTGGCGGGATTGCCGGCTCCCGCGGCGCGGAGGCGGCTCCGCGGCGCGCGGCCGTCGGCGGGCATTGGGTCCGCACGGCTGAGGACCGCCCGCCCCATCTTCGTGCCGTCCGCCAGCAGGTCCAGCCACGCCACCGAGTAACGGTGGCGCTCTTCGCCACCGAGCATCGTCAGCGTCTGCTCCAGGCCGTCGGTGCGGTCGGTGTCGGCGCTGACCCACGGGGACGGCAGCGAGTGGGCGCGGATGCTCGCCTCGATGACCACGCCCGTCAGCCCCATTCCGCCCAGCGTCGCGTAGAACAGCTCGGGGTCGCTGTCAGGCGTGAGCAGCATGAGCTCGCCGGTCGGCGTGCACAACGACAGCGAGGTGACGTGCCGGGCGAAGCCCCCGTCGCGGTGATGGTTCTTGCCGTGGATGTCGCTCGCGATCGCGCCGCCGAGCGTGACGTGGCCCGTACCGGGAACGACCGGGAGCGACAGGCGGTGGGGCGCCAGGCTGGCAAGCAGCCGCGCGATCGTAGCGCCGGCCTGTGCCGTCACGAGCCGGTTCTCGACGTCGATCGAGACGATCCGGTCGAGGCCCGTCAGGTCGAGCACCGTGCCGCCGTCGTTCTGAGCGGCGTCGCCGTAGCTGCGCCCGGCCCCACGCGCGATCACGCCGCCGCCGTCGCTGCCGAGCGTCTCGAGGATCTCGTCCGCTCCGCGCGGCGTCACGACGCGGCAACTGCTCCGTGCGGTACGCCCCCAGCCACTCAGCGAGCGCACGGCAGCCGCGGGCGGCGCCTGTGCGCTCACCTCAAGAACCGACATACACGCTGCCGAGGAAGAGCAGGCCCCACACAACGCCCAGGGCGAGCAGGGCCCGGTCGTGCAGGATCAGCTCCTCGGGCGCCTGGCCGCCGCCCATCCCGATCAGCTTCGCGTAGCGCGCGAGCCACAGCACCAACGGCAGGATCGAAAGCGCGCACAAGACGACGTTCTCCGGTCGCGTGAACGCCCACGCGGCGTAGGCGACCACTGCAGCCGTCGCAGACAACGCCAGCGTGAGACGCAGGTGTCCAAGCGAGTAGCGCCGAAGCGTCGCGCGCGCGGGAGCGAATCCAGCGTGCGCGCGAAGCTCGGCATAGCGCTTGGCTGTGACAAGGAAGACGGCACAGCACGCCGTCACGATGACAAACCAGCGCGACAGGTAGACGTCGGTTGCCACGCCGCCCGCGAGCGCGCGGATCACGAACCCCGCTGCGACGACAAGGATGTCGAGCACCGCCACCCGTCGCAGCCACAGCGAATAGCTCGCCGTCATCGCGAGATAGACAACTGCGAGCAGACCCAGATAGAGGGCGATCGCGCTCGCGAGCGCGATTCCCGCGACTGCCAGCAGCGCCGCCGTCCACAGCGCGGCGCGAACGGAGAGCTCTCCGGCTGCCACCGGTCGCAGGCGCTTGCGCGGATCCAAGCGGTCCTGCTCGCGGTCGCGCACGTCGTTGACCAGGTAGGTGGCGCTCGAGATCATGCACAGGACCACCAGCGCCGCGAGGGCCTCCGCGGCAATCGCCGGTCGACCGATCCAGCCCGCCGCCGCGGGGGCGGCGAACACGAGCAGGTTCTTGCTCCACTGGCGAGGACGGCACGCGCGCAGCAGCACGCGGCACGAGGTCCAAAAGCGACCACGCGCCGGCACGGATGGTTGCGGCTCCGCACGACGTGGCTCCACGCGACGTGGAGCCGAAACCTCGCGGAGAGCCCCTTCAGATGGCCGTTTGTCCTCGGCCAGAGCTCCTACGGGAACGATGCCAAACCTCCAGTGGTTGCAGCGAAAATGGGGAAGCCGATCCGCCGATCATGCGACAAAAGGATTCCACACGGCCATCCTTTCACCCTCCTAAAGAAACCCGAAGCGAACGTGAGAGTGTTCTCAGTGAGAATCCACTCAGCGTCCGTGGCGTACGGGCTGCTCGGTCTGTTGGTGTCACTACATTATCGGCATGGGGCTGTCCGTTGGCGCGACCGGTCGTTCGCTACCCGCAAGCCGAGGCCCGAAGCCCAGGAACGACCTGTCGCTTCTGGCGCGTGCTCGACGGATCGCGCTCGTCGGGGCGCTCGTGGCGTTGTTGCCGGTCGCCTTCTCCATCTGGGGGATGATCAGCGAAACCTCCAACTCGAGCCTCGGCATCCGCAGCGTCGAGTGGCTGCGCGACAACGGCGCTGCGGGACTGGTGGCGCAGGTCGAGTCGATCTATTACACGCTGACGGCGCCCAGCAAGGGCGGACCCACCCTCCGGGCGCTGCCAAAAGTCGGCGTCGGCGGGAGCGCGGCTCGCCTCGCGGCGAGCCCGGAAAACTACCCCGTACGCGTCGAATCCCTGATCCACCCGGCCCTGCCGGGCGAGGGCGTCTGGCGGGCGACTCGCCCGGGCTTCAAGGCGGCGCCGCCCGTGCTCTTGACCACGGTTCGTGATCAGCCCGAATACCCTCGAGTCGTTGCGGGGCTCGCGTGGATCGACACGAAACGCGCCACGCTGACGCTCAATCCGGGACGGCTCGAGCCCGCGGTGACGCTCCCCCGCGGTTCAATGGACGTACCCTCCGCCGAGCGTCCCCGGCTGCTCGCGACATTCAACAGCGGCTTCAAGCTGAGCGACTCTCATGGCGGCTTCGCCGTCAACGGACACACCTACGCGACGATGCGCAACGGGCAGGGCACGATCGTCGGCTACGAAAACGGGCGCGTCGACGTCCTCGACTGGCGCTACGGCGCGACGGTCCCGCCGGGCGTGTCCTTCGCGCGCCAGAACCTGCCGCTGATCGTCAACGAAGGAATGCCCAGCCCCAACATCTCGAACAGCGCCGAATGGGGCGCGACGGTCGGCAATGCCGTCCTCGTCTGGCGCTCGGCGATCGGCGTCGACAGATACGGGAACCTGATCTACGCAGCCGGCGAAGATCAGACTGTTGGAAGCCTCGCGAAGGCGCTTGTCCGCGCGGGGGCGATCCGCGCGATGGAGCTCGACATCAACTCCTACTGGACCACGTTCATCAGCTACGGCGCGCCCGGCGCGGAAGATCCCAGCAAGCTGCTCGAAGGCATGGAACGGCCCGCGACTCGCTACCTCGAACCAGACGACAGGGACTTCTTCGCGCTGTACTCCCGCTGAGGCCGGTGCGGTAGCGGCAGCTCCGCGGGCAGCGAGCAGGCAGCGCATGTCCCATGCCGAGCGTGCTCGGCGAACTCGGCGTCGAACGTCTCAAGCGCGCTCAGGATCAGCTTGACGGCTCCGTCGGGATGGCCACAGGCGCCGCGGCGTGCTGTCAGCGAGGCGAGGCGCTCGATTCGCCGCGTAGCTTCGGAATGGTTGGCGCCGGCTGCGATCTGCTCGAGCGTGTCCGCCAGCGCATCGAGCCCGTGTATGCACGGCCCGCACTGGCGCACGCTCTGGCCTGCCATCCAGCGTGCGACACGGGCGGTTTCGGCCACCGGGCAGGCCCGCTCGGAGAGCAGCAGCACGACCCCTGCGCCGAGCGAGGCACCGTGCGCGGCAAGGTGTTCATTCGACAGCGCGACACCTGCGAGCCACTTGCGGGCGATCCAGGTCCCGGCGTAGCCGCCCATCAGCACGCCGCGCAGACCTGTGGTCGCGCCGCCGCCGGCGTCGATCAGCGAGGACAGCGAGGCACCGTGTTCGATCTCGTATACACCAGGATGGGCTACCGCCCCGGACAGCGTCACCAGCGCGGAGCCTGGCTGGGCGGGGGTGCCGAGCTGGCGGAACCACCGGGCACCATGGCGTGCGATCAGCGCTATGTGTGCGAGCGTCTCGACGTTGTCGACGAGCGTCGGGCGGCGCCTCAGCCCCCGTTCGAACGGCATCGGCGGGGTGAACGTCGGCTTCGCCGGTCCGCCGCCGAGATATCTGACCAGCGCGGACTCCTGGCCGCTGACATAGTGACCCGGCACGATCCTCAGATGCAGCTGTGGCGCGCGACCGGCGACGAGCTGCGTCGAGCGTTCCTCCAGCGCCCGTTCGACGCTCCGCGCGGCGGCGCCGGCGGTCTCACAGACACATACGATCACCTCGTCCGCATCCACTGCTTCGGCGGCGATGACCGCGCCGTCGAGCACCAGATGTGGCGCCATTTCCAGCAGGGTGGAGTCCTTCATGCTCGCCGGCTCGCCCTCGGCGCCGTTTGCCACCACGATCGCTCGTCCGCGCCCGCCGGCCACCGCACGCATCTTGGTGGCGGTCGGGAACGCGGCCCCTCCCCGGCCGAGCAGACCGGCGCGCTCGATCTCATCGATCAGCATCGCGGCGTGCTCGCGGTCGTGGCGCCGACGTGCGGCGGGCGCGCGCGCCGGCTCTCCGTGCACGGATATGTGCTCAGCGAGCGTCATCGCCCCGTGCGGACGTATGCCCGCGAGCAGCCTGGGGAGCAGCGGAGGTTCGCGCGACGGTAGGAGCGCGGTCGGCGCGTCGAGGATCGTGGGTGCCGCGCTGCTCATCGCGTGCTCTGGTCGGGTGTAAGTAGCCACGCGAGAGAGTGTGCAAATTCGCCCTAATCAGTTGATAACCGACTGATGAGAGATCTCATGGTTATGAGATTTCGCTCATACTCGCGGGTGGGCACCTGCCGGCGCTAGCATCCACGAAGTGACGCTTCGCTCGGTGTCAACCGTGGTGCTCTCTGTCATCGTGCTCGCCGCGACTTTCCTCGGAAACGCGTTCGCCGCAAGCTCGGGCGCCCGTCCGGCTGGCAGGTCGGAACGCTCGGCGATCGTTTCAGCTTTCACTGCCAGCGACGGCAACTCGTCCGAGGTGCGCGGCGTCTACGTGTCGCGCTCGAACTCGAGCCTCGCCGTGGTGTGTGCACGTACCCCGGAAGCCGGCACGCAGGCGTATGTCTTCCATCATGTCCAGCGCTCCTGGCGCTATGTCACGAGCGGCCGCGTCGGGCGCGCCGGCAACGCGGTCGACCGGAGCCTCGAGCAAGCCTGCGGTTGAGTCACGGGCGTCGTCGCGGCGAGGACTTCAGAGGCGGAGGCGAGCTCGCGCGCCGCCGGGCGATTCGACGGCGCCGGCACGCCGCGGTCCTAGTGCTTGGGGCGGTGGCGGTCGCGGTGGCGCTGTCGATCACTGCCGCCGGCGGTGGGTCATCGGCTGTGCGCCCTCGTGTCCATGCCACCCGTCCCATCCATGCTGCCGACGTGTCGCACGCGGTCGCCGCGCGGCCGATTCCCAGGAGCCGGGTCGTGCGTGTTCGCGCAACCGTCCGCTCGCCCGGATCCCTCCCGCAAACCCACGCCTATCCGTCTGGCACGAATGCGCACTTCAAGTCGCTGATGGCGTCCCTGTGGAGCGGAATCGTGCGTGGGTCGCTGACCTCGGCGATGGCTGCGTTCTTCCCGAAAGACGCCTACGTGCAGTTGAAGGCGATCTCCTCTGCGGGCTCTGACTGGACCGACCGCCTCGTGCACGACTACGCGATCGACATTGCCGCTGCTCACGCGCTCCTTGGCCGCGGCGCGGCGCACGCGAGCCTGATCGCGGTGGACGTTCCCGCGCGATACGGGCATTGGATCGAACCGGGCGTTTGCTACAACAGCATCGGCTATTACGAGATGCCCAACGCGCGTGTCGTGTATCGGCTGAATGGTCGGATCCGCTCTTTTGGCATCGCCTCGATGATCTCCTGGCGGGGAGTCTGGTATGTAGTTCACCTCGGCGCGATCCTGCGATCCACCGATTCGGGCGAAGTCGACGAACCGGCATCCGGGGCCGGCACCTCCGTCTATTCGGGTACGTGCTAGGCGTGGGCGATCGATAGTTACCGTGTTGCCCTGTGCCGGCCATACCTCAAGGCCCGCCCGATCGCGCACGCGAAACGGCAGCCCGCCAAACAGCTCGTGAGCGCGAACGCGCGAGGCACAGACGCCTCCGTCGGCGGCGTCGCGTGCTGGCGAGCGGACTCCTCGCCCTCGCCATTGCGGCTGTCGCGCTGATCGTCACGCTGGCTGGTGGCAGGTCCGCACCGCGGCGCGAGCGTCAGACCGTGAAGACGTCCACGGAGGACGCGGGATCGGGGAGGGGTAGGGCCTCGCAGGCCAAGTCGCCGCCGTCCTCGTTCGCGGTCGGACTGCGCGTGATGCGCCTCATCGACACCAGTCGCACGATCGAGCTTCCGAACGGGACCAGCGAGCCACGAACGCTCTACACCGAGGTCCGCTATCCGGCGCTTGGTCCCCGCACCGGGACCGATCTGCTGGACGCACCGCCGGCGCGCGCCGATGGTCCGTTCCCGCTGGTCGTCTTCGGACACGGCTTCGCCGTGACCCCGGCGCTATACGCCGGCCTGCTGCAGAGCTGGGCGCGGGCGGGGTACGTCGTCGCGGCGCCCGTGTTCCCGCTCGAGAACGCCGACGCACCCAGCGGGCCCAACGAGTCCGACCTCGTCAACCAACCCGCCGACATGAGCTTTGTGATCTCCCGCATGCTCGCCGCCAGCGGGGGCGAGGGGCCGCTTGCCGGCCTGGTCGACCCCAAGCGGATCGCCGTCGCGGGGCAGTCCGATGGCGGCGACACCGCGCTCGCCGTCGCCTACGACCGCTCCTTTCACGACCCACACGTGGGTGCTGCGATGATCCTGTCGGGAGCCGAGATACCGGGCGTCGGCGGCTTCACCTTTCCACCGGGGAGTCCGCCGCTGCTGGCGACGCAGGGTACGGCCGACACCGTCAATCCGCCGAGTGCCACAGACACGTTCTTCGCTGCGGCGCGGCGCCCGAAGTACCTGCTCAGCTTGATCGGCGCCGAACACCTGCCGCCGTACTCCTCCGAGCAGCCACAGCTCGCGATCGTCGAGCGCGTCACGATCGCGTTCCTCGACGGCTACCTGGAGCACAGTCCCGGAGCGCTTGCACGACTCGTCTCGCTCGGGCAGGTGCCCGGGATGGCGTCCATGACCGCTGACCCGTGAGGGCTAACGGTCGGCGGCGGCCAACGGCCGCCGGTCCTGCTCGACGAGCGCTCTCGAAGCAGGCGCGTCGGCGCTCGCGATACCGCCCTCGTGTGCGAGGGTTTCGATCTCGACGCGCTGGAAGCCGGACTGCTCGAGCGCCTCGTGCCACCAGGCGGCGTTGGCGGGATGCTCGCCGGTTCCGCTCGCCTGGCGGGCGACGTTCTTCAGCACCCGTGCGACTCCCGGCGCCCCTCGCCGCGCCAGCGTGCGCAGCTTGGCGCTCACCACGCTGCGATCCCGCGACTGCATCGGGTTGAACGAGAACATCATGTCGCTGATCACCAATCGTCCGCCGGGCTTGAGTACGCGCATCGCCTCAGCGAGAGCGAGCTGCTTGTCGGGGTGGCGCAACTCGTGGAAGCAGTAGTTGGAGACCACGAGGTCGACGAGCCCGTCGATGAGCGGAAGACTTACGGCCGAGGCGGGAACGGTCTCGACGTTGTGGAGGCCTGCGCTGAGCGCCTTGACCCGCAGGTACTCGTTCATGGCGCGCGAGCTGTCGATCGCCCACACGCGAGCCGTGCGTTCGGCAAACGCGAGCGCCAGCAGCCCTGTGCCAGAGCCGACGTCGACGACCGAGTGCTCCGCCTGTGGCTCCGCCAGATCCACGATGCGATCGCGCAGCTCACGAAACCCTCGGCTTCGCGCCACCGACTCAGCATCTGCGACGTGCGCGTCCCAGTTCTTGGGAATGGTGAAAATTGCCATCTAGTTCGCCACGAACGCGAGGAAATCGCGGCTGTAGGGTTCCAGCAGCTTCCCGGCGATTCCCAGCTGCCCGGGCAAGACCGGCGCGGGTGAGGGGCCGCCCCGATGATGCAGATACAGGTAGCCCGCGACCCAGTCGGGATTGATGTCGAGCTCGATCGCACGCACTGCCCCGGCGCCGATCAGCCCGGCGGCGAGGTCGGCGGGTAGCAGCTGCTCGCCGGCAGCCCACACGAGCTGTCCGCCGGCCGTGATCCCCAGCGCTGAGCGAGCCACGGCCGTTTGGCCACCGATCGTGGCGCCCCAGCACGCAATGATGCAGGACGACACGTTTGCCGCCGCGACACCACGATCGACGAGCAGCCGCTGATTCTGCAACACCGAGAACACCTTCTTGCCGGCACTCGGCACGCCCGCTCGCCACGTCCCGACGTCGGTCGTGCCATTCGTGTAGGTCACGATCGACGCGAGTCCCGCCTTGAGCGGGACCGCCACATGACCACCGGACGTGAAACCGACGCCGCTGTAGGTGAGCTTGAAGCCGCCGTTGACGGCCGCGATCAGCAGGTGGATCTCCCGCGGAGTTATCTGGTCGCCATAGGTCCATCCGCTCGCTCCGCCATCGATCGAGCCGGCGTGCAGCGTCAGGTGCATCAGTGCCTGATCGAAGCGAATCAGGGTCACGCCCGATCGCTGTGCAAGCCACGCGGCGGGCTGCCCGCGAACCCGTGCGACCACAATCCAGCCGGTGCTCGGATGCGCGGGGGCGGTGACGACGAGCGGCGCTACAGCCGGAGCACGCGACACGTGCGCAGCCGTTCGCTTGGCTGCAACGCCATGCTTTACGGTGCTCGGCCTGGTCGCGGCAGGTGTCGCGTGAGTGTCGGAGTGTCGAGCGAGTAGACCGTAGACGCCGGCTGCGAGTAGCAGCACCAGGCCCACGAGCGCGCCCCGACGCATGCGCACACGAAGCCCGCTGGGCGAACGAGCGCCACCCAGACGCTTTCCGTGGCCACGCGCTGGACCGGACCCACGCCAATCACCAGCGGAGATAGCTCGCCGCTTCACAGGTCGATGTTAGTCCTTCCGCACATCGCCCAAGCCAGCTTGAGAGCTTTCTCACTCCATCGGTATTAAAGGTGACTTTGGGCAGGTCCCGTCGTACGCCTGGCGGTCGGGCTCTAGCTGGCGGTGATGTAGCCGCTCATGTAGCCAGGGTGCTGCATTGCCCATTCGTCGCATACGAAGGTGCAGAACCAAAGGAAGGTTCCAGTGCGCTTGACGATCAGCGCGTAGGTGTGAACGCCGGGCATCACGACGATGTTGACTCCAGCTGCAGGCGCCGTGATGCTGTGGGGCACGGTATCGGTGTTGTCGATCCTCAGCTTCTGGGGGTGGCCCACCCGGACGGTGAATTCGGTGACGGTGAACGCATCGTGCTTTTCTCCTTCCGGGCCACGCTTGTATTCCGGGACGACCGAAAGGGAGACCTGCGTTGCCACCGGTGGTTCCGCAGCGGCGCGCTCCGCGGCGACCTGGGATGCCGCGCGTGCTTCCTGCCGTTCGCTGCTGTGGACCAGTGCCACCATCGACATCAGCACCGCGGCAGCGATTCCCGCGCCCGCGAGCGCCCTCAGCCCGAACCTCCTGGCGGCTGCCTCACCTACTCCGTGCCGGTATGCGGCCTCGGTGTCCCTGTCGGGCTCGCGCGCAGCAGACCCAGACTCGAACACGAGATGGCGAACGGGCACGGCGAATCGCTCTCGCACGAGGCTCCCGAGTTGCGGCTGCAGCCCACCCGCGGCGTCATCCCAGCGAGTGGAGACGACGACCTCATCCGGCGAGAAGGTGGCAAACGCGTCCTCGATGGCCTGCAGCGGACCTGCCGCTGAGACCTCGCCCGCAACGACGGGCGCGTGACCGACACGATCGAGCGCCGTCCCGAGGCGGACGCGCGTTTGATCGAGGAGCTTGTCGACGGCGCCGGTCACACGGCTTGCAGAGGAGATCAGCGCGGGCGCGAGCAGTAGCACGCGCGTGTCCGGCACGGAGGCGAGCCTCTCGACCTCGCCGAGTAGTGCATCCTCGCCGAGCGTGTCGTTGGCGACGACGAGCACGCGGCGCTCCGTCGCTGGGCCGACGTGCGGTGGGGCCATCTTCACGGGCAGCTCGAGACCTCGAACCTTGCGCATCCGCAGTTGCGCCCAGCGCAACGCGACGGCGCCGAACATGAGCCCGAGCACCAGAAGGGCGAGCCACCCAGGGCCGAGCGCGGCGGCGAGGACCACCGCGAGCACCGCGACGATCAGCACCATGAGAAAGCGGAAGGCCTCACGCTCGCTGTGAAAGGGGCTACGCATCAGGTGAGCCCGCTTCTGCGACATGGCCTGACAGGCTCCGCACGGCGGTGACGATCTGCTCGGGGCTCGCCGGCGCCGGCAGCTGATGGCAACCGTCCAACAGCTCGCGCAGGCTCTCGTCCATGTCGTGAGGTGTCTCGACCACCAGCGTCTTGTCGGGGTAGCGAGTGCGCAGCTCGCGCAACACCTCGCGCGCCGCCTCGTGCTCGTAGCCAAGGGAGCAGATGACGAGGTCGGCGTCGTGGGCGGGGGCGCATCCTGCGGGCCCCGTCAGGGGACAGCGCCCGTGCCCGTGCGGGCCGGGGCAGATGCCGACTGCGTAGCCGGCAAAGCGCAGCCCGGAGGCGATCTCCAGGCCGGTCGTCTCGTCTGGATGCTCGACGAGCACTCGCGGGTGACTCCAGCGCCACGGCTGCGGCTTCAGGCTGACTGCTTGCGCTGTGGACTCTCTGGAAAGCATGCCCTCAAGCTAGATCGCACCCAGCCATAGCTCATCCGGGTCAAGCCGCATGCCGGTCGGTAGAAACCCGCTGCCGGCCAGGACCGCGCGCCGCGAGTGGATCCAGTGCCCACCCGCGGCTAACGCATCCGGCGACGACCCGGACCCGTGTCTGCCGGCCATACGTCTAGGCGCTATGCCTTGACGTCGGTTTGGCCGGGAGCGCTCGTCACTGAGGCGTTGGTGGGCGCGACCTCAGCGCTTGCGCTGTCAGCGTCGCCGTCCTGGTCCGCGGCCCCCGGCACCGCGCCGGAGCTCGGCGTGCGGACGTTGGCGGTGGCAGCAGGGCTGTGGGCGGGGCTCACGCCCCCGATTGCGATGTTCATGGCACTCCTTTCGTTGGGATGGCGCTCACCTCATCGGCGTCGTCAAATTCGCCTTGAGGTGTCTAAGCGGCCTCTCACGCCAACCGTCCAATTTGCACCATCACGCCCAACGCTCGTGGCTGCTTGGGGATCGCGGCGCGCCGACGCCGCTGGGAAGGCGCGGGGAGAGGCGGTTGAGATCATCCCTGAGCCCTGAATCGTGCGACACGCGAGTGCTACCATTTTTGTATGGCTGCACGTCACCCCCGCCTCGGTGTGGAACGCGATCCCGAGATGGAGCGCGCGCTGACGCTGACCGAGCCGCTGCTCGATCCGAAAGAGACACGCTCCGCCGCCGCGCAGGTACGGGCACTCACGCTGCGCGGGGCGCAGGCGGTGCTGGCCGGTGCCGGCGAGTCCGCACGGCTTCAAGCGCGACTCGTGGAGCTCCACGGCGCCGTTCCCGCAACGGGCGACCTGCTCGCGATCGGCCCGCCACCCGGCGAGCCGGACCCGTCCGCCCCCGCGACCGAGGCGCTGCAGTGGGCGCGGGGCCAGTAGGACCAGCCGCCTACATCGACGCCTCCGCCCTGGTCAAGCTGTTCAAGGCAGAGGTCGAGACGGCTGCGCTGCTCGCCGAGCTGGCGCAGTGGCCCGTCCGAGTCGCAAGCGCGCTGATCACCGTCGAGGCGATCTGCACAGCGCGTCGCCTCGGCGGGAAAGCCGTCCTCGAAAGGGCGCAGGCGGCCACGAAAGGGCTCACGCTGATCCCGGTATCTGCGGAAATCGTCAGGCTCGCCGGCGACCCGCACACCCCGCCGCTGCGGGCGATGGATGCGATACACCTCGCCACGGCGTTGACGGTCCGCAATGACGTCGCCGCGATGTTCGTCTACGACGGCGAGTTGCACGCCGCCGCGAAAGCGCACAAACTCAACCCGCTCGCGCCGGCATGAGCGTCAAGCTAAGCGCGTGCCCGAGTAGCTGTCAAGAGCCGATGAGAGGTGGACTATGCCCGACGACAAGATTGGAAGCCGCGAGGAGTGGCAGGCGGCTCGCGATGAGCTTGCGAAGCTCGAGGCTGAGCACGCGAAGCTCGGCCAGAAGGTGACCGAGCACCGCCGCCGGCTTCCCTGGGTTCCGGTGCAGAAGGAGTACGAGTTCGACACCGAGGACGGGAAGAAGACACTCGCCGAGCTCTTCGACGGCCGCTCCCAGCTCCTCGCCTACAACATCATGTTCGGCCCCGACTACACCAACGGCGCGTGTCCCGGGTGCACGTCTCTCGGCGACGGCCTCGACGGGTCGCTCGTCCACCTCAACCACCGCGACGTCACGCTGCTGTGCTTCTCGCGGGCACCGATCCAGCGGCTTACCGCCTACAAAGAGCGGATGGGCTGGGAGTTCCCCTACGTATCGACCTACAACACCGACTTCCCGTTCGACTTCGAGCTCGCGCTCACCGACGAGCAGGCGCAGCACGTCCCCGAGATCAAGGAGATGGTCGACAACCCGCCCGATTGGCTGGCCGAGTGGTCACACCAGATCGGGGCCGAGCTGAAGGACGGGCTGCGCGAGGCCCCCGCCTGGATCGCCTTCGCGCGCGAGAACGGGACCGTCTACCACACCTACACGGTGAGAGCGCCCGATCCGTTCGTCGCGCCATATTTCAACTTCCTGCTCAAACGCACGCCCAAGGCCCAGCCCGACGAGCCCCGCACCTTCCGCAAGGATGAGTACCCGGACTGATCGCGGTAGGAGCGCCGGCTTCCAGCCGATCGCAGGCCGCGACTACCCAACTGAAACCACCAACCACCGCCTGCACAGAAAGTCGGACACCCTCAAGCCGACGTCGGGACTCGAACCCGAGACCCCCTCCTTACCATGGAGGTGCTCTACCAGCTGAGCTACGTCGGCGAAGACCGAATCCTAGCGTGGCGCCGGGGAGCTCTGCTGAGCACTTTCGCGAGAGCTGTTGAGGGTGTCCGTCTATCTGTGTAGGCGGGGATTGATGGTTTAGTCGGGTAGCCGGTCTCCGAAGTGGATCTTGAACGCGAGCAGCGCCTTTGTCCAGGC
>Ga0208849_1001370_pt1 | contig 17291 bp, 17 predicted proteins | sample NGESurdeep072012_10_FD_184470 | JGI IMG/M metagenome (GOLD analysis project Ga0208849, IMG submission 184470) | Arctic peat soil microbial communities from Barrow, Alaska - NGEE Surface sample 53-3 deep-072012 (SPAdes) | ecosystem: Environmental > Terrestrial > Soil > Wetlands > Peat ...
GGGAAAACTCTCCGCGCTGTTGGAGCAACTCGCCACGGACAGCAAAGCGGACAACGGCGAGCAGAGATGATCGACGACGCTATCGACGAGCTCACCCCGATCCTCGGGACGACCGCGGCGCTGGTCGCTACCGGGGTCGAGCGCGCCAGCTGGTATCGCCGGCATCGCCAGAGCCCGCCACCGCAGCGACCCGACCGCGTCGCTACCCCACAGCCCCGGGCGCTCACCACGGTCGAATCCAAGCAGATCAGGGCGCTCCTCGAGTCCGACGAGTTCGTCGACGAGGCGCCCGCCACCGTCTACGTCCCGGAATCGGCCAACCAGTTCAAGGTCGAAGCGATCCGCAGATTGGGCGCCCGCGTGGTTGCCGCGGGACGCAACTACGGCGGGGCGTACGTCGAGGCGCTGGCAGCCCAAAAAGAGGGGGGCGCCACGTTCGTGCATGCGTACGACGACCCGGACGTGGTGGCCGGGCAGGGAACCATAGCGACCGAGCTGCTCTCCGAGCTCAAAGACTTCGACACCGTGCTCGTGCCGATCGGTGGCGGCGGGCTGATCGGTGGGATCGCCCTCTACCTCAAGTCGATGAAGCCTCGGATCAAGGTCATCGGCGTCGAGCCCTCCGGGGCGGATGCGATGTCCCGTTCGCTGCGGGCGGGGACCATAGTCACCCTCGATCGGGTGAGCACGATCGCCGATGGGCTCGCCGCATCGGCACCGGGAGAGCTCACGTTCGAGCTGGCGCGGCGGTACGTCGACGAGGTGGTCCTGGTCGAGGAAATCGAGATGCTGCGCGCGATACGGCTGCTGTTCGAATGGGAGCATTTGCTGGCCGAGCCTGCCGGCGCGGCCGCGCTCGCCGCCCTGCTCTACCACCACCGCCCGGTCCCCAACGAAAGGGTGGTCGTAATCCTGTCGGGCGGCAACGTCACCGACGAGGTCATGCTCCTAGCCCTAAAAACGCGGTGACCGAGTACCCTGAAGCGGTTCCGTATCGAACTGCTGGGAGGGTTTAACGATGAAGGCCTACGTCCTCATCAACGCGTCACCGGGGCGTGCGCTCGAGGTGGCTAAGAAGATGGAGGGAACCAGCGGCATCACCGCCGCCGATGCCATCACTGGGGAGTACGACGTGATCGCCGTCTGTGAGGCGCCCGACGTGAACTCGATCGGTTCCCTGATCGTCGACAAGATCCAGAAGATCGACGGCGTCTTCAAGACCATCACATGCCTGGCGGTGAAATAGGCGCCCCTCCTCTCCGCGGCAACGCTGGGAGGCGCTTTGAGGTGGGGCGCTCGGGGACGGCCGGAGTAAATCCGGCCTGGCAACGCTTTAGCCTGGTGGTGAAGTGGGGGCCAGTGGTGCGCCTGCGAGCGCGGCGGCCACCTCGGGCAGCCGCGACAGCCACGCCGTCATGCGAGGCATCTCCTGCTCGAAGCTGCCGACCGAGGGCGACCAGGTGAGCTCGCGCCTGGAGTGGGAGTCGTCGAAGAAGTGGTGCCGGCCCAGCACGTCCACCGCATAGGTCCCAGGCCAGACCACCGCGCCGGGCGCCGTGACCGCCTCCATCGCGAGCGCTCTCAGGTAGAGCAGGTCATACGGCAGGTTGACGATCGTGCCCCCGACCCCGACTGCTCGGACGGCGGATTCGAGCAGATCGCGCCAGCTCGAGTCGAACCCTCCGACCAGATAGCTGTGGCCAGGGCGGCCGCGGTCGGAGGCCGCGAGACAAGCGCGCCCGACGTCCGCCGCGGACACGAACGTCTGTCGTGCGCGACCGGCGCCTGGAAGCCAGACCCGACCCCTGGCGAGAGAACCCATGAGGCGGGGCAGCATCCAATCTTCGCCCGCGCCGAAAATGCGGGCGGGCCGCACCACGACGACCTCGAGGTCTTCGGCCGACTCCAGCAGCCACCGCTCCTCCCACAGCTTCAAGCGCTCGAATGCGTGGACCGGCCGCAGCGGCGAATTCTCGTTTGCCTGGCCGGGCTGGGCAGGACCGTAGACGTCCGCTGTGGACACGTGCACGATGCGGCGTACTCGCGCGCGCCGCGCCGCGGCGACCAAGCGTTGAAGAAGTGGCGGCGGGGTCTTCCGAAACTGAAGCCGGCGGGCCGGCGACCAGGCCTGGGAGCAGTTGAGGACGACCTCGACTCCGGTGATCGCGTCGGCCAGGGTCTCGTCGTCGACATCCGCGTTGAGCTCGATGACCGGCACGTCGGCCGCCAGGGCACGCGAAACCTGATCGCCAAGAAATTCCCCCGCGCCGATAACGAGATGCAACGCGCCAGCGATTCTAAAGGTCGCCCGAACTCCTCAGCGGGCGGCCTTAAGCTCGGGGGCCCCTCAGGCCCTTGGTCAGGGCCAGCCGGACGTTCTCGACGATCTTCGTCACGCGGCTGCTGAGCTCCCACCAGGCAGGCGCGTCCGGCTTGATCGGCGGACCGATCGTGACGTCGATCCGGCTGAAAGGACGGAGCACGTCGGTGCCGCGAACCGCCACGGGACAGATCGGCACGCCGGCATGCAGCGCGAAGTGGCCAATTCCCACCTTCAGCGGCCGAAGGGCCCTGCCGCGTGAGTAGCGACCCTCGGGAAAAATCAGCACGACGCCGTGTCGATCAAGCACCTGGTAGACGGTGCGGAGCCCAGCCTCGTCGAGCTCGCCGCGATGCGGAGAGATTGGAAAGACACCGATCAGGGGCAGCAACCTGCGCTTCCACGCCCGGTTGAACACGGTCTCCCGTTTGGCCATCGTGTAGATCATCGGAGCCTCCAGGAAGAACGGGATGATGAACGCGGGGTCGAACCATGCCTGGTGGTTGGCGGCGATGATGTACGGCGGGGCCGGGATGTTCTCGAGGCCGGTCACGTCGACGCGAAAGAACACTGAGACGAGCCACCTGACCGTGCGGCGCACCACGCGATAGAGCCGCGGCGGCCGCATCGGGTACGGATGGACGAGCGGGTCGAGCGGGCCGGCGACAAGGTCCCGGTACTCCGGGCTTGTGTACTGCTTCCGATCCCTGCCGGGCTTGTCAGTTGTCGAGGAATCTGCGGAGGACGCGGTTGAACTCCTCTGGCCGTTCGGCCTGGGGCGTGTGCCCGGCGCCTTCGATCACGGCGAGCTGGGAGCGCTGGATCATCGAGTGCGCCAGCGCGGCGTGGGCCACGGGGAACAGCGGGTCGTCCGCTCCCCAGATCAGCTGAACCGGGATCTTCAGCTCGTTCAACCGTTTCGTCACGTTGTGAGGGCCGCCGAACAGCGCCATCGGAGTCGCCAGGGAGCGAACCGTCGCGAGGTACGCGTCGTGGTATCCGTCCGCGGCATAGAGCTCGCGGAGATTGTCCAGGTAAGCGTCATCCATCGTCCGTTTGAGGTCGTGGCTGGCCCCCGCAAGCCGGCCGGCCACCCGCCGGATGAGCTGGGACGGCGCTAAGTGCAACGCGTCGCGCGCGACGTTCATGACCGCCTCGCCCAGCTTCGGGATCATGACCAGTCCATAGGACACGTGAACATTGGGGCGTCCAAAGCCGAGCGCGTTCACGAGCACCAGCTTGCTCACGCGGCGAGGATTCTCCAGGGCCAGCTCCAGCGCGATCCGGCCGCCGAGCGAGGCGCCGACGACGGCGGCCGAACGCAGTCCGCGAGCCTCCATGTAGCGCTCGATGAACCGCGTGAAGTACGGGACGCCGTAGCGGGCGCGAGGCTTTTCGCTGCGACCGAAGCCGGGAAGGTCTGGCGCATAGACACGATGCCGCTGCGCGGTCGACTCGAGGTTGAAGCGCCATTCGATGTAACCGGATGAGCCAAGACCGTGGATGAAAAGCACAGGCGATCCTCGGCCGCCGTGCGTGTGGTGCACGCGCAGCGAGCCGAGCTCTGTAAATCCAGATCGGAGCGTCTTGCGCGGCCCCCGCATCACAGATTCGATCATTGCTTCGGAAGGATACGTAGCGGCGCATGCAGGCCCGAGATCCTGGAACCTGAGGCGAACTGAGCGGTCTTCGCGCCTTTGATCACGGTCACCGATCCTGGACCGACCGCCTTCCACTCGCCGTCCGTCCACACCGCGGCGCTGCGTTCGTCGACGCCCAGCAGCGTGTGGCCGGGAACGGCGGCTTGCGCCGACTCGATCCACCGATGCCCGAACGTCTCGAAATGTGGCAGCACCGCCGTCTTGGGCATCAACCCCAGGGCATCAATCGCCCTCCGGTTGAACCGATTCGGCCAGCTCGCACGGACGAGCGTGTCGCTGCCCAGAGCCATGGCGCCGGCCGATGAGCCCGCGAGGGCGGCGCCTTGTCGCCAGGCCTGGAAGATCGACCGCCACACCGCCGAGCCACGCAGGACCTGGGCCACCAGGCCCGGGTCACCACCGACCAGGTAGAAGAACCCCCCCTCGCGCGCCCGCTCGGCCAGCACGGCCGATTCGGCGTCCTTCCGCTTCAGAACGGGCAGCTCCATGACGTCGAGACCGAACTGCTCGAACCACGCGATCGCGTGCTGGACCGAGCGTTCGGGATCCTGGCGCGCGGCGGCTGTCGGCACGACGTAGGCCGGCCCAGGCCCAGCCGCCGCAACGAGCATGCGGTCCTGCTCTTCGTTGCCGGGATTGAACTCGTCGCCTCCGACGAGTGCGAGTGCTCCGGCCATGATCCGTAGCATATGGCCGTGCCCGACGCCTCCAAGGTCCGGGTGCGAATCGCGCCCAGCCCCACCGGCTTCGCTCACCTGGGCACGGCCAGCACCGCCCTCTACAACGTGCTGTTCGCTCGCGCCAACGGTGGGACCTTCGTCCTGCGCGTGGACGACACCGACGTCGAGCGCAACCGACCTGAGTACGAGTTGGTCATCTACGAGTCCCTGCACTGGCTCGGACTCGATTGGGATGAGGGTCCGGACAAGGGCGGGCCGGATGGGCCGTATCGCCAGTCAGAGCGCCTCGACCTGTACAAGCAGCACGCCGCGCGCCTGCTCGCCGAAGGCAAGGCGTATCGCTGCTACTGCACGCCCGCCGAGCTGGACGCCGAACGCAAGCTGGCGCAGGCGGAGAAGCGTCCCTACAAGTACTCGCGACGGTGCCTTGGCCCTGACGCGCCCAAAGACCGCGCCGAGTTCACCGTGCGCTTCAAGGTCCCGGGCGGCCACGTGAAGTTCACGGACATGATCCGCGGCGAGATGAGCTTCGACTCGGGCCTGATCGGCGATTTCATCATCGTCAAATCGGACGGTTTCCCGACCTACAACTTCGCAAGCCCGGTCGACGATGCCGCCATGAAGGTCACGCACGTGATCCGCGGCGAAGAGCATCTGTCGAACACGCCTTCTCAGCTGATGATCGTCGACGCGCTCGGCTACGAGAGGCCACTCGCGTACGCGCACATGCCGCTGATCCTGGCCAAGGACGGCAGCAAGATGTCCAAGCGGAAGCACCCTGAGACAAACCTGATTCTGTATCGCGACGAGGGATATTTGCCCGAGGCCCTGGTCAACTACCTCGCGCTGCTCGGCTGGAACCCCGGAACGTCGCAAGAGATCTTCACCTTCGACGAGCTCGTTCGCGTCTTCTCGTTCGACCGCGTGCAGCATGGGGGCGCGCGCTTCGACTGGGAGAAACTGAACTGGATCAACGGCGAGTACATCCGCAGGCTCGAGGACGACGAGCTCGCGCGACGGCTGCAGCCGTTTCTCGAGAAGCTCGATGAGGCGACAATCAGGCGCGCGTTGCCGGCTCTCAAGACCCGCATGGCGAAGTTGTCCGATGCAGCGAACCTGCTGGAGTACCTGTGGACCGATCCTCCGGCCCCCACCCTCGACCCTGAAGCGGTCGACCGAGTGCGCGCCGCGATCGCCGTCTTGAACGACGTGTCATGGGAACCCCAGGCGATCCACGACGCGCTGATGGCCCTGGTCGAAAAGTCCGGGCTGGGCCCGAACAAGACCTTCATGCCGATCCGGCTCTCCGTCACTGGTAAGAAGATCTCGCCGCCGATCGACTACACGCTTGCGCTTCTGCCCAAGGAAGTTGCGATGTCGCGGCTGCAGCGCGTGGCGGGAGTGCCCGCATAGATGCTGCTCACCATCGTCATCGACCTCAACCCAAACCTCTTTCGCATCGGGCCCTTCCTCATTACGTGGCACGGAGTGTTCGCGGTGCTCGGGATCCTCGCCGGCGCCCGACTTGGCCTGTGGCTGCTGGAGAAGGATGGCGTCGACACGACGCGCAGCGCGGATGGCGTGACGTGGATGGTCGTCATCGGTCTCGTCGGCGCGCGCCTCCTCTACGTCTGGGAGAACTTCCGGCTTTTCGCGGGCGGGCAGATCCTTCGGGTTTTCGCGCTCACGGAGGGCGGCATCAGCCAGTGGGGCGGCCTGTTCGGCGCCGCGCTCGGCGCTTACGTGTGGGCTCGTCGGGCGAAGTTCTCCTACTGGAAGCTCATCGACGCCAGCGGCGCGGCCACAATGATCGGCCTCGCCATCGGCCGGATCGGTGACGTCATCAACGGCGAGCACCACGGCACCCCGACCAGCCTGCCGTGGGGAGTTGAGTACGTGAACCCGGCCACGCTGGGTGAGCCCGGACTGGTGGTCCATCCCGAGGTCGCCTACGAGATGGTCCTAACGCTTGCCCTGCTTGCAGTTTTGCTTCCGTTCCACCAGCGATTGAAAGCGCGGCTGCCCGATGGCGTGCTCGGGTTGATCTACCTGGGTCTCTACGCGGCCGGCCGGTTCTTCCTCAGCTTCTATCGCACCGACCCGGCGGTCTTCCTCGGGTTGAGGCAGGCCCAGCTGGCGTCGCTGCTCATGGTGGCGATCGCGGTCGTCGCCATTCCGGTTCTCTACCGGCGCGCGCGCGGCGCCGGCAAGCCAACCGTCACCGAGGCGGCTGCGGTCTAGCCACCGAACGCACCAGCCGCTGCGCCAGGCCCGGTGCCTCGGGGTCGTGCTTGAAGTACACGTGGACGTCGTCGTGCATGGCCGATGCCGCCCGCACCTGATCGATCCATGGACGGAGTGACGAGGTCGTGTAGCCGCGCCGGAGGCGGAAGTACGCCACCGGCCCGAGATCCATCACCGGCGCCCGCGGCCACTTCTCCTCGTCCGTGACGACAAGCGCGCCTTGGTGAGCGCGGATCACGCGGTACGTCTCCTCGCAAAACCACGAAACGTGACGGAACTCCACGGCCGCCCGGCGGTCGAGCGCGCCGAGCAATGAGTCCAGGAGCCCGATGTTCAGCTGGCGCGTCGGTGGAAACTGCAAGAGGACTGGGCCGAGGCGTTCGCCCAATGGCGCCAGCCGCTTGCTGAATATGCCGGCCAGCCCGACCCGATCGAATCCTTCCGCCGAATAGGTCAGGCCACGGGCGGCCTTCATGCAGAATCGGAACCCGGGTGGCGTGCCGGCAACCCAACTCGACAGCGCGCTCTCGGGCGGGGTGCGGTAGAAGCTGCCGTTCAGCTCCACCCCGTTCAGCCGCTCCGCGTAGTAGGCGAGCATCCGCGAGCCCGAAAGCGTGGCCGGGTAGAACTTCCCCCTCCAGCCCGGATAGCTGAAGCCGGACGTACCGGCGTACAGCACTACGAAACGGGAACCCTGGATCGCATCACGCGCTCGTGAAGCTGGCCGCACGCCGCGTCCGCCTCGCGCCCGCGTGTGTCGCGCACCGTGACGTTGAGACCCTCAGCCTCGATCATTTCCCTGAAGCGCCGGATCGCGGCGCGGTCGGGTGCGCGATACGGCGTGTCTTCGACGGGGTTGAAGGGGATGAGGTTCACGTGCGCAAGCTTCCGGCGCAGCAGCGTCCCGAGCTCCTTCGCGTCTTGCTCGGTGTCGTTGACGCCGGCGAGCAGCACCCACTCGTAGCTCACGCGCCTTCCTGTCTTCGTGGCATAGCCCTGGGCCGCGCCGACGAGGTCGCGCACCGGGTACTTGCGGTTGATCGGCACCAGCACGTCGCGCAGCTCGTCCCTGGCCGCATGCAGTGAGATGGCCAGCGTCACCGGGAGCCCCTCGCCGGCAAGCTGTTCGATCCTCGGGATCAGGCCGCTCGTCGATACGACGATGCGTCGCGGGCTGATGCCAAGCAGCTCCGGGTCGGCAAGGCGGCGGACGGATTCGATGACCGCTGCGTAGTTCGCCATCGGCTCGCCCATGCCCATGAAGACGACATGGGACAGGCGCCGCTCCTCGCCGGCCAGAACGCGGACCGCATCCACCGCCTGCTCGACGATCTCGTGCGCCTTGAGGTTGCGTCCGAAGGGAAACTTGCCGGTCGCGCAGAAGGGGCAGCCGATGGGGCATCCCGCCTGAGAGGAGATGCACAGGGTGGAGCGGTCGGTGTAGCGCATCACGACCGCCTCGACCGAATGGCCGCCGTCGAGCTCGAAAAGCGTCTTGGTCGTCAGCGCGCCATCAGCCTGGTTGAGCGCGACCGGTCGCAATGACGTGATCCTGAAATCTCTTTCGAGTGCCGCGCGCAGGCCCTTGGGCAGGTCGTGCATCGCCTGGAAGGAGGCTGCTCCGCGCGCCATCCATCCCCAGATCTGCCGCCCCCGATACACGGGCACGTCGTTGGTCACCAACCACGCTTCGAGATCGTCCGGTGACAGAGAGAGGATCGGCGGCCTGGAGTCGAGCATAGAGAGCAGGCTACGTTACCGGCGCGTCGAAGACTTCTCGGTCTCCGGCGCCGCTCGACCGAACCGCGCCGTCGTCGACCAGCTTGCGCAGGTGCGCGCGCATGGTCATCTCCGCGGCGACCAGCAGCTGCTCATCGAGCGCTCCGTACACACGGCGGGTCAGCTCCTGCGCGGTGCCTCCGCCTCGCCTCACCTCCGCCAGCACCTGGGCCTCACGCTCGAGACGGTGCACCCGGTACTCCTCGATCTTTCCCGTCGCGTCCTCGACCGGATCCCAATGGCCGGGAAAGAGCAGCCGCGGCCGAAGCGCGGCCACCCTGTCGAGCGAGCGCAGGTAGGCGGCGACGTCTCCCTCCGGGTAGGTCACCATCGAGCTCCCCCGGCCGAGGATGAGGTCGCCGGTAAACAGAGCCCGATCCTCCGCCAGCCAGAAGCAAAGGTGGTCGGCGCTGTGTCCCGGGGTGTGCAGGGCGGTGACGTTGAGCGTGCCGACGCGCACCACGTCCTCATCGCCGAGCTCGGGGTAGCGACGAACTGAGGCGTGGTGCGCGGCGGCGAGGCGCGCGGCGAGCGGCAGGTGATCTGGATGGGAATGAGTGACCAGCACCACGCCGACCGTCGCCGCTCCGATCCGCTGGTTGATCGCCGCGAGGTGAACCTCATCGTCCGGGCCGGGGTCGATCACGGCGACGACCGGCCCCGCCTCGACGATCCAGGTGTTCGTGCCGGGCCCGGTGTATGGACCCGGGTTTGGCGCGATTACGCGGTGGACTATAGCCGCGGCCGTGGCTCTTCCATCAGCGCGAGCGGTAGGCGGGGAGGTAGATGAAGGCGCCGTCAGGCCTGGCGGCATCCAGCCACCCGTCGAGGTGTGTGTCGACGATCAGCCGCAGCAGCGGTTCGCCCATTTCGGGCACCGCCATCGCGCGCCGAGGCTTCGACGCATCGATTCGCACCCTCCACCACGAGCCGAAAGGCTCGGCGGCGATGCTCAGCCCGTCCGGACCGAGCCAGTCCTTGGCGCGGGTGAAAGCCTCGACGAGCGCCGGCTCAGAGCCGAGCACGACCGCGTCCGTGGGTACATCGCGCGCCGCCGATGGCGTCGCCAGGTTGAGCACCGCGCCGAGCACCACGCCCCGCGCGCCATCCTTCGACTGGACCGCGGCTGCTTCCAGGGCGGCGGCGCGGCGCCCGACCTCCTGTGCCTGCTCGTACACAGCCTCGAGCATCTCAGGCCGTCCGAAGGCGGACTGCCGGGCCGACTCCTGCAGGGCGAGAACCGCCGAGCGCAGCTTGTGGCCAAGCCGCCCGAGGAGGTAATCGCGGTGCTGGTCGACCATCTGCTGGCCGAGCTCGGCGCTGCGCCGAGCGGGGCCGAGGCCGCCCTCGCCGGCCCAGCCCACCAGTCGCCCGCCGAGGCTGAGGGGCTTCCACGGCCCTCCCGGCGGCGGAAAGTCAAAGTCCGCGGGTCCGTGACGCCGGTGCTCCGGGATCGACTCCATGCCACCGCCGACTCTCACCCACATCGACGCGGCGGCGTTCATTGGCTGCTTAACGGTAGTGCAGTGGGGCTCCTGGGATCAGCGCGGAATCCGGGCGGGTACCGTGAACTTGAACGTCGTGCCGCTGCGGTCGCTGGAGGCGACCCAGATCCGTCCGCCGAAGGATCGCTCGACGACGAGCCGGCAGAGATACAGACCCAGACCGAGCCCTCCCTGCGAGCGGTTGCGCCCGGCCGGCCCGGTCTTCTCGAACAGCGACTCCACGCTCGCGGGGGGCAGTCCCTGGCCGTGGTCGGCGACAGTGATCTCCAGCCAGCCGCGGTTCAGCTGTCGCGCCTCGACCCGCACCGGCCCCTCGGTGTATTCCAGCGCGTTGCCGATCAGGTTCGTCAGCACCTGCCCGAGGTGCGTCGGCTCGCAGTGGGCAGACGTCAAACCCGGGGGCAGGCTCACCTGAACCGCGGCCGAACGCTCCTGGTATCGATGCAGCAGCACTCCCATCACGCCGTCAATGGCAGGGCCGAGGTCCACCGGTTCGGGGTTGGGCTCGAAATGCCTCGTCTCGAGCTTGGCGATGATGAGCTGGCTTTCGACCAGGCTGAGCAGGCGGTCTGACGATTCGTAGGCCTCCTGCAGCAGCTCGCGCCGGCCGGTCGCGTCGATCGTGTTGTCCCACTGCATGATCCCGGCCAGGGTGTTCTTCATCGCGGCGGCCGGGCTGCGGACCTCATGGCCGATGGCTCGCAGCATCAGGTCCTTCGCTTCCAGCGCGATTCGCTGCGCGGTCACGTCTTCGTGCAGGGTCAAGATGCCGGCGGGCTCCCCTTCGAGTCCGGGAATCACGACCCGGCGCACGTGGACCGTCCGGTCCGGGTCGTGCATGTGGAGCTCGAGGGTGCCTTCCGACTCGCCGTTTTCGCTCAGAATCGCGCCGGCCGCCGAATAGACCTCGGCCGGTTTGCGTCCCGGCATCTCCGAGGCCTGGAGGTTGTAGATCGATTCGACCTCCGGGTTCGCGTAAACGATGCGACCGGCCGCGTCCTCGAGCATCACCCCCACGGGCGAGTGCCGGAGGATCGCGTTCATCATCCGGCGCTCCCGGTCCAGCGCGTCGACCAGCTCGAGCTGACCGACCAGAACCGCGGCCTGGCCGGCGAGAACCGCACCCAGGCGCCTCGTCTCAGCCCCGCCGCCGGTCATCCTCGCGATGAGCAGCCCGGCGAGGCGGCCCTCGACCTGGATCGGGATGGCGAAGGCATCCGGCGGCGCGCCGAGCAGGTCGAGCAGGGCCCTCAACCGGCGGCTGCCGGCCGGCGACGAGACGGCCCGCAGCAGCTGCGTGCTGTCGCTCACCGGGACTTTCGGAGTTTCCTCGCCGTCGTCGGAGCGGCGCACCAGCTGGCCGTCTTCGAGCAGCCAGAGCTCGCCCTGCGAACCGGCCAGCGCGTCGGTGACAAGCCTCCCCATCTCCGAGCGGGCCCGCTCCGGCTCGGTTGGGGTCAGCTTGGCGAACGCGGCCACCGCCTCCAATGTGCGAATGCGGCCTCGGGTTTCCGCGACAAGACGGGAGTTCTCGATCGCGACCGCCGCATGGCGGGCAAAGTCCAGCGCGGCAGAGGTCGGTTCGGCGAGGTGAGTCGATGCATGGACCGATCCGATGGCTCCGACGAGGCGATCGCCGTACCACAGCGGGATCAGGCTCCAGGCGTGTCCGTGCGTGGTACCGCTGACGAGCCCCGTTGGTGCATCCCGCCAGCTGTCCTCAGAGCTGAGCCCGGCCCACGACAGCACCTGCTCGGCCGCGGAATCCCCGGTACCGCGGGTGCCGCTGATCCGGCCTTCGGTGTCGAATGCCCAACACACCGCGCCGGCGCATTCGAGCATCGTCCGCGCCTGTTCGGCGATATTCGCCACCACGCTCATGAGCTCGTGGCCCGCAAGCGCCGCCAGCTCCTGGATGCGGACCGACTGTGCCAGGGCCAGCTCGTTGGCGTGGTGGAGGCGCATCGTCCGCAGCGCGATGCCGACCACCGGTGCGGCGGTTTCGAGCAGCTTGAGGTGCGCCGGCTGGAAACGGCCGCCGTCGGTGCGCATTGCAAGGATGCCTGCGACCACGCGCTCGTCCTGCGTAATTGGCACCCACACGAGATGGCTCGGCGATCGCGTGAAGATGTATTTGCCGATCGGCCCCTGGAGGTCGGCGGGCTCCGCCTCCCCCACGTCCAGCACGACACCACCGTGCTCGATCATCCTGCGGAAGAACGGCGCCCGAGCCATCGGTACGGGACCTATGGCGGCCGCCTGTCCGCCTCGCTCACCTGTGAATCCGGCCATGTCGCCTGCCACGTCGAGGTACGCGAGCACCATGTGCGCCGCCTCGAGGTAGTCGCTCATGACCGAGAAGATGGCTTCCGCGATCTGGCGCTCATCTGAGGCTCCCGCGACGCCCATCTCCAGGACGTGGAGCGCCTCGAGCCGCGCCCGTTCAGCCTGCGCCTGCGCGAAGTGATCGGCGTTCGCAAGCGCCAGGCTGACATTTGCCGCCACGTCCTGCAGCAGCTTGACGTGCCATTCGTCGAACGCTCTTTCGTGGTACGACTGGAGCGAAAGCATTGCTGTGATGCGGTCGCCGCTCAGCACCGGCATCCAGACGAACGAGCGCGAGACCAATCGCCGGTCGGTCGGAGGTCCGGAAACGAACACGGCCGCGCCGCGGCCAACGGTCCATCCCTCGCGTTCGAGATCTTTGCGCTCGAAGCTGCGCGCCCACGGTGAGCTGCGAACGAGCACCGGCTTGCCTGTCTCGTAGGCCTCGCGCGAAGGCCCCGTGACGGCAAGCGCGACAGGCGGTACGACCTCTTCGACGCCTGCGACGTACTGATAGCCCTCGGCGACCGGCCCATCGGGAGTCTGCGTGATGGTGGCGAGGATGAAGCCGTCGAACTTCATGAAGGTCGCGAGCTCCTCGCGCAGGGTGCGCATGATCGACCAGCGGTCGAGACTTGACGCGAGCCGGCGCCCGATCGAGTTGACCAGCTCGAGCCTTCGCCTCTGGTCCTCGAGCGCCTCGTAGCTCCGGGCATTGCGCAGGGCGAGCGTGGCCTCGTCTGATACGAGCTCGAGGAAGGCGGCAGTCGAGTCCTCGTATGCAAACGAGCGCGAGCATCGGATGCCGAGGGCTCCGCGGACGACACCGCCCTCTTTGATCGGGACCCACAGCGACGAGGACGGTTGGTGGACGAGCAAGGGTTTCGAGTCGCGCACCACCGCCCGCGCCGTGGCGGCGATCGGAGACCGCGTGGTCAGCCACCGCACGCTTGGGGCTGAATCGGCCTCGACGTGCATGAGCCGAACCCGGTCCGTGCCATCGTCTGACATCGCCACCATCTCGAGCGCATCCACCGGGAGAAGCTCGCGCAGGGTCGTGTGGAGCCCCGTGATCACGCTCGCCTCGTCAAGCGTCGATGCCATGGCGCGCGCGATGCTGTTGAGCGCCTCCAGGCGGCGCGCCTGGTTGCGGGTCAGCTCGTTGAGCGAGGCGTTCTTGAGGAGGACACCCAGGCGGCGATGGACCTCTTCGAGGAAGGTGATCTCTGCAGGCGGCACGCGGCGCTTGCGATATGACTGGTAGATGACGCTGCCGATGAGCTCACCCTGGTGCTCGACCGGAATCCACACCGCCGTCTTGGCATTGCGCCCGGCGCCCGGCCCCTTACCCACCTGCTGGACCCTGGATGCGCCCGCGACGACCGCCGAGCGAGGATTGGCGTACTGCCGCGCGAATATCGAGTCACGAAGAGGACGCCGGCGGACGTCCTGCAGCACGCCGGAATCGATCGCGAGCGATCGAAACCAACCCTCGCGCTCGAGCACGTGCAGGTTGATGATGTCGTAGCCGAAACTCGGGTGCAGACCGCGGTACAGGACCTGCACCAGGTCTGCCTCGGTGACGCAGCTGCCAAGCTCGTGGATGAGGGCGGAGGACGAAGGGCCCAGGCCGTCCTTGGACCGTCGCGGCGCCGCCTTGGGCCTGGCCGGGGCGCCCTTCACCGGCCTGGAAGGCGCATGTAACCTGGCGCCAGGCCGTGCTGAACTGGGCATTGCCACCGATACACTAACCCCGTGCCGTTCACTCCGCCCAAACCGATCGCGCCTACTCCCGAGGATCTGAAGGGCTCCACGGTGCTCGTCGTGGACGACGAGCGGGCGTGGAGGGTGATCCTGGAAACCGATCTACGGATGCTCGGCTACAAGGTGTCGATGGCAGAGGACGCCGACCAGGCGCTGGAAAAGGCCCAGTCCGACCAGCCCGAGGTCGCCATCATCGACCTGATGCTGCCCGAGCCCATGGACGGTTGGGGCCTGCTCAACGAGCTGAGGTCGCGCGGACAGAAGGTGCCGGTCATCTTTTACACCGCGTATCCGGTCTTTCCTTCCGGGACCGATGACCCGGACGTGGTCGGATACATGAGCAAAGCCATCGACAGGGCAGACCTGTACGCGCTCCTGCCCCCCGCGATCCGGCGCTCGCGCGAGCGCCGAAGCTCAGAAGCTGGTTCTTAGCTTGCTACCAGCTGAGCCAGGCCATCGCGTCGAGCCAGTTCGCGCCCGATGCGAGCGCCAAGGCTGCTACGACGGCCAAAGCGACGGCGACGCCGCGGACCCTGATTCCCCAAGTCATCCCCATACTTCCCCTTTGTTTTTCCAACTGAGGCCAGAACCGACCGCGATTATGCGCGGGCCCATTCGTACTAGCGTGTTCGCGCACGGTGAATAATCGTTAAAACTAATGTATACGGACCCTTGGAAAAACCCAGAGTAACCGCCCCAGGACGCGGACCGGCCCGGAGCCGCGAGGTCCGGCTGCCGCCGCTGCCGCCAGGCCTCGAGGTCTACAGGCCCGCCGAGGTGCTCGGTTCGTCGGTCCTGGTGGTCGAGGACGAGGCCGCGATGCAGCAGCAGCTGAGGATCGACCTGCACGACCTCGGGTACCGGCCCTCGGCCGCCTCGTCGGCGCCTGAGGCACGCGAGCTGCTCGAACGGGAGCGGGTCGCCGCCGTCCTGCTCGACCTCGTCCTGGACGAAGGCGAGGATTCAGGCTTCGAGCTGCTGCAGTGGATTCGCCACCACCATCCGGGGCTGCCTGTGATCGTCCTCTCCGCGGCTCAGGTCAACTCCGCGTCGATCCGCAAGGCTTACGAGCTGGGCGCCAGCTCGTATTTCGTCAAGGGCAACGTGCCGATGGCCCACATTTACTCCGATCTCGCCGCCCGGCTGGTCGAACGCGGAACAGGCCGCCCGGGGAGCTATCGGTTCGGGAAGCTGGAGTTCGATCCGACCCGGCGGACGGTCAAGTTCGGCCGCGGAGAGATCCATCTGACGCAGCAGCAGACCGCCGTTGTGCTCTTTCTCGCTCAGGGCTCGAAGTCGGCGACGGCGCGCGACCTGATCGAAGCGGGACTCTTTCGGAGCAACGCGGCGCACTCGACGGTGCATTCGGCTCTGCTCACCTTGAGGCGGCGCCTCGACGAGCTCGAACCAGGCCTCGGGCAGAAGTTCGTGCGGGCGACGCCGCGTGGCTACCACCTGGTGCCCATGCATGACTGACGAACAGGGAACGACGCCGCTGCCGAGCCGGTCGGTGATGGACGAGGTGATCGAGCTGAGACGTCATTTCCACCGCCATCCGGAGGTGAGCTTCGGCGAGCACGAGACGAGCCGGCAGGTGGGTGAGCGCCTGCGGCTGCTCGGACTGGAGCTCAAGCCTTGCCCCACGGACACGGGCGTCGTCGCCCTGCTCGACACCGGCAAGCCCGGAAAGACCGTGATGCTGCGCGCGGACATCGACGGGCTGCCGATACACGAGGAATCGGGCGTCGAGTTCTCGTCGCGCACCGACGGGAAGATGCATGCGTGCGGGCACGACGCGCATATGGCGATCATGATCGGCGTCGCGCGGACCCTCGTGGATCGCATCTGGGACGTGACCGGCCGCTACCTCTTCGTCTTTCAGCCGGCCGAGGAGATAGTCGAAGGCGCGAAAGCGATGATCGCGAAAGGCCTGCTCGACGAACACCATCCCGACTCGGTCATCGGCCTTCACATCGCGAGCTTCCTGGAGTCCGGGACCGTCATCTCGAAACCCGGGTTGATGTGGGCTGGATCCGACGCCTTCGAGATCGGTTTCTCGGGGCCCGGCGGACACGGAGGCATGATGGGCCGTCGCGGCAACGTCCTGGCGGCGCAGGCGTTTTTCATCGAGCGCCTTCACACCGTCGTCGAAGGGCTCGAGGAAGAAGGCGTGCAGTGCCACACGACTGTCGGCGACATCAGGAGCGACGGCGCCTGGAACATCGTGCCGCGGGGCGTGCTCGTCAAGGGCAGCCTTCGCACTTTCACCGCGCCCCTTCGCGAGCAGGCGCTCGCGCGCCTGCACGACCTGCTGCGCGAGACGGACGGCGAGTTCGACGTGCACTCGAGCCTCGACCTCGTTCACGGAACGGTGCCGCTGATGAATGAGCCGAATGTCACGAGGACGGTGCTCGAGGTGGGCAGGTCCCTGATCGGGGAGCGGGCGAGCGTGCTTGGCCGGCCGCTCACCGTGAGCGACGACTTCGCAGAGTTCCTGACCCGCATCCCTGGCTGCTATTTCATGCTCGGGGCGATGCCAAAAGGCGAGCCTCCGACCGCGCACCATTCGCCCGGGTTCCGCATCGACGAGGAGGCGCTACCCATCGGCGTCCAGGTTCTGGCGGGAGCGGCTGCTCGACTCGCGGCTGACTAACCGCGGTTGCTCTGGATCGGCGCTCTGGTGATCGGCCTGGTCGCGGGTTTCGTGAGCGGCGGGCGCCTCGACAACCTGGCCCGCCTTCGGTTCCGATGGCCCTGGTTCGTCGTTGCCGTGCTCGTCGTTAGAGAAACCGCAGTGCTGACTCCGCTCCGCAACATCGACGGCATCCAATACGTCTACGCCGCCTCGCTGGCGGCGCTGATCGCGTGGACGGTCTGGCACATCCCTCAAATCCCCGGGATCGGGCTCGTCACGGCCGGCAGCGTGCTCAACCTCGTCGTGATCGCCGCCAACGGTGGGCGCATGCCGGTGGCGCCGGAGCTGGCCGGCACCCTGGCCCGGCGCGGAAACCTC
>Ga0208849_1001371_pt1 | contig 17287 bp, 17 predicted proteins | sample NGESurdeep072012_10_FD_184470 | JGI IMG/M metagenome (GOLD analysis project Ga0208849, IMG submission 184470) | Arctic peat soil microbial communities from Barrow, Alaska - NGEE Surface sample 53-3 deep-072012 (SPAdes) | ecosystem: Environmental > Terrestrial > Soil > Wetlands > Peat ...
CCCACCTCACCCCCTCCTACCCCGCCTCCACCCACGCCGGGGGGTCCTCCAGCCAGAGCGTGATCGCCGGGCCCCCCACCAGCCCGAGCGTGGTTGCGCTGGAGCTCGACGTGACCGAGCGCGAGTCGTTCTCGAAGTTCCTGGACGACGCCGAAGAGCAGCTCGGGCCGATCGACGTGCTCGTCAACAACGCCGGGATCATGCCGCTCGGGCGCTTCATCGACGAGGACGACCTGACGACGCGGCGGATGATCGACATCAACCTCCACGGGGTGATTCTCGGGATGAAGCTGGCGCTCGCGCGGATGCTCCCGCGGGGGCGGGGACACATCGTCAACATCGCCTCCCAGGCCGGCAAGTTCGGCGCTCCGGGCGGGGCTACGTACGCGGCGACCAAGCATGCCGTCGTCGGCCTCACCGAGACGGTCCGCGGCGAGCTGCGCCTGATGGGCGCCGACATCGACCTCAGCTACGTGATGCCGTTTGTAGTCAACACCGAGCTGGGCTCGGGCTTGGGGCAGGCGCGTGGCCTGCACAACCTCGAGCCCTCCGAAGTGGCCGATGCGATCGTCGAGGCGCTCCAGCATGGGATCGTCGAAGTCTGGGTGCCGAAATCCACCAAGCGCACCTACCAGCTCACCACCCTCTTGCCGCGCTCGCTCGCCGAGGGTCTCGGACGGGCGATGAAGGCCGACCGGGTGCTCGCCGACGCCGACGTCACGGTGCGTCGCGAGTATGAGCTGCGCGCCGCGGGCTCGGAGCCCGGGCTGAGCACCTCGTCCGAGCAGTCACAGATAACCGAGCGCGCCGCTCAGTAGGAGAACCCGAGCGCTGCTCAGTAGGAGAACCGAGCGCGCGCCGCTCGGTAGGAGAACGGCGGCCTGGGTGGCCGAGGCTCGTCTGGGAGCGTGGCTTCGGCGCCATCGGCTAGGCTCGCTCCAGATGCACGCAGCCGTCCTCCAACTGGCGCCCATCCTCGGCGCGGAGAAGAGCAAGGTCCCGTTCTACATCGCCGGCGGCGCGCTGGTGGCATGGGCGCTGATCGTGTCGCTGGGCCTGGGCATGCGGATGCCCGATTTCCCGCGTACCAAGGGGGCGGAGCGCGGGGTGATCGCGGTGACTGCCCTGCTCGTGCTGGCGGCCGTGAGCACCGCGGTGCTCACCTCGGGCGGAAGCATTAAGGCCGTGGCGGCGACGACACCGGCCTCCCCCGCCTCGCAGGCGCCGCCGAGCGGCGGTGCGGCCCCCGCCTCGTCCGCTCCCGTCCCGGCCTCTCCAGCTCCGGTCGCGACGCCCACAGCCACCACCGGGACGCCCACAGCCACCACCGGGACGCCCGCGCCGCCCTCCTCGCCCGCGCATAGGGCGCCCTCCGGGCCGCTGATGCTCGCGGCGAACCCCGCGGGCCAGCTCAGCTACAACACCAAGCATCTGAGTGCGCCGGCCGGGGCGATCGCGATCACGATGACGAACATGTCGCCTCTGGAACACAACGTGACGGTCGCGCAGGGGAGCACCGTCCTGGGTGCGACGCCGACGTTCAAAGGGGGCGCAAAGACGCTCACGTTGAACCTGAAGCCCGGGACGTACACTTTCTACTGCTCGGTCCCCGGCCATCGCCAGGCGGGCATGGAAGGCACGCTGACGGTCTCATGAAGCTATACGTCTGCTACGGGCTGTTCCACTCGCCGCGACCCGGCGGGCACCCGTGCGCCAACGCCTATCACGCCCTGAAGCAGGCCGGGCACGACCCCGAGGTGGTCAAGTCCTACGGGCTGGGGATATTGCCCGGCGTCTTCAACCGCACGCGCGGACGGCGCGAGGTGAAGGAGCTGACCGGCAACTCCTGGGTCCCGACGCTCCTCCTTGACGACGGCACGGTCGTCGATGGCTCACGCGAGATCATCGACTGGGCATTGGCCAACCCGGCGTAGCTCTGGCGGAACGTCCCGATTGGAGGCGCCAGGCGAGACTGGTCGAGCAGGCGGTCGAGATCCTCATCGGCTTGGGCGCCGGCCCGGCCGAGCGCGACCACCATGCCCATGCCCAGCCCGATGGCGCAAAGCGCCAAAGCAAGAACGACCAGCGGACTCATCGCGATCTCCTTCCTGCATCTGCTTCCCGCGCGAACCTTCGCATATTCTGCGGACACAAGCCGCTCGCGCCCATAAAGGATTCCGCTACTACCGAAATCTATTCTGCGTGACCGGGGAAATATCCTCTATCGGCCCGTAGGCCAACACAATGAGAAGGGAACTTTTATGAACGTTCTTGCCAGGCTCGACGAGGCCAGAAGCGCCTGCAGCGTCTTGGGGCACCCGTTTTACAAGCGCTGGAGCGCCGGCGAGCTGAGCGCCGCGGAGCTGGAGCGCTACGCGGGCGAGTACCGCCACGCCGTGGTGGCGCTGGCCGAGGCCTCGGCCAGCGCGGCCGCCAAGGCCGGACCGGCACACGCGAGCGGGCTGCGCGCCCATGCCGAGGAGGAGACGGCGCACGTGGAGCTGTGGGACGACTTCGTCCGCGCGACCGGTGCGCGCGAGGCGACGGGTGGCGAGGTTGCGCTGGATGAGACGCTCACCTGCGCGCAGGCGTGGACGGCGGGGGAGAGCCTGCTGGAGCATCTGGCGGTGCTCTACGCGATCGAGGCCAGCCAGCCGGAGGTGTCGAAGACCAAGCTCGAGGGCCTGACCGAGCACTACGGCTACAGCGATGAAGGCCCGGCGCTCGAGTACTTCCGCCTGCACGAGCTGCGCGACGTCGAGCACGCGCGCGCGGCGGGCGCGCTGATCGAGGAGCTGCTCGAGGGTCGCGAGGACGCGCAGGCGCAGGCCGACAGGATGGTTGCGCGCGCAGATGCGGCGTTGCGCGGGAACTGGCAGCTGCTCGACGGGGTTGAAGCGGTCGACGCAGGAAGCGCGGGCGCGTAGGGGATTCCGACCGACGTACGGACCTCCGCGCGGAGGTCCGTACGGAGGCCGTCAGGCGGAGGCGGGCGCGCGCGCGGCGAGCCGCCAGGCGAACAGGATGGCGGCCACCGAGGTCGCCAGGTTGAGGCTCGAGACTCCGGGCCGCATGGGAATGCTGATCCGCGCATCGGCCTTGGCGGCGAGCTCGTCGCTGAGGCCGTAGCGCTCGGTGCCGAACGCAAGCACCGCGCGCGCCGGCAGCTCCGCGGGGTCGAACGACTCGCCCTCGGGGTCGATCGCGAGCAGCGGCCGGTCGAGCGCGGGAAGCTGAGACAGGGGCTCGCTCAGACGCGCGACTGGTAGCGCGTAGTGCAGCCCCGCCGCGCCGCGCAGCGCGTCGGGATGCCAGGGGTCGTGGCTGCCGGTGGTGAGCACGCCGGCGACATCGGCGGCGGCGGCGACGCGCACGCAGGCGCCCATGTTGCCGAGATCGCGCGGGTCCTCGAGCAGGACGATCGGCAGGGCCCGCGGGTCGGCGAGCACCGCGGCGGGATCGACCGAACGGCGCTCGGCCAGCGCGATCACGCCGGTGGGTGGCGCCAGCGGCGCGAGCTGAGCAAAGACGGCGGGGTCGACCGGACGCGCGCGCGCGAGCAGGCGCGCGCTCAGATCGGGGGCGAGCAGCGCCGCGAGGCGCTCGAGTTCGACCGCGTCCGAGGCGATCACCTCCAGCAGGGGAGCGTCGAAGCGGAGGGCGTGCTTGAGCGCATGGAACCCTTCGAGCACGGCGAGCGTGGGATCGCGTCGCGCACGGCGAAAGCGCGGGATCAGCGAGCCGTCGGGCACGGCGCGATGATCGCAGTTTCGCGGGGGTATCTACCGAATCGATCCGCGCGAGGGGCGTGAGCGCCGTGCGCGAGATCGTCGTCAACACCTTCGTTAGCCTCGACGACATGCCATTCGGGCCACCGCCATCACGGAGCAACGCTCGACCGATGAGATCCGCGCCTCGGTGCGGTCATAACGAGAGAGACCACCACGAGAGAAAGAACGACCCATGAAACTGACGACCACGACGCAAGTCTCCGTCGATGGAGGAACGATCCAGGTCTACCGGCCGGCCGGGCGCCCGCAGTACGCAACGGCCATAGCCGACCTGAAGCGGTGAGCCGAGCCCAACCCGCGCACGCCGATACGACACCGCCCATCGCGCTTGCGCCTAGCATCTCGCTGCCTACCCCCAGGAACCCGTAGCCTCGGCGCATCCGCAACAATCAGGCGCGTGGAGACGACGCGACGTGATCGCCGGTCCGAGGTGCAGGTGGAAGATATGACCGTCCGCTCCGCGCTGTCGTGGAGTGGTGGTAAGGATTCGGCCTTGACGCTTTGGACCCTGCGCCGCCAGGGGGTGGAGCCAGAGGCCCTGATCACCACCGTGACCGACGAGTACGACCGCATCAGCATGCATGGCGTCCGCCGCGAGCTGCTCGCAAAGCAGGCGGACGCGATCGGTGCTCCGCTGGTTGAGGTTCGCATCCCGCCAGCGTGCGTCAACGATGTCTATGAGGCACGCATGGCCGAGGCGTTCGCTTGCCCGCCGCTGTCCGACGTCGAGGCGGTCGCGTTTGGTGACCTGTTTCTCGAGGATGTTCGCGCCTACCGTGAGGAGCGACTCGCCGCGAACGACAGGCGCGGCCTCTTCCCGCTCTGGGGACGCGACACCAGCGTCCTCGCGCGGGAGTTCATCGCCGCCGGCTTTCAGGCGTACATCGTTTGTCTGGACCCGCGAGCGCTCGACATCTCCTTCGCGGGCCGGGCGTACGACGAGCAGCTTCTCGCCGACCTGCCTGCCAACGTCGACCCTTGCGGTGAGAACGGTGAGTTCCACACCTTTGTCCGTGCCGGCCCGATCTTTTCCGAGCCGATCGCGTGTGAGACCGGCAAGGTCGTCGAGCGCGAAGGCTTCGTCTTTTGCGATCTGGTACCCGTGTGAAGTGACTTGCGGATCTCGACAGCCGCAAGATGGGATTCGGAGTCACTCGCACGCTCGGCTCCATCTCGCCCACCAGGCGATGCGCGCATTGCGAACGACCTACGAAAGCGAGCAGGAGTTCATCGAGCATGTTGAAGGTGTGCTGCGACCCGCCGGCTATAGGCTCCTCGCAGGCGGCCGCCTCGCGCTTGGCAAGGCCGACTCAAACCTGCGACTTTGCAGGCAATGCTCGAATGGAGCTAGGGGGACTCGAACCCCCGACCTCCTGGGTGCGATCCAGGCGCTCTCCCAACTGAGCTATAGCCCCGTGCGCCCGCGCCGCGGGGGCGGCGCGAGACTTTGGAAGTGTAGTCGCCGAAGCAGAGCGGCGAGCGCAGTATGGTTTGGCGGCGCAATGGGATTGCTCGACGACGCCATCCGCGAACACATGGAGCTCAAGCGCCTGCGCGGCGCCGATCCGAGCGAGGTCGCCCGCGAGGAGCAGGATGTCCTGGGTCCCGTCCACCTCCAGGAGCAGGCCGAGCCGCAGGCGCCAGAGCCAGAGTCAGAGCACGACCCCGCCGAGGCGAAGGAGATCGCTCCCTTCGCGCAGGACGCTCTCGAGGACGCCCCGCGCGCAGAGGCCGACCCTCCCAGGCGTTCTCCGCCAGCCCGTGAGCAGGGCGAGCAGGACTTCACGAACGTCGGCCAGGAGACGGCGGAGCTGGACATGCGGACGGTGCTGCACGCCGAGCAAAGCGCCGAGGGGGCCTCTCAGCTGCATGAGCAGGAGCAGGAGGAGCAGGTTGAGGATGTGCTGGAGGAGACGCCGGACTTCCTGCGCGACACGCCCGAGCAGGAGCGTTTGTGGTTCGAGCAGCAGCCACCCCGCGACTTCGACTTCGACAAGTAGCCGCTCACAGCCCGCGCAGAACGCAGGGTCTTTCTCGACGATCGCCTTAGGTCGCGGTGTCTCGCTCGCTCTGCCGTGAGCGACGCTCCCGCTCGTACCACTCGTCCCTGTCCAACCTGCCGGACCCGGCGGTGTAGCCGGACTGGCCCCCGCCGCGTCCCCGCAATACGAAGGCGCAGCCGACCGCGATCAGTGCTCCCGCGATCGGCCCGAGCACATAGACCCAATAGCTTGAGAAGTCTCCGCTCACGAGCGCCGGGCCGAAGGAGCGGGCGGGGTTCATCGAGGTGCCGCTCACAGGCGCCGACCAAAGCCCTGCGAGCGCTATGTACCCACCGACGCCCAGGGCGGCGATCGCGCCGACGTTCTGCGCTGAGGAGGCGGTTCCCAAGATGACGCTGACGAGCGTCGCGGTGAGGACTATCTCCATCAGCAGCGCCTGCCAGTTCGCGTACCCCGGGCCGGGCAGCGTCGCGCCGAGATGCTGGATGTTGCCGAACACCGCGAGCAGGAACAGGCAGGCCAGCGCCGCGCCGATCAGCTGGACGATGATGTACCCGGGGAGGCGCTTCCAGGGGAAGTCTCCGCGCAACGCAAACGCGAGCGAGACCGCGGGATTCAGATGCGCCCCGGAGACCGCGCCCATGAACAGGATGATCGCCATCACCATCAGCCCCGGCGCTACCACGGCCGCCGCCAGGCTGATCTGCCCCTGAGCGTGCAGAATCCCACCGCCGGCGGCGACGAGGACGAGCATGAACGTGCCAAGCAGCTCGGAGAAGAGGCGCCGCCACTCCTGACGCGGATCGTCAAAGTCCTTGCGGTCACCGAACTCCAGCTCGAGCAAATGCCGGCGGCGCGGACCAAGAAGCCCGAGCCCGGGAGCCTCCTCCAGCGCCGCATGCTGATCAGGCGCGACCACAGCCTCCCTAACCTACCATCCCGCTTCCATCTGTCTGGCGGAACCCCGCTCTGTACGGCGTATATTGAGGCATCCAGGGGCCATAGCTCAGCTGGGAGAGCGCCTGCTTTGCAAGCAGGAGGTCGCCGGTTCGATCCCGGCTGGCTCCATCATCGAATCTCCTGCAACGGAGCCAGTTTTGCCAGCACCGGGCCTTCGCCGCTGCGCTCGAGCACGTAGGCGTGCCGTTCCCCCCACGGCGTGCTGGTCACCTCCACCACGACCGCGTCGAGTTGTTCTTGGGGAGTGAAGCAGTAGTAGAAGCTCACCGGGTTGAAGCAGTGTCCGAACGTGCGCATGTGCGCGAGCAGACGAATCGGACCAGCGGGCACACTGCCCGTGCGGCGCTCGAGGAGCATCCGCACGGCATCCGCAAGCCCAATCTGGGGATCGCCGAGGTAGTCGGCCCGGCGGAAGCGCACGAGGCCCGGGTGGCCGGCGATCAGGTGACCGCCGAGCAGGCCATCCAGCTCCTCCAGGTCGATATACAAAAGCGCCAAGCGGTGGCGGAGCTCGTGGGGGCGCACACCGAGGCGACGGTGACGGATCGTGCCCTCGTAGATCGCGCTGGCCGTCATACGCTCACCGGCTCCGCTCGCTGCAGACCGAGCTCGCGTACCACCCGCAGCGCGCTGCGGACACCGTCCTCGTGGAAGCCAGATCCCCAGTAGGCGCCGCAGTAGTGCGTGCGATTGCGCCCGCTGATCTCGTGGTGGCGCGCCTGCGCGGCGATACCCGCGGGGGTGAAGACGGGGTGCGCGTACTGCATCGTGCGGATGATCTGCTGTGGGTCGATCGCTTCCGTGCGGTTGAGCGTGACGCAGAACTCGCGGTCGGCTCGCAACGACTGCAGGCGGTTCATGTGGTAGGTCACCGTGCAGCGTCCCGGCGCATCGGCGCCGAGATGGTAGTTCCAGCTCGCCCACGCGCGCCGCCGCCGTGGGAGTAGCGAGCGGTCGGTGTGGAGCACCGCCTCGTTGCGCTGATAGGGGATCGCCCCGAGCAGCTCGCGCTCGCGTTCGCCCGGGTCGGTCAGCAGCGCGAGCGCCTGATCGGAGTGCGTCGCGATCACGACCGCGTCGAAGCGCTCCGGCCGATAGCCGCGCGAGGACACCATGACATGACTGGGATGACGAGAGACCTCCGTCACCGGTGTCGAGAGCCTGAGACGCTCGCGCCAGGGCCGCGTCAGCGCCTGCACATAGTTGCGCGATCCTCCGGCGATCGTCCGCCAGTGCGGCCGGTCGCGGAATCCGAGCATCCCATGATTCTCGAAGAACTCGACCAGGAAGCGCGCCGGGAAGGACCACATCTGCGCCGGGTCCGCGGACCACACCGCCGACGCCTGCGGGACGATCAGCCGCTCGACGAACATGCGCGAATAGCGCTGCGCTGCAAGCCACTCGCGTAGCGACGGGCTCTCCTCGGAGGCGAGCAGCCGGCGGGCGTCCCGGTTGAAGCGGGCCAGGTCGGCGACCATCCGGTGAAAGGAGGGCGTGATCACGTGGCCGCGGTTCGCGAACAGGCCGTTTGGCGAGGCTCCGTTGTACTCGAAGTTCACGCCGTCGCTCACCCCGAAGCTCATCCGTGACGGCTGAGTCGGCACGCCGAGCTCGCCCAGCAAGCGTTCGAACCCAGGATAATTACGGTCGTTGAAGACGATGAAGCCCGTATCGAGATCGTAGGCTCCGGTCTCTGTCTCGACATGCACCGTGTTGGCGTGCCCTCCCGCCCGATCGCTCGCCTCGAACACGACCAGCTCATGATCGCGGTGCAGCATGTGCGCACATACGAGCCCGGAGACTCCCGCACCGACGATCGCGATCCTCATGCATGTTCTACGACATCGAACGTTTCCAATCCCATCTACATACCACTATGCTGCAGTCACTGCTTGACACGATCCTCGATCGGACTGTCGTTGCGGGCTACACGCGCGTCGGTTATCGCATGCGCCGGGGCACGTGGAGCCCGGCCGAACTGCAGTCGATGGGCGGGAAGGTCGTGCTCGTTACTGGCGCCACCTCGGGGCTCGGCCTCGCCGCCGCCGAAGGCTTCGCGCGCCTCGGCGCCACCGTCCGGCTGCTCGCCCGCAGCGAGCAGCGCGGAGAGCGCGCCCGCACGCAGATCGTGGCACGGTCTCCCAACAGCGACGTTCAGGTCAGCCTCTGCGACCTCAGCGACCTGAAATCCGTGAGACAGTTCGCCGAGCGTTTCTGCGCGCAGACATCGCGCCTCGACGTGCTCGTCAACAACGCCGGTGCGCTGGCGGGCGAGCGGACGCTATCGGTGGACGGCAGCGAGCTGACCTTCGCGACCAACGTCCTCGGACCGTTCCTGCTGACCAACCTTCTCATCCCGTTGCTCGAGCAGAGCAAGCCTGCCCGCATCGTCAACGTGTCCTCGGGCGGCATGTATACGCAACGAATCCACCTCGACGACCTGCAGATGGCTCATGAGGACTTTGACGGTCCGGCCGCGTACGCGCGCACCAAGCGCGCCCAGGTCATCCTCACCGAACTCTGGGCAGAGAGGTTGCGGGGCACCGGCGTCGTTGTTCACGCGATGCATCCGGGGTGGGTGGACACCCCGGGCCTGAAGTCCTCGCTACCGCGCTTTTACGCTCTAACAAAACGACTACTGCGCACGCCCCAAGAAGGCGCCGACACGATCGTCTGGCTCGGCGGCGCTCCCGTGCCGGCGCGCAGCTCCGGCGGCTTCTGGCATGACCGCCGAGAGCGCCCGACCCACCGCGTGCCGTGGACCAAACAGACGCCCCAGGACCACGAGGGGCTATGGACCGAGTGCGAGCGCCTCAGCGGCTGGCACGAGACACCGACTCCGGCCAACCCCGACTCAAGCCGATAAGGAGAACCCGATGGCTCACTACAACGCAAGCCTCGACACGCCACGTCCGCCCGATGAGATGTTCGCCTACCTGAGCGACTTCTCGAGCACGCAGGAGTGGGACCCAGGCGTCATCGAAGCCGAGCGCCTCGGTGACGCACCGGTTCGCGAGGGAACTGAGTTCCGGCTCCTGGCCAGCTTCCTCGGCCGGAAGACACCCCTCACCTATCACATCGTCGAGTACGACCCGCCAAACGCCGTCACGTTTCGCGGCGAGAACTCGACCGTCGTCTCGCTAGACCGGATCACCTTCGAACCTTCCGAGAGGGGCACACGAATCACCTACGACGCGGATCTCGCGCTGAAGGGGCCGCTCAAACTCGCCGGCCCGCTGCTCGGGGTCGCCTTCAACCGCGTCGGCGCCCGCGCGCTCGCGGGCCTGCGCAGGACACTCGAAGAAGGCCACTGAGCATCCGCGCGCGTCACCGGACGCCAACACGCCCAGCAGGTCGGCCCTCGAAACCCAGCTGCCAGCCATGTGTGCCGGACCCGCCCATTGAACGTCGGGAAGGCTGGAGAGCCTTTTGTCAAAGCGATCGTCTCCCCAGGTACCGATCAGACACCCACCACGGACGATCAGCAAGGAACATCACGCCTTGGTCGCGTGATCGCTTACGCGTGGATGCGAGCGCGTCGGCTCACACCGCGCAGGCTTTCGATCGGACGACGAGCGAGCGTATCCGCCGATGCTCGGCTCGCTTTCGCAACACGAGAGAGGGAGCAACCTGCACCCGGGCGGCGCTCAGTACCGCGACGTGCCGCTGGGTGCGAACATCGGCTTGATGCCGAGGGCGCGGGCCTGGTCAATGCTGAGGATTTCGCGGCCCATCGGCAATAGCGAGACGGGGATGAGCTTGAAGTTCGCCAGGCCGAGTGGGATCCCGATGATGGTCAGGCATAGCAGCACGCCCGATACGAGGTGCCCGATCGCCAGCCACCAGCCGCAGAGCACAAACCAGAGGACGTTGCCGATGCCCGAGGCCAGACCGGCGTCGGCCCGCTTGACGACCGTTTTGCCGAACGGCCAGAGGGCGAAGATGGCTATACGCAGCGACGCGATGCCGAACGGGATCGTGACGATCAGGACGAAGCAGAGCAGCGCTGCCAGCGTGTACCCGATGGCGATCCACACGCCGGCCAGCACGAACCAGATGATGTTGAGCAGCAGTCGCACGTCTTGGGACTCCTGATCGGTGGACGCAGCCTCGTCGCGATCATACGGCCTCACATGAGTGCCGTGCCTAACGCGGCGGTTCAGGTGGCCGGCAAGTCATCGGGGAGTGGAAATGACCGCAGCCAGTGCGAGCAGGGAGCCGGTGAGCTTTCGGTCTGTGGGGTTGTCACACGAGGCTCCGATGGCCATTTTGCGCCGGCCGGGTGCTAGTCTGCACGCGATCCGGCTTGCTGCCGTGTCCTGCCCTAATAAGAACGGAGGATGGCGATGCGTCGAGTCTGGCTTGTGAGATTGATCGCTGTCATGGGATGCACGACGAGCCTTACCGTGGCCGCTGCTCACGCCGCGCCGGCGAGCTTCAAGACCGGCAGCTACAAGGCAAAGATTAACGCGAAGAAGTTCAGCATCACGCTCAAGCCCGGGCGGTGCGGAGGCGCATCCAAACTCTGCGTGGCACTCCCCGTCACGCCGGTCATCCAATGCCATGGCCCCGCGATCTCCTCGGGCGGCGTCGAAGCTAGATTCGCAACCCCGGTCGCGCTTCCCGCGTCGGGCAAGCTCACCCAGCGGGCCCCCGCCACCGCGTCGAACCCCGGTCTGCCTCCCGCACACGGACAGGCGACGTTCTCCGTCGCGTTTACCAGGAAAGGCACCGCGAGCGGCTATTTCGAATTGAGCCTGACGGCCAACCTCGGCGGTAACAGCCTCCCCTGCAGCAGCGGCAAGGTGCGATTTACCGCAAAGCTGGGCTGAGCCGCATCACTGGCGGCGGGGAATCCGTCCGGTGCCGCGTCCGGGCTCCTACCGGCGAACGCCAACGTGAGAGCGAGCGCAAGCGGCGGCCGGGACGCCGGTCGGAGGGGTTGCGACCCGGCCCTGGCATTCCCGTACCGGGCCTAAGCTCTTGGGACGGCATCCGGCTCGTCCCGCGGTTTCGCTCGATGGGTCTCGGTGTATTCGAAGGCACCGGAGCACGAAGACGAGGAGATAGACGATGACCATCCGCGCCCAGCTGCCATAGCGGTGGCGGACAAATCCAAGGAGCCGAAGCGACGTCCGGCGATCGTCGTCGTCGACGACGAGCCGGCGGTGCTGGCGGCCGTTGCCCGCGACCTGCGCCGCGGCTTTGGAGAGCGCTTCCGCGTGCTGCGCGCCCCATCGGGGCCCGAGGCGCTGGAGCTCCTGCATGAACTGCGTGCGCGCGGCGATCAGGTGGCGATGCTGATCGCCGACCAGCGAATGCCGGGCATGGCCGGGACGCAGTATCTCCTCGAGGCCCGCAAGCTGCTTCCAGATGCCAAGCGGGTGCTGCTGACGGCATACGCCGACACCGAGGCGGCGATCGCGGCGATCAACGAGGTGGCGCTGGACTACTACCTGCTCAAGCCCTGGGATCCGCCGGAGGAGCAGCTCTTTCCGGTCGTCGAGGACCTCCTCACGACCTGGGAGTCGGGGGCGGCGCTGGAATCGGGCGGCGTGCGCGTGGTCGGCCATCGGTTCTCGAAGGAGTCGCACGACCTCCGTGACTTCCTCGTTCGCAACCGCGTGCCGGCGCGCTGGCTGGACGTCGAGCGCGACGGCGAAGCGCGCGAGCTGCTGCAGGTGGCCGGAGTCGATGCTGACCGCCTGCCGGTGGCTCTGCTGGAGGACGGCACGGTGCTCGAGCGCCCGACGATCCTCGAGCTGGCGGAGCGCCTCGGCGTCGCCGGCGCACCCGCGCAGGACCACTACGACCTGGTGGTGGTCGGCGGCGGCCCCGCGGGGCTGGCCGCCGCGGTCTACGGCGCCTCCGAGGGTTTGAAGACAGTTATGGTCGAGCGCGAGGCGCCCGGCGGGCAGGCGGGACAGTCGAGCCGGATCGAGAACTACCTCGGATTTCCGGCTGGGTTGAGCGGCTCGGACCTCGCGCGCCGCGCGACCGACCAGGCGCGGCGGTTGGGCGCCGAGCTGCTGACGGTCAAGGAGGCGGTGGGTCTGCGCGTCGAGGGCTCGGCGCGCCTGGTGCAGCTGAGCGGCGGCGGCGTGCTGAGCGCGAGCTGCGTGATCGTCGCATCGGGCGTCTCCTATCGCCAGCTGGAGATGCCGGGGTTCTCCGAGCTGACCGGCGCGGGCATCTACTACGGGGCGGCGATGACCGAGGCCCGCGGCTGCGCCGAACAGCACGTGGTCGTCATCGGCGGCGCGAACTCCGCCGGCCAGGCCGCCGTGTACTTCAGCGGTTATGCCGCCAAGGTGACGATGCTCGTGCGGGGGCCGTCCCTGGAGAAGTCGATGTCGCATTACCTGATCGAGCAGATCGCGGCACAGCCGAACATCGAGGTGCGCACAGGCAGCTCGGCGATCGCCGCCGAGAGCGAGGACGGACATCTGAGATGTCTGCGGGTACGGGACGCGGGCGGCGAGGAGACGCTCGCGGCGGATGCCTGCTTCGTGTTCATCGGCGCCTCTCCCCGCACGGACTGGTTGGAGGACGTGCTCGCGCGCGACACGCGCGGCTTTATCTTGGCCGGCCGTGACGCGCAGGCGAACGGCTGGCCATTGCAGCGCGAGCCGTACCTGCTGGAGTCCACGGTGCCCGGCGTGTTCGTCGCGGGCGACGTGCGCGCGCGCTCGATCAAGCGCGTCGCGAGCGCGGTGGGCGAGGGCTCGATGGCCGTCTCGCTGATCCACGAATACCTGGTCGAGGCATGAACGACAGCGAGGTCACGCTCGCGGAGCTGCGCGCGGTCGATCTGTTCGACAGCCTCGACGACGCCCAGCTCGCCGAGTGGGTGCCGCTCGCCCGTGCCCACCACGTCGAGCCGGGTGAGGTGATCGCCGAGCAGGGGGAGGGACCGCCGGGCCTGCAGCTCCTGCTCGAGGGCCGGGCGCAGGCCTTCATCGTGGCCCAGGGGCAAAGCGAGCCGGTCGGCCACCACGTGGCGCCCACGTGGATGGGCGCGATCGCCGTCCTGACCGGCGGTTCGCTCGGCGCGCGCATGCAGGCGGAGACCGACTGCCGGGTTGCGGTCGTGGCGGCCGACGATTTCAAACGGCTGGCGTTTGCCCAGCCGTCGATCCACCAGCGGGTGATGCAGCAGGTCGCGCCGGTGATGAGCCGCGTCACCGAACGCGAGCAGAGTCGCGAGCGCCTCGCCTCGCTGGGGACGATGGCCGCGGGCCTCGCGCACGAGCTCAACAACCCGGCCGCGGCGGCACGCCGCGCGGCCGCCCAGCTGAATGAGGCGCTCGAGGTGATCGGCGCGGCGCTCGGAAGCTTTGTCGAGGCGGGGGTGGAGCGGGAGCAGGCAGAGCAGCTGATTGCGCTGCAACAGCAGGCGATCGCGCATGCGGCGGCCTGCACGGCACTCGACACGCTCGACGCCTCAGACGCTGAGGACGAGCTGCTCGAGCGCCTGCAGGCGCTCGAGATCGAGGAGCCCTGGCGCCTGGCCGAGCCGCTGGCGGCCGCGGGTGTGGATGAGCCGTGGCTCGACCGTGTCGCCGAGCTGGCGGGCCCGGCTACGGGCGCCGCGCTGCGCTGGGTGGCCGCGAGCCTGACCGCGGGCCGGCTGGTGGCCGAGCTCGAAGAGTCCACCGAGCGCATGTCGGCGCTCGTGGGCGCTGTTAAGTCCTACTCCTACATGGATCGTGGCGGCCTTGTCGAGGTCGATGTGCACGAGGGGCTCGAGACCACGCTCACGGTGCTCGGGTACAAGCTCAAGCACACCACGATCGCCGTCGTGCGCGACTACGACCGCGCGCTGCCGCGGCTCACGGTCAGTGGATCGGAGCTGAACCAGGTTTGGACGAACCTGCTCGACAACGCGATCGACGTGCTCGGCGAGCAGGGGACGATCACGATCGCCACGCGTCTTGACGGCAACTGCGTTCAGATCGAGATCACCGACGATGGCCCCGGCATCCCCGACGATGTGGCCGCACGGATCTTCGACCCGTTCTTCACGACCAAGGATGTCGGGCACGGAACGGGCCTCGGCCTGGCGACGGCACGGCGCATCGTCGTCGACCGCCACGACGGCTCGCTGACGTTCGACACGCAGCCCGGTCGCACCACCTTCCGCGTGCGGCTTCCCCTCGCTCAAACGGCCTGATGGGATTCATCGCCCCGGCGCCACCGCCGGTCGAGATCGAGGAGTGGCAGCGGCTCGGCCATCTGGAGCGGATCAAGCCGCTCGCGCAGGACTGGGCGCTCAACGGCTTCGGGACGCCCTACTTCGTCTACCTGCTGTACATCGTCAAGCTTGTGGTCTACGGGGTCGGCGGGCTGCTGCTCATCTCCGCGACGACGAAGGGGCTCGGCGGGCTCGGCAGCCTGAGCAGCTGGTGGACGCAGCCGATCGTCTTTGAGAAGGCGGTCGTGTGGACGATGCTGTGGGAGGTGCTCGGCCTCGGCGCGGGCTCGATGCCGTTGACGCTGCGCTTCTCGCCGATGATCGGCGGGTTCTTGTACTGGCTGCGCCCGGGCACGACGCGCCTGCCGCCGTGGCCCGGCAAGGTGCCGCTCACGCGCGGAACCACGCGCACGCTGCTGGACGTGGCGCTGTACGCGGGGCTGCTGGGCGCGGCGGTGTACCTGCTGGTCGCGGGCGCGAGCCCGGCTGCCGGCACCGCGGCCGGCCGGCTTGACCCGACCGCGGTGGGAGTGCTGCTGACGGTCGGGATCCTCCTGGGGCTGCGCGACAAGGTCCCGTTTTTGGCGGCCCGTGCGGAGGTCTACGGAAACCTGATGATCATCTTTCTATTCCCGCTCGGCAACCTGATCGTCGCTGCCCAGCTCGTGTTCGTGTGCATCTGGTGGGGCGCCGCGTCGTCGAAGCTGAACCGCCATTTCCCGTTCGTCGTGACGGTGATGATCAGCAATACGCCGTGGAATCGCTCGCGCGCGGCCAAGCGCAAGCTCTGGCGCAAGCACCCCGATGACCTGCTGCCCTCATCGACCGGCGCCCTGGCGGCGCACCTGGGCACCGTGATGGAGTTCACGCTGCCGCTGCTGCTGCTCGTGGCTCCGAGCGGGCCGCTGCTGAGCATCGCGGTGGTGGGGATGGTCATCTTCCACGTCCACATCTTCTCGACCTTCCCGCTGGCGGTACCGCTGGAGTGGAACGTGTTCATGATCTTCGGGATCCTGTTCCTGTTTGGCCACTACGGCGCGGTGCCGTTCTCGACGCTCGACGAACCGCTGCTGATCGCGATCCTGGCGGTCACCTGTGTCGGGATCCCGGTGCTCGGCAACTTCCGCCCGGATCTGATCTCGTTTTTGCCGGCGATGCGCTACTACGCGGGCAACTGGGCGACGAGCCAATGGCTGTTCAAGAAGGAAAGCAATGCCGAGGCGAAACTCGACGAATCAATCACAAAGGCAGCGCCGATCGTCGGCGAGCAGCTGGCAAAATTCTACGATCGTGACACGGTCGAGCTGCTGCTGTACAAGGGCCTCGCCTTCCGCTCGATGCACGCGCACGGCCGCGCGCTGAACGGCCTGCTCTCACACGCGGTGTCCGACGTCGAGCAATATGACGTGCGCGAGGGCGAGCTGATCGCCGGAGTGGTGCTGGGCTACAACTTCGGCGACGGCCACTTCCACAACGAGCAGCTGCTCGCGGCCGTGCAAGAGAAATGCAACTTCGCCGCGGGGGAGCTGCGGGTGGTCATGATCGAGTCTCAACCCGCACATCTGCAACGCCAGCACTACCGCATCTACGACGCCGCGGAAGGGCTGATCGAGGAGGGTTACGTCAAGGTGGCGGACATGGTCGTGCGCCAGCCTTGGCTTGACGAGACCGACGCGTTCCCGGTCGAGATAATCGGCGCCGGCGCGCCGCGACCGGTCGGCGCTCGATGACCAAGCGTCTATCCGAAAGCCCCTCGGCTCGGGTCCCGGTGGCCGCCGAGGAACCTCGGGGTTTTCGGATGGTTCCCAAGTGAGCGAGGCGATCGTCGTCGGGTCTGGCCCGAACGGGCTGGTGTGCGCCGCGGTGCTCGCGCGGGCGGGAGTGAAGGTGACCGTGCTGGAGGCCGAGCAAACGATCGGCGGCGGTACCCGCAGCAGTGAACTGACGCTCCCGGGATTGCTGCACGACGATTGCTCCGCCGTCCACGTGATGGCGGTCGCCGCGCCGTCGCTGACCGAGCTCTCGCTAGAGCGCCATGGCCTGCGGTGGTGCTGGCCGGAGATCGACCTCGTCCACCCGCTCGACGACGGGCGCGCCGGCGTGATGGTGCGCTCGATCGCCGATACTGCCGCGGGGCTCGGCGTGGACGGGCGGAGGTGGCGGCGCGTCTTCGGCTCGCCGGCGCGGGGCTTCGCGGAGCTGAGCGAGGACATCATGCGCCCGCTGCTGCACGTGCCGCGCCACCCGCTCCGGCTCGCGCGCTTCGGCCTGCCGGCGGCGATGCCGGCGACGCTGATCGCCCGTAAGTTCCGAACCGAGGAGGCGAGGGCGCTGTGCGG
>Ga0208849_1001372_pt1 | contig 17279 bp, 18 predicted proteins | sample NGESurdeep072012_10_FD_184470 | JGI IMG/M metagenome (GOLD analysis project Ga0208849, IMG submission 184470) | Arctic peat soil microbial communities from Barrow, Alaska - NGEE Surface sample 53-3 deep-072012 (SPAdes) | ecosystem: Environmental > Terrestrial > Soil > Wetlands > Peat ...
TTTTCTCTGTGGCACTGTCCTGCACGTCACCGCGACTCACGTTTCGTGAGCACCCTGCCCTTTGGAGCCCCGACTTTCCTCACTACTTTTTGCCAAGCAGTGCGGCCACCCAGTCGACTCACCATCCACTCCTAGTCTTTCACAACTTTTGAAACTTGACAAGCGGTGAAGTGATGTGACCCTTGGACGGTAGCCTCGGCACGTGGTGAGCGACACTCTCGAGGAGCCGGTCTTAGAGGTCGGTGAGTTCTATCAACTCCTCACGGCGCACCTCGAGTCCGAATTTGGACGGCGTCGCCCCCACTGGGTCCGTGGCGAGATCGCGAAGGTCCACGAAAAGGGCCACGTCTACGTTGATCTGGTCGACGCTGGATCGGCCTCATCGGATACCAAACGCCCCGTCTTGAACGCGCACTGTTGGGCGACGCCCTGGGCGCCGCTCAAGCGGAAACTGGCCGCCGAGGGCGTGAACCTTAAGCCCGGCATGGTCGTAAGTTTCTTTGGTTACGTCGACGTGTACGCGCCCCAAGGAAAGATTGGTTTTGCTATCACCGAGATCGACGTTGAGGGTCTCTTAGGTGACGTGGCGCGTCGTCGCCAAGAGCTCATTCTCCGTCTCGCCAATGAGGGACTTCTCGACCGCAATAAGGCCCGGACTTTGGTACCCGTGCCGTTGCACGTTGGACTCGTCGCGAGTCCCGGGACCGAGGGATACTCGGACTTCACGGGACAGTTGTTGAACTCGAGATTTAGCTTCGACATCGTGCTCATCAAGACACTCGTTCAGGGAGAGCAGGCGCCCGCGCAGATCGTCGGCGCGCTCGAATCGCTCGACGAACATGGTGTCGACGTCATCTGTGTGGTGCGCGGCGGGGGATCAAAGGGCGACCTTGCTTGTTTTGACGACGAACGAGTCGCGCGGGCTATCGCGCTCTCGTCAACGCCGGTCTTTACCGGCATTGGTCACACGGGCGATGAGTCAGTGGCCGACCTCGTCGCGCACACCAGGGCCATCACGCCCACGAAGTTGGGTGAGGAGTTAGTAGCGATGGTGGAGAACTGGTACGACACGAACGTGCGCTACTCCTCGCAGCGACTTCTTGAGCTATCGACCGACGTGCTCGACGAGGCCATGGACTATCTCGGCGAGCGTCGTCGCACGATGATCTTCGCGGTGCGTGACCGCTTGCGCGCGGAAGAGCGACACCTCGCCAGCACCCGCGAACGCCTTGTCATCCAAGGTCGCCACCTCGTTGCGTCGGCCGCGCAAATGCTCGCGAGCAATCGACAACTCTTGGGTGCCTACGATCCGGTCCGTCGACTCGCCCAGGGTTGGTCGGTCGTGACCGACGCCAATGGCGCCGTCGTTAAATCGCTCGGCGACGTCACGAGCGGTGAGGAGATTCACGTCCTCGTGAGTGACGGTACGTTTGGAGCACAAGTAATGCAGAAGAAGGAGACACCGTCATGAGTGACGTGCATGAATGGAACGACGCGGCCAATGAATTGAACGCCATCGTGGCCTCATTCGACGAGGGCGAAGTCTCCGTGGACGACCTCTTCGCAAAGTTGGAGAGGGCGACGACCATCATTGAGGCTCTCGAGGCGCGACTGGCGACAACGAAGGCCAAAGTCGAGGAGTTGACACCTCGAATCGCCAAGGTCGCCGAGGGCGAATGAGCGAACGTCTCTACTTTCGCCAGCTTCTCGCCGGGCACGACTTTGCCCAAGACGACGACGTCGCTCGCTCCATGCGCAATTTTGTCTACGCCGTTGGCGACAGGGAGACGGGCGACGCCGTGCTGGTCGATCCGGCCTATCGCCCCGAAGAGTTGGTCGCGATCGTCAAAGCCGACGGAATGCGCGTTATTGGGGCCGTCGCGACGCACTTTCACCCCGACCACGTCGGCGGCACGCTCATGGCCAACCAACACATCGCGGGTATTGCCGAGTTGCAATCGGGCTCGAGAATTCCCGTCCACGTCCAAGCCGAGGAAGTGGAGTGGGTGAAGGCGCGCACGGGTGTTGGCGACGACGTGTTGCTTCTTCATCGAAACGGTGACGTTGTACAAGTTGGTGCGACCGAGATCACGTTGTTGCACACGCCGGGTCACACACCCGGTAGTCAGTGTCTCCTCGTCGAGGGTCGCCTACTCAGTGGTGACACGCTCTTCATTGACGGCTGTGGCCGGACCGATCTGCCCGGGGGTGATCCCGGTGAGATGTACAAGAGCTTGAGCGAGCGACTGGCTCTCGTGAGCGATGAAACGGTCCTCTTTCCGGGACACCTGTACTCGCCCGAGACCTCGTTGACCATGGGCGAGGTACGCCGACGCAACTACGTGCTCGAACCAAGAAGTTCCGAACAGTGGCTCGCGATGTTCGCATCGTGAGCCAACTTCTCCCAACTGATCACGTCACGGTGGTAGGCGCTGGCGTCGCTGGTTGGCGTTTCGTTGAGTCCCTGCGCCGCGAAGGCTTCGAGGGTGACATCACCCTTGTTGGTGAAGAGCCGCACGCGCCCTACGACCGACCTCCCTTGTCCAAGCAAGTGCTCTCGGGGAAGTGGGACGTCACCAAAGCCACGCTCGCCACACCAGAACTGTTGGACGAGGCGGGCGTGACCCTGCGCCTGGGGGTGCGCGCGACGAAACTTGACGTTGCCACGACCACGGTCGACCTCTCCGATGGTTCGAGTGTCACTGGAACGCACGTGGTGCTCGCGATCGGCACGAGGGCTCGAGCGTTGAGCGTTCCGTCCGGGGAGTCCTTACCGACACTACGTAACCACGATGACGTCACGCGATTGACGGCGACGCTCGACTCGTTGGATCAGGGGAGCGTGGTGGTGGTGATCGGCGGGGGCTTCGTCGGTGCCGAGGTCGCGACGTCACTAAAGTCCCGGGGCTTCACGCCTTTGGTGCTCGAAGTCGCTGATCGTCCGCTCCTTTCAGTGTTGGGAGAGGACGTGTCGAAGTGGCTCGCGTCACTTGGTCACGACGCTGGCATAGAAGTGCGCACCAACCAAAAGATCAGCGACGTCAGAGCGCTCCGCGGGGGCTTCGTCGTTGAGTTGAAGGATGGGTCGCGCGTCGAAGCGAGCGCCGTGTTGGCGGCGGTGGGTTCGTCGTTAGATCTGGCGTGGTTGGAAGGCTCTGGACTTACGCTCGACGACGGGGTGGTGGTGGACCTTGATCTCCAAGCGGCGCCGCGCGTCGCGGCCATTGGCGACGTTGCGCGATTTAGTTGGACGAGCACGGTGAGCGAGGAGCTCGTGAGAATCGAGCACTGGCAGGTGGCGACCGACCACGCCGCGCACTTGGCGCACTACTGGATGAGCGGCGAATCGCCGGCGCCCATGGTGCCCTACTTCTGGTCTGATCAATACGGCAAGAAGATTCAGATGCTTGGTCACCCGCACCCTGAGGACGACGTCGTACGCGTGAGCGGAAGTCCCGAAGAAAGCAAGTGGCTCGCGCTGTACTCACGTGACGGCGTCGTGACGGGTTTCGTGGCGCTCAGTCATCCGCGCGCGCTCATGCTCGCGAAGCCACTGCTCGAAAGGAAGACGTTGTTGGTCGAGGCACTCGCGAGCACTCTCTGGGAGGCTTAGAAGGCAACGTCGGAGAGTTCCGGGATGGTTCGTTCGACGCGTTGAACGATTGACTGCCAGGTTGCGCGCGTCGCCAGTCGGTCGTCGTCACTCAGTGAAGGCGTCGCCACGAAAGCCGGTGACCACAGTGCTTCGACGTCACTCAGTGAAAGGTGACCGGCACTGACGAGCGCCATGAGGCCTGCGCCGCGGGTCGTGGCTTCGCGCTCGGACGAGACCGTGACCGCGTGGCCGGAGAAGTCGGCGAGGCGCTGAATGAAGAAGTGGTTCGCGCTCATGCCGCCGTCGACGCGCAGTTCGCTCAGCCCCATGCCGACTTGGTCCTCGGCGGCGTCGAGGAGATCGGCACCACGTTGGGCGATGCCTTCGAGAACGGCGCGTACCAAGTGCGCGCGCGTGGATCCGCGAGTGAGTCCGAAAAAGGCACCCCGCGCGCCAAAGTCCCACTGCGGGGTACCGAGACCGGAGAACGCGGGTACGAAGGAGACGCCCTCAGACGAGTCGACCGATTGGGCAAGTTCGCCGCTTTCGCTGGGCTCGCTGATGAGACCGAGGTCTCGCAACCACTCGACGCACGCGCCGGCGCTGAGGATGATTCCTTCGATGCCCCACGTCGTGACGCCGTGAGCGCTTCGTGCAACGATGGGGTAGCAACCCGACGCGAAGCGGTTCATCGACGTCGGCGCGTTCGTGCTCTGGACCATGTTGAGCATCGCGCCCGTCCCAAAGGTGATCTTGGCACCGCTCGTCACGCACGACTGACCAAAGAGTGAGGCCGATTGGTCACCGACTAGAGCCGTGATGGGCGGTGCGCCCACGAGCGCGCTGGCTTCGCCGAAGGCGCCCATGGTGTCAACAATGGTCGGCAGCATCGTGGCGTCCAGGTCGAGCAGTTTCAGCACGCCCGCGTCCCATCCGCTCAGCGTGGCGTCGACGAGACCGGTGATGGCGGCGTTGGAGGTGTCGGTGACGAACGTCGAGCCTTGACTCAGGTGCCACGCGATCCACGTTTCGATTGTGGCGAATCGAAGATCCTTCGTGTCTCTACCGGAGTGCTTTACCAGCCAGCTCAGTTTCGTGGCCGACTGATTGGGCGAGAGTCGTAGTCCCTGGCCCTGTAGGACGAGGCAGTCAATGACGGTGCGAAGGTCTTGCCAACTGATGGCCGGGCCGACCGCGACGCCGGTCGATGGATCAAAAACGATGGTGGTGGCGCGTTGATTGGTGATACCCACGACGTCACAACCTCCGCCAACTTCCAGCGTGCGCGCGGCGAGTTCTAAGGAGAGTCGGGCGATCTCTTCGGGGTCGAGTTCTACTTCACCGGGCTGGGGGCTGCGCACCGTGAGGTGCTCTTGATGGACGTGCGTGACGACGCCGCGTTCATCCACGAGCGCGGTTCGAATGGACGTTGAGCCCACGTCGATGGCGAGGGCCTTCACCACGTCGGTCCGCCGAGTCCTAGTACGCCGGGATTCAAAATGTTGCAAGGATCGAGTTGCGCTTTGAGACCTTCAAGTACAGCAAACGCGCCGCCCAGGGCCTCGGCGACGAAACGCGCCCGATTGCGACCGATGCCGTGGTGGTGACTAATGGCGCCGCCAGCACTCAATACTTCGTCGATCGCTCTATCCCACGCGAGGCGGTAGAAAGCGGTCGAGTCGTCGCTCGGTTGGCCAGCGAAAGTGAAGTAAAGACAAGCGCCATCGAGGTAGGCGTGGGACTGGTGAACCGACACGACGAAGACGCCTTCGATGGCGCGTAGGCCCTCGCTGACGCGTTGACGCAGGGTGTCGAGAACCGCCCAAGGTCCAGCGACCTCGATGGTGTCGACGACGAGGCCACGTTCCCACAGCGGCGCCAGGGCGCTGACGTCGTTACGATGAGTGAGCCATCGCTCGACGTAGGTCTCATCGAGTGACGTGGCCTTGGAACACTCTTGGGCGACGATGGCGATCGTAGCGTCAACGAAGAGAGCGTCGCCCTCGTCGAGCACGATCAAGGCGCAACCCACAATGTCGAAGTTGCGCTTGGATTCCGCTTCGTCGTAGAGGCGAAGGACCGCCGGGCGAGCGTCGCGCTGGAGTACTCGTCGACAGGCGTCCATTCCCGCGGCGAAAGAGGTAAAGACATAGGCCGCTCGGGCCTCGCGGGGCGGTGCCGCGCGCACAACAAGCGTCGCTTCGGTGATGACGCCGAGTGTGCCTTCAGAGCCGATGAAGAGCTCTAAGAGATCGGGACCAACGGCTTGACGAGGACCGTGGCCGCCCAGTGTCAACACCTCACCGCTCGCGAGCACAACGGTGAGCGCACGCACCATGTCTTCGATCTTGCCGTAGCGATTTGAGTACTGACCTGCCCCACGACAGGCAATCCATCCGCCTACCGTCGCGAGGTCGAAGGACTGGGGAAAGTGACCCACCGTGTAGCCGCGTTCACGCACGAAGCGTTCCAGATCGGGGCCAAAGACTCCGGCCTGGACGCGCACCGTGCCAGATATTTCGTCGAGCGCGACGATCTCGTCGAGACCCGTGAGGTCGAGAGCGATGGCCCCTGCTTCGGGCACCGCACCACCCACGACACCGGAACGCCCGCCTTGGGCCGTTACCGTGACGCGATGTTGTTGCGCGATTCGCAGCGTTGCGACGACATCATCGGTCGAGCGCGCTCGTACTACGACGCCGGGCCAGTTTTCGACACGGCCTCGCGCCACGTCGGGGATGAGCCGGGGCCACCAGTCACGCGCGTGCTCAGCGCGCTCGAGCGTGTCGAGGCTGAAGGCGACGTTCGCCTTGTCGAGTGCGTCAAGGAGAGTTTGCGGCGAAGGTGGTGGCGCGTCGAGCACGTCCAATGGATAACTATTGGGCATGGTTGGTTTGGTCACGATGAAGTCTTAGACAACGAGTCCTGCTGCGGCGAACTCGCGGTGAACGAGGGATTCATACGCGGTGATCTGCGCTTTAATTTCATCCTCGTCCCAGGACAAGGTGGGCGCCACGAGGCGCGCGATGGCTGGCGCTCCGGCGAGGGTGGAGCGTGCGTCGTGTAGGTGAGCTCTGGTGCGCCGCGTGAGTAGATCGATGAGTGACGTGGCCATCTCTTCTCGCGCGCTAAAAACGAACTCGGCGCCCAGGTAGGGCTGGCCGGCAATGAGCGTCTTGCCCAACTCGTGATTGTCGCCGATGCTTTCGAGCAATGTCGGGGTGGCGGCGCCGAAGCGGTGGTAGAGGCGCGTCTCGAGTTCATTCGTGGGACGCCACGGACTCACGCCGTAGAGAGGAAGGCTCTTCGTGCGCACGTTGGCCAGGCCGTCAACGTAGGGCTTGAGTGCGTCAACGGCGTCTTCAGCCATCTGTCGATACGTTGTCCACTTGCCACCCGTCACGTGCACGACGCCGTCGCCGGTGTCGGTGACGCGATGTCGACGAGAGAGGTCGGCGGTGCGCTCGCTCAGCGTTTTTCCTTTGGTGGGCGCGAGGAGTGGACGAAGTCCGGCCCACACGCCCGTGACGTCACCGACGCTGAGATTCGATGACGTTGACGCGTTCACTGCAGCTAGTAAGTACGTCACGTCTTCGGGCGTGCACTCGGGATCGTCGATAGATCCCTCGTACGTCGTGTCAGTGGTACCGACGTAGGTAAAGAGAGCATCATCGAAAGGTACGACGAAGATACTGCGACGGTCTCCGGGCACGTTGAAGACAGCCGCCACGTCGGTGGGAAGTCGATCACGTGGCACGCTCACGTGCACTCCCTTGGCAGGGGTGATGCGGTGCGAAACCTGATGCTCGGTCATGGTGAAGATGTCGTCGGACCAGACACCGGTCGCGTTCACGACTGACTTTGTCGCCACGGTGAACACTTCTTTGTTTGTCTCGTCGCGAACGATCACGCCGCTGACACGTCCCGCGGAGTCCTTCACGACGTCAATGGCGCGCACGTAGTTTGCGACGTTGGCTCCAAAATCGAACGCCGCAGTCTTAGCGAGGGTCAAAGCAACTCGAGCGTCATCGCCTCGCGCGTCGTAGTAAAGGAAACCGGCGACGAGTTTGTCGGCGCGAAGTGTAGGTAGATGCGCGAGCGTCTCCTCGCGCGTTATTTTGCGGTACCGATGGCCGATGCGCCATCCTCCGCTGAGGTCGTAGATGCGCAGAGCTGTTGCGTACGCCTTCACGACCGCCTTCGAGGCCACACCGTTCGAACCAAAGAGGGGGATGAGAAAGGGGAGAGGCTCGACGAGATAGGGAGCGTTCGCCAAGAGTCGCTGGCGTTCACGAAGGTTCTCGTACACGAGTCGGAACTCTTTTTGCTGTAAATAGCGAAGGCCGCCGTGGACCATCTTTGATGACTTAGAACTCGTACCCGAGGCGATGTCACCGCGGTCAATCAACGCCACGCGGAGCCCCCTCGACGCGGCGTCCATCGCTACGCCCGCTCCGGTCATGCCAGCGCCAATGACGACCACGTCGTAGTTGGATGTTGACATCGTTCTCACTTCGTCGTTGCGCTCGAACGTTGTCATAGAGCAATGTTGTCACAGGGCTCCTACCAACAGCATTCCCTACGAACACTGATGGCCCTCAGCCCTGACGTCGATGGCGACGGGCTAACTTTCAAGTCATGGACTTTGAACTGTCTCCCGAACTCGCCGAATTGCAGCAGAGCGTTCGACGCCTGGCACAAGAAAAGATTAAGCCGCGCGCACGAGAGATCGACAAGACCGGGACGTACCCACAAGATATCTTCGATGAGTTCAAAAAGGCTGATTTACTGGGCCTCTGCATTCCCGAAGAGTACGGCGGCTCCGGCGCGGGCATCATGGGCCTCGCCCTCGCCATCGAAGAGGTAACGAAGTATTCCAACGTTCTTGGCCTCATGCTGCTCTTGACCCGTCTGCCAACGGGACCGATCATGATTGCCGGCAACGAGGATCAAAAACAGCGCTACTTGCCCGGCATCGCGAACGGCACGAAGCGTGCCGCCTTCTGTCTCTCTGAACCCGGCGCGGGTTCTGACGTTGCGGGCATGCGAACCAGAGCTCACGAGGACCCCGACGTTGAAGGCGGCTACATCATCAACGGCACCAAGTGTTGGATATCGGGCGGCATGCAGGCCGACTGGTTCGTCGTGTTCGCCAAGTTTGGAGATCCGGCTCTTCGTCACCACACCAACATTTGGGGATTCATCGTTGACGCTGATACGCCCGGCGTGACGAGGCCCCGTGTCGACAAGAAGATGGGTGTCAAAGGTATCGACACTACTGAAATTGTCTTCGACAACGTGAAGGTCGGTCCTCGTCAAGTCATTGGTGGTGGGTTCGCGCTCGTCATGGAATCGCTCAACGCCATGCGGCCCATTGTCGCGGCGAGGGGCATCGGCCTCGCCGAAGGCGCGTTGATGTACGCCACCGAGTACGTCAAAGAGCGCAAGGCCTTCACGAAGACCATCGCGGAGTTCCAAGGGATTCAGTGGGAGATTGCCAAGTGCGCCACCGACATCGAAGCGGCGCGACTCCTCACCTATCGCGCGGCGTGGCTCTCTGATCAAGGCAAGTTCACCAAAGAGTACGTGCCGATGCTTTCGATGGCGAAGTACTACGCCTCCGAGGTCGCGGTGAGCGCGTCGCGACTCGCTATGCAGTTACTCGGCGCGGCGGGCTACATGGAAGATCACCCAACCGAGCAGTACTACCGTGACGCCCCACAACTCACTATCGTCGAAGGTTCGAGCCAGGTTCAGCTAGGCCTCATCGGTCGAGGCGTCCTCGGCCACGATCTGTGGTGGGACTAGGACCGTTGGCCGAGCTCACGCCACCTACACTGACCCCGTGAGTGGACCGCTAGAGGGACTGAAGGTTCTCGAACTCGCCGGCATCGGCCCGAGTCCCTACGCATGCATGTTGCTCGCCGACCTCGGTGCCGACGTGCTGCGTCTCGAACGCGGCGACGCGGACGCGGACGCGACCACATCGTGGGACGTCCTCAATCGTTCGCGTCACTCGGTCGCGATCGATCTCAAGAGTGAAGCGGGCCGTGACCTGGTCTTAGACCTCTGCGAGCAAGCGGACGTGCTGATCGAAGGTTTTCGCCCCGGGGTCACCGAACGCCTCGGACTCGGACCGGAGGACGTGTGGCGGCGCAACCGTCGTCTCGTCTATGGACGCATGACCGGCTACGGGCAAGACGGGCCGCTCGCGAGTCGGGCCGGCCACGACATTAACTACATAGGGGTTTCGGGAGCCCTTTGGCCCGTAGGTCGAGCCGGAGAGCGACCGGTGCCCCCGCTTAACTTCGTGGGCGACTTTGGCGGTGGCGCGTTGTTCTTGGTCTTTGGCGTGATGTCGGCGCTGTTCGCCGCACAGCGAAGTGGGGAAGGACAAGTGGTTGACGCGGCGATGGTGGACGGTTCGGCGTCGATGATGGCCATGACCCACTCTCTAATGAACAACGGATACTGGCTTGAAGAACGCGGCGTCAACATTCTCGACACGGGCGCACACTTTTACGACGTCTATGAAACCAAAGACCAGCGCTACGTCGCGGTCGGAGCAATTGAGGCCAAGTTCTACGCCGAGCTCTTGAGTGGTCTCGGCCTCAATCCCATTGACCTGGCCCCTCAGATGGACCGAACCCAGTGGCCAGCGATGAAAGAGAAGTTTGCGGCAATCTTTTTAGAGAAGACCCGGGATGAGTGGACTGAGATCTTTCACGACGTCGACGCCTGCGTGACGCCCGTGCTCTCACCTTCTGAGGCCGCTCATCATCCCTACAACACTGCGCGAAATGTCTTTTCGGTTGAAGGCGCCGTGCAACCTGAGCCAGCGCCCCGTTTTTCTAAGACGCCGGGCGCGGTCAGCCAACCGCCGCGCGACGCGGGTTCGGGCACGCGCGAGGGTCTACGTAACTGGGGAGTAAGCGAGGAGCGATTGGTGGCTTTGGCCGAGGCCGGCGCTTTTGGCTCGATCACCTTCGGCGAACTCGGTTGATCATGGAGTACGGCAGATGTGACACCTGGTGGCGATACTAATCGAGTGACTACGCGCGTCCTCGAACGCACGTCGACCTCGACCGAGAGTGTTACCACCCGCGCGCACGCCTACGCGATTGACCCCAGCACCGAACAGGCCAACAATCTGCGTAGCCACATCGGCGCTTCGCGCTTCGCCTATAACACGTTGCTCGGTCTGGTGAAGGACGACTGGGACGGGAACCGCGCGAAGAAGGACGCCGGTATCGAGGTCACCCAGGAGGATTGGGTCGACACCTCGCACTTCGGACTGCTCTACCTCTGCGCCGAGCACCGCAACGAGCGGGCGCCGTGGTGGGCGGAGAACCCCTCGCTCGCCAAGCACATCGCCGACGCGAGCTGGGGTGAGTTCGGACGCCAACTCGAGTACAAGACCGCGTGGTACGGATCCGCCCTCGTGCGCGCCGACACGTTCTATCCCTCTTCAAAAACCTGCAGTCAGTGCCGGACAGTCAAAGCCACGCTGTCCGTTGACGAACGGATGTTTCACTGCGAGACCTGTGGTCTCGTGATCGACCGCGATCTCAACGCGGCGATCAACCTGGCCCGCAAGGGTCGACCGGGGACAAACTCCGGTACTGGACGTCGAGGGGAGGTAAGTCCCGCGCAGCAGAAACTTGCGGTAACGGCACACCCCGACGAAACGTCAACCGACCCGTCACCAGATGTCGACGGTGTAGGAGATGCTTCGGTCTAGAGCTCGGTCTGGTGCGTAGTTTCCCGTACTCCACGTCCAACCGAGTTTGCCGAAGGAGGGCTAGATATTGACGACGGGGCACGTCAAGGTGCGGGTGATGCCCGGAACCTTTTGGATCGCGCCCACGATGAACTTACCTAAGTCGTCAACGCTCTCCGCCTCGCAGCGAACGATTACGTCGTAGGGACCCGTTACTTCAAAGGACTCGAGTACTCCCGGTACGGCGCGCGTGGCGAGAACGACCTTCTCGCTTGAACCAATTTCGGACTGAATCAAGATGTACGCCTGTACCGACATGGGGAACCTTTCATTTCGAGTCCCTCCATACTGCCCGTTTTTGAATCTCTTTGCTAATCCTCGCGGAATCGCTTGCCCATGTGCCACTGATGACAGAAGTCGCAGCGGTACACGTCGAGCTCAGCCCCGTTGAGCGTCCAGGCCAGTTGCGCCGCGCTCTGGGCCTCTCGCTGAGTGCGGTAGGCGTTCTTCGGCGCGCCTTCGCGGGTGAAGTGCGAGGCGGCTCGACCTAGTGGGCGAGTAGGGGCGGGGCGTCGACGGCGACTCTTCATGGCGCTTTGACACTACGTGCTCTGACTAAATTGTTGGCGTGAGCGTTCAATCAGAGACAGAAGTCGTCGTCCACTCGACGACCCAAGTCGACGAAGGCGACCACGAGCGTTTTAAGCATTTAGTGCTTGAGGGCTACACACCCAAGGATGGCGAGTTCGTGCCGCTCGATAACTCGGTGGTCACGGGCATGGTCAACGCGACACCCGTGAGGGCCCTGTGTGGAAAAGTATGGGTACCGGGTCGCGATCCTCAGAAGTATCCACTCTGTCCTACGTGCAAAGAGATTGCCGAGTCCTTGGGCTGGAGTTTGCCCGAAGCGTAGGCGAAAGTATGTTCGGTCATGCTTGCTAGCGTCGGAGGCAACATGGAACGCGCGTTGGTACTCCGTCACCACCTTGAAGACAGTCCTGGGCTCGTTGGTGAAGCTTTCGAGGCCCGTGGCTTTGAACTCGTCGTCGTGACGATCAACGAACACAGCCCCATGCCTTCTCTTGACGGTTTTGACGTCGTGGTGATACTTGGATCGAACAACGCGGTTTACGACGAGGATGTCGAAGCGGCGTGGTTTGGCCGAGAGTTGGCGCTGATTGGCGACGCTGATCGCCTCGGACTGCCAATACTGGGGATCTGTTTTGGCGCCCAAGCACTCTGTCTCTATTTCGGTGGCGACGTGCGTCGTGCCCCAGAAAGTGAAGTTGGTTGGTTCGAGGTTGACGTGCTGCCCGGTGTCGAACTAGCCAGCGGTCCGTGGTTTGAGTTCCATTTTGACCATTGCACCTTGCCCGACTCGGCGCAGGTGTGGGCTACATCGCCGCGCGCCGTCCAGGCCTTCGCCATTGGTCAGCACGTGGGCGTGCAGTTCCACCCTGAGATTGACGACGTACAACTTCAGGCGTGGCTCGACTCTGACGAAGAAGGTGCGCGAGCCCTCAACATGGACCTGGACGCGTTAGTCGAAGAGACGCAACGTGAGACGCCCGCGGCCCGCGTGCGGACCGGAGAACTCGTGGATCTCTTCCTGGGTCACGTGCGTTCGTTGGCGTCGTGAGCGACGTCGGCCTCAACGAGATGATAACCGTGCGAATCGAACGACCCGCCACGGGTGGCGGAGTGGGTCGCGCCGAGGATGGGAAGGTTATTTTCGTGCGCCATGCACTCCCTGGCGAGCTCGTTCGTGCCCGCGTCAATGAATCAACCGCGACGTTCTACCGCGGGGACGCGGTTGAGGTACTCGAAGCAAGTCCCGAGCGCGTAGTGGCGCCCTGTCCCTACGCGCACCCCGGCGGTTGTGGTGGGTGCGATCTCCAGCACGCGTCCCAAAGCGCCCAACTCTCGTGGAAGGGCGCCCTCGTCGGCGAACACTTACGGCGAATTGCGGGTCTCGAGATTGACGTGAGCGTGACGACGCCCGTTGGAGAAGTGAAAGGTTCGCGGACCAGGCTTCGCTGCGCCGTCGATGACGAAGGTCGCTTGTGCCTTCGCGCCGCTCGCTCACACGAGCTCATCGCGCTCGACGCCTGTTGGATCGCCAACGAGGCCTTCGAACCGGCTTTCCGCAACTCGTGGCTCGGCGTTGAAGAGGTCGAGCTTCGCGCCATTGGTGACGGTGAGCCGTTCGCGGTGGCGCGCCGCGAAACCGAACGAGGTACCACGTTCGAGCTTCGTTCGATGAAGGGAGCTCCGCTCGATCCAACGACGCACTCGCGCACGAAAGTGCACGATCACGTCTTTTCCATCGGTCCACTCTCGTTCTGGCAGTCTCATCGTCGCGCGCCCGAGATGCTGCTCGACACCGTTCTCGATTTCTCGGGCGTCACTTCTGGGGACGATGTCGTTGATCTCTACAGCGGGGTAGGTCTCTTTGCGGTACCGCTCGCGAAGAAGGTGGGACCGGGTGGACGAGTGACGGCCGTCGAGTCCTCAGCGTTCGCGGTGCGCGACGCGCGCACGAACGCCACGGGACTGAAGCAGTTGAAGGTTCGGGAGTGGTCGGTGTCCCCCCGATCGGTGAACGACACGGTGCGCGAAGGTTCGGTCGTCGTCGTTGATCCGCCTCGACTGGGCCTCGCCAAGGGCGTCGCGGCGAGCATCGTTCGACGCTCTCCGCGACGACTGGTGTACGTGTCGTGCGACCCGGCGACCTTCGCGCGAGACCTTAAGACATTCTTAGGAAGCGGATTTGTCATGGAACAACTGCAAGTTTTCGACTTGTTTCCGATGACCGAGCACGTTGAACTCGTCGCGCTCCTTGACAGTCCCTCCTAAAAGGTGGATAGTACAGGCGAGGCCGAAGTTATCGGACCTCGCCAATGGAGGTTGACAATGTCGATCAAGTTGGATCACCACCACCGCGTTACTGCCCAAAAACTATTCTGTCACCCGTTGAATCACAACATTCAGTGGCACGACGTGTGTTCACTACTCGCACGTTTTGGTGAGGTACACGAAACTCATCGTGGCAATTGGGCGATAACCGTCGAAGGCGAAACCGTCTCGTTCGGTTCGGCTCGCACGCGCGAGTTGACCGAGGATCAGGTGGTGAAGGTACGAAACTTTCTCCGTTCGTTTGGCCTCACGAAGGACAAGTTGGTCGCGGCCTAACTTCTTGACCAGTACCGTTAGGGGTTGTGACCGAGAGACTCCTGCTCCTGATTCCTCCGTCGCAGAGTAAGGCCGTGGGTGGGCGTCGATCCACCAAGAAGGGCGTCTTTGACGAAGCGTTGATGGAGCCGCGTCGCGAGGTATTGAGTGCCGTACGGTCGTTCCTCACCACGGCGACGCTCAAGGAACTCACCACTACCTTCAACGCGCAAGGTCCCTTGCTCGAGCGAGCGACGGCGGCGGTTCGTGACTTCGAGAATGGAAGGATACCGCTGCTGCCCGCGTGGCGCCGCTACGAGGGTGTGGTGTGGACCCATCTCGATCCGGCCTCGCTCGAGCCCGCGCAGCGTCGAGCAGTTCTCGTACCGTCGGCCCTTTATGGGCTGCTCTCGTGCGAGGACCTCATCGCCGACTATCGGCTCAAAATGAACGCGAGCCTCGCGCCTCTTGGAATGCTGGCGCGATTTTGGCGCCCGACGTTGACCTCGGTGCTTGAAGAACACTCCAGAAACCGAACGATCGTGAGTTTCCTGCCCCAAGAGCACGCGGCCAGCATCGACTTCGCCGCACTCGCTCGAAGTCGCCAGGTCGTCCACGTGCACTTCGTTGCGGCCGACGAGAGTCGAGCGGTTGGACACGACGCGAAGGCCGTCAAGGGCGTACTGGCGAGGCGACTGCTTGATGATGGGAGCGACGTCTTTCACTTCTTTGAGTGGCAGGACTGGCGGGCGCGCCGAGAGGGCAACCACGTGTACGTCGCGGCGCCTAAGCGAGACGCGGCGCTGCCGCTTCGTCCGCCGCCATCGTAAGATTCGTCTCGTGAAGGCCCCGGTCATCGTCATTGAGCAGCGCCTTCGAACTCGGGCACTGGCCCTCGTGCTGTTTCTCGTTCTGATCCTCTTTCTCGTCGTTTCGATCACACTTATTGGCACGTCCAAGAGTGACTCGCTGCCCGTGACGCTCTACGTTGTCGAAACGCTCGTGCCTCTCGGCCTGGTGGTCGGTATCTTGATGTTTCTGCGCGTCGTGGTTCGCGTCGTCGAAACACCGAAGGGTCGAGCCCTAGAAGTTCTCTACGGTCAGCGCGGTTTCGTTCGTCAGGTCTTTGGGCCTGATCGATTGGTCACTGCGCACGCGCGCCACTACTCGTTCATGCAGATGGGTGGGTGGGGATACCGGGGCAGCGTGCGCCTGCTTCGTCGAGCCGCCTTGGCGACGCGACGTGGCGACGCCTTGGAACTTCAACTCAAGGGAAATCGACGCTTCATAGTGACGGTTGACGGTCCGGCCGATTTCGTCGCTGCGCTAGAACTTCCCTCCGTCGAGTAACGGGGCACAGTTTCGTCCCGCACGGGCATCGGTACTTCGCCTTGACGCGTTAGTGACAGAACCTGACGACCAAGGCGTGATCGACCGCCAGATACGCGTTAGCGGTGGCGCCGGCCGTTGTGGCTTGCACCATATCCGTGGCGAGCGCCAGTTCGTCAGAGGAATTTTGCGGATGAGCGAGCACCGCTTTTACGTCTTTAATCATTGCCGTGATGCCGGTGCTCTCGGCGCTTACTTGGGCCGCCGCCACGCGGTAGACGGCCACCAGCGAGGAATTCGGCGCAAAGGGAGCACCCGCGAGCAACGCGACGTGATCCTTGTCCAACGTCGTCACTTCCGCCGGTAGGCGCGACACTGCCGTGTTGATCGCCGAGAGCGAGTTGCTAGACGGTAGAGCGGGCGTCGGCACTGTTACGATGCCATTGACGTCCTTACAAAATGTAGCCGTCCTCGACGCGGCACCGGCCGGCTGTGCACCGACGGTCAGCAGCGCTACCAGGACGAGTGAACTTGTGAAAATAGACGCAGAGCGTGTACGCGCTGAGAGCATGGTCTGGACTCCTTGGCTGAACTACACGTCACGCTACTCTGGTCTGATGACACTTGAAGGTACCTACGAACCGAGCGCCGCGGCCTGGGTTAGGGACCAGGTCGCCGAGTACGAGGCCAGCAATGGGGAACGGGCTAACACGCTTCGCGATACTGGTCAGCCCGTGATCGTGGTCACTATGAGGGGCAAGAAAGTCGGGACGATTCGAAAGATCGCGCTCATGCGCGTCGAACACGGGGGCGAGTACGCGCTCGTTGCTTCAATGGGGGGCGCGCCGGCGAATCCCTCCTGGTACCACAACCTGACCCGGCATCTCGATGAGATCACCATTCAAGACGGACCCGCACCACACGACTTCTCCCTTCGCGAAGTAGAAGGTGATGAAAAAGCGCTGTGGTGGGCACGAGCTGTCGCTGCGTTCCCGAACTACGCCGAGTACCAAGAGAAGACGACACGCGTCATCCCGGTACTGGTGGCGACACCCAAGAACGTCTAGTCGCCAATAGAAGTAGTTGTCTTGCGGCGTTGGGGTAAGGACTTAGTCGACAACGTTGGTGTAATCGCAGCTCCAACGTTTGATTAAATGGACGTTGCCCGCACAGTTCGTGGGGCAACGTGCAAATCGTGGAGATGCTGGGGCTCGAACCCAGGTCCGTCAGCTTCTTGGTGAACATTCTCCGAGCGCAGCTGGCAGGAGATTGTCGGGAACGTCACTGTTGTCAGCGCCGGTAGCGTTCCGTAGTTAGCTGAATTGTCCCGACGCAACCACTAACGAGTCACGTAGGTAAGCCCTACTTTATGACACCCGTGTACTAAACCGCAGGGCTGGGTCTAGGCGGATGTTGCTACCTAAGCAGCAAGCGCAAGCTGAGGCTTGGCGTTTATTTATTGTT